>ERZ857951.1970-NODE-1970-length-19523-cov-5.463479_pt1 | contig 19523 bp, 13 predicted proteins | sample MGYA00519759_ERZ857951 | MGnify/ENA primary metagenome ERZ857951 (study PRJEB31778, sample SAMEA3449377) | human gut metagenome | biome: human gut; feature: human-associated habitat; material: faeces | place: United Kingdom | collected 2010/2012 ...
TCTCGTAGGCGGCAACGCGCACGGCCTTTTCGTGGGTCAGCTCCTCGTCCACCTTATGCAGCAGCACCTCGCGGGCGTCCTCCTGGCTCAAACCGGCCAGCGTTTCCAGACGCTCCATCTCCTTGGCGCGCAGAGCGTCGATCTCTGCCAGACGCTCCTCGGCCTCGGCAGCGCGCTTTTTCAGCTCTTCTTCCTTCTTTTCCAGCGCTTCGGTCTTGCGGTCCAGCGCCGTCTCCTTCTGGTCGATGCGGTTTTCCTGACGGCTGATCTCCGCACGGCGCTGCTTGATCTCCTTGTCGGCCTCTGCCTTCTGGGCATCGACCTCGGCTTTCAGACGGAAAGCCTCGTCCTTTGCTTCCAGAACCGCTTCCTTGCGCTTCTGGTCAGCGGTCTTGATCGCCTCGTTCACCAGCCGGGTAGCCTCGGCCTCGGCGCTGCCGATCTGGGCTTCGGCAGTCTTTTTACGGTTGTTGTAACCAATAAAATAGCCCGCAGCCACGCCGACAACAGCAACGATCAAGGCCACGATCACTCCGATCGCGGTCATTGCGTTCACTCTCCTTTGTTTCAATTCAATGCAAAATTAAAAGCAGGAGACGCTGCGCAGCAGGACACGGGCAATGATATAGAAAGAGCTTTCAATGCAAAAAGTGACACCAAAACCATACGCACCACCCAAAACCGGCGGCACGGGCAAAAGCATACGGCTTTTCTCTTTACGGTTCCATTTTATATCAAACAGGCACGCTTTGCCTGAAACGGGTACAGGGGTCACACAGAAACCTGCGTACAGCGTCTTTGATTCCATACTACTAAATATAGTACGAAACATTTGCCCGCTTGTCAAGAGGAAAACCCTGCCCGCAGAACATTTTGTGCAGAAAAACAAAAATAAGATGGCTGAGGAAGTTCTCTCCCCAAACCAAAAGGGCCGCCCCGGAGAACGGAGCAGCCCTTCTGGTTTATGATGAAGAGAAGAAAATGAAGGAGAATAGCTTATTATTTGGCGGCTTTTTCGCCCTCCGGGAAGATGATCTTATTCACAAAGAAGAAGATCACCATGGAGATGCCGCCGTTGAGCACGGTAGTGCCGATGTTGTAGATGAAGTCCGGTACCAGCAGCCCTGCCACCGCCACCCAGATGCAGTTGATGGAGTTGACGATGCAGGTGATGACGCAGAAGGCCAGCACATACCAGCCGATCTGTTTTGCCAGATTGCCCTTGCTGCGGAACACAAAATTGCGCTGGATGGGGAAGTTGATGCACTCGCCGATGACCATGGCGATCATGTAGGCGCAGAAGTAGGGCAGACCGCCGTGGGCGGCATCGTAGCCGAGGATGTTCCACTTGAAGGTCTCGCCGAACAGGGTAATGTCGATGCCCGGCCAGCCGAAATCCACCACCGGCAGGCTTGCAAAGGCCTTGGGCAGAAATTGCAGCAGCAGGTACTTGAACACCGTGATGAGGTTGGACACGATGACGAACAGGCCGCCCTCGCGCACCCACTTGGCAGCGGCGGGGTGCTTTGCCGCGAAGTTATTCCAGAAATTCATAGCCTGCTTCCTTTCAGCTGTTTTTCAAGCGCTCTTCCATGCGGCTGTTCAGCACGAGGTTCTTCACGGCCTCCACGATCACCCGCACAAGGCCGATGATCCAGAAGCCCTGCAGCTCCATCACGATGCCGTCCACCATGCCCATGCTGATGGCGCCGTTGGTCATTTTGGCCAGCGCCCGCAGAGGCATATTGTACTGGAACAGGATGTTCAGGTCGGGCTTGCCCTTTTTGATGCTGCGGCGCAGCAGGGTGCCCAGCACGGCAGCCGCCAGCCAGCCGATGGGGCTGCGTCCGTGCCCCATCTCGCCCAGCGTCATGTTGCGGTCGATGTGCACCTTGTTCTCCGGGATGGGACGGCCCAGCAGCGCTTCAAATTCCGCGTCCGGCACGTTCTGCACCTGCGCGGTGCGGTAATGCTCCAGATTTTTGCCCGCATAGGGGTCGGGTGCGCCGGTGCCCGCCACCGTGACGGCGGCAGTCAAGCGGATATCGGCGCTGGAAGCGCCCACCAGCAGCTGATAGCTGCCGCCCTCCACCTCCCAGCGGTCGGTGGCAACGTTCCAGTAGCGGAAGGCTTTGTCGTCCAGCGGGATGGTGACGGTCTTGCTCTCTCCGGCTTCCAGCTGCACCTTGGTAAAGCCCTTCAGCTCCTTGACGGGGCGGAAAACTTTTGCATCCGGCTTTGCCACATACAGCTGCACCACCTCGGCACCGGCACAGCTGCCGGTGTTGGTGACAGTCAGGGTCACGCCCTTTTCGTCTGCTTTCAGGTCACTGTACGCAAAGCTGGTGTAGCTCAGGCCGTAGCCGAAGGGGAAGGCGGTGGGCACACCGGCGGTGTCGTAGTAGCGGTAGCCTACATACAGACCCTCGCGGTACTCCACAGTGGGGCCGTCGCCGCCGAAATGCGCTTTTGCGGGGGTGTCGGCGTAGCTGCGCGCCCAGGTCTCCGCCAGCTTACCGCAGGGGTTCTGCGCGCCGGTGAGCACCTCGACCAGTGCGCCCGCACCGGCCTGACCGCCCAAGCAGCCGTAGACCAGCGCCTTGCAGTCCTTGACCCATGCGCTTTCCAGCGAGGAGCCTGCACTCAGCAGCACCACCACGTTGGGGTTTGCCGCCGCCACAGCCGCCAGCAGTTCCAGCTGGTTCTCTGCCAGCTTCATGTCGGCGCGGTCGATGCCCTCGCTCTCCTTGATCTCGTCCAGACCCATGCACAGCAGCACCACGTCGGCGTTCTTTGCCAGCAGCACCGCCTCGGCCTTCAGTGCCTCGTCGGGCTTGCCCTGCCGGTCAAAGCCCTTGGCGTAGCCGACGCTGTTCAGGCCGCTTTCGGCAAGGCAGTCCAGAAAGGAATCCACCTTGATGGAGTTGACGGCGCTGGAGCCTGCACCCTGATAGCGGGGCGTCTGGGCAAAGTCGCCGATGACCGCCACCTTTTCCCCCTTTGCAAGGGGCAGCAGGCTGTTTTCGTTCTTCAGCAGCACGATGCTCTGGGCAGCAGCCCGGCGTGCCAGCGCGTGGTGGGCATCGGCATCGAACTTGCCGGGTGCGGCGTCCACCGCCGCCTTGGTGGTGAACACCAGCTCCAACAGTTCCTCCAGCCGGGCGTCCACGTCCGCTTCGGTGATCTTGCCGGTCTGCACTGCCTTCATCAGCTCCCGGATGGCATCCCCGCCGGGGGCAGGCATTTCCAGCGTAGAGCCATTCTTTACGCCCAAGGCGTGGTCGTTGCTGCCGCCCCAGTCGGTGACCACTGCGCCGTCAAAGCCCCAGTCCCTGCGCAGGATATCCATGAGCAGGTGGGCGTTCTCGTTGGCGTAGGTGCCGTTGACAAGGTTATAGGCGGACATGATGGTCTTGGGCTGCGCCTCCTTGACCACCATCTCGAAGCCGGTCAGGTAAATTTCCCGCAGGGTGCGCTCGTCCACAATGGAATCCGAGGCCATGCGGCGCAGCTCCTGACTGTTCACGGCAAAGTGCTTGGGACAGGCGGCAATGCCGTTTTTCTGGATGCCGCGGACGTAGGCCGCCGCCATCTTACCGGCAAGGTAGGGGTCCTCCGAGAAATACTCGAAGTTGCGGCCGCACAGGGGGCTGCGCTTGATGTTCAGGCCGGGGCCCAGCAGCACCGACACGCCCTGTGCCGCTGCTTCTTCGCCCATGGCTGCGCCCACAGCCTCGCCCAGCGCGGGGTCCCAGCTGTTGGCCACGGTGGCCGAGGTAGGGAAGCAGGTGGCGGGCACACTGGGGTTCAGGCCCAGATGGTCAGCTGCGCCCGCCTGCTTGCGCACGCCGTTGGGGCCGTCCGACAGGGTAATGGCCGGGATGCCCTTGCCCGGCAGCGCCCGGGTGGTGAACACCGTACCGCCGCTCAGCAGGGCGCATTTCTGTTCCAGGCTCAGTGTTTGAATGATGTCTGCGTGTTTCATAGCTTGGCTCCTGACGATGAACAAAGAAAAGGGGCGGGCGGATACCCGCCGCCCCCTTGCGTGTTAGAATTTATCCGTTAGGCGTTGATGTTTTTGGATGGCTTATAATTTTCAGGGTGCATCTGCTCGTCCTTATTGCGGCGGACCATCCAGTAAATGCAGCCCACTGCCAAAACTGCGACAACGGCATCCAGCGTGTACATCCACTTCATCCAGAGCGGCGTGATATTGACCAGCTTAGAAGTCTCAGACAGACCGTTCATAGCGACACTGTGGCTGACCGTATAGCAGATATCGTGCGCGGCGTTCCGCAGATAGGTCATGATCTGCGGGTCATTCTTATAATCTCCCAGATCAAAAGAAGTTTCGTTGGTGTTCATCCACATATCGGTACCAGCCTGCAAGCCAGCCTTGATATCCATATAATCCGGCAGACCAGCAAAGTCCGTGATCACGATGCCATGGAAGCCCCACTCGTTCCGCAGAACATCCGTCAGGAGTTCATAGTTTGCACCGCACCATTTCGTGCCGATGCGGTTGAATGCGTTCATCACGCCCAGCGTTTCACCGCTCTTGACACTCTCTTCAAACGGTGCGAGGTACAGCTCACGCAGTGCCTGTTCGTTCAGGAATGCGGAAATGCCGTCCTTCGAACCCTTGATGTTCATGTTTTCATCGATCACACCCTCGGTATCGTTGACTGCAAAGTGCTTGATGTAGCAGAACAGGCCCTTGCTCTGAGCGCCTTCCACCGTGGAAGCACCCATCTTACCGCTGATGAAACCATCCTCCGCGTAATACTCGAAGTTACGGCCGCTGTACGGAGTTCGATGGATATTCATAGCCGGTGCATACCAGCCCTGAATTCCTGCGAACATTGCATCATTGCCAACCGCAACACCCATCTCATAGGCCAGATCCGTATTCCATGTGGAACCAATCACAACTTCCGTGGGATATGCCATTCCCTGCGTACCACCGATCAGCGTTGCAGAGATACCGGCAGGGCCATCCTTTTCCTTGGTGGCGGGCTTCAGGATATAGTTCAGGCTCGGCGTACCATAGCCGCCCATGCGGACCATGTAAGCCAGATCATCGGCAGATATCACATTCAGGATGTCGTTCCACGAATCATCATCGAACATCGTATCACGGTAATGCGCAAGCGTCAGATTTTCCGTGTTCTCCTCACCCGTGACAGGCATCGTATAGGCATCCTTGTCCTCCGTATACTGGGGATACAGTGCATCAATGATCTCCTGCGGGAAAGTAATGTACTTTTCGCCGGTGGTCTCGTCCACGCGCGTGCAGAATGCAGTCGGGAACGTGCCGACCCAGTCATTACGGGTCAGGTACTTGGTATCAGAATATTCGTCGTAATTTGCAATGTTGGCGTAATCGAACTTATTGGAGATTTCCGTACCCGTGGTGCTGTCCACAGCATACGTCTTGGTATCCAGAGCGGCATTGTTCCACTCTGCGGTCATCGTGCTGTCGCCTTCTGCGGTCATGCCATCCGCAACCGTCTTGCCCTTTGCGGCTAGAATGTTGTTCAGGGCATCATGTGCATCATGGCCCACTGCAAAGTAGTAATCGCCTGCATCCAGAATATAGGTCTTTGCATTGGTATAGTCATAGGACTTCAGGCTTTCCTTGTCCACCTGAATCTCCACGACCTGAGATTCGCCCGGCTTCAGCACGTCCGTCTTTGCGAAACCAACCAGCTCCACAGAGGCTTTTTCCACATTGTTCTCGCGGTCATAATCGGTATACGGAGACTGTGCATAAAGCTGAACGACCTCCTTTCCGGAGTAAGTATCGCCAGTATTGGTAACTTTCACTTTTGCGGTGAAGGTATCCCCGTTCTGGGTCAGAGAGAAATCGCTGTAATCAAAGGTGGTATAGCTCAGACCGTAGCCAAAGGGATAGATGACTTCGCTTGCATAGTCGTAATCGCCCGCGTTACCCTGACCCAGAACCACATCTTCGTAACGGGTCTCGTAGTAGCGGTAGCCGACATAGATGCCTTCCTCGTACACAATGTACTGGTCGGATTCATTGGAGAAGCCGTTCTCGATCCAGAAGTTTGTGCCGGCATTCTGTGCGGCGGGAGAGCTGTTGGCATCTGCGGCATAAGTATCCACCAAACGACCGGAAGGAACCACATCGCCAACCAGTGCGTCAGCAATGGCATACAGACCCGTTTGACCGACACCGCCGGCCCAGATCGCCGCCTTGATGTTAGGATACTGGCTCAGCCAGCCCAGCTCCATGGCATTATTGGCATTCAGCACAACCACCACATCATCAAACTGGTCATTGACCGCCTTCAGCATATCCGCCTCTTCGGTGCTCAGTTCCAGATAGTTGCCGGAGTTGTCCGCAACGCCTGCGGTCTCTGCAAAATTCACAGCAGTCAGGTCGGAACCTTCGCCGCCAGAACGAGAGATCACAACGATCGCGGCATCGCTGTACTCATCAAAAGAGGACTGCGCCGCAGATGCAACATCTGCCCAAGGCACTTCATTGATCGAAAACTTACCGCCGCGCCAGTTCGGTGCACTACGCTGATATCCGTCCTCACTCTTCTTGGTGTAGAAATCCCACAGGGTCGGATTCACACTCAGTCCGGACTTTTCCAACGCCGTCTTGAGCGTCGGTGCCGTGGAAGTATCCACAGAACCGGAACCGGCACCACCATAGACGATGTTCACAGACGAAACCGAGAACACGCTGACTTTGTCACCTTTATTCAGCGGCAGACCGCCGTTGTTTTCCAAAAGCACGAGGCCCTCGCTCTCGATATTCTGAGCGACCTGACCATTGTGCTCATTCAGTTCTTCTTCACTGCTGAAATCGCACGGGAAGTAGTTGCTGTCTACATCCTCTCCGGTTTCAACGATTTTAAACGTATCGTGGTTAAAGTGCGTGGAAATCAGTCCACGGTACGAATACGCAGCAACATTGCCAACGATCAGTGCCGCAAGAACCACCGCCATGACGGGAATCGTGATTCTCCGAAACGTCTTGTTGGACATCCGTTTCTTCTTCATCCGTAGTGTCCTCCTACTTCTTTCAAGTCAAATAATCTGATTTTGGATGCGGCCGCATCTCTGACGATGGTTATAGTATAGCATATTCATTTTCTTTTCACATGTTTCCAGCATAACCTGTCATTTCAACTGCACAATTTGCAAAAGTTACAATAAGGTTTCAAATTTTATTGTGCTAATACACAAATATTGCAACATTGTATTTGTGCACCCTGCCAGACAAAAAAACGGCAGGGGATACCTGCCGTAAAAATATTATTGCTTTTGGGGCAGCGGAAATAAGATCCGCAGGGTGCACCAGTTGTTTTCCCAGTGCATCGTCATGCTGCCGCCGTGCTGCCCGACGGTGGTGCGGACGCTTTTCAGGTCCGACCCCTGCTGCGGCAGACCGTCCGCATCCAGTGCGGGGGCGGCCTCTGTATAATGCTCGAACCGCAGCATGGCAAAGCCGCCCTGACTGTACACCGCCACCTTGATGAGCCGCTTTTCGGGGTCCGGCTCGGCGCGCACGGCGGCAATGGCGTTGTCCAGCGCCACGCCCACGATGGTGCACAGCTCCCGGATGGTGAGAAAGCCCAGCATCCTGCCGTCCGCCACGCTGGTGATGGTGATATTCTCCTGCTGGCATTCCATGGTCTTGGCGGTGAGCAGGGTATCCAGCACCGGGTTGCCGGTCTTGTTCTCGGCCTCGTACTGGCGGATATTCTGCTCCATGGCGGCAATGGCAGCGTTCTGCTTGGTCTGGTCCTGCTCCTCCCGGATGCGGGCAAGCTGGACTTTCAGCTCATGGTACCGCCGGTTGATGAGGTTGATGCCCTCCTTGCTGCGCTTGTACTGCTCGTACTGGCGGTGCAGTACCTCGTCCATGGCGGCAAGCTCGCTGTGCAAAGCGTTCTCCTGCAGCTGCTCGTGCTGCACAGATAAGATCAGCACGCCGGAAAAATCCACCAGAGTGCGGATGGAAAAAATGCTCATGTTGATCTCGCTGCCGGGCAGAAAGCCCAGATTGCTTACCGCAAAGGCAGTCAGCGCCAGCATGACCGCCGTCAGGGCGGCGCTGCCGCCGATCTGTAAGTGCCCGGCGGGCTGGGGACGGCGGTGCTGCAGATAGCACATGATGCCGAACAGCGTCCCATACACCAGTGCCAGCAACAGCAAAGAAAGCGGCTCCCATGGGCCGCGGGCGGGCCAGAGGGCGCAGTGCAGCTGCCACTCCACGCTGGCGGCAAGCTCTGCCAGAATAAACGCCCGTGCGCAGTGATACCCGGCTTCCAGCAGAGTGATGTTCCACATGCCCCATAGATATAGGTAGGAAAACCCGATGGCCGCTGCCATGCAGGGGATCCAGAGCCCGCCGGGCACATCGCCCGTCAGCCCCAGAAAGGCCGACAGCACCGCCGCCCACAGCAGGGTGACACCCCCGGTGACCGCTCTGGAAAAGCGGGGCGCAAGCGCCGGGGTGAACAGCAGCACCGCAAGACACTCGGCAAGGGCGGTGTACAGCCGGGGGATATCCGGCAGCGCGGTCATGAGCCTTCACCTCCGATGTAATCGGTCAGTGCGGCAAGAAAAGCCTTACGCTTGGGGCGGCTGACCTGCAGCTCGCAGGGGCCCACCTGCACGGTGCTCTGCCGCAGCTCCCGCACCTGTGCCAGATTGACAAGATAGCCGCTGTTGCAGCGGGCAAAGGGGCAGTCTGCCAGCTTTTCCTCAAAGGCCTTGAGGGTGCCGGGGGCGGAAAAATCGCCCTCATCGGTATAAAAATGCACCCGGTGCCCCTCGCTTTCCAGATAATAGATGCTTGCGGTGTCCAGCCGGCGCAGCCCGCCCTCCACCGGCACGGTCAGGTAGTGCTTTGCCCGCTTTTCCAGCCGGGCAACCGCCTTGAGCAGCTGCTGCGAAAAGGCAAAGTAGGGCACCGGCTTCAGCACATAGTCCAGCGCTCCCACCGAGTAGCCCCGGATGGCGTACTGCGCCATATTGGTGATGAAGATCAGGATGACGTCTGCATCCATCTGCCGGATGCGCTCGGCCGTGGTCATGCCGTCCAGATGCTTCATCTCCACATCCAGAAAAATAATGTCGTAGACCGCGCGGTAATCCTCCAGAATATCCACGCCGTCCGCAAAGACCGTCACTTCAAACTCTGTCCCGTACTGCCGGGTATACCGCCGGACATACTCCTGCAATACCCCCTGTACCTCCGCGTCGTCCTCTACGATCGCCACCCGGATCATGACCGCACCTCCCTTACCACACCTTTGTGGAACTGTTACGGCTCTATTATAGCGCAATCCCGTCCGGTTTGCCAAGGGGCACTCCGCAACAAAGGGCAGGGCAGCCCACAGCTGACCACCGTGGACGTCAACCCCTACCAGCTGGGCATGGAGGCTGCCAGCCAGACCATCAACCACATCGAGAACCCGAACCTTCTGGCCACAAAGATCATCGTGCCGCACAAGCTCATCCCCCGGGAGAGCTGCTGCCCGCCGGAGGAGCAGCGCTAGGAAGTGCTTTTTCAGCAAGACAGTGTCCGCTTCCGGGAGCTGCCGCGCAGCGCTTGCTATCCTGCCCCCAGAGTAGACAGCGTAAAAAACGCTGCATCCTCCGGGGGTATTTTTATGCCCAAAAAGGCACAAAAGAATGCCCGCCCACCTGTGGAAAACCACGGTGGGCGGGCATTTTATGGTTTATCGTTTGCGCGCTGCAAAAGCGTTCAGAGGGCGGTGGGCTGGGGTACCAGCCGGAAGAGCATTACGGGCAGCGCGCTGTTTGCAAAATCCAGCGTATAGATGAGCTTTCCGCGCTCTGTTTCAAACGGCATCTCGGTCTGTGTGCCGTCCGGGGCAATGCGCACAAGCTTTTTGCCTTCCAGCAATCCGGCGGGCAGCGCGAGCCTTACCCGACCGGTGGGCTGCGTCAGGCTGCCTGCGGTTTCAAAGGCCACACTCAGGTATTCCCCATTCGTCCGTGCAGTCACATCCTCCGCAGAAAGACTGCCGCTGTTAGCCCACGCCGTTGCGGCTTCGATCTTTTCCAGCTGCGCGGCGTTTTCTGCCTGCCCGCACACGGGGCAGAAGGTCAGCGTTTCGCCTTCCGCAGTGCGGAAAGTAAACTTCCGGCAATCCGTGCTGCCAGTGTGCGCGCAGCCCTGCCGCAGACAACTGGCGCTCTGAGAGCCGGTTCCGTTCGGGGACCATGCACCGAACTGGTGTCCCAGCTGATCGGTCGGGTCTGCGGTGTAGCTGTCTTTGCAGCGGGAGCAGGTAAAAACAGTATAGCCGTCTGCTTCACAGGTGGGGGCTACGGTAACAGCCTGATAGTCGTGTCCCAAGATGGGCAGCTCCGCGTAGGTGGTATAGTCACAACGGGAGCAGGTTTTGTAAGCATTCCAGCCGATTTCCGTACAGGTGGGGGCTTTTGCTGCGTGCTGCTCCAAATCATGATTCAGTGCGGGCAGCTCTTTGCGGGTGGTATAGTCGCAGCGGGAGCAGGTTTCGTAAGCATCCCAGCCGGGTTCCGTACAGGTAGGAGCTTTTGCTGCGTGCTGCTCCAGAGCATGGTTCAGTGCGGGCAGCTCTTTGCGGGTGGTATAGTCGCAGCCGAAACGGGAGCAGGCTTCGTAAGCATCCCAGCCCTTTTCCGTGCAGGTGGGGGCTTTTGCTTCGTGGTGCTCTAAATCATGTTTTAGCGCGGGGATTGCTCGAAAAGTGGTATAGTAGCAGCGGGGACAGGTGTCGAAAGCGTCCCAGCCGGGTTTCGTACAGGTGGGGGCTTGCGCATCATAATGCACCAGAGCATGATTATTTAGGTTTCTTTTGCCGTATTTCCCACCACACGCCTCACAGACCGCTTTGGTGGTGCAGGTTGCTGTGCCACCGGTACAGCTTGCGGTACCATTTAAGCCGCAGCGCAAGCAAATGATGCGGTGCGTGCCGTTGCCAAGGGAGGCGTTCGCCGGAGTTTTCCATTTGTGACCGAGAATGCCGTATTCCGCGCCGCATTTTTCACAGGTTTTGCCTGTGGTGCAGGTGGGCGTTTCGGTGCCGCCGGTATGGTCCGAAAGATCTCCATAAACAATGCTGTTCTTCCTGCCGCAGACTGAGCATTTTATATGGATCCTATGCTTGGTTGAATCAACTTTTGTATATCCGAGGATCTCATAGTTTCTTTGTTGCATACAGACGAAGCAGTACGTATAGATAGAATCTGCCGCTTTAACGTTTAACACGATCCCCGGTATCAGGCACACCATTGCCAGCACCGTCAAACACCAGATCAGCCATTTTTTCATGTTACTCCCTCCTTGTCATCAAGCCTTGTTATCCTTTCAGATCAAACTGCACGGACAGCGATGCAAGCACGGCATCTACCACCTTCCGCGCCTCGGCAAGCATATCGATCTCCGCCACAAAAGCGATGACCTGCTCGCGCTCCTGCGCGGGGACCTGCAGCGCACTCAGGCTCATGCTCAGATAGCGCCGTATTTTGCGCTCCAGCGTAAAGTAGGGGTCGCACCGCCGTGCCATGTAGCCGCGCATCATGCCAGCCGTGCCCAGCTCCATCTCGTAGAAATCGCACTCGGCGCACCCGGGCAGATACGCGCTGAACGCCGCCTGCAGCTCCGCCGTGGTGCTGCGGTGGATGATCTCCGCCGTGGCGGGGAAGGTGTACGCCTCCACATAGATATCCCGCAGGTTCTCGCTCAGCTCGGTCACCGCCAGCTGCAAAGCCGTTTCCACCGCGTAGAGGTACACCGGCGAGGGGGCGTTTGCCGCCAGCGGCCTTACCGCGCCGAACTGCCTGCTGAACATCATGCCGATCAGCTCGGTCAGCACACCGTCCTTGGTGCGGAAAATATTCTGAAACGACCCGGCGGAAACATCTGCTTCCTTTAAAATTTCTGCAACCTTGGTGTTCGTGTAGCCTTTTTCCAGAAAAAGCCGGACACAGGCGGTCAGGATCCGCCGTTTTGCTTCTTTGCTGTCGTATCTGCGCGCCATTGGAAATCATCCTTTTCTACAATTGGTTTCTGACCCAATTATATATTGATTTGAGAATTGCGTCAAGTAAACTTTTAAGGGCGTATTTTGGGCAGTTTGACGAGGGAGAGCTTTCTGCGGGTGCGCATCCGGGCAAAACAAAGCGCAATGGACATTGCTGTTATCCGCTGCCGCAGCCAGACAGTTCGCGGCAGCAAAAAAGAGGCCACCGATCAGGGTGACCTCTTTTCAGCGTATTTTCAGCGTAAATCCCGCAGCAGGCGAACCCACCATCTCCATGACGGCTCTTTTGGAGTTGCTCTTTGCGTAAGATTGCAAGATAAATCTTATTTCTGACAGAAAGGGCCGAACCCGTGCAACGAGTCCGGCTCTTTCTGTGCTTTGGTTGGATCTTAAGCAAAGTTATGGTAAATGAAGAAGTTGGCTTTGGGAGTTTACAGCAGGCTCAGTGCTTCCTCGTCTGCCACAAGGATGCAGTCCGGATGCAGCTGCAGGATGCTGCCGGGGCAGGCAGGGGTCACAGGGCCGGTCACGGCGTCCTTGACGGCCTGTGCCTTGGCTTTACCGTTGGCTACCACCAGCACCTTGCGTGCCTGCATGATGGTCTTGATGCCCATGGTGTATGCCTGTTTGGGGACAAGGGCCTCGTTGCCGTCAAAGAAGCGCTTGTTGGCTTCGATGGTGGTGGGAGCAAGGTCGATGCAGTGGGTCTCCAGCTCAAAGGCTTCGCCCGGCTCATTGAAGCCGATATGACCATTGGGGCCGATGCCCAGCAGCTGCAGGTCGATGCCGCCCAGCTTGTGGATGATACCGTTGTAACGGGCACACTCAGCGGCGGTGTCCAGATTGGTGCCGTCCGGCAGGTTGGTCTTGGCCGGGTCGATATTCACCTTGCTGAACAGGTTCTCATTCATGAAATACCAGTAGCTCTGGGGATGCTCCTTGGGCAGGCCGCGGTACTCGTCCAGATTGACAGTAGTGACCTCGGAGAAATCCAAATCGCCTTTGTTGTACCAGTCCACCAGTTGGGCATAAGTGCCCACCGGGGTGCCGCCGGTGGCAAGACCCAGTACACAGTCCGGCTTCATGATGACCTGTGCGGAGATGATGTTGGCCGCTTTGCGGGACATATCCTGATAATCTTTTGCGCGGATGATCTTCATAATAACGCTCCTTTTATAGTACCGTTACGCCTGCGTTCCGGCAGGCCTGTAAAAATTCTACGGGCAGCTTTCCGTCCGAGATCACAATATCAATATCGGACAGCTCGCAGATGTGGAATGTACTTTTCAGTCCGATCTTGGAGGAATCCAGCAGCACGGCTTTCTGCTCACAGTCACAGCGGCGGAGCACGGTCTGCTTGAGCCGTGCTTCATCCTCCACGCCGCAGGTAAAACCGGTTTCCGGGCTGTAACTGGTCACGCCCAGCAGCAGCAGATCAAAGTTGATGCCCTCCATCGTCTGGATGCTCTGTGCACCGCAGACGCTCAGGCTGAACCGGTTCAGTCTGCCGCCCGGCAGGGATACATTGGGCTTTTCCAGCTTTGCCAGCTCCATGGCGCAGCTCAGGCCGCTGGTGTAGATGAGCATGGGCTGATCCGGGATGCACCGGGCCACTGCTGTGGCGGTGCTGCCGGAATCCAGAAACAGGGTGGTGTTGGGGCGCAGCAGAGCAGCGGCTTTTTCGGCAATGATCTGCTTTGCTTCGGCATTGCGGGCGGCACGGCGGCTCAGCAGGTCGTCTGTGCCTACCACCTGCTCCACCGACTTGACACCGCCATGCACCCGCACCACACGGCGGGCTTCATCCAGTGCTTTCAGGTCTGTGCGCAGGGTCATTTCCGAAACGGAAGGGAAAGCTTCCTTGAGCTGGGCAAAGCTAATGCTGCCTTTGCGGTTCACCAGCTCCACGATTTGATTGCGGCGTTGTTCCATGGGGGATTCCTCCTGTCTGCGTTTGTCCTGTCCCATGGCACGTTCTGCTTAGTCCTCCGGGTTGAAGTTTGCCAGCAGATATTCCTCTGCTTCCGGGCACCACAGGCCGTTGTGGGCATCCACGATGTCAGCCAGTGCGGTATAGCGGGGGTCGTTGTCCTGTTCGCCCTTGGCACGCAGATCGGTCAGGGCGATGAGGGGCATGGTCAGGTGGGTATAGATCAGCTTTTTGCCGCCGGGGATCTTGGGCAGGTTGAGGGTGGTCTCGGCAGCGGCGTTCAGACCGCCGATGTGGGTGACCATCACAGCCGGATCGATGCGCTTAGCGGCGGTCAGTTCCAGCGACTCGATCATGTCGGCGGTATTACCGCCGGTGGTGCCCATGACATGGGTAGAATTGTAGTGCACATCGTAGAAGTTCATCTTGGCGCTGAACTGCTTGTCGGTGGGGCCTGCAAAGAAGTTCAGGCAGCCGTCACGACCCAGCACAGCACTGGACAGCTCCACCACCGGCGCGATGGGGGCGTAGCAGAACACATCATCAAAGCCGGTACCGCCGGTCAGCTCCCGCAGCTCGGCAGCGGGGTCTGCCATGTTGGCGGTGTTGACGAAGTACAGGTCGATGCCGTCCTTCTCCTTGACCTCCTTCGGGGGGAAGAGGGACTCCGCACGGGCCAGACGATCCTCGTTGATATCGGTGACCACCACCATGCCGGGGCGCACATCACGGTGCAGTGCGTAGGTCAGAGCACCCAGACCCATGGGACCTGCACCGGCCAGAATCGCCAGCTTGCCACCCTTCTTGATGCCCATATCGTGATGGTACACACCCATCTTGGTGTGGTAGGCGGCGTTGAAAGCACCGATGGAGCAGCTCATAGGCTCGGCCAGAGAAGCCTCGTAGTAAGCACGGCCCTTGTACTCCAGCAGGCAGCCCAGTTCCATGACCTCGGCAGGGATGATGCAGTAGGTGGCGTCGCCGCCGAAGAACTCGTAGGAGTAGCCGGGGCTCCACATGGTGCCCTTGTAGTTCAGGGCGGGCTGCAGGGTGAACTTCATGCCGGGCTTGAACTTGTCCTGATGCGCCTTGCCCACCTTGACGATATCACCGGCGAACTCGTGACCCATGATGGCGGGGTGCTCGGCTACATCCGGATGCACACGCTTGTGAGCAGTGCCTCCATCAGCCGGGGCGTTTCGATCAGCTGCCCGCTGACATTCTGCATGACCTCCACCGGGACGCCGTTCCCGTCGTCCGGAGCCAGCAGCACCAGTGCCCCCAGCACGATGCGCCCCGGCTCATAGACCGGCGGCTGTGCCTGCAGATAGCCCAAGCAGCAGTCCTTTACCGCACTTGTCCTGCAATGGAGCAGCAGGGCATACAGGGGTTTGATGTAGGTATCGCCCAGCGTCTCGCGGCGGCGAAGCTGCTGCTCCACCAGCCGGGCGTCCGCTTCCTGCGGGCAGAACAGCTGCGCCGCTGCATGGATGAGGGCAGCGCGGCTGCCGGGAGCCTTGACGGGCTGGATGGTCAGATGTTCCAGCAGCCCGGTCATGGACCGGGTCAGACGCGCATAATACTGCAGCTTAGAGCCTGCACAGGCTGTATCCTGCACGGGCTGCACCGCCGGTTCCGGTTCTGCGCGGTTCTGGCTGTACCGCGTGATAGCGTCCTTCAGCACGGCACGATCCGGTTCCAGCAGGGAAGGGCTGATGCACACCGCCGGGTAATCCAGTTCCAGCGGCACGGTGGAGATAATGAAGTCGATTTTTCTCCGACGCAGGTCGGCAGTGTTCAGCTCCCGCACCGAGCAGCACCCCTCCACCTGCAAAGAGGGAAACTCGTTTCCCAGCCGGGAAGCCAGAAAGCGGCTGGAACCCATGCCCAGCGGACAGGCCACTACCACCCGCAGCCGGAACATGGCATTCTGTTCCAGCACTGCGCCAAAGTGCATGGCAAGGTAGGCCGCTTCGGCGTCCGAGATGGCGGGCAGGACGAATTGCTGCTGCACCGCATCACAGGCGGCGCGGGTGGCTTTCCACAGGCCGGGGTAGGCAGTGCGGATGGTGTCCAGCTGGGGGTTTTCGGTACGAATGTTCTGCTCCACCCGCAGCAGCATGGGGCGCAGGTGGCAGTACAGGTCATCCCGCAGGGAGGTGTAACCGGAAAGGTCTGTATGCAGCGCCTTTTCCATTTCCCGGATAAGGGCGGCTTCCAGATTCCGCAGTTCCATCTCCTGCGCACTGCCCCAAGGATCCTCCGCACCCAGATAAGCAGCGAGATACAGTTCCAGATACTGCGCTTCCTCAGGCGGCAGGGTCAGCCCGAAGGCGCGGTTCAGCGCCGCCACCAGCCGGGCAGCATGATTGCCCGCCGGGCGCAGCCCTCTGGGGGCACTGCCCTTGTCGCCGCCCTGCCGCAGCTGCTGAATGGTCAGGGTGCAATGGATCGCCAGCGCCAGAAAGCCTGCATCCGGCAGATGGAGCTGCTCTTCCTGTTCAAACTGCTGCAAAACCGCCCAGACCTTTTCGGCCGTTTTTGTATCCAGCAGGGTCGAGAAGATCTCGTTTTCCGGCATCCGTCCGCAGAGCACCTCTGCCAGTTCCTTTTCCGGCATACTGCTGCGCAGCAGGGCAGACACCACCCTCCGGTAGGAAGAAGCATCCCCCTGCAGCCAGACCCCCACGCCGGGGCGGCGGAACATTTCCACCCGGTAGGGGTGTAGCTTGGTCTCAAGTTCATCCAAGTCCGCAGACAGCGTGCTTTCCGAAACGCCAAGCGCCCGTGCCAGTACCGCTGTTTTGCAGGGCTCCTGCTCGCTGAGCAGCCTTGTCAAAAGCTGCTGCCGCCGCTCTGCGCGGGAAAGTTCTTTCCTGTCGCCGCTGTTCAGCTGGGTGCGCAGTGCGTCTCGCCGCTCCGGCGCTTCATCCAGCAGCAGACCCTTGCCGGGATTCCGCACAAAATGCGCCCCGGCAGCCTGCATCCACTGCTCCACAGCGGGCAGCTCCCGCAGCACGGTGCGGCGGCTGACCCCGATGCTTTCAGCCAGCGCCGCCGTGGTGGGCTGCATCTGCGGCTCGGACTACACCATGCTGATGGGCGCCATGGTCATGGGTCCTCTGGCCGGCCGGGTCATCAAGCAGTTCGACAAGAAGGTGGAAGGCCATATCCCCGCCGGTTTCGAGATGCTGATCAACAACTTCTCCATCGGCATTCTGGGTATGCTGCTGGCCATCCTTGGCTACTACGTCATCGGCCCGTTCATGACTGCCATCCTCACCGTGCTGACCGCCGGTGTGGACTTCCTTGTGGCGCACAGCCTGCTGCCGCTGGTGTCCATCTTTATTGAGCCTGCCAAGGTATTGTTCCTGAACAACGCTATCAACCACGGCATCTTCAGCCCCATCGGTGCAAGCCAGGCTGCTGAGACCGGCCGCTCCATCATGTATATGCTGGAAGCCAACCCCGGTCCCGGTCTTGGTGTCCTGCTGGCCTACTGCTTCTTCTGCAAGGACGACACCACCCGCCAGTCCGCTCCCGGTGCTGTGATCATCCACCTGCTGGGCGGCATCCACGAGATCTACTTCCCCTACATCCTGATGAATCCCGTGATCATCATCGCCCCCATCGTGGGCAACTTCTGTGCCATCCTGTTCTACTCTATGACCGGTGCAGGTCTGTCCGGTCCTGCTTCTCCCGGTTCCATCATCGCCTACATGGCAATGGCTCCCCGGGATTCCATTCTCACCGTTCTGCTGGGCGTTGTCATCGCCGGTGCTGTTTCCTTTGTTCTGTCCTCGGTCATTCTGAAAGCGACCTCCGGTCACACCAAGAGCCTGACCGACGCCCAGAACGAAATGAAGGAGATGAAGGCACAGGCTAAGGGCGAGATTCCTGAGCCTACTGCCGTAAATGTCGGTCAGATCCGCAAGATCGTCTTTGCCTGCGATGCCGGCATGGGTTCCAGCGCCATGGGTGCTACCAAGTTCCACAACCGCATTAAGGCGGAGCGCCCCGACTTGACCGTGACCAACTCCAGCGTGGATACCATCCCCGCCGACGCGGACGTGGTGGTCTGCCAGCGCGTTCTGGCTGACCGCGCCGCCAAGTGCGCCCCGCAGGCACAGCTTGTTACATTGGATAACTTCCTTGCAGATCCGCATCTGGACGCATTGTACAACGCACTGACCTCCACTACCCCGGCACTGGATGCCAAGGCCGAAGCTGCCGCCAATGAGGAGATCGTATCCGACCTGCGCAATGCAGCCGTAGCCCCTCTGGCGGCTGCCGTGACCGAGGCTTCCAAAGCCAACGATTCCGTGATGAAGATCCAGGCGGAGGACATCCAGCTGGGTCTGCCCTCCGTCACCAAGGAGGAGGCCATCCGTGCCGCCGGTGCGCTGCTGGCAAAGCGGGGCTATGTGGATGACAGTTACGCCGATGCCATGGTGGAGCGCGAAAAGCTGGTGAGCACCTACATGGGCATGGGCGTAGCCATTCCCCACGGCACCAGCCAGAAGAAGGGCACCGTTAAAAAGTCCGGCGTTGTCCTGCTGCAATATCCGCAGGGCGTGGACTTCGGCGATGAAAAAGCCTACCTCGTGTTCGGCATTGCCGGTGTCGGCAACGACCATCTTGACCTGCTGGGCAATGTCTGCGAGATTTTGGAAGACGAGGATGCGCTGGAACAGCTCAAGACCACTTCCGATATGAACTATGTGCTGGAGCACTTACAATAACGATTCCAAAAAGGAGAGATTTTTATGAAGAGCATCGATATCACCATTCAGGACAAAGAAGGTCTGCACGCCCGTCCCGCCGGTATCCTGAGCAAAGCTGCCAAAGGCTTTGAGAGCAAAGTCACTATGACTAAGAACGGCAAAGTCGCCGACATGAAGAAGATCTTTGCCGTAATGGGTCTGGCCGTGAAGTGCGGCGAGACCGTGACCATCGCCGCCGATGGCCCGGACGAGGATGCCGCCATCGAAGAATTGACCAAGCTGTGCAAGGACGCATGACTTCTCCCTCCGTCTATGACCGTTCTGCATAAATACTGCTGACGCAAAACCGCTCCGGGCAGAACGCTCGGAGCGGTTTTACTGTCAGTATGCGTTTTTCATCACCGTGTTTTCCAGAAAGCTGAAAAACACATCGTATTCATTTGGGGTCAGCATTTTGGGAGAAATCATGATCACAAGATCATGCCCGTGGTTTCCCACATGATAGGGTGGATGAGTGTGAGAATAGGGATTTTCCAAAACCCTATTGACGAATTTCACATACAGTGGTATTTTTCCTGTAAATCCCACCGTCTTTGTGGATTGGTTTGAAACCACCCACAAAATGTGGTCGTGTTCATTTTGAACACAGCCACAGAAAGTGGTTGGTTATCACCGTGAGACCCACCACTTCCGTGAGGAAAAGTCCACGAAGAATTTACCGCCCCGCAACACACCCGATTCATTTTGCCGCCGATTCACCCGACAAAATCCATCGCTGCGCTGCGTGGGCGGTATTTTTCTTTTTCACAAATAAAATCTTATGTA
>ERZ857951.1978-NODE-1978-length-19458-cov-8.194197_pt1 | contig 19458 bp, 13 predicted proteins | sample MGYA00519759_ERZ857951 | MGnify/ENA primary metagenome ERZ857951 (study PRJEB31778, sample SAMEA3449377) | human gut metagenome | biome: human gut; feature: human-associated habitat; material: faeces | place: United Kingdom | collected 2010/2012 ...
AGTTGCCGGCTGGAGCCGCAGAATGGTTCTGCCCAGGGTGGACTTTCCGCAGCCGCTTTCGCCCACCACGCCCAGGGTCTTGCCGGGCATGATCTTCAGGTTGACGTCCTCAACGGCATGGAGCATTCCCGCGCCTGTCTTGAAATATTTTTTCAGATTCTTCGTTTCAACAAGAGGCATTGCCATATCAGAACTCCTCCTTCTCGGCATAACGGTGGCACAGGATGCCGTGTTCGCCGCACACGTGCATGGACGGCGCTTCCGTCCGGCAGCGCTCCGTGGCGTACTCGCAGCGGTCGGCGAAGCAGCAGCCCTTGTATTCCACTCTGGGGTCGGCCATATGTCCGGCGATGGGGTGCAGCCGGGGCTGATCGTCATGGAGATTGGGGATGCAGTTAAACAGGCCTGCGGTATAGGGGTGGTTCTCCTTCCGCTGGAATACGATCTCAACAGGGCCATACTCCACCACACGTCCCGCGTAAACCACGGAAACGGAGTCGCAGAACTGCGCCACAACGCCCAGATCGTGGGTAATGAGCATGACGGAGGTATTGAATTTCTCCCGCAGCTGCTTCATCAGCTCCAGAATCTGTGCCTGAATGGTCACGTCCAGAGCCGTAGTGGGCTCGTCAGCGATGATCAGCTTGGGGTTGCAGGACAGGGCCATGGCGATCATGACACGCTGGCGCATACCGCCGGACAACTCATGCGGGTACATCTCATATACACCCTGGCTGTTGGCGATGCCAACCATCTCCAGCATTTCAACGGTGCGCTTTTTGATGTCCTCTTTGCTCTTGCCTTCGCCGTCATGCAGAGCAATGACTTCATCGATCTGAGCACCGATGCGGAACACCGGGTTCAGGCTGGTCATCGGCTCCTGGAAAATCATCGAAATATAGTTGCCGCGCAGGTGCTGCATGACCGTGCCGGGAGTTTTGGCAACATCATAGGCTTTGCCATTACCCAGGTTCAGGCGGATCTCGCCCTGAACGATCTGGCCCTGGGGGCGCTGCAGCAGCTGCATCAGCGAAAGGCTGGTAACGGATTTGCCGCAGCCGGATTCGCCCACAACGCCCACGGTTTTGCCCACAGGAACTTCAAACGAAACACCGTCCACGCTTTTTACCACGCCGGTATCGGTAAAGAAATAGGTGTGCAGGTTATCAAACTCAACAGCGTTTTCCGGGTTTTTCATCTGGGTCAAGTACTCAGATTCCGGCACATTCTTGCGCTTGCGCTGTTTTTCGTACTGGTCCGTAATGCGGCGGTTTTCTTTGGAGATACGCCGCGACTCCTTGGCGGAAAGGTAACCGTCCTGTTGTTTAGCCATCGTGTGTGTCTCCTTTCATCAGCGTTTCATCTTGGGGTCAAAGGCATCGCGCAGGCCATCGCCCACAAAGTTGAAGCCCAGAACCGTGATCAGCAGGCAGATGCCGGCCGGGACCCAGATGAACAGATAGTTGGTCATAACATAAGCGTTGTTGACATCGTTGATGATGTTGCCCCAGGATGCAAACGGGTACTTAACGCCCAGACCCAGGAAAGACAGGGTGGCTTCCGTCAGGATGGTGGAGCCAAGGCTCATGGTGCAGGTAACAATCAGCTGCGGGATAACGTTGGGGATCAGGTGGCGGAAGATGCGGTGCCATGCGCTGATACCGCAGGCTTCGGCTGCCGTCATGAACTCCTGCTCGCGCAGGGAGAGGATCTGGCCGCGGACCAGGCGGGCAATGCCGGGCCAGCCCAGGAAGCCGAGGATCAGCATCAGGTACATCATACGGGTCCAGGAATCAATGCGCATGGCGTCCATGGCAGCGCCCAGAATGATGATGATGGGCATGGAGGGCAGGCAGTAGAACACGTCCACGATACGCATGATGAGGTTATCCACCCAGCCGCCGAAGTAGCCGGAGATACCGCCCATAACAATACCGATGGAGCCTTCAATCGCAACAACGATGAAGCCGATGATCAGGGAAACGCGGCCGCCGTACATCAGGCGGGTCAGCATATCCATACCGTTGGTATCGGTGCCCAGCCAGTGCTCCTTGTTGGGGCTTGCGTAACGGTCAAACACATAGGTTTCCGTCATCTGCTTCACGCTCCAAACGCCGGTGCTGGCATCGTACACGATGTCATACTCGGCTTCGTTGCCGTCGGCATCGGTGTAGGTGAACTCGGTAATATTATCGTCAATGGCTTCTTCCAGGCGGTCGCGGAAGTCACGGCTGATGACCACGCTGGCATCGGCAGCGGAAACAACAAAGCGGCCGATATAGGCAACTTCGCTGCCGCTCTGGGTGATATTGCCGTCGTCATCCAGCGCATAGTCCTGGCCATCGGCAGTAAAGGTGGTCTCCCCTGCTGCCTGGGCAGTCAGGGCGGCCAGCTTGGCATCAAAGCTCAGCTCGGCCACGCCGTCCGCTGCGGTGACCATATCCTTAGCGGCATAAGCCAGCACAGTGCGGCCCTGGCGGAAGACGTACAGGTCCTCGCTCAGGGTTTCCACTTCGTAATCGTTATCTTTATAGGTAAAGGTCTCTTCACCCTTCTTGATGGCCTCGTTGCCCTTGCTCTGGGCAATGGAGCCGAACTCCTGGCCATCGGCAACAACAAAGCGCAGTTTATCATTGCGGGTCACACCCACATACTCTTTGGACATCTGGGTGTAGGTGTAGAACTGCTGGTCCTGGCCGTAAGGGCTGACCACGCCGCCAATAAAGGAAAAGACGAACATGGCAAGCAGCATCGTCAGGCCCACAACGGCCAGACGGTTGCGGAAGAACCGCTTGGCAACCAGCGCGCCGGGCGAAAGTACCTTAACGCGGCGGTCGTCGTTCAGGGAGTACTGCTCCTTTTTGGGGGTGTTGTTCTGGGTATTCTCACTCATGGGTGCAGTCTCCTTTCTTTAAGAAATGCGCACGCGCGGGTCAACCACTGCGTACATGATATCAGTCAGCAGGTTGCTGACCAGGGTAAGCACCGCCATAAAGGACAGGTAGAACATGGTGAACGGGATATCGCCCGCAACCATGGACTGGTAAGAGATGTAGCCGATGCCGGGGATGGAGAACAGGGTCTCCGTGATCAAGGCACCGCTGAACAGGCCGGGCAGGGAACCGCCGATGATGGTAACCAGCGGGATCAGGGTGTTGCGGAATGCGTGCTTATAGATGACCACATGCTCCGAAAGGCCCTTGGCGCGGGCGGTACGGATATAGTCGGCGTTCAGCACTTCCAGCATGTTGGTGCGGGTGTAACGCATGGTAGAGCCGATGGAAACAATGACCAGCGTGACGATGGGCAGCACCAGATGGTTGGCGCGGTCACAGAACTGGCCCCACGAGCTGAGCTGGGCATAATCACGCCCGACCAGGCCGTACAGGTCAAACCAGCCAAGCTTGACAGAGAACAGCAGCTTGAGCAGCGTGGCAAAGAAGAAGCTGGGCAGAGAGATGCCCACCAGAGCCACAGCGGTGATGACGTAATCGGTACGGGAATACTGTTTGGTAGCAGCCAGGATGCCCAGGGGCACAGCGATGATCATGGACAACACAAAGGAGATGCCGCCCATGACAACAGACAGACCAATAACTTCCTGGAATTTTTGAACAACAGGGACGTTCCACTTCCAGCTGTCACCGAACTGACCGCGCACTGCGCTGGACAGCCAGGTCATGAAACCGGGCAGGATGCCCTTATCCAGACCATAGGCTGCGTTGAGCTGATCCAGCCATTCCTGATACGGTTTTGCGCCCGGTGCCTGGGACAGCTGCATGGCCATGTTCTCGGCAAAAGAGCTGGGCAGGCTGCGCATCATCACATAGATGATGAAGGTAACGCAAAACAGGATCACAAAAGAAAGCAGGATACGCTTGATGACGTAGTTTCGCACTTGAAAAATCGTTCCTTCCTTCGCGGGCAGGGAGGCCGCGTTTTTAATGGCTGCGCCGCATGGCTCCAAAATACACATGAGCCGGGGCCTTGTAGCTTCGCCTATGGTGTACCTAAAAAGTCGAAAATTTAGGGCAATACCGCATAATTCTAAGTGCCGATACGGCGAGCGAGGTGCGGCAGCTGCTAAGCCAAAAGCGCAGATAATACTGGATGTCTTATCGAGCATTTTGGCAACGCAGATGCCGTGCCGCAGCCGCCGGAGCGGTGCTTAAGCTGTCAGGCGGGAATTGTGCGGTGTTGCCTTAGCCTGTTTCTACAAACACGACAGAATTTTGCGTTAAAAAGCCTTGGAATCCACAAAGGATTCCTGCGGCTTTTTGCCTTAAATTCGCCTCATGTTTGCGAAACATCCGTCATTTTCTTTGTTTTCAGATACACCTCATTACTTTGATACCGAATATGGGCATCCCCCTCCCTCGGACAGAGGGAACTGTCCGGGGGAATGGGACGGCCACATTTGGGCTGCAAATGCTGCCGCCGTTTGTACTAACAGCAAGCAACCGCTCCCAGAACCAGTGCGGCACCAAGAGCGGCTGCTCACCATAAATTCAACAACAGGCTGCGCTGAAATTACTTCAGAGCGATCGTATTGATTTCAGACTGGTAAGTCCAGTACGGGGTCAGATCGTTGGGGATGGTAGCGGTGTCGATACGCTCGCTGGAGAAGATGGCGGATTCGCTGCGCTGGTAAACCGGCAGTTCAACGCCCCAATCCAGGATGATCTCCATAGCTTCCTTGTACATGGCCTTACGGGCATCCTGATCGGTGGTCTGGCGGGCAGTCTCGATCAGCTCGTCCAGGTCAGCATCGTTGATCTGGTAGTAGTTGGTGGAACCCTTGCTGTCGTACAGCTGGTACATATCGGGGTCATTGGTGGACTGCCATGCAGCAACCCAGCCTTCGGCAACGCCGGACTGATAAGAGCTGTACAGGTCAGAAGCGTTTGCCAGGTCGTTGACGGTCAGGGTGAAGCCGATGGTCTTGAGGGCAGCGGCTGCATTGGTCAGAACCTGGAAAGAGGGGTGGTCGCCGTTGCCGGAAGCGCCGATGTTGACGGTGTATTCCATCTTGGCGCCAGCCGGAGCTGCGGTAACCTGGCCGTTTTCAACGGTGTAGCCGGCTGCTTCGAAGTAGCCGAGGGCGGCCTGCAGAGCAGCAGCATACTTGGTGTCGCCGCTCATATCGCTGGTGTAGATCTCGTTGCCGTCAACGTCGGTAGAGTAAGCGATCTTGTAGCCGTCGTCGGTAACGGAGGGTGCTGCCCAGGAGGTGTTGGAGATGGGGTAGTTGATAACGCTTGCGGTATCGCCGTAGTAAGAGTTGATGCCCTCATCACGGTAAGCGGCAATCACGGTCATGATAGCCTTGCGCAGGTTCTTGGATTCCTCAGAAGCGGGATCATTGCCGACCTTAACGTTGTTGGCGCTCAGGGCAATGTAGCCATAGCCGCGGAAGTCCATCAGACGGGTGGTGATGACAGAGCCGTCGAGGTCAGAATTACCACCATTGATGGTAGCGATCTGGTTGGCAGCTTCCAGAGAGTAAGAAGGATCGGAGATGTCGATGGTGCCGGCCTGAACACCGGTGATCTTATCGGCTTCCTGGGTTTCCTTCATGTTGACGTGCTTGGCAGCGGGCTCGCCTTGATAGTAGCTGGGGTTGGCATCCAGGTAGATGACGCCATCGCTGTACTTATTGAAGGTGTAAGCGCCGGCGCCCAGGGGGGTGCTGGTGACGGAACGAACCTTGCTCAGGTCACCCTTCTTGAAGCCGTAGGAGTGGTTGTCGTAATCATACAGGCTGCGGTCACCATAGTAATCCAGGGAGGCGATAGGCAGCTGCAGCTGGTAGATCATGGAGTTGGACAGCTCGGTGGTGGTGATGGTCATGCTGTAATCGCCGGTCTTGACAATGCCGGAAACGGTGTCAACGTCAGCGCCGGTGGCAACACCGGTGGTGGAGTAAGCATAAACATCAGCCGGAATCAGGTCAGACAGAGCAGAACCTGCGGTCTCAGCTTCCATGGAAGCAAAGTTCCAGTCATATTTTTCTGCGATAGCCAGGAAGAAATCCTTTGCGGTAGCGTCAGCGGCCAGGCCGTCAAAGCCCCAGGCGGAAGCAGCAGCGGCAACGTCGCCCTCTTCAGCGTAGCCGTTAGATACGCAGGCGTCGATGATTTCCTGTGCAAAAGCAACGCCACCTTCGTTAACAGCATCCCAGAAAGCCTTCTGCTGCTCAGCGGTGAACAGGCTGTTATCAGTGTTGTCCTCGCCTGCCTCAGCAATCAGCTTGGACAGGGTGGTCATGCTGCTGCGGTAATCATCCAGGCCGGCAATGGGCATGGAGTACAGGGTGGCGGAACCGTCATAGGTCGGGTCCATGTAAACATACAGGTTGAAGATGACGTCATCAATGGTGATGGGGGTGCCGTCAGCGAAGACCAGGTCATCGCGCATGTTGATGGCATAGGTAACGGTGCCGTCAGCATTCTCGGTCACTTCGCAGTCAGCGGGGCCATAGTAGGTGTAATCGGTGCCGTTGTACTCGCGGGTCTCACCCTCGATGCCCTTCAGGATCATTTCGCCCTTACGGTCAGCGCCCAGCAGGGCAATGTTGGTCAGGTCGATAACGTGCTGGTCAGCGGAAGAAGCGGCGAAGAACGGGCTGAACTTGCCCTCAAAGCCGGTATCTGCCAGAACCAGGGTGCCATCGCTGCTGCCGGTATCGGTAGCAGCGGCTTCGCTGGTAGCCTCGCCGGAAGCAACAGACTCAGCGCTGCTGGAAGCGGAAGAACCGCAGCCAGCCAGCAGGCCCGCAGCCATTGCAACTGCCATGGCCAGTGCAAGCACTTGCTTGGTGTTTTTCATGTTTGTATAACCTCCCAAATCATTTTGGTAATGGCGGCAATTTTAACACTACCAAAAGGAGTGTTAAATAAGAAAGGCTTAAGCCTTTCCGCATTTGCGGTGTTCCCTCACCGCAAACAAATGTCACCAATAACTATATTATAATATCGTAATTTTCAATTTCTGTCAACCAAAAAACGCCGTTTTGGCAACATCTAAATAAAAGTCAGCAGGATAACCATAACAGCACGCTGAATTTTGTAAAATTCTTCCGCGTCGCACTTTAGCGGGCTAAATTCTGCGTTATGGTGCAAGGTCTTTTACTCTTCGCGCCCGGAGTCGGATTCTTCGGTATAAACCGCCGCCCGGATGGTGTGCCCTGCGGCAAAAGCAGCCGCAGCAGCCGCAGCGGCCAGCGCTGCAAATAATACTGCATACCAGATAGCGCCTTGTCCGCCGTTCAAGAACACATCCATACACTCCCCTACTGCAGCCAGCGCTGCGAACACCCCGGTCAACAGGCAGCGCAGCGGCAGTTTGGCTACCGTTTCTTCATACACATAGTTGCGCAGGCGTGCCCCGCCGCGGCTCATGCGGGCCAGCGCCCACACCGCGCTGATGCCAGCCACCAGCGCCCCGGCATACGGCAGCAGTACATAAAACTGCTGCATGGCCCCCGGCGCGGGCACCATGCCCGCCGCCGCCAGCGCCGCCAGTGCCCCGCCGCACAGCGCCCACAGCAGGCCCCGCAGTTTGGCATACGGCATGCTGCCGGTATAGCGGCGGTAGCTGCCCTGGTACAGGTAGCTGCCGTTGACATCCCTGCGGAAGTCATTCAGGTATTCCCGCCCACGGCGGGTTTTCTTTTGCTGCATTATTCGATCCCCGTCAGGTCATAGCTGTCCAGCCACTGCTTGGCCGTTTCGCACACGCCGCGCAGGCAGCTTTCCTCAAAGGGGCTGTCCAGACCGGCGTTTTTCAGCAGCTCAGTAAATACGCGGCTGCCGCCCTGGCGGGTGTATGCCATGTAGTGCTCCCACGCGTTGGCGCGGTCCTTTTGCAGCATGGCCCAGAACTGCAGGCTGACGGTCTGTGCCAGGCAGTAGTCAATATAATAGAAGGGGCTTTCGTAAATATGCTTCTGGCGCTGCCAGCCCTCACCCTCGCTGTAGAACGGGATCTCGCCGTCCAGCTTCATCCACGGCATATAAATGCCCAGCAGTTCTTTCCAGGCGGCGTGGCGCTCGGCAGGGGTCAGGTCCGGCTTTTCGTACACGATATGCTGGAAATGGTCCACCATGGTGCCATACGGGATAAAGGTCAGCGCACCGGCCAGGTGGCTGTACAGGAACTTGCGGGTATCCTTGCCAAAGAAGCCCTCCGCCCACGGCCAGGCAAAGAATTCCATCGACATGGAGTGGACTTCGCACCCTTCCATGCTGGGCCACACAGTGGAATACGGCACGCGGTCACGGTTGGTGTATGCGGCAAAGGCATGACCCGCTTCATGCGTGACCACCTCAACGTCATGCTGGGTGCCGTTGAAGTTGGCAAAAATGAACGGTACCTGATAATCCCACAGGCTGGTGCAGTAGCCGCCCGCCGCCTTGCCGGGGGTGGAAAGCACGTCCAGCAGCTCATTGTCCAGCATGGTGTTAAAGAAGACGCCGGTTTCGGGTGAAAGTTCCTCATAGAACTTTTTGCCCTGGGCCAGAATGGCATCGGCATCGCCGCAGGGGGCGGGGTTGCCGGAACGGAACATCAGGGCATTATCGGCAAAGCTCATGGGGTACTGTTTGCCCAGGCGCTTGGCCTGCTCACGGTAAATGCTGTCTGCCAGCGGCACCAGATACTTGACCACGGCGGCACGGAACTTTTCTACATCCGCTTTGGTATAGCAGTTGCGGCCCATGCGGTAGTAGCCCAGGGTGGTGTAACCCTCGTACCCCAGCTTTTTGCCCATCTTATCCCGCAGGTGGGTCAGCTTGTCATAAATATCATCCAGCTGTTTCTGGTTGTCCTTGTACCACTGACCCTCGGCTTTCCAGGCGGCCAGGCGGCGGGCATCGTCCGGGTCATTCTTGAACGGGCTCAGCTGGGACAGAGTGTACACCCCGCCCTCAAACGGGATCTGTGCGCTGGCCAACAGCTTGCCATACTGCTGGGTCAGCTCGTTTTCCTGCTGCAGTTCCTCCATGATATCGGGCGAGAATGCCTTGCGCTCAATTTCGGCGTTCACAAACATCAGGTCGCCGTATTCTTCGGCAAAGTTTTTGCGGTAGGGGCTTGCCAGCATGGCGGCGGTCCAGGAATCCTGCCACTGCTGGATCTGCGGCATGGCGCTGTTGGCAAATTCCATCTCTTCATCATAGAACTTATCCCGCGTATCAATGGTATGGCGCACGCTGGCCAGAGTGAACAGGGTATCCACATGCTTGTTCAGCACCTGCTCCTCCAAAAAAGCGGCGCGGGCAGCGGCATAGTCGGGGGCGTTCTGCAAACGCTCGGTCAGTGCGGCAAACTGTTCTTTCAGGGCGCTCATGTCCGGGCGCTCATAGGGCATTTCGGAAAATTTCATGGGTTCCTTCTCTCCTTATTCTACAGTTTTGTTCGTGACTTAGGAACATTATACCATGGCGCAAAAAATAAGACCAGCCCGAAAAAGGCTGGCCTTCCATGATCCTGTATGATTTTACATGCTATTCATAAATTATCGCACGCAGCGGCGGCGCGCTCTCCCCTGCCCCTTTGCCGTCAGCGCAGGGGTTGGCCTGCCTGCCATTCCGTCCGCCGGGCCTGGTAAACATCCAGGCGGCGGGCGGCAAGGGCATTTTTGCAGGCAGCTGCCCGGCGCTGCGCCTGCTGTTCAGTACGGGCGGCAGCGCGCTGCTGCGCGGTATTTTGTGCAAGCATCAGTTTCATGGTTTATGCCCTCCCTTGTGTGCTTCCAGCATACCACGGCGCGGTGTGGCACACCATACCGTATTTCTCCATTCAGGAAAAATTGTATTTTGTTTTATCCGCTTGCATCCCTATGGTATAATAAAGCTGCAATATTAAATGAAAGGGATGGCACTACCATGACCAATGAAGTTTTGAATACCATGAAAACCCGCCGCAGCTGCCGCTGCTACCTGGACAAGATGCCGGAGCCGGAAGCACTGAACGCCGTGCTGGAAGCCGGCACCTGGGCCCCCACCGGCATGGGCCGCCAGAGCCCGGTGATTGTCTGCATACAGAACAAGGCCGACCGCGATACTTTGAGCAAGATGAACGCCGCCGCGATGGGCGGCAATGGCGACCCGTTCTATGGTGCGCCCTGCGTTGCCGTTGTGCTGGTGGATAAAACTATCCCCACCTGTGTGGAGGACGGCAGCCTGGTGATGGGCAACATGCTGAACGCCGCCGAGAGCGTGGGGCTTTCCGCCTGCTGGATCCACCGCGCAAAGGAAATGTTTGAAACCGCCGAGGGCCAGGCCCTGCTGAAAAAGTGGGGTGTGCCCAATGCCGAAAACCTGCGCGGCGTGGGCAACTGCATCCTGGGTTATGCTGCCGAGGGCGGCAAAAAGGCCCCTGCCCCGCGCAAAGAAAACTATGTGGTGCTTGTAAAGTGATGCAGAACGAGAAAAAGCTGGTTGTTTTGTTCCCCGGCTTTGGTTACGGGCCGGACAAACCGCTGCTGTATTATGCCGCCAAGGTTGCCCGCCGGCAGGGGTTGGGCTGCATGGTGGTGCAGTACAGCCAGCTGTTCCCCCACGAGGAAACGCCGCAGGCCAGCGCCGCCAAAAGCTACCCCGGTGCCGCGCAGGACGCCATGACGCAGATTCCCGCCGGGTATGACCGGTACATCTGCATTGCCAAGAGCTTTGGCACGATGGTGGCCGCCGGTTGGGTAAAGGCCCACCCGGAATATCATGTGACCCTGCTGCAATTAACGCCCCTTGCGTGGGAGTATGCCCCGCTTTACGCCGGGATGCCCGCCTGGCACGCCACCGGCACTGCGGACCCGTTAGGCGGTGCCGCGCTGCGCCGTGCTTTGGAGGATGACCCCGCCATCACTACCTATTTTGTAGAGGGCGGCAACCATTCGCTGGACACGCCGGAGGATTACACCATTGGCCTTGAGGCGCTGAAAGACATTGTGAGAAAGTATGAGGAAGCGATGAGGTAAGGTAGGCGGGAGGCGTTTTCGTTTTTAATTAGAAATGAGAAATTAGCAATTAGGAATTGGAGATAAGGCAGGGCCCGGTGCATGGTTTAAGATGCACCGGGCCTTGTGTTTGTTTTGGAAAGAATAATTAAAAAAGAATAATGGCCACATTTTTCGTGATGTGCCGCGATTCTATTCGTAGGGGCGTATATTGTGCGCCCGTCGCCTTGCGGGTGGGTGATGGGGTGAGATATCCGGCACGGCCCGTTATTAAAGTTTCTGCTTCCTTCTTTTCAAAGAAGGAACAAAAACCCCCGTAAACTCATTCCACCTCCAAAATCGTCACGCTGACGGGGGCGAGTTCGATGGTATTGCGGCAGGCGGGGCCAAAAGGTTCGGCGGCGGCACGGGTACCATCGCACAGATAGCGCCAGCTCCCGGCAGGCAGGGCCGCCCACTGGCGGGTGCGCTCCGGGTTATAATAAACGGCCAGCCGCCCTGGCAGGCTTTCGCCCCGGCGCTCTGGCACAAAGCCGATCAGCCACCCCGGCAGGGACAGAATGCAGGGTTCTGCATCCCCCGCCATACCGGAAAGCTCCGGATACGCCTTGCGGATTTCCAACAGTCCGTGATAATACTGCACCAGCTCCTCCAGCTGGGCGGCGCGCGTCCAATCCAGGCGGTTCAGCTCCAGCGGGCCGCGGTAGGTGTTGTGGTCGCCATGCTTGGTGCGGGCAAACTCTTCGCCCCCCTGCATGAACGGCAGACCCTGGCAGGTCAGGTAAATACCCGCCGCCATGCGGTTCTGGGCCAGCAGATCGGCATCCGGCGCAGCATAATCCCCGCGGTGGGCCACGCATTTCAGCTTATCCCACAGGGTATAGTTATCATGGGCCGAAACATACTGCACCACCTGGCCCGGCGCCTGGGGCATAAAATCCGCCTGGCCGCCGCGCCACGCCGGGATAGAATGCAGCACTTGATACCCACAGTGCATATCGCCGTTGATGTAGCCCGCGCTGCCCGCATTGAACACCCCGCCCTTGATGGCATCGCGGGTGTTATCGCAGAAAAATCCGATGCGGCTGTCCAGCAGGCCCGCCGCCTGTTTGTTGGCGGGGATCGCGCCGTGTTCCATGCGGGTGCTGCCGCCCTGCCACGGTTCACCGTACATGAGGATATCTTCGCCGCCGGGCAGGGCATCCAGCGCAGCGCGGATTGCGTTCATGGTTTCCACATCGTGCAGAGCCATCAGGTCAAAGCGGAACCCGTCAATATGGTACTCTTTGGCCCAGTACACACAGGAATCCACCAGATACTTGCGCACCATCGTGCGCTCGCTGGCAAGGTCACACCCGCAGCCGGAGCCGTTGGTCAGGCTTCCGTTTTCCCACCGGCGGTTCCAGTAGCCGGGCACCGTGCGTTCCAGCCAGCTGTAGGAATAATAGGTATGATTATACACCACATCCATCACCACGCCCAGCCCGGCGCTGTGCAGGGCCTGGATCATAGCGCGGCATTCCCGCACGCGCACCTCGCCGTGGAACGCATCGGTGGCATAGCTGCCCTCCGGCAGGTTATAATTCAGCGGGTCATACCCCCAGTTGTAGTCCTCGCCGCTCACTTCGTCCACCGTGGCAAAGTCAAAAATAGGCTGCAGCTGCACATGGGTCACACCCAGCCGCTTAAGGTAGTTCAGCCCGGTGGGGTGTACGCCGTCCCCGTTCAGGGTGGTGCCGTCCACCGTAAAGCCCATAAACTTGCCGCGGTAAGCCTGCGGCACGCCGCTGGCCGGGTCGGCGGTAAAATCCGCCACATGCACCTCCCACACGCTGCGGGCATGGGCGGGGATAGCCGGGCGTTCATCCTTCTGCCAGCCGTCCGGCACGGCGGCGGCCTGGTTCAGCACCATGCTGCGGGTGCCCCCTGCCCCGGCTGCGTGGGCGTAGGGGTCCGCTGTAACGGTGGAGGTTCCATCCGGGAACTGCAGCTCATACTGGTAATACTGCCCGGCCAGGTCACCCGCCAGTTCCAGGTACCAGGTGCCGCCCTCACTGCGCTGCATAGCCAGGGTGCCAAGGTCGGCAGCTTCCGGCTCTGCGTCCGTGCCCGTAGCAAAGCGGTGCAGCGCCGCGCTGCACGCCGTGGGGGCCCACAGGCGGAATGCCGTAGCGCTGCTGCGCCACACTGCACCAAGGTCATTCCCGGCATAAACCGGCAGCTGGGATACCTGTGTTTCGTTCATGGGGATTCCTCCTACTGATATACCACAAAAAAGGCACAGCCTTTGCGGCTATGCCCAAAATGCTTACGCTATAATTTTAACAGGTCTGGCCCGCCAGTGCAAGGCTGAAATCAGCCGCGGTTTTCCATCGGCAGGTAATCTCTGGTTGCCATAACACTTTTGTACGCGGGGCGAATGATTTTATCCACATTGACCAGCTCTTCCATGCGGTGGGCGCTCCAACCGACCACACGAGCCACAGCGAACATGGGGGTATACAGTTCCACGGGGATGCCCAGCATGTTGTAGACAAAGCCGGAATAGAAGTCCACGTTGGTGGAAACGCCTTTATAGATATGGCGCTTTTCGGCAATCACCTGCGGGGCCAGGCGCTCCACCGTGTTGTAAAAGTCAAAGTCCGCCTTGCGGCCCTTGGCCATGGCCAGCTGCTGCACAAAGCTCTTGAACACCACCGCGCGCGGGTCCGACAGAGAGTAGACCGCATGGCCCATGCCGTACACAAGGCCCTTATGGTCAAAGGCCTCTTTATCTACAATTTTGCCGATGTAGGCGCGCATTTCGTCCTCATCGGTCACATCGGAAACATGGGCGCGGATATCGGCCATCATCTCCATGACCTTGATGTTCGCGCCGCCGTGCTTGGGGCCCTTCAGGCTGGAAAGCGCCGCTGCAATGACCGAGTAGGTATCCGCCCCCGAAGAAGTGACCACGCGGGTGGTGAAAGTGGAGTTATTGCCGCCGCCGTGCTCCATGTGCAGCAGAAGAGCAATATCCAGAACATGGGCTTCCAGCGGGGTATACTGCTGGTCGGGGCGCAGCATCTGCAGCAGGTTTTCTGCCGCCGAAAGCTCCGGCCGCGGGCGGTGGATGTACATGCTGCCGTCATTCAGGTAGTAATTATAGGCATGGTAGCCATACACCGCCAGCATGGGGAAGACACTGATCAGCTTGATGCACTGCTCCATCTGGGTCTGCAGGCTGTTATCCCCCACCGAATCGTCATAAGAAGCCAGGGTCAGCACGCTGCGGGTCAGGCTGTTCATCAGATCCTTGCTGGGGGCTTTCATGATAACGTCCCGCACAAAGTTGCTGGGCAGGGCACGGCATTTGGTCAGGCAGTCGGTAAATTCATGCAGCTGCTGTTCATTGGGCAGATCGCCAAGCAGCAGCAGGTAGGCAACTTCCTCAAAGCCATAGCGCTTGCCGCGCAAACCACGGATCAGGTCATACACGTTATACCCGCGGTACCACAGCTTGCCATCGCAGGGGGTTTTAACGCCGTCACGCATTTCAAACGCATCAATGCGGGAAATATTGGTAATCCCGGCCAGCACACCATTGCCGTCCTTATCGCGCAGGCCGCGCTTTACACCGAACTCATCAAACAGGTTCGGATCAATGGCATCGTTATGCACACACAGTTCTGTAAACAGCTTGGCTTCTTTTTCGATTGCCGCATACTCACCCATGGTTTGTCCTCCTTTTACTTTTGAGACTTATCGTTGCATTATACAATGTATTAGATTATTATACACCGTGTTCAACGTCAAAAGGTGAAAAAAGCGTTAATTTTAATTAGGGTGTATCTGAAAAGTCGAAAATTTAGTCTATTTCTACAAACACAGCCGGATTTTGCGTTAAAGAGTCTTGGGCAATACCGCATAATTCTAAGTGCCGATACGGCGAGCGAGGTGCGGCACTTAGAATTATGCGGTATTGCCCTAATTGAGATAACTCCTATCTCCTACTTCCTAACTCCTAACTTACGCTTGCAGTGCCTGCAATGCCGCCATCAGCGGGGGGATCAGCTGCTTTTTGCGGCTGACAACCCCGGGCAGCACAGCTTTGCCGTCCTTGGTTTCCACATGGAATGCGCTGCGCACAATTTCTTCCGCCTGCTGGCCGCAGAACAGCAGGTCTGTGGCCTGGGCACGCATATCGGTGCACATAAAGAACACCATGGGCACACCGGCCTGGGCCAGTGCTTCCGGCAAAAATGGCGTGATGAGCGCTTCTGCCGCCGAGCGGGAGTTGGAGGTCATGTAAATAGCCTGGCCAACGCCGAACTTGGCATCGCCGCGGCTGAATACCTTAAAGTCAGAGAAGAACACATCGTCCGCCGTGCGGCCCGTCAGGTCGGCGCCGGCTTCAAACATCTGCTCCGCATAGGTGGGGATCTCCTCACCCGCGATCCTGGCCAGCTTTTCGGCAATGTGCTGGTCAAGCGGCGTGGAGGTAGGCGAACGGAACATCAGCGTGTCCGACAGAATAGCGGAAAGCAGCAGGCCTGCAATCTGGGGTGGGATCTCTACACCGTGCTCTTCATACATGCGGCTGATGATAGTAGCGGTGCAGCCAACCGGCTCGTTGCGGAAATACACCGGTCCGGCAGTTTCCAGTGCACCAAGACGGTGATGGTCGATGATCTCCAGAATCTCCGCCTGCTCCAGACCATCCACAGCCTGACCGCGCTCGTTGTGGTCCACCATAATGACCTGCTTGCGGTGCACATTCAACAAATTACGGCGGCTGATGACACCGCAATATTTGCCATTGGCATCCAGGATGGGGAAATAGCGGTGGCGCACATTGGCCATGACCTTGCGGGCGTCTTCCACTGCAGTATTCACGCTGAATTCCAACAGGTTCTTGCTGCGCATAAAGTGGCGCACCGGGGCGGCGGTGGAAATCAGGCGGGCGGCGGCGTACGTATCAAACGGGGTGGTAATAACAATGCATCCTTTTTCCTGTGCGCGGGCCAAAATGGTACGCGGCACAGCAGAGCCGCAGCAGACAACAATGGCACCGGCGCCACAGTCAATGGCGCACATCTGCACTTCGTACCGGTTGGACACCAGCACAATATCGCCGGGGTTCACGGCACCATCCATAATTTCCGGGCTGGTGCCAATAAAAATGCGGCCGGAGGTAATGCAGGCATCGGGGTCGCCCAGCAGCATTTCGCCTTCCAGGGTGCTGAGCACGTTTTTGTAGCTCGTCTTGGATTTTGCCAGAACCTCAGTATCAAATAGGTCCATATTGGCATTGGCAATGTCCTTAACGGTGATCAGGCCCAGCAGTTCTTTATCCTCGTCAATGGCGCACAAGGTATCAATCTCGGTGTCGCGCATCATGCTCCATGCGGCGCGGATGCTCATTTCCTTATCAATGCCGGGCTGCTCGCGGATGTCGATGTCCTTCACCTGGGGGCTGACATCGGTACACAGGCGCGGCGGCTCCACCCCAAAATGCTTGAGCACAAAGGCGGTTTCGCGGTTGATCTGCCCGGCACGGCGGGCTTCGTACACAGCATCCCCCAGCTGGTTTTTCAGGTAGGTATAGGCCAGCGCAGAGCAGATAGAGTCTGTATCCGGGTTGCGGTGACCAATGATGTTGATCTTACGGCGTGTCTTTGGCATAGTTCTTCCCTTTCCCAATCAATGCAAGGGGTATATGCAGCGGCCTTTCCCCTCTTTTGGGTTATTTACCGCAAACCATGTTGTTGGTAGAATAACCAGAAAACCGCGCAATTCCCCACGATTATTTTTAATTATACCATAAGAAAAAACAATTTACGATTCTTGACAATTTCATCATGGTGCCGTACAATATAGTATAAGTGTGCTGCAGTTGGGATGTTAGCCCCTGCCGCAGCCTATATTCGTGCACCAAACCCCAGATTTTGAAAGTATAAAGAGGTATCGTAGGTTATGATCCAAGAAAATCTTCGCAATATTGCCATTATCGCCCACGTTGACCATGGCAAGACCACCCTCGTGGATCAGATGCTGAAGCAGTCCGGCGCATTCCGCTCCAATCAGCAGGTTGCTGAGCGCGTGATGGACTCCGGCGCCATCGAGCGTGAACGCGGCATCACCATCCTGGCAAAGAACTGCTCCTGCGTCTATAACGGCGTCAAGATCAACATTGTTGACACCCCGGGCCACGCCGACTTTGGCGGCGAGGTAGAACGCGTGCTGAAAATGGTCAACGGCGTTCTGCTGCTGGTTGACGCAGCCGAAGGCTGCATGCCCCAGACCCGTTTTGTTCTGCAGAAAGCTTTGCAGCAAAATCTGTCCCTGGTCATTGCCGTCAACAAGATCGACCGTCCCGACGCCCGCATTAAGGAAGTTATTGACGAGATCCTGGAGCTGCTGATGGACCTGGGCGCTACCGATGAGCAGCTGGACAGCCCGATGGTGTTCTGCTCCGGCCGTAACGGCACCGCCAGCTATGATTGGACCCACCCCGAAAACGGCACCGACCTGAAGCCGCTGTTTGATACCATCCTGAAGTACGTTACCCCGCCGGAGGGTGAACCCGAAGCCCCGATGCAGATGCTGGTTTCCAGCGTGGACTACAACGACTTTGTGGGCCGCATGGGCGTTGGCCGCGTGCAGAACGGTATCATCAAAGTTGGCCAGGCTGTTCAGGTTTGCGACTGGCACAACCCCGACCTGCACATGACCGGCCGCATCACCAAGCTGTTTGACTTTAAGGCAAACGGCCGCGAGCCCATTGAGCAGGCCGCTGCCGGTGATATTGTTGCCTTTGCCGGTCTGCCCGATATTTCCATCGGCAACACCGTGTGCGACCCCAGCAAGGTTGAGCCGCTGCCCTTTGTTAAGATCAACGATCCTACCGTTGAGATGACCTTCTCCGTCAACGATTCCCCGTTTGCCGGCAAGGAAGGCAAGTACGTCACCAGCCGCCAGATCCGTGACCGCCTGCAGCGCGAGCTGCTGAAGGACGTTGCCCTGCGTGTGGAAGATTCCGCCACCAACGATTCCTTCCGCGTAATGGGCCGTGGCGAAATGCACCTGTCCATCCTGATTGAGACCATGCGCCGCGAAGGTTACGAGCTGCAGGTCAGCCCCCCGCATGTTCTGACCCATGAGGAGAACGGCAAGACCATGGAACCCATGGAGCGCGTTGTGATTGACGTGCCGGAAACCTATCAGGGCAACGTTATGACCGCTCTGGGCGCCCGCAAGGCCATCCTGATGAACATGCAGATGATGAACAACCGTTCCCGTCTGGAGTTCCGTATGCCCAGCCGCGGCCTGTTTGGCTACCGCAGCCAGTTCCTGACCGACACCCACGGCGAAGGCATCATGAACACCATTTTTGATGGTTACGAAGAATGGTGCGGCCCCATTGCCACCCGTTCCAGCGGCTCCCTGATCAGCTTTGATACCGGCGATGCCGTCACTTACGGTCTGTTCAACGCCCAGCAGCGCGGCACCCTGATTGTGACCGCAGGCGAAAAGGTTTACGAGGGCGAAGTTGTTGGCTACACCCCGACCGGTGAGGACATCACCGTCAACGTGTGCAAGACCAAGCACCTGACCAACACCCGTGCATCCGGCAGTGACGATGCTCTGCGCCTGATCCCCGTGACCAAGTTCAGCCTGGAAGGCTGCCTGGAATTCCTGGCACCGGACGAGCTGCTGGAAGTTACTCCGGAGAACCTGCGCATCCGCAAGCGCATCCTGGACCACGACCTGCGCATGAAGGCCGCCAGCAAGAAGAATAAGTAATTTTGCACGATACAGCAAGAGCCGCCCCCGAGTGGAGCGGCTCTTGCTTTTTTATTTACGATTCTGCGGTAAAACATTGCCGCCCGCGCGTGTACGGAAAACGGTCGTTTATGGGAAGTCCACGGGCGGCGTATATGCCGCCCCTACTGTGCCCACATCTGCACAGGTTGGTAGTCGGTGCTGCCCGCAAGATAATCATCCAGGTCGATCAGTCCATAGGCGTCCACCGTGTAGCCGCCGCGTTGGGCGTAACCGTCAATCACAAGCACACGGCCATCCCCGGTCACGGCGATGGGGCGGCCGTAGTTTTCCTCGATACCATAGGCGGCGTTCAGCGTCGGGTCGTGGCAGGGTACGTTGTACATCTGGCCGTCGGCGATGTTATAGATATGCAGCGCGTCCGGCGTGCTTTGCAGGAACACCAATTCCAACTGCCCGCCGCGGCTAAAGCTCTTCGGGCTGTTAAAGGCACCCACACAATCGGTGGCTTCCTCTGCGTACAACTCCTGCATGGTGCCTGTCGTGAGGTCGTACCCCAGCAAAAGCTCTTTGTAGTCGTCGCCATCGGGGCTTCCCTGCACAAAGTACAGCATATCTCCGCGATATCCCAGGTAAGTTTTCCAACCGCCGTCCGGGTAGAAGTCGTCGGCAAACAGCTTTTCCAGCGTGTTCGACGCAAGATCGTATAAATCATACTCCATCAGGGAGTTTTGCAG
>ERZ857951.1983-NODE-1983-length-19423-cov-10.831475_pt1 | contig 19423 bp, 21 predicted proteins | sample MGYA00519759_ERZ857951 | MGnify/ENA primary metagenome ERZ857951 (study PRJEB31778, sample SAMEA3449377) | human gut metagenome | biome: human gut; feature: human-associated habitat; material: faeces | place: United Kingdom | collected 2010/2012 ...
TAAGGATGCTTACCTTGGACTTATTTTCTTGTGCCATTTCTTACCAACCTCCTTTACGCCAGCTCGTTGTAGCAGTTGACACAGTCATTGATGGCAGCAAACAGAGCGGTGGACGAAATGGTTGCGCCGCTGTAGGCATCGTAATCCTGATTCATCACAATGTTCTGGGTGCCGTCCATGCCGTCGAACTGCGCCAGGAAGTCGTCACTGCTCACGTTGGAGCCGATGCCCTTGGTCTGGGTGGAAGCGTCCACCCAGATGCCGGTCTCGGCGCCGTTGGCGTCGAAGCCCATGATGACGGTCAGGATACCGCCATCAAAGCCCTTTTCCTCGGCCTTGATGGCAGTGCTGCCGTCCGGAGCCTTGACCACGCCGGTGATGCCGGCGGTGGTGTAATCGGTCACTTCTTCCAGCTCGCTGGCATCCGAAACGGAGGGCAGCACGCCGACATAAGCGGCCAGAGTGGTGCGCTTGGTGTTCTCGGCAATGACCGGGGCGGTCATGCCGTTCACCAGTGCCAGCAGCAGGCTGGCGATCAGGGAGATAACGCTCAGCACAACAATGGGCTTGATGGTGCTCTCCCAGTTGGAAGACTTACTCATTTGCCAGCACCCTCCTTTGCTTTCTTTGCAGGCTTGATGTAGCCATACGGGGTCTGACGGGTCAGATCGTTGATGTAGGGAACCCACAGGTTCATGAACAGCAGTGCGAAGGACACGCCCTCGGTGTAGCTGCCCCAGTAACGGATGGCAAAGGTGACGATGCCCAGTGCCACGCCGTACACCAGCTTGCCCTTCAGGGTGAAGGGGCTGGTAACGTAGTCGGTAGCCATGAACACGGCACCGAACAGCAGGCCGCCGCTCAGCACGGCAACCAGAGCCTCGTGCACACTGTGGGTAGCAATGAGGTAGAACACGAACATGCTGCCGACGTAAGAAGCCGGGATGGCGATGCTGATGGTCTTGGTGGCCACCAGATAGATCAGGCCCAGCACGATGGCCAGTGCGCAGGTCTCGCCCAGCACACCGCCATGGATGCCCATGAACAGATCCAGCAGGCTCAGCTTGGACTTATCGGCCACAGCCAGCGGGGTAGCGCTGGACAGCTGATCCACCGCTGCATCCGGGAACACCCACTTGTTCATGGAACCGGCAAAGCTGATGAACAGCACGATACGGCCCACCAGAGCGGGGTTGGCAAAGTTCATGCCGATGCCGCCGAACAGCTGCTTGACGATGACGATGGCCACCAGATCACCGATGATGAGCTGGCCGATGGGCATGCCCACGGGCACGTTCATGGCCAGAATGATGCCGGTGACGACGGCGGACAGGTCGCTGATGGGGTTGGGCTTCTTGAGCAGCTTGCAGTACAGCCACTCAAAGGCCACGCAGGCCACCACGGACACGGCTGTTACCAGCAGTGCACGCACGCCAAAAATGATGGCAGAGGCCACCACGCAGGGGCACAGGGCGACGATCACGTTGGCCATCAGGCTCTGGGTGGTCTCTTCGCTGCGCACATGCGGGGAAGCCGAAACAATAAGCTTCGTATCCATTACTTATTGCCTCCTTTTTTGATTTCACCAAGGTAGAACGCCTTTGCCAGACTCATCATCTGGGTAACAGGGCGCTTTGCCGGGCAGACGAACGAGCAGCTGCCGCAGTTGAAGCAGTAGTCTGCATGCAGCTTGCCCAGCTCCTGCACATCGCGTGCAGCGTAAGCCTGATTGACCTCCACAGGCTCCAGACCCATGGGGCAGTACTCCACGCAGCGGCCGCAGCGGATGCAGGGATTCACCGGTGCAGGCTCTGCAGCGGCCTTGCTCAGGAAGATCAGGCCGGAGGTGGTCTTGGTGGTGGGGTAGCTCAGGTTCTCCACAGCGGGGCCCATCATGGCACCGCCGGCAACCACTTTGCCCAGCTCGCCCTTGACGCCCGCAAAATCAATGATGTCCTGATAGGCAGTGCCCACGGGGACAACGATGTTCTGGGGCTTTGCGCAGGCGTCGCCGTCCACGGTGATGGTGCGCTCGACCACCGGCATACCGGTAGCCAGATACTTGCCAAGGGTGGAGACGCTGGTCACGTTCATGACGATAGCGCCGGCATCTGCGGGCAGACCGCCGTGGGGCACTTCGCGGCCCAGACACTTTTCAATAAGGATCAGCTCTGCGCCGGTGCCGTAGACACTGGGCAGGGGCTTGACCTCGATGGTGCTGTCGCCATTGGTCTTTTTGCACAGCAGGTCGATGCACTCGGGCTTGTTGTTCTCAATGCCGATGACGCACTTCGGGATGCCGGTGTACTGCAGCACGGCCTTGATGCCGCGGATGATATCATCGCTGCAGTTCAGCATCTCCTGCGTATCGCTGGTCAGCCACACTTCGCACTCGGAAGCGTTGATCAGCAGGGTATCCACCTGCTGCTTGGGCTGCAGCTTTACGTCGGTCGGGAAGCCTGCGCCGCCCAGACCGACCAGACCGCACTCACGCACAGCCTTGAGGAAGCTGGCCTTATCGGTCACTTCCGGTGCCTTGACAGCCGGGTCCACGGTCTGTTTGCCATCGGTCTTGATGACGACAGAGTCGCACATGCGGCCATTGGACAGACGGAAGGGCTCCACTGCGGCAACCGTGCCGGAGACACTGGAGTGGATGTTTGCAGAGACGAAGCCGCCAGCCTCGCCGATCTTTGTGCCAACGAACACCTCGTCGCCCTTTTTGACCAGAGCTTTGGCGGGAGCGCCGATATGCTGGCTCATGAGGATGCGTACCTGCGCGGGCAGAGGCATCGGGATCGGTTTGCTTGCAGCAGTTGCCTTGTCATGCGGCGTATGCGCGCCAAGCGCCGCACGTTTCAGCTTGTTCAACATGGAATTCAAATCCCCCATTCTGCTTGAATTGCCGCCCCCACGCCCATGCAGGCGCACTGGTACAGGGACAGCAGCTGCTTAACATGTTTATTGTATCATTTTGGCGTGGGAAGTCAACGACAATGGCACAAAAATGATGTATTTTCCTGAACTTTCTTTTCATTTTTTCGTGGTTATATACAACTAACCACCGTATTTTTCTTCCTGCATCCGGTGTTTGCCTTTGCATGCGGATTATGCTATACTAAGGGCAAGCAAAAACTGCGGAACGTCCCCCGCTCCGCGCCAGACTTACCAAGGAGGCTTGAAACGATGAAGGTTCTCAAAGCACTGCTCGCCGTCCTCACTGCTCTGGCGGTGGCCCTGACCGCCGCGCTGCTGTTCATTCAGGATAAGAACGCACCCCGTTATATCCAGATTTACGAGAACGAGCAGTAACCCCGCGTCCTGCACAAAAACATCCCCCAGCCTGAACGGCAGCGCCGCACGGGCTGGGGGATGTGTGTTTTGCGGGGCAAAGGGGCAGCAAAAAGCCCCGGCACACGGAGGGGTTCTCCGTGTGCCGGGGTGCTGCGCCGAAGCGCTTTTTCTTAAAAGGTGTTATGCCGCGTGGTTGGCATAAAGGATCACAACGTATTCCTTGCCGCCGATCTTGCCCATTGCCACGCCGACGTCAACATTGTCGCCCAGCTGCTCGATCGTTCCGATCTTCACGGCTCTGTTGGATCCATCGTCCGTCCACGGGTTGATGGCATCCTGCATCCACTGCAGCTGAATGTACTCCATAAGCGCTCCGCTGCTCTTGAACTGAACATTCGGAGCTGCATTGAGGATATACCCGTTTGCGTTGGTGTCGATGCCGGCGGCCTTCACAACCTCGTTGTTTGTCAGGATTCCTTTCACATCCTCGTCCTTATTCGCTTCCAGCGCGGCAGCCTTGTCCGCTTCCTGCACCAGCTTTGCCGCCAATGCGTCCAGCTCCTTGCTGTGGTTTGCAGTTCCGCCGGCCACGGTCATCTGATCCATTGCCATCTTCAGCAGTTCATCCTTCAGCGAAGCGCTGCTGCCGCAGCCCACCATCGCCAGCGCCAGAACCGCCGCCAATGCAGCGGCTGCCAGTTTCTTGAACAATTTCATGGTTTTGTTCCTCCTTTATGCTCCTATCAGCCTACGAGCATCCTGCTCTTAGATCCTCGGCTGTCAGTTCACCAACACGACAATATACTCTTTGCCATTGATCTTACCCATGGCAAGACCCAAATTGCTCAATTTCTCCAGCTCGCCGCTGCCGATTTGCTTACCATTCGCCATCAGCATCTCTGCGATCAGCACTGCTTTCTGTTTATTTGCGGTGCTGCTGAGCAGCTTATAGTTTTCAGCAGCCGACACAATGTAAGTTTCCTGTGCAGCATCGATCCCCGCAGCCTTTACAACCTCTTTATCGATGAGCAGATTCAGAACCGTTTTGTCTTTATTTTCAGGCTTTGCAGCAGCCTTGTCTGCCTCTGCCACCAGCTTTGCCGCCAGCGCATCCAGCTCTTTTGAGTATGTGATCTCATCGCCCTGCATTGCAATGAAATCTGCGAGAACGTCTTTGATCTGATCCGTGAGGCTGTTGCGTCCGCCGCAACCCACCATGGTCAGTGCCAGAGCAGCTACCAGCATGGCCGCTGCCAGTTTCTTGAACAGTTTCATTTTGCATTTCCTCCTGAATATCAGAGTTTTTTCACACGCCCAAGTGGAACCCCTCCGGCTTGGATGAGTTAAGTTTACCCCCCCCGTACCCCTTTGTCAATTCGCGGATGCCACAAAAAATGACATGTATTTTTTGCAGTCCCGCGTGATAGCCAACCAGAGTGGTTTTTTGTTTTTTCATGGCAAACAAAAAACACCGCCGGGTCTCCCTCAGCGGTGTTTTTAAGCAAAATATTCCTTTTAGTAATCTTTTTCGCAGCCCAGCAGGTATTTCATGTGCTCAAAGGTGCGGTCATGCCCAAGGTCGCGCACCATTTTCAGCAGCTCTTCCAGCAGGGCACGGGTCTCCGGGTGGAGCAGGTAGTGGGTCTTGCTGCGCTCGTAGTATTCCCACGGAGAAGCATCGGTGTACCTGTCGCCCAGATAGATCTGGCTGGCGGCCACCCGGTCACACACCATTTCGCACACATAGCGCAGGGGCATCTTCATGCCGGCAAGGCCCGCCTTCCGGGTGCTGTAGTCGATCCAGTATTCCAGATGGTGCTTGTTGCGGCCCTTGTGGTGCAGCCACGCGGAGGAGTAGCCCCGCGCCGCGCGCTCGGCCTCGTTGGGGCTGTGGTCGCCCTGATAGTAGATGCAGCCCGGAATGAACTCGGTAGGGCTGTACTTGCTCAGGTCGTGGGCAAGGCCCTGCTCATAGAGCCCGCAGGCAAAGCAGTATTTCATCACCAGCAGCTTGTGCCGGGTGATGGTCTCAAAATGGCCTTTGATGTTCATGCTGTTATTTCCTCCACTGCACCGTGATGCGTCCCTCTTTCAGCCCGCGCAGATCATTGCTTTCGGAAAAATCCTCCCGGTCCATGGTCAGGTTGGGGTTATAGTAGGGGTCGTGCAGGATGTTCGCCTTGCCGTGCACGGCATACAGCCGCTGCTGCTCGGCGGCAAAGCGCCGGGCCTTCACCGGGTCTTTTTCGTCGCCGCCGCGGCTCTTGCTTTCGTAATGGGTCAGCCGGGCGTAGGGTGTCCATGCAATGCGGTACCCTGCATCCCGCACCCGCAGGCAGAAGTCCACATCGTTGAAGGCCACCGCAAAGGCTTCGTCCAGACCGCCCACTTCGTCCCATACGCTGGTCTTTACCAGCAGGCAGGCACCGGTGACGGCGGAAAAGTCCTGCACCGTGGCAGCGCGGAACATGTAGCCGCTGCCGCCTGCCTTGCGGTATTTGTGGCTGTGGCCCGCGTAGCCGCCAAGGCCGGTCACGACGCCCGCATGCTGCAACGTCTCGTCCGGGTAAAGCAGCTCCGCGCCGCAGATGGCCGCGCCGCCGGGGTGGGCGCACTGCCGCAGCAGCTCGGTGAGCCAGTCGGCATTGCGCACCTCCACGTCGTTGTTCAGCAGCAGCAGGTAATCCCCGCTGGCGTACTGTCGGCCAAAGTTGTTGATGCCGGAGAAGTTGAAGCCCTTCTGCGGGTAGTTGACCACCTGCAGGCCGTCGTAGCGCTGCCGGGCTTCCTTATAATAGGTAAAGGTGGCCGGTTCGGTGGAGTTGTTCTCGATGACGATAACCTCAAAGTTCTCCCAGCTGGTTTTGGTCCAGATGCTGTGCAGGCACTTTTCCAGATCGTCGGTGTGGTCCTTGTTCGGGATGAGGATGCTCACCTTCGGGTCGCCCACGATATCCCACTTCACCCGGTAGGTACTGGGGAACAGGCCATCCTCCACAGTGCCGGTGCGTCCGGTGCGGGCCAGATGGTCGGCCAGCGCCTTTTTGGCTGCTGCCGCCACATAGGGCTTGGCATCGGTGCCGCCGGAGGTGGAGCCTGCGTGCACCCGCCAGTAGTACAGCACCTGCGGCACATGAGCCGCGCCGCCGGTCTTTTCCACAAGGCGCAGGAACAGGTCGTGGTCCTGACTGCCGTCGCACTCCGGCCGCTCCCCGCCGATCTCATCCCACAGCGCCTTTTGGAACACCGCCAAGTGGCAGATGTAGTTGCAGCACAGCAGGTAGTCCGGGGCGTAATCCGGCTTGAAGTGGGCCACCATGGGCCGCTGGATGCTCTTGGAAAAGAGTGCTTCATCGCTGTAGAGGAAGCCGTCCGGCTCGCCCTGCGCCCGCAGCTGCAGAATGGCTTTGCCCATGGTGTACATGGCGTGGGGCGCAAGGATATCATCGTGGTCGGCAAGGGCCAGATATTCCCCTGTGGCAAGCTCTGCCGCAGCATTGGTGTTGGCCGCAATGCCTTTGTTTTCGATCTTTTTGTATACGATGCGTTGATTCTTTGTCTGATATTCCTCCACGATGCGCTTCACATCAGCATGTTCTGCATCGGAAGCATCCGCAAGGCAGAGCTGACCGTTGGGGGCCGTCTGGTTCACAAAGGAATCCAGAAATTCCCGCAGGTATTTTTCCGGTGTATTATACAGCGGGGTCAGGATGCTGATGGTGGGCAGGCCGCAGTCTGCCGCCGTTTTGTCGGCCATTTCAGCCCGCTGGGCTTCCAGCACCTTTTTGGCGGGCAGATAGCGGGCACGCTTGCCAAAGCAGCGGCGCTTGACAAAGCCCGCGCCCCGTTTGAGCATGGTGGGCAGGCCCTCGTCCTTCGTCAGCTGCACCGCATAGCCTGCCAGTTCTCTGGCACGTTTCAGTCGTACATTCATATCAGGCCTCGCCGCGCTGCGTTGCCTTGTAGGCCGCGCAAACCGTTGCCGTATCGCCATTCATTTTCAGGTGGCCGTGGCTCAGCCATGCCACCTTGCTGCACATGCGCTCGATCTGCTCAATGGAGTGAGACACCAGAATGACCGTGGTGCCGCCCGCCATCAGCTCCTGCATCCGCTTTTCGCACTTCTGCTGGAACAGGAAATCGCCCACCGAAAGCACCTCGTCCGCAATGAGGATATCGGGCTTGGTGATGGTGGCAATGGCAAAGCCGATGCGGGCCACCATGCCGGAGGAGTAGTTCTTGAGCGGCACATCCAGAAAGTTCTGCAGCTCGCTGAACTCCACGATCTCATCAAACTTTTCGTCCAGATACTTGGGCGAGAAGCCCAGCACCGTGCCGTTCAGATAGATGTTCTCGCGGGCAGTCAGGTCCATATCAAAGCCCGCGCCCAGCTCGATGAGCGGGGCGATGGAGCCGCGGACCGTCACCTTGCCCTTGCTGGGCTTGTACACGCCCGCAATGGTCTTGAGCAGGGTGGACTTGCCCGAGCCGTTCAGGCCCACAAGGCCGTAGAAATCGCCGGGCATGATGTCCAGACTCACGTCCTTGAGGGCGTAGAATTCATCGTACTGCAGGCGGCCCTGCACCATGGCAAGGAAGTATTCCTTCAGGCTCTCATGCTTTTCCTTGGAGAGGTTGAAGCACATGGAAACATTGTCCACTTTGATGATCGGTTCCATTGTTCTTCCTCCTTAAATATGCAGCACAAAGCGGTCCTGCGTTTTGCGGAATACCCACACGCCCACCAGCATGGAGAGCACGGCGCAGCAGCCGCACACCGCGAACATGTTGAAATCCAGCGGGATGCCCCACATCACGGTACGGCGGAAGCCTGTGATGTACCAGTACATGGGATTCAGCTTGATGATCTGCTGCATGTTGAACCCGCCGATGGAAAAGGTCATCTGGGTGGGGTCGTAGAAGATGGCGGAAAAATACAGCAATGCGGTGATGAACACGCTCCAGATGTGCATGATATCCCGGAAGAACACGGTAGCCGCTGCCAGAAGCAGGCCCACGCCCAGACTGAAGAAGAACAGCGTCACCAGCGGGTAGACCGCCTCGATGAGGGTCAGGTGGAAGGGTGCACCGGTAAAGATCATGACCAGCAGCAGCGCCACAAAGCTGAACACGCAGTTCACCATGGCAAAGCAGCACTTTTCCAGCGGGAAGATATACTTGGGGATATACACCTTTTTGAGCAGGGGCGCAGCGCCCAGCACACTGCTCATGCCGGTGGAGGTGGCCTCGTTGAAGAAGTTGAACAGCAGCTGGCCGCACATCAGGAACACGGCAAAGTTGTCGATGCCGCTGCCGCGCATGTCCATCAGACTGCTGAACACGGCCCAGTACACAAGGCACATGAGCAGCGGGTTCAGAACGCTCCACACCACGCCCAGCACGCTGCGGCGGTATTTGAGCTTGAAGTCACGGCTGACGAGGTTCCACAGCAGATAGCGGTAGCACCAGAAGCCGTTCCACATTGCTTTGAATTTTGCCACAGGCGATCACCACTTTTCAAAATATTCAAACTTCTGTGCAGCAAAGGGCTCGTGCAGCTTGTCCTTTGCGCTGGTCTTGTGCTCGCAGCCGCAGTCCGGCCACTGCACGTTCACGGTGGGGTCATCGTAGGGGATGCCGCCCTCGCTGGTGGGGTCGTACACATCGGTGCACTTGTAGCAGAACTCTGCCACATCGCTCAGCACCAGAAAACCGTGTGCAAAGCCCTCCGGGATGTAGAACATCTTCTTGTTCTCCTCGGAAAGGGTCACGCCCACCCACTTACCGAAGGTGGCGCTATGCGGGCGGCAATCCACGGCCACATCAAACACCTCGCCCTTGGTCACGCGCACCAGCTTGCCCTGCGTGTGGTTCTTCTGGAAGTGCAGGCCGCGCAGCACGCCGCGGGTGGAGCGGCTCTGGTTGTCCTGCACGAATTCCTTATCGATGCCGGCTTCGGCAAACTGATCCTTCTGATAGGTCTCCATAAAATAACCGCGGTCGTCGCCGAACACCTGCGGCTCAATGACCACAACACCGGGGATCTCGGTCTGAGTAAACGTAAACTTGCCCATATTTTGTACCTCTCTTTTGTGAAGCATGTTTGTTTTATCTGGAAAAGTCTGTTTGACACAGGCTTTTGCACTTATTTGCCGCGGCGGGTCTGTCCCTGTTCCGTGCGCGTTCTGCGGCGTTTCTTCCGCCAGGTGATGAACCGCACCACCAGAAAGGTCACCAGCGCTGCCGCTGCGGTGGACCCCAGCGAGATGCCCAGCAGCCAGAATGCATGGCTTTGGGGCTTTACCGCCTTGGCCGCTTCCAACTCCTGACCGGTGCTGTTCTCCAGCAGTTCAGGCAGGCCGGAAATCTCCGCATCCACACGCACGCTGGTGCTCTCCTGCTTTTCGCCGCCGTGGACGGTGTACACAGCGTACACCTCCGGGTCGGAGCCAAGGACATAGCTTTCCGGCAGTTCCAGCGTCACCTCCACATCGTCGGCAGTCAGGCCGTTGGCCAGCAGCAGCCGCACGCCGGGGTCGGAGACGGTCACGGTGCCAAGGCTCCCGCCGCCGCCCACCACGCTCAGCGGTGCTGTGATGCCCCGGGCGGGCAGGTCGGTGTAGCCGGTAAAGGTGCTGAACGCATAATCCAGCAGAGTGCGGACATCGTTGTATTTATCGGTGCTCAGCTCGCTCTGCATGGTCACGCAGATGAGCCGGACGCCGTTCTGCTCCGCCAGACAGGCGTAGCTGTAGCGGGCCGTGTTGGTATAGCCGAGCTTGGAGCCCTTGACCGACGTGATATGGTACCGGCTGGAGCCGATGCGCATTTTGTCCTGCTGGGAAAAGTAGCGGGTCACGGGCTGGATGTTGGTGGGGTCCATGGTGTACATCTCATTGCGGGTGAACACCTGCTCAAAGCCCGGCTGCTCCAGTGCCCAGCGCAGGATCTGCGCCATATCGTAGCAGCTGGTGTAGTGGTCCTCGTCGCTGATGCCGTGGGGGTTTGCAAAGTGGGTGTGCGCAAGGCCCAGCTCTTCTACCCGCGCATTCATCTTTGCCACGCCGTCCGCGATGGTGCCCTCTCCCACATATTCGGCCAACAGGTTGGCGCCGTCGTTGGCGCTGGCCATCTGGGTGGCATACAGCGCATCCGTCAGGGGGACTTCTTCGCCCTCGCGCAGGGCAATGTGACTGGAATCGGTGCCTGCCAGCGAGTAAACATCCTCGTGGGTCACGGTGAGCTTTATATCATCCCAGTTCCCCTGCGCCTTTTCGCAGGCAAGGCCCAGCGTCATCACCTTGGTGATGGATGCCGGGTGCAGCTCTTCGTTCATATTCTGCCGTGCCAGCACAAGGCCGGTGTCTGCATCGATGATGCAGTAAGCGCGGGTGGCACCAAGGGCAGGGCCAGCCGCCGCTGCCCCTGGCACAAACATACAGAACACAAGCAGCACAGCACACAGCGCTGCGGTCAGTTTTTTCATCTGGTTTTTCTCCATTGAGCGTTTTTCTGCCCGTCGTACTGCACCGGCAAAGCATCAGATAATAGTATACCACACTTTACCCCGGCTGAAAAGCCATTCAGACGTTGTTTTGCAGCAGAACGGGCTGCAGCTGCCGCCCGGCCAGCGCATCGTCCAGTGCAGCGGGCAGACGGGCAAAGTCCGCCTTCAGGCTGTTGGGCTTGTGGGTGGGGTCATCCTGCCCGTAGGGCACAAAGTAGTAATGCTTGCGTTGGAAAAGTCGAGCGATGTTCTCCCCCGACGCTCCCAGCCCATCGTTGGTGGAAACGCCCACCAGAACCGGGCACCCCACCCGCAGCAGGCTCTTTGCCGCCAGCGTCACCGGCGTATCGGAAAGCCCCGCCGCAAGCCGTGCCAGCGTGGCCCCGGTGCAGGGCGCGATCACCAGTGCACTGACCAGCTTTTTAGGGCCAAGCGGCTCCACGGCCTGCAATGTGTCCAGCACTACATGGCTGGTAAGGGCTTCCAGCCGTTCCTGCCAAAACTGCCCGGTGCCAAAGCGGGTATCCTGCTTTGCGGCAAAGCTCATGATGGGCAGCAGCTCCCAGCCCTGTTCTGTCAGCTGCTGCGCTGCCGCAAGCGCCGCTTCCAGTGTGCAGAAGCTACCGCACACTGCAAATGCAATGCGTCCTTTTTTCTGCGTGCTCATGTGTGTTCCTCCCGCTCCCGCAAAATGGTCAGCACGGTGCGCGCCACCGCTTCCCCAGCCGTGTCCGGCGCACAGGCGGCGGGCAGGCTGAGCGCATGGATGGCCTTGCAGCCCAGCCGCTGCGCCGCAGCAAAGTCGGTGCCGCCGGGCTTTGATGCCAGATCTACGATCAGGCTGCCGGGCCGCAGAGCCGCCAGCACCGGCTCGGTCAGCACCGGGGCCGGGATGGTGTTCACCACCGTATCAAAGGCCGGAGCCAGCGCGGCCAGCCGGGCAAGCTCTGCACCCCGCAGACCAAGGCTCTCGGCCAGCGCACGCTGTTCGGCGCGCCGGGCACAGACAGTCACATTTGCCCCCAGTGCCGCCAGCCGCGCCCCCAGCGCCTGCCCCACCGGGCCAAAGCCCAGCAGCAGAAGGTTTGTGCCCCACAGGGTACGGGTGCGCTCGGCCAGCAGGATGCCAATGCAGCCCTCCGCCGTAGGGATGGCATTGTACACCGTCAGCTCCGGTCGGGCAAAGTAATCCACCAGCTCCACGCCAGCTTTCTGTGCGATGGTCTTTGCCTGAACTGAGAGCCTGCCGCCCAGTGCCACCGCGCCGGGTTTTGCGGCCCGCAGCAGCTCTGCCAGCGGGGTGCGGGCCGCATCCAGCGGCAGAGGCAGCAGGATATAATCTGCCAGTGCAACCTGCTCGGCTCCGCCCACCGCATAACCTGCCCGTTCCAGCACCCGGCCTGCCGCCGCCTGCCGGGCATCGGTGCCCACCACCGCAAACAGCTTTTTCGCTTCCATGCCGCATCCCCCTTTGCCTGCTCGTGGGCCATCCTATGCAGGAGAAATATTTGTTGTGAAAAAACTCCTCCAGCTTTCGCCGGAGGAGTTTTTTATCACGATTATAGAATGCGCCGCCCTGACATCCGGCACATCTTTTATTTTACGAACTTTGCCACGGCACGGGCTACGATGCCGCCCAGAATGCCGGAGACAAGGAACTCGGCCACGCCCTGCACGCCGACCAGCAGCACCACGAACATGAAGGGGTTCGCAGCGCCCTTGACGGACACGAGGTTCTGCACGTAGTCACAGCCGTAGAAGGCCAGCACGATCCAGCCCATGAAGAACACCGTGTTCAGGAACGGGGCGCTCATGGCACTGAGGATGTAGCTCCAAGTGCCGGGCTTATCAAAGCGCTTCAGGCCGCTGAAGATCAGGCCGCAGCACAGGCCCATCAGCACACGCATGCCCACACACAGGATAAAGGTGTTGACGGGGCTCACCTGAAACAGTGCGCCGGTCATGGCGGAAGCACCAGTGATAGCGTCATAGAAGCTCACTGCGCCGAACACACCGCCCAGCAGTGCGCCCACCGCCGGGCCCATGGTGATGGCACCCACTGCAATGGGAAGGGTCAGGAAGCTCATGTACAGCGGGCCCACAGGCACACTGCCCAGACCCACCATCTTCATGACCAGCTCAATGGCAACCAGCAGCGCCACACGGGTAAGAGTTTTCGTATTTTTCATATTCAGTTTTCCTCCTGCTGCCGTTCCGCCCTATACGTCGGATACGGCGCAAACCTGCCCGCTCTATGCGGGTTTTAAAGTAAATATTCAAACAATTTGGAGCGCGTTTTTGTCAGGGCGTGTTCCAATGGGAAAAGCTTTTTCAGTGGTCGCACGGGAAGCGGATGCCCGCATTGCGGCGGGCCACCGTGAGCACACGGCTCACCGCGATGGTGGTATCCTGCATCCGGCCGCACAGCTCCTGATCTCCGCTCTCCAGCGCACGGGCAAAGGCTTCAAACTCTGCCGCCTGCCGGGGCCTGCCGCCATTCAGGTTATAGTGCTCTTCCTTGCCCTCGTTAGGGTGGAAGGTGATGCCGCCGCAGCAGTTGGCGGTGGACTTCTGCAGGATATAGCCCTTCGTGCCCTGAATAATGTACCGGGCCGGGGCCGCGCAGTCCTTGGCGGCGATGCTCACGGCCTTGAAGCCGCTGTAATCCATGGTCAGGATGCCGCTGGTGTCGATGCCGCGCTCCATGTTGGCGGTATATTTGGCCTGATTCGGCTCCCCGAACAGGCCCACGATGTAGCTTACATTATATACGCCAAGATCCATCAGGGCACCGCCGGCACAGGCCGGGTCAAAGGCAGGCTGTACATCGCCTGCACAGAAGGCATCGTACCGGCTGGAATACTGGCTGAAATTGCACTGTACCAGCTTCACGGTGCCAATGCGGGGCAGCAGCTCCCGGATCTTTGCATAGTTTTCAAGGTACTGGGTGGTGATGGCTTCAAACAGGAACACCTTTTTGTGCCGTGCCAGATTTACCAGTTCTTCAGTCTGGACCGCCGTGGGTGCCAGCGGCTTTTCCACAATAACATGTTTGCCTGCTTCCAGCGCCACGCGGGCATAGCGCACATGCTGTAGGTTCGGCACTGCAATGTACACCACATCCACCCACTGCAGCAGTTCCAGAAAATTGGTGGTATGCTGCGGCACGCCGTACTGGCCGCAAAGGCTCTGAGCCAGCTCGGCACTGCGCTCGGTGCTGCAGATGGCCTGCACCGTAAAAGGCGTGTGCTCTGCAAGCCATGGCAAAAATTCCCGCACGATCTTGCCCGTGCCAAGAATGCCTAATTTCATCTGATTTTTCTCCCCATCCTGTCGTTGGTCAGCCTACCAGCGCTTCCGGCTCGCGGCGGGTGCGCTTTTTGGGGTAGGTGCGCTGTTTTGCATGGCCGTGCTGGTTCTGCCGGCCATAGTGCCTGCCGCCGCCCGCACCGTGGTGCTGCGGCTGGGACGCATTGAGCTGGTACAAAAGGGCAAGTCCCTTCATCAGCAGCTCCGGGTCGTAGGTCAGCGGGTGGCGGCACAGCGGTGTCACATACTTTGCCAGCCCTCCTGTTACCACCAGAGTGACCGGACGGCCAAGCTCTTCCTCAATGCGCTGCACCATGCCGTCAATGAGCACAGCCGTGCCCATCACGGAGCCGGACAGCATGCATTTTTCGGTGTTGGTGCCAATGGCGCTTTTGGGCGAGCCAAGATGCACCTGCGGCAGCTGGGCACAGCGGTCGCCCAGTGCCCGCAGCCCGGTGGAAAGCCCCGGGCAGATGACACCGCCCCGGAACACGCGGTTCTCGTCCACCACATTAAAGGTCGTGGCAGTGCCAAGGTCCACCGTGACCACCGGCAGCGGAAAATTTGCCGCCGCATAAGCCGCATCCACAAGGCGATCCTTGCCCACGGCGTGGGGTTCATCCATGCCCATGGTCAGTCCGGTTCGGATCTCCGGCGAAACGATGACCGGCTTCCTGCCCGTATAATGGCGGGCGCACTCGGCCAGTGCCCCGGTGATCTGGGGCACCACGCTGGTGAGCACAGCGCCCTCAAAGCGCATGGGGCGCTCAGGATGGCGGCGGTGCGCAAAAATTTTATCCATTTCGACACGATATTCTGCAGCCGTGCGGGTGCGCACCGTGTCCATGCGCGCCACAAAGCATACACGTCCGTCCCGAATGCCCCCAAGGGCGACGGTGGTGTTGCCTATATCAATGGCTAAGATCATAATTCTGTTTTCCTTTTTAAAGGTTTGAGTAACGGCAGGCCGGCATCTTATCCAGACGGCGGGCCGGTAGTTTCTCTGAGGACCGTCCGCTGGGGTGGGACCCTGTTGCCGTCAGGCAATAGGGCGGGCGATGGAATGGCCCGACTCGTGTCCGAAGAGAAAGCTGCCGGCACACCGACCCTAACGGGTTGTTCATCTATTCTTTGTCAAGCTGTATTTTACCGCATTTTGTCCCCAGTTACAAGCCTGTACAAAGATTTTGTTGTGCTGGCGGAACTTTTGCATTATACTAAAGGAAGATATGTGGAAACAGTACATTTTTGCAGGAGGTTTTACCAATGGATCTGAACGGAAAATGCGTCCTTCTGGGCGTAAGCGGCGGCATTGCCGCCTATAAAATGGCCAACGTGGCCAGCGCACTGCGCAAGCTGGGAGCCGATGTGGAGGTCATCATGACCAAAAATGCGACCCAGTTCATCACCCCTGTTACATTTGAAACGCTTACCGGCCACAAGTGCATGGTGGATACCTTTGACCGGGATTTCAAGTTTGAAGTCACCCACATCTCGCTGGCAAAAAAAGCCGATGTGATCCTTGTCGCCCCGGCCACTGCCAACGTCATCGCCAAGATGGCCCACGGCATCGCCGATGATATGCTCACCACCACAGTGTTGGCTGCAAAGTGCCCCAAGCTCGTTTCTCCGGCCATGAATACCGGAATGCTGGAAAACCCCATCACGCAGGATAATATCGCCACGCTGGAACGCTACGGCTTCACGGTGATCCCCTCCGAGAGCGGCGTGCTGGCCTGCAAGGATGTTGGCAGCGGCCGTCTGCCTAAGGAAGATGTGCTGATCGAGTATATCCTGCATGCCATTGCCCGGCCCAAAGATCTTGCCGGTCTGCGCATTGCCGTCACCGCCGGCCCCACGCAGGAGCCGCTGGACCCGGTGCGCTACCTCACCAACCATTCCACTGGCAAGATGGGCTATGCCCTTGCCCGTGCCGCCGCCATGCGCGGCGCGGATGTCACCCTTATCCACGGCGAGACTGCCCTGCAGCCGGTCAAGTTTACCACCGATGTGCCCGTGACCACTGCTCAGCAGATGTACGAAGCCGTCACCAGCCGCTTTGATGCTACGGATGTGCTCATTATGGCCGCTGCCGTGGCCGACTACCGCCCCGCTGCCGTGGCAAACGACAAGATCAAAAAAAAGGACGGCGACATGTCCATCCCTCTGGAACGCACGCCGGATATTCTGGGCACCATCGGCCCCAAAAAGACCCACCAGTTCCTGTGCGGTTTTTCCATGGAGACCCGCGATCTTGTGGAAAACTCCTCTGCAAAGCTGACCAAAAAGAATCTGGACATGGTGGTTGCCAACAACCTGAAAGTGGCCGGTGCCGGTTTTGGTGTGGACACCAATGTAGTCACCCTCATTACCCCGGACGGCACCCGTGAGCTGCCGCTGATGAGCAAGGCCGATGTGGCCGATGCCATTCTGGATGAAATTTTAAAACGCCGCTCCCAGTGAGAAAAAGTGGCTGTCGCATGTGCAACAGCCACTTTTTTATTTTTCCTTCCGTGCAAACACGATGCCAATGGTACCCGGGCCGGAATAGCCGCCGATGGTGGTGCCGATGTCTGTCTCGTGGCATTCCTTGAAGCTGCCGTATTTCTTCAGCCCCGCCTTCACTGCGTCCATGCAGCCGGGCTTCGGCTGGCAGGAGGAGATGAACACAAGGCTGTCCTCGATGTCGTCGCGTTCCACCAGACGGTCGGTGATGTACTTGCCCACGCAGATGGGCAAGCTGCCGCGGTATTTTTTGACTACCTTCAGCTCGCCGTCGATCACTTCCAGTGCGGGCTTGATGCCCAGCAGGTTTGCCCCGAAGGCCAGCACACCGGAGCAGCGGCCGCTCTTGGCCATAAAGTCCAGCCGGTCCAGTACAAAGCTCAGCTCTACCCGTTTGGCAAGGCTCTGCAGCCGCATCGTAATGTTGCGAGGGGGCAGGCCATCTGCAGCCCACTTGGCCGCTTTCAGCACCAGATAGCCCTGCCCGGTACAGATATTCTGGCTGTCCACCACATAGACATTCTCGAATTCGCCTGCCGCCAGCTTCGCATTCTGGAAGCAGGACGAAAGCTTGCTGCTGACCGAAATATGGATCACCGCATCGCACTCTTTGGCAAACGGCTCAAAAAATTCGGTATATTCCACCAGATTTGCGGCGGCGGATTTGGGCATTTTGCCGCCCGCATTCACATAGGCAAACACATCTGCCGGGTGGATCGTTACGCCGTCCAGATAGCTATCCTCGCCCATCAGAATGTGCATGGGCATCAGGGCAATGTCCCACTGTGCCAAAAGCTCTTCGGTCAGGTCGCAGGTGCTGTCCGCTGTGATCTTGATTCTCACATTATTTCTCCTTTTATAAAACCGTTCTGCATCCTCTGTCGGCCGCACCGACGATTCCTTAAAAAATTGTCCTTTTCTATTTTACCACAGATGATTCAAAGTTGTTAAGTATTTTGTAAAGGCAAATGTAAATCTTTTATGAAGAAGTTCCCGGTTTCGGTTTTCTTGTACACTTATCACAAATTCCGAATTGGATTTATGGTTCTTTCCGAAAATTCGGGTTTACCTGTTTATTTTGTCCGCCAAAAATTATATAATAAGATGTATCCTAATAGAATGGATTGAATCGGTCTGCTCTGCGGCCGTTATTTATTTGGAGGTTGCCTTATATGTTCATGTACACCGATTACAACCAGCACCTGCTGGACAATGTAAAAAAGATCCACTTCATCGGCTGCGGCGGCAGCGGCATGTATCCGCTCATCCAGATTCTTGCCGCAAAAGGCTACGAGATCTCCGGCAGCGATGTGCTGGATGGCAGCATCATCCGCTACGAGCGTGAGATGGGTGTCAAGGTCAGCCTGGGTCACAGCGCCGATAATGTGATCGGCACCGACATGGTGGTCTACTCTGCCGCCATTTCCAAAGATAACGTGGAACTGAATGCCGCTGCCTCCTACGGCATCCCCACCATCGAGCGCAGCGTTCTGCTGGGTTATGTGAGCCGCCTGTACAAGCAGAGCATCTGCGTCTCCGGCACCCATGGCAAAACCACCACCACTTCCATGATTACCACTGCGCTGGAGTTGGCAGGCCGCGACCCGTCTGCCGTCATCGGCGGCAAGCTTCCGCTGATCAATGGCTACGGCAAGGCTGGCAAGGGCGACGATATCGTAATTGAGTCCTGTGAATTTGCCGAGACCTTCCTGAAACTGACCCCGTACCTGTCCGTTGTGCTGAACATCGACAACGACCATCTGGATTACTACGGCAGCATGGGCGAGCTGAAGTTCGCCTTCAAGCGCTTTGCCCTGATGACCAAGTTCATGATCTTTGCCAATGCGGACGACAAGAACACCATGGATGTCATGTACACGCTGGACCGCCGCGTGCGCACCTTTGGCATCCAGAACGACGGCGATTATCAGGCATTGAACGTGAACGAATACAAACCCGGCTTCTTTGAGTTCGACCTGAAGGAGTGGAACAAGGTCACCGGCCATATCCGTCTGGCTGTGCCCGGCTACCACAACATTTACAATGCGCTTGCCATGTGCGCCGTCTGCCGCTTCGTCGGTCTGACCGTGGAGCAGTGCGCCGATGCAGCCCTGAACTTCAAGGGTGCCGGCCGCCGCTTTGAGGTCTACGGCGAGTGTAACGGTGCTTTGGTCGTGGACGATTATGCCCATCACCCCACCGAGCTGCGCGCTACCCTGACCACGGCCAAGGAGATGGGCTACAAGCGTCTGATCGCCGTCCACCAGCCGTTTACATACAGCCGCACCAAGCTGCTGTTCAACGACTTTGTGGATGTGCTCAAGATCCCCGACATCACGGTGCTCACTCCCATCATGGGCAGCCGTGAGCCCAACGATCCCACCATTACCAGTGCAAAACTGGCCGCTCAGATCCCCGGCTCTGTTCTGGTGAACAGTCTGGAGGAGGCCGCCGAGTGGGTCAAGCAGAACGCCCGGGAGGGCGATCTGGTCATCACCCTCGGCTGCGGCGACATCTACAAGGCCAGCAAGATGATGGTGGCTGAGCAGCCGTAATTTTCGCTTATCACAGCAGACAGCCCGGTGCGAAAGGGTTTCGCACCGGGCTGTTTTCATTTTCTCTGTCGATACTTCAAAGGGGTCTGCACCTCGGCACGGATCTTTCCCAGATAGGTGCGGGTCTGCTCTGCACCCTGCAGAATCGCTTCCACCTGCGCCCGCTGTTCCTCAGTCAGGTCATCCTCCGCCAGCAGCTCCGCGTTGCCCTCGATGATGGTCAGCGGCGTTTTCAGCTTGTGGGACAGCTGAA
>ERZ857951.1988-NODE-1988-length-19360-cov-38.482828_pt1 | contig 19360 bp, 8 predicted proteins | sample MGYA00519759_ERZ857951 | MGnify/ENA primary metagenome ERZ857951 (study PRJEB31778, sample SAMEA3449377) | human gut metagenome | biome: human gut; feature: human-associated habitat; material: faeces | place: United Kingdom | collected 2010/2012 ...
TATCCGTAAAATATTTATCAATGACGCTTCGATCAATACCGATAGCTTCAAAGATTTTGGATCCCTGATAGGACTGGATTGTGGAAATACCCATCTTGGAAGCGATCTTAACAATACCGCTGATAACTGCATGATTATAATCGTCTACAGCTGCATAATAGTCCTTGTCCAGCATATGGGTATCGATCAGTTCATGGATTGTCTCCAATGCCAGATATGGGTTGACTGCACTTGCGCCATAGCCCAGAAGAGTAGCAAAATGATGAACCTCTCTCGGCTCGCCGGATTCCAGGATAATAGCAAGAGAAGTACTCTTTTTCGTCTTTACAAGGTGCTGATGTACTGCGGAAACAGCCAGTAGTGACGGAATCGGCATATGATTTTCGTCCACACCTCTGTCGGAAAGCACCAGAATATTGGCACCATCTCTGTAAGCTTTATCAACCTCTACAAACAGACGGTCAATGGCTTTCTCCAGACTTGTGTTTTTATAATAAATAATCGGAACAACACCAACTTTGAAACCTTCTTTTTTCATATGTTTGATTTTCAGAAGGTCTGTATTTGTCAGGATCGGATTTTTGATTTTCAGTACCTGACAGTTTTTCGGCTCTTCCTCCAGAATGTTTCCATCTTCACCAACATAAACTGTTGTGGATGTGACAATCTCCTCACGGATAGCATCGATTGGCGGGTTTGTAACCTGTGCAAAGAGCTGTTTGAAGTAGTTGAAAAGCGGCTGCGGTTCTTTTGAAAGAACTGCAAGTGGACTGTCTGTACCCATTGCGGCAATTGACTCTGTGCCGTTCTTTGCCATAGGAAGGATTGATGTCATAACATCTTCGTAGGTATATCCGAAAGCCTTCTGGAGTTTTTGCCTTTCTTTATATGAATGCTCCTCAACCTTCATATTAGGAATTTTGAGGTCTTTAAGACAAACAAGATTACTGTCGAGCCATTCGCCGTAAGGCTGTTTTGACGCATAATACTCTTTAAGTTCATCGTCATCAATGAGTCTGCCCTGAACCGTATCGACAAGAAGCATTTTGCCCGGGCGAAGTCTTTCCTTTGTAACAATCTTTGCGGGATCAATAGGAAGCGCACCGACTTCCGATGAAAGAATGAGGTTGCCGTCATTCGTGATGTAATATCTTGACGGACGCAGACCGTTACGGTCAAGAACCGCACCCATAATGTCACCGTCAGAGAAAAGGATTGACGCAGGACCGTCCCACGGCTCCATCATTGTTGCATAATACTGATAGAAGTCCTTTTTCTTCTGGCTCATTGTGCCGTTATTATCCCACGGCTCCGGAATTGTAATCATAACGGCAAGAGGAAGCTCCATGCCGCTCATTACGAGAAATTCAAGTGTGTTATCAAGCATTGCAGAGTCTGAACCCTCTGTGTTTACAACAGGAATAACCTTGTCAAGGTCGCCCTTGAGATGCTCCGAACGCATTGTTTCCTCACGGGCAAGCATCTTGTCAGCGTTGCCTCTGATTGTGTTGATTTCACCGTTGTGAACAATCATTCTGTTAGGATGAGCTCTCTGCCAGCTTGGATTTGTGTTGGTTGAAAAACGGGAGTGAACCATAGCGATTGCAGACTCGTAATCATCGTCCTGAAGATCAAGGAAGAAGTTACGGAGATCGCCGACAAGGAACATACCTTTATATACAATAGTTCTGCTTGAAAGCGAAACTACATATGTGTCTTCATTACTCTGTTCAAAAACTCTTCTTGCAACATAGAGCTTTCTGTCGAACGGAAGACCTCTCTTTACGCCGTGAGGTCTTTTGATAAAGCACTGCATAATTGCAGGCATACATTCAACAGCTCTGTGACCGAGTACCTCGGGCTTTGACGGAACATTTCTCCAGCCGAGAACTGTAAGACCTTTTTTTTCTGCAATGATTTCAAACATCTTCTTTGCCTGATTTCTTGCAAGCTCATTCTGAGGGAAGAAGAACATACCTACAGCGTAATCTCTTTCGGAACCGAGCTTAATGCCGATTTCAGCAGCTGCCTTCTTAAAAAATTTGTGTGAAATCTGGAGAAGAATACCTACGCCGTCACCTGTTTTGCCTTCGGCATCCTTACCTGCTCTGTGTTCGAGAGTTTCAACAATTGTCAGAGCGTTTGCCACGGTGTCGTGTGACTTGATACCCTTAATATTAACAACAGCTCCGATACCGCAGTTATCATGTTCAAACTTCGGAGAATACAGAGTCTTGTTGTTCTCTCTGACTGTCTGTTCCATTAATGATCACCCTTTCCTGTTAATCACAAAAATTATTCAGCGGACTTTTTATATACATATATATGTAAAAGGAAGTTTGCTTTCGTAAACTTATCGGTTCAAAGTGGCAATTAATGTTCTGCCGGTTAATAATCAATCATATATATGTAATTGTAAAATGCCCAATCTCTTCTCAGCGGTAAAACCGCTATGCTCAGCCTGTGCTATATCCTGCAAAGGTGAATGTGCAGGTCGGCTGATGTTCTGAAATGCCCTGTCATCGTTGATCAAGAAAAATCAGCACTTAGATTATATAACTATACATTGTGCTTTGTCAAGGGAAAATAGAGGAAAATTGCAACTTTTAAGGGTAAAACTTTCATTTTACTGTGATTGTTGTAGAAAATATGCAACTCTCATTGGTGTTTCAGCTTAATTTTGCAGGAAATTTAATAAAACTTGCAATTTCAAAACTTTTTTCAAAAAATGTATTGACAAATTCGCAAAAGTGGAATATACTAACAACATCAAAGACAGCAAGGGCGCTGTGAGCTGAGGCTTACAGTGTCCTTTTCTGTTTTTATAAAGCAAAAATCAGACCATTAAAATTTATTTTCAAAATGGATAGGAGAGAATTAAAATGGCAAAAGTTCCCGAAATTTTTGGCAGCATGGTATTTAATGACCAGAAGATGCAGGAAAGACTTCCAAAGTCAACTTACAAGGCTTTGAAAAAGACAATCCAGAACGGTGAACCGCTTGACCTCAGCGTTGCAAATGTTGTTGCGGCTGCTATGAAGGACTGGGCAGTTGAAATGGGCTGTACCCACTACACACACTGGTTCCAGCCGATGACAGGTATCACAGCCGAAAAGCATGACAGCTTTATCGCACCGAACGGCGAAGGTCAGGTTATCATGGAGTTCTCAGGTAAAGAGCTTGTAAAGGGCGAGCCTGATGCTTCTTCTTTCCCAAGCGGCGGTATTCGTGCCACATTCGAGGCAAGAGGCTATACAACATGGGATCCGACATCATATGCATTCGTTAAGGACGGAACACTTTACATTCCTACAGCATTCTGTTCTTATACAGGCGAGGTCCTCGATAAGAAAACTCCTCTTCTTCGTTCAATGGAGAGAATTAATACAGAGGCTGTAAAGATTCTTCATCTTCTCGGCAAAGAAAATGTTACAAGAGTTACAACAACAGTAGGTCCGGAGCAGGAATACTTCCTTATTGATAAGGACGCTTACGATCAGAGAGAGGACCTTATTTATACAGGCAGAACACTTTTCGGTGCAAAAGCTCCTAAAGGACAGGAACTTGACGACCATTACTTCGGTGCAATCAAGACAAGAGTTGCTGCTTATATGAAAGACCTTGACGAGGAACTCTGGAAACTCGGTATTCTTGCAAAGACAAAGCATAACGAAGTTGCTCCTTCACAGCACGAGCTTGCTCCTATCTTCACAACAACAAACATTGCAACCGACCACAACGAGCTTACAATGGAAGTTATGAAGAAGGTTGCCGAAAGACACGGTCTTGTTTGTCTTCTTCACGAAAAGCCGTTTGCAGGTGTTAACGGTTCCGGTAAGCACAACAACTGGTCAATTTCAACCAACACAGGCGAGAACCTTCTTGATCCCGGCAAGACTCCTGAAAACAACCTTCAGTTCCAGCTTTTCCTTGCAGCAGTTGTAAAGGCTGTTCACGAGTATCAGGATCTTCTCAGAATTACGGTTGCATCGGCAGGTAACGACCACCGTCTCGGCGCTAACGAAGCACCGCCTGCAATCATTTCAATGTATCTCGGTGATGACCTCGGCGAACTCGTTGATTCAATCATCAATGACAGAGAATATGTAAGCAAGGGTAAGCAGAAGATGAGAACAGGCGTTGATGTTCTTCCTGACTTTATGAAAGATACATCAGACCGTAACCGTACATCACCTTTTGCATTCACAGGTAACAAGTTTGAATTCAGAGCACTTGGTTCTTCACTTAACATTGCCTGTCCTAACTATATGCTCAACACTATGGTAGCCGAAGAACTTTCAGAGTTCTACGATGAGCTTAAAGATGCGGATGATATGGACGCAGCTATCAAGGCTCTTGTTAAGAAAGTATTCACAGAGCATCAGAACATTATCTTCAACGGCAACAACTACGCTCCCGAGTGGGTTGAAGAGGCTGAAAGAAGAGGACTTCTTAACCTCAAGTCACTTCCTGACGCAATGGAACACTTCCTTGATCAGAAGAATATTGATCTCTTTGTTAAGAATAAGATTTGTTCGGCAGACGAAATCCGTGCAAGATATGAAATTGAGCTTGAAAGCTATTCTAAGCAGATTAACATTGAGGCTCTCACAATGATTGATATGGCTAAGAAGAATATTCTTCCTGCCGTTACATCATATGTAAGAGATCTTACGGATACAGCACTTGCAAAGAAGGCACTTTCAGACGCTATTCCTACAAGTGTTGAGGAAGACCTTATTACAAGCCTTTCAAACAAACTTGTATGTTTCTCAAAGAAAACTGCAGAGCTTGAAGAGGCTGTTATCAAGGCAAGCGACTACTGCGATGACAACCTCAAGTATGCTAAGTACTACAGAGAAACAGTATTTGCACTTATGCAGGAACTCAGAGCTGTCGGTGACGCAATGGAAACAGAAACAGCTTCGGAATACTGGCCTTATCCTTCATACGGCGAACTTCTTTTCGGTGTGTGATTGATAGAACCTCTATTTATACTAAATAACATTATTTATATTGTATAACAGGTAACACAACGGCGTGTGATTGACAGAATTAAACTGTCAACTCCACGCCGTTTTTGTTATTTTGATAAAAGGAGAGATTTATATGGCAGAACTAATTTACGGAGGCACAGGCGTCTGGTTTATGATCGGCGCATTACTCGTGTTCTTTATGCAGTGCGGATTTGCAATGGTTGAAACCGGTTTTACAAGAGCTAAAAACGCAGGTAACATCATTATGAAAAACCTGATGGACTTTTGTATCGGTACGGTTGTATTCAGCTTGTTAGGCTTCGGACTTATGATGTCTGAGGACTATGTTGCAGGATTCATCGGTGTTCCCAACCTCAATATGTTCACAGACTGGATGAACTTTGATTGGAACTCATTCGTATTCCAGCTTGTATTCTGTGCTACAGCAGCTACTATCGTTTCAGGTGCTATGGCAGAGCGTACAAAATTCTCGGCATACTGTGTTTACAGCGCAATTATTTCACTCGTTGTTTACCCGATTGAAGCAGGTTGGGTTTGGAACGGTCAGGGTTGGCTTGCACAGCTCGGCTGTATCGACTTTGCAGGTTCAATCGTAATTCATATGGTCGGCGGTATCTCGGCACTTGTCGGCGCAATCATTCTCGGACCCCGTATCGGTAAATACGGCAAGAACGGCAAGGTAAACGCTATCCCCGGTCACAGCATCACACTCGGTGCTCTCGGTGTATTCATTCTTTGGTTTGCATGGTACGGCTTTAACGGTGCCGCTGCTGAAGACGGCGCTCGTCTCGGTCAGATTCTTCTTACAACAACAATTGCTCCGGCAGTTGCAACAGTAACAACCATGCTCTTTACATGGATCAAGAACGGCAAGCCTGATGTTTCAATGTGTCTTAACGCATCACTCGCAGGTCTTGTAGCAATCACGGCAGGTTGTGCAGATGTTGATGCAATCGGCGCAGCAGTTATCGGTATCGTTTCAGGTATCCTCATCGTAGTAGCAGTTGAATTTGTTGATATCAAGCTTAAAATAGATGATCCTGTCGGCGCATTCTCGGTACACGGCGTAAACGGTATGTGGGGCGGCCTTGCAGTAGGTCTTTTCGCAACAGGTAACGGTCAGAACGGCATCACAGGTCTTTTCTACGGCGGTGGCTTTGCTCAGCTTGGTAAGCAGGCTCTCGGTATTGTTACAATCGTAGCTTGGACAGTTGTTTGCATGATTATCGTATTCACAATCATCAAAAAGACAGTAGGTCTTCGTGTTACAAAGGACGAAGAAATGAAGGGCCTCGATATCTGCGAGCACGGCCTTATCAGCGCGTATGCAGACTTTATGCCAATCGGTGTCGGTACAGCTTCACTTGATGAAACATTTGATGTTGAAGACAATGTTCCTGTAACTCAGGCAGTTCCCGTTCAGCTTGCCGGCAAGTATGATATGGCTACCGACGGCACAAAGATTACTAAGATTGACATTCTTCTCAAGCAGTCAAAGCTTGAAGCTCTTAAAGAAGAAATGGATAAGCTCGGCATCACAGGTATGACAGTATCTCAGGTACTCGGTTGCGGTGCTCAGAAGGGTAAAGCAGAGTATTACCGTGGTGTTGCTATTGAAAGTAACCTCCTTCCTAAGATGAAGGTTGAAATCGTAGTTTGCAAGGTTCCTGTAAAGGCAGTTGTTGATGCGGCTGTTAAGGCACTTTACACAGGTCACATCGGTGACGGCAAAATCTTTATCTATGATGTTGAAGATGTTGTTAAGGTTAGAACAGGCGAAACAGGCTACGACGCTATGCAGGATATTGAATAATCCCCAATAGCTTAATTAACCTATCCTTTTTAATTCACATAAACCGAGACGCCCCGAACAGTAATAGCTGTTCGGGGTGTTTTGGCCCTATACTATATATAGTGTCAAAAATCAAAGTTTACACTATGAAGGATATTTGAATTATACAGCTTAAAACCATAAATAATAATGAAAAGACAATTTGTTGTAAAGCCCGAAAAATGTTGAAAAGTGTAAAACAAATTGGCAATGAAAATGTTTTTACAAAATTGTAAAAAATATTGTCATAATTCCTTTAAGTAAATAACAATAGGGGTTAATCTTGTAAAATAATAAGATGAATGAAACAATATGCGGTGGTGAGGTTCTTGAAAAATGCTTTGTTGATTTCACACTCTGAACAGAGTGCCGTTTCTTTGTCACAATTGCTCGGAAGCGAAGGCTATACGGAGATTTCCGTCTGCCAAACCTCACAGGAGGCTAAGGAGCTTGCAAATGGTGAGGTTTTTGACCTCATCTGCGTTAATGCACCGCTTGAAAAGGAAAACGGCATTGAGCTTTCAAAGTACTTTGCCGGAACAACCCGTTCAAGTGTTGTGATTATCGTTCCGCAGCGTAATGCGGATTATGTGAACGACGCACTTACAGAGCACGGTGTTCTTGTTATTGCAAAGCCCGTAAACAAGCACCTGTTTCACCACTTTTTGCAGTTTACGGAATGTTTTAAGATGCGTATGTTCCGTGTGATTGAGGAAAATGAAAAGCTCAAGCATATGGTTGCGGATATGAAGATAATAAACAGAGCAAAGTTCCTGCTTATTACCTGCCTTAATATGTCCGAAGATCAGGCGCATCGCTATCTTGAAAAACAGGCTATGGATCTCAGAACAAGCAAGCTTGAGGTTGCAAAGCAGGTTATCAGAACATATGAGAACTGACTGCGATTTTTTTAGTTTATTGAAAGGAATGTGTTTTTATGAGCCGTGCGGCATACTTAATCCTTGAAAACGGAACAGTTTTTGAGGGCAAGGCGTTTGGTGCCGAAAAAGAAACTACGGGAGAACTTGTTTTTACTACAGCAATGACAGGTTATCTTGAAACACTCACCGACCCCAGCTATTACGGTCAGGTGGTTATTCAGACATTCCCTTTAATCGGCAACTATGGTGTTATCCCTGCCGATTTTGAGAGTGACTCTCCGTCACTGAAAGGTTATATTGTACGAGAATGGTGCCAAGTTCCTTCAAACTTCCGTTGTGAGGGTGATCTTGACACCTTTTTAAAAGAGTCGGGAATTCCCGGCATTTACGGAATTGACACCCGTGCGCTCACAAGAATTGTGCGTGAATACGGTGTTCTGAACTGCAAAATCTCCTATTCTCCCGATGTAACAAAGGAAGAACTTGACGAGATTAAGAACTATGTTATTACAGAGGCTGTTGAAAGCACTACTATAAAAGAAAAAGAGCATTTTGACGCTGAAAACGGCGACCTCAATGTTGTGCTTATGGATTTTGGCGCAAAGCATAACATCGGCAGAGAGCTTGTTAAGAGAGGTTGTAACCTTACAGTCGTTCCCGCCCACACAACAGCGGATGAAATTAAGGCTATGAATCCCGACGGCGTAATGCTTTCAAACGGACCGGGAGATCCTTCGGACAACACAGAGATTATTGCAGAGCTCAAAAAGCTTTGTGACTTCGGGATTCCGACCTTCGGTATCTGTCTCGGTCACCAGCTCCTTGCACTTTCACAGGGTGCAAAAACAGAAAAGCTCAAGTACGGTCACAGAGGTGCAAACCAGCCTGCAAAAGAGGTTGAAACAGGCAGAGTTTACATTACATCACAGAACCACGGCTATGCTGTTGTAAGCGACAGTATGCCCGAAAACGGCAAAGTAAGCTTTGTAAACGGTAATGATAACACCTGCGAGGGCGTAAACTACACAAATATGCCTGCTTTCTCGGTTCAGTTCCATCCGGAAGCTTGCGGCGGTCCTCACGATACAGCATTTTTGTTTGACCGTTTTATTGAATTGATGAAGAACAACAGAAAATAAGAGTCCGAAATTCGGATTACTATTCAGCATAAGAACAGATACAATAATTACTTGAACGAGGAATGATTATATGCCACTCAAAAAGAATATCAAACGAGTTATGGTAATCGGTTCGGGCCCTATCGTAATCGGTCAGGCTGCCGAATTTGACTATGCAGGCACACAGGCTTGCCGTGCGCTTAAAGAAGAAGGACTTGAGGTTATTCTCGTAAACTCAAACCCTGCTACAATTATGACTGATAACGCAATGGCTGATAAAATCTACATTGAGCCGTTGACGCTTGAAACAGTTAAGAGAATCATCAAAAAGGAACGCCCTGACAGCCTTCTTTCAACCCTCGGCGGTCAGACGGGTCTTACCCTTTCAATGCAGCTTGCAAAAGAGGGCTTCCTTGATAAATACAATGTTCAGCTTCTCGGTGCAAACCCCGAAACAATCGACAAGGCAGAGGACAGACAGCTTTTTAAGGACACAATGATTGAAATCGGTCAGCCTGTTATTCCGTCACTTGTTGTTACAGATGTTGAATCAGCTGTTAAGTTTGCCGATGAAATCGGTTATCCTGTAATTATCCGTCCTGCATTCACACTCGGCGGTACAGGCGGCGGTATTGTCGATAACGAGGAAGAGCTTCGTGAAATCACATCAAACGGTCTTGAACTTTCTCCTATCACACAGGTGCTTGTTGAAAAATGTATCTCAGGTTGGAAAGAAATCGAGTTTGAGGTTATGCGTGACAGCGACGGAAATGTTATTACTGTCTGCTCAATGGAAAACTTCGATCCTGTAGGCGTTCACACGGGCGACTCAATCGTTATCGCTCCTACGGTAACACTTGCAGACAAGGAATATCAGATGCTCAGAAGTGCGGCTCTCAACATTATCTCTGCACTTAAGGTAGAGGGCGGTTGTAACTGCCAGTTCGCACTCAACCCCGAAACATTTGAATATGCGGTTATCGAGGTTAATCCCCGTGTATCCCGTTCATCGGCACTTGCGTCAAAGGCAACAGGTTATCCTATTGCAAAGGTTGCCGCTAAAATTGCTATCGGTTACACACTTAATGAAATCAAAAATGCCGTTACAGGTACAACATACGCTTGCTTTGAGCCGGCACTTGACTATGTTGTTGTAAAATTCCCAAAATGGCCTTTCGATAAATTTGTATATGCAAAGAGAACACTCGGTACTCAGATGAAGGCAACAGGCGAGGTTATGGCTATTGCTCCGACATTTGAGCAGGCTATTATGAAAGCCGTAAGAGGTGCCGAGATTTCTCACGATACTCTTAATGACAAGGAATTTGCAGAGCTTTCAAACGCATCGGTTTATGACAGACTCAGCGTTTGCGATGACAGAAGAATCTTCTGCGTATATGAGGCTCTCAAGAGAGGCATTACAGTAGAACAGATTCACAACATCACTCTCATTGACGAGTGGTTCCTTGAAAAGCTCAAAAATCTTATTGCCGTTGAAAACGAACTCAAGAACGGCGAGCTTACGGAGAATCTCTATGTTCGTGCCAAGAACAAGGGATTCCTTGACAGAACAATTGAAAAAATCACAGGCAGGAAGGTTGAAAATCCGCTTGTTCCTGTTTATAAAATGGTTGATACCTGCGCCGCAGAATTTGAGGCTGAAACTCCTTACTTCTATTCAACATTTGATAAGGAAAATGAAGCTGAGGAATTCATAAGGGAGCAGAAGAGCGATAAGAAAACAGTTATCGTATTCGGTTCGGGTCCTATCAGAATCGGTCAGGGTATCGAATTTGACTATGCGTCTGTTCACTGCGTATGGGCGCTCAAAAAGGCAGGCTACGATGTTGTTATCGTAAACAACAACCCTGAAACAGTATCAACAGACTTTGACACAGCCGACAGACTTTATTTTGAACCGCTCACAACCGAAGATGTTATGGGCATAATAAAGACAGAGAATCCGTTCGGCGTAGTTGTTGCATTCGGCGGACAGACAGCAATTAAGCTCACAAAGTTCCTCAGCGACAACGGTGTAAATATTCTCGGCACATCATACGATGCCATTGATATGGCAGAGGACAGAGAGCGTTTTGACGAGCTTCTTGAAAAGTATCACATCAAGCGTCCCCGTGGCGTAACGGTTATGACAACAGACGAGGCTCTCGATGTTGCAGACAAAATCGGTTATCCTGTTCTTCTCCGTCCGTCATATGTTCTCGGCGGTCAGAATATGATTATTGCATTCAACGAAGATGATGTCAAAGAGTATATGGCAATCATTCTTGCACAGAATATTGAAAATCCGATTCTTATTGATAAGTACCTTCAGGGTACAGAGCTTGAAGTTGACGCCATTTGTGACGGTGAAGATATTCTTATTCCGGGTATTATGGAGCATATCGAGCGTGCCGGTGTTCATTCGGGCGACTCAATTGCGGTTTATCCGGCATGGAATCTCTCAGACAGAATGACTCAGATTATTATTGAAAGCTCAAAGAACCTTGCAATCGAACTCCGTACAAAGGGACTTGTAAACATTCAGTACCTTATCTATAAAGACGAACTCTATGTTATCGAGGTAAATCCCCGTTCTTCAAGAACAATCCCTTACATCAGTAAGGTAACAGGCGTTCCTATGGTTGACCTTGCAACAAGAGCAATGCTCGGTGAAAAGCTCAAAGATATGGGCTACGGCACAGGCCTTTACAGAAAGAGTCCTTACATTGCGGTTAAGGTTCCCGTATTCAGCTTTGAAAAGCTTATCAATGTTGATAACCACCTCGGCCCCGAGATGAAGTCAACAGGTGAAGTTCTTGGTGTTGCAGGCACACTTGAGGAGGCTCTCTATAAGGGACTTATCGGTGCAGGCTACAAGATGAAGAAAAAGGGCGGTGTGTTCATCACAGTCCGTAATTCGGATAAGGCTGAAATCGGTGAAATCGCAAAGAAATACTACGACCTCGGATTCAGAATCTACGCAACAGAGGGTACAGCGGATGTACTCAAGAAGTACGGTATTGACGCCGTAAGCGTAAAGAAGATTCACGAGTCCAAGACAAACAATACTCTTACACTCATTGAATCGGGCAAGATTCAGTATGTTATTTCAACATCTGCAAAGGGCAGAATTCCTTCAAGAGATTCTGTTAAAATTCGTCGTAAGACTGTTGAAAGAAATATTCCATGTCTTACATCTCTTGACACGGCAAACGCACTTGCAGATTGCCTCAAGAGCCACTATTCACAGCACAGCACGGAGCTTATCGACATTAACCACATGAGAGAGGAAAAGCTTATGTTAAAATTCACTAAGATGCAGGGTATAGGCAACGACTATATCTATTGCAGCACCTTTGATCAGGAAATCAGCAACCCCGAGGCACTTGCCGTAAGACTTTCTGACAGACATTTCGGTATCGGCGGCGACGGTATTATTCTTGTTTGCCCTTCAAAGGTTGCAGATGCAAAGATGAAAATGTACAACCTTGACGGTTCAGAGGGTAAGATGTGCGGTAACGGTATCCGTTGCGTAGGTAAGTTCCTCTATGACCACGGTATGGTTGATATCAACGAAAAAGACGAAATTACAATTGAAACACTCAGCGGTATCAAAAAACTCAAGGCTTATACTTCAGGCGGAAAGGTTAACCGTCTCAGAGTTGATATGGGCAAGGCTATTCTTGATCCGAAGGAAATTCCTGTTGTTCTTGACGGTGACAAGGTTGTTGACAGACCTGTTGAAATTGCAGGCAAGAACTATAACATCACCTGCGTATCAATGGGCAACCCACACTGCGTGGTATTCATGGACGATATTGATAATCTTGACATTGAAACCGTAGGACCGGAGTTTGAAAACGATAAGCTCTTCCCTGAAAGAGTGAATACAGAATTTGTAACAGTTCTCGATGACCATACAATCAAGATGAGAGTGTGGGAGCGTGGCTCAGGCGAAACATGGGCTTGCGGTACAGGCGCTTGTGCCGTTGCGGTTGCCGCTTGTGAAAACGGTTTCTGCAAAAAGGGCGAAGACATCAAGATTAAGCTCAAGGGCGGCGATCTTATTATCAACTATACTGATGAAACGGTATATATGACAGGTAATGCGGAAAAAGTATTTGAAGGCGAAGTTGAGGTGTAATCGTGGAGATAACCGAACATAAGAAAAATAAAAAATATATATTTGTAACAGGCGGTGTCGTATCCGGTCTTGGCAAGGGTATTACAGCCGCATCTCTCGGCAGACTTTTAAAGGCAAGAGGGCTCAAGATTGTTGCTCAAAAGCTTGACCCGTATATCAATGTCGATCCGGGTACAATGAGCCCGTATCAGCACGGCGAGGTATATGTAACGGAGGACGGTGCAGAAACCGACCTCGACCTCGGCCATTATGAGCGTTTTATTGATGAGGACCTTAACAAGTATTCAAACCTCACAACAGGTAAGGTTTACTCAAATGTTCTTGAAAAGGAGCGTCACGGCGACTATCTCGGTAAGACAGTTCAGGTAATTCCTCACATCACAAATGAAATCAAGTCTTTTATCTACAATGTAGGTGAAAAGACCAATGCCGATGTTGTAATTACGGAAATCGGCGGTACGGTGGGCGATATCGAAAGCCAGCCGTTCCTTGAGGCTATCCGTCAGGTATCTCTTGAAGTCGGCAGAGAGAACAGCATCTTTATTCATGTAACTCTCGTTCCCTATATCAAGGGCAGTGAGGAACACAAATCAAAGCCGACACAGCATTCTGTAAAGGAGCTTCGTTCACTCGGTATCAATCCCGATATCATCGTTCTTCGTTGTGACGAACCTCTTGAGGAGAGCATTTTCAACAAGATTGCACTTTTCTGCAATGTAAAGCCGGATTGTGTAATCGAAAATATTACTCTCCCAACGCTTTATCAGGCACCTCTTATGCTTGAAAAGAGCAATTTCTCAAATGTTGTATGTCGTGAGCTCAATATTGTAACGGACAAAAAGCCCGACCTTTCCGAGTGGGAAGAAATGCTTAGCCGTATCAACAACCGTACAAAGAAATGCACGATTGCTCTTTGCGGTAAGTATGTTGCTCTCCATGACGCATATCTTTCTGTTGCAGAGGCACTTCGTCACGGTGGCTATGAAAATTCCGCCGATGTTGAAATCAAGTGGGTTGACTGCGAACTTCTCACAAAGTACAAGGTTGACGAGCTTCTCGGTGATGTTGACGGTATCCTCGTTCCGGGCGGCTTCGGTAACAGAGGTATCGAAGGTAAGATTATGGCTGCAAAATATGCCCGTGAGCATGATATTCCGTATCTCGGAATCTGCCTCGGTATGCAGACTGCAGTAATCGAATACGCAAGAGATGTTCTCGGCTATGCTGACGCCAACAGCGGTGAGTTTACACCAGAGGGCAAGCATAATGTTATTGACCTTATGCCTGAACAGGAGGGCATTGAGGATATGGGCGGCACAATGCGTCTTGGTGCATATCCGTGTGTTATCGAGCCCGATTCGCTTATGGCTAAGGCTTACGGTCAGCATGAAATTTCAGAGCGTCACCGTCATCGTTATGAGTTCAATAACGATTTCAGAGAGGAAATTGAAAATGCAGGCATGAAGATTACAGGTACTTCGCCTAACGGACTTCTTGTTGAGGCTGTTGAAGTTCCCGACAACCGTTTCTTCGTTGCTGTTCAGTATCATCCCGAATTCAAGTCACGCCCGAACCGTGCTCATCCGCTTTTCAGAGAATTTATTAAAGCATCACTTGAAAAGTAATTGATTTTTCCACTTAACTTTCAGATTTAAAGGACTGATTTTAATGAAGATTAACAGAAATTTTGACAATCTCGTTCCTAACTATCTTTTTGCAGATGTTGCAAAAAAGACAAATGCATATATTGCGGCTCATCCCGATAAAAAGGTTATCAAGCTTGGTATCGGTGATGTAACCCTTCCGCTTGCTCCTGTTGTTGTTGAGGCAATGAAAAAAGGCGCAGAGGATCTTGCTCACAAGGAAACCTTCAAGGGCTATCCCGCTTATGAGGGCTACGAGTTTCTCAGACAGGCTATTTCAGATTATTACAAGAGCTTTGGTGTTGCAGTAGGCGCTGACGAAATCTTTGTATCAGATGGTGCAAAGTCGGACTGCGGTAACATAGGCGACATCTTCTCAAAGGATAATATTGTTCTCGTAACCGATCCTGTTTACCCCGTATATGTTGACTCAAACATTATGGCAGGCAGAGAAATCGTTTATGCCGCATCAAATGAGGCAAACGGCTTTGCCGCTCTTCCTGATGAAAATGTAAAGGCAGACATCATCTACCTTTGCTCACCTAACAACCCGACAGGTTCTGCATACAATGCCGAACAGCTCAAGGCTTGGGTTGACTATGCTCTTAAAAACGATGCAATAATCCTCTACGATTCAGCTTATGAGGCATTCATCACAGAGGATCTTCCTCGTTCAATTTTTGCAATCGAAGGTGCAAGAAAGTGCGCAATTGAAATGTGCTCACTTTCAAAGACAGCAGGCTTCACAGGCACAAGATGCGGTTACACGGTAATTCCTAAGGAGCTTGAGCGTGACGGTCACAATATCTATGCAACATGGTACCGCCGTCAGGCAACAAAGTTCAACGGTGTTTCATGGCCTGTTCAGTGTGCTGCTGCCGCTGTATTCAGCGAAGAAGGTCAGAAGCAGATCAAGGAGAACATTTCTTACTATCAGGAAAATGCAAGAATTATCGCATCTGCTCTTGATGAACTCGGCATCTACTACACAGGCGGTAAGAACTCACCTTACATCTGGCTCAAGTGTCCGAACAATATGGGCAGTTGGGAATTCTTTGACCTCCTCCTCAACGAGGCAAATGTTGTAGGTACTCCGGGTGAGGGCTTTGGCGAAAACGGTGCTGGCTACTTCCGTCTTACATCATTCGGTGACAGAGAAAACACAATTGAGGCTGTTGAGAGAATCAAAAAGGTTCTCACAAACCTCTCAAAGTAATTTGATTGAATTCAGATTATTATATTGAATAAAACACACAGCGGATAACCCGAATTTTGAGGTTATCCGCTGTTTTTGTTATCGGTTATTATCAGTAGTGGCGCTCATTGGGCGCCCGCTAAGTAACGGCACAATATTTGTGATAAGACAGATTATATAAATGCCGCAAAATAATTGTCATACTGTAGCGGCGAACCTTGTTCGCCGCTACTAATTTGTGCCATTTATAAATTCAATCTTGATAGAAAATTTTTCGGCATCCGATGAATGCAATACGCAATAAAAAAGGGACATTCCAAACGAAATGTCCCTTTACTGCATAATATAATTAAATCAGAACTTAATCTTTTCAGCGATATAATCGTTGAGCTTGTCAATTGCAACTCTTTCCTGCTGCATTGTGTCACGGTCACGAACCGTTACACAACCGTCGTCAACAGACTCAAAGTCATATGTGATACAGAACGGAGTACCGATTTCGTCCTGTCTTCTGTAACGCTTGCCGATTGAACCGGCATCGTCATAATCAGTCATAAAGTCGGATGAAAGCTGTTCATAAACCTTGCCGGCCTGCTCGTTGAGCTTCTTTGAAAGCGGAAGAACGCAAGCTTTGTACGGAGCAAGTGTCGGATGAAGTCTTAACACAACTCGTGTATCCTTTTCGTCAATAACTTCTTCATCGTAAGCCTCAACAACAAGAGCAAGGAAAAGACGCTCAACACCGAGTGACGGCTCAATAACATACGGAATGTACTTCTCGTTTGTTGTCGGATCAAAATACTCAAGTGTCTTACCGCTTGTTTTGCTGTGCTGTGTAAGGTCATAGTCTGTTCTGTCGGCAACGCCCCAAAGCTCGCCCCAACCGAACGGGAAGAGATATTCAAAGTCTGTTGTGGCCTTTGAATAGAAACAAAGCTCCTCTTTTGCATGGTCACGAAGACGGAGATTTTCTTCCTTAATATTGAGAGAATAGAGCCAGTCACGGCAGAAACCTCTCCAGTATTCAAACCATTCAAGGTCAGTGCCCGGCTTGCAGAAGAATTCAAGCTCCATCTGCTCAAACTCACGAACACGGAAAATAAAGTTACCGGGTGTGATTTCGTTTCTGAAAGATTTACCGATTTGTGCAACACCGAAAGGAACTTTCTTACGGCTTGTTCTCTGAATGTTAGAGAAGTTCACGAAAATGCCCTGAGCAGTTTCGGGACGAAGATAAATTTCATTCTTGCTGTCCTCTGTAACGCCCTGGAATGTTTTGAACATAAGGTTGAACTGACGAATGTCGGTAAAGTTGTGCTTGCCGCAGTTAGGACACGGAATCTCTTTTTCCTTGATGTAATTCATCATTTCTTCATTTGTCCAGCCTGCAACATTTGTACCGTCAAAATCTTCAATAAGGTTGTCGGCACGGTGACGGGTTTTACATTCCTTACAATCCATAAGCGGATCAGAGAAACCGCCGAGATGACCCGATGCAACCCATGTCTGCGGGTTCATAAGAATTGCAGAGTCAAGACCTACATTATATTTGTTCTGCTGAACAAACTTTTTGAGCCATGCGTTTTTGATATTGTTTTTAAGTGCAACACCGAGCGGACCGTAATCCCATGTGTTTGCAAGACCGCCGTAAATTTCGGAGCCTGGGTAAACAAAGCCTCTGTTTTTACACAGGGCAACGATTTTATCCATGGTTTTTTTGCTGTTTTCCATAACTTAACCTCTCTTAACAGATAGATAGATAAAAATAACCATTAAAATAATACAATCATTTGCAACTGTTGTCAAGTGAAAACACCAAATGTTAGCGCATAACAATAGGTTTAAAACAAGAATTAGAAAAAATTTACAAACTTGCCAAAAACCACTTGTAAATCTGAACATTTTGATATATAATGTAATTACTCGAAAATTGAGTAAAAAAAAGGAGGAATTAGCGATGAAAAAATCATCCAAGGTTCTCAGTTTGGTGCTTGCAGTTCTTATGGCTGTATCCTGTTTTTCAGGCTTGACCATATTCTCTGCATCAGCTGAAGAAACCGACACAAAAATCTATTTTGACGCATCTAATCTCCCTGCAGATTGGGGAACAACAAAGACAGTATACTGTCACCTTTACGCTGTAGCAGGCGATGATTTACCTGAAACATCTTGGCAGGGTAAGGCAGAGAAATGTAAGAAAGATACTGCTACAGGTCTTTACTACTTCGATACTGCAAAATTGAAGTCAGCTGACGGCACAAATCACGGCGGTCTTAAAGACAACGCTGACTATGCTGTAATTTTCTCAACAATTGATACTAAATCACAGAGTCACCAGACCTGTAATGTAACACTCGGCAAGCCTTGTCTTGGCGACACAATTTACCTCACAGGCGGTACAGTTGAGAATACCGAAGATTCATCAAAGCGTGACTTTGCTGCAACATGGAAGAATAACAGCGATAACTACGGTCCGAAGGCTGCAATCACATCACTCGGTCATGTAACTGAGGGCAGATTCCCGATTTACCTTTCAAGAGCAGAAATGGTTGCACAGGCTCTTTTCAACTGGGCTGTTAAGAATGCTAAAAACTACACTCCCGAAACTGTAGCTGACATTTGTGCACAGGTTGAGGCTGAGCCAATGGATGTTTACAACGCTTATGCTGAAATGTATGCAACAGAGCTTGCTGATCCCGCAGCTTATCCCGACTGTGCTCCGCTTTCAACAGTAGCTACACTTCTCGGTGTTGATCCTTCAGGTACAACAGCTCCTGCAACAGAAGAACCTACAACTGTTGAACCAACAACTGTTGAGCCTACAACTGTTGAACCTACAACAGAACCCACTACAGAACCTGCAACAGAGCCTGCTGACGCAACACAGTATGTTGTAGCAGGCGTTGAGTCACTCACAGGTTATGAATGGCAGGGTTCTCCTGCACTCGCTCCCGAAAATGTAATGACAAAGAGCGGCGATGTTTATACAAAGACATTTACAGCTGTTCCGGTGGGCAAAAGCTATCAGCTCAAGGTCGTTGCAAACACAGGCGACGAGCAGAAGTGGATCGGTCTTGACGGTACGGACAACAATGTAACTTTCGATGTAGAAAGTGCTTGTGATGTAACTGTAACTTTCAATCCTGCTACAAACGAGATTGCTGTAACAGGTGACGGCGTTAAAATGGTTACAGACCTTGAAATCAACAGCATTACAGTTGTTGGTAACGGTGAAAACAGTTGGCTTAACGGTGTAGCATGGGGTGTTGACGCTGAGGTTAACCACATGACTAAGATTGCTGACAAGGTTTATCAGATTACATACACAGGTATCGAGTCTGCTGACGCTGCATACCAGTTCAAGTTTGCAGTTAACGACGATTGGGCTGCTAACTGGGGTCTTTCTGAGCAGAGCGCAGCTGCTATAGGCAAGGATTTTGACCTTACATTTAATGGTGAAAATATGCTCCTTAACACAGTTTCTGCCGGTTATCCGGAAGATTCACTCGTTGATGTAACAATCACACTTGATCTTACTAAGTTTGATTATC
>ERZ857951.2012-NODE-2012-length-19206-cov-3.018589_pt1 | contig 19206 bp, 16 predicted proteins | sample MGYA00519759_ERZ857951 | MGnify/ENA primary metagenome ERZ857951 (study PRJEB31778, sample SAMEA3449377) | human gut metagenome | biome: human gut; feature: human-associated habitat; material: faeces | place: United Kingdom | collected 2010/2012 ...
CGTTCCGGTGAAAGCGCTCCACGAATGAGCGTACGAAGTGTGTCAAGTCCTTTTCCGGCTTTGTCTTCATTCTCAATCTTTTTCCATTCGTAGAAAAATTCAAATGGCGTGTAGGTTGTACCCAAAGCGTTCTTTGCACCATCGCTGATTACTGCCAATGCGCAATATTTCAGCAATGTCGGAATATCTCGCGTATAACGAATGCAAATTTGCGTATGAGCATCGCGTATGGTGGCATTCTGCTTGGTCGGATTTTTCAGTTCAATGATGCAGACGGGTATGCCGTTTATGAAAAGCAAAATGTCGGGGCGACGGTTCTCACGACCTTGCTCCATGACAAACTGATTGACGCAACGGAAAATATTATGGTCGGGATGCTCGAAGTCGATATATTCCAGGCGGAATGGATTATTCCGCCCATCGCTGTATGTAAAGTCGTAACCATCACGATATAGCAAAAAAGCATTCCGAAGAGCGTAATAGTCATTTTGCCCGCCTGTATTGCGTAGATTGGCGACAATACCGTCAATTTCGGCAACCGTCAATTTCTTGTTTTTGTATTGAGTGGCAAGAAAATTTCTAAGATCCTCTTCGATGAGTGGGTCGGTATATTTCCTGTGAATGTCATCACCGAATGTATATTGCCAATGTGCCTCTCGCAGAAGAGCGATAGTTGCTTCTTCGAATTGACTTTCATAATATTTCCCTTTATTTGCCATGACCGCTGCTATTTAAGAATGTATGATATGTTGAAGCAATGCAGAACAAATCTCACGAGAAAGTCTGTTTGCTTCTTCGGCTATTTGTTTGGCTTCGTTAGCGCATTTGTAGATATTGACGATTGCACGTTGTAACTCAATAGAAAGTTTCGGTATTTCAATATCAATAAATCTGTTCCAATCCAAATTTGCTCTTACACTTGAATCACTGTAAAACCAACCTAATCTATCCATTTCCGGATTTTTGAATATCATCATGAAATACTCTGGAAGAATTGGTTCATTTTCATCAAGAGCGAAAATTGTATAAGCAGGAGATATTAGAGCCGGAAGATCTTTATCATACAATGCTATACGAATACATTTATCTCTGCCTGTCTGCATACCACTAAATGCAAACTCACCTTTTCTAATAACCTTATATTTGCTTGTATTTATAGTGTCTATTGAGGCTACTGTTGGCATAAATGTTTTATTATTATTCAACCCCAAAACCTCATAGGAATACCCTTCTTTATTTATCGTATCTACAATTTTTATCGCATTACCAATACGATACTTATCTACATTATTCTTTTTTGCCTTGTGTATATAACTTTGACAAATTTGCATAAGTGGAACAGCCTTAGCCTCGTTTTGTTCTTTGATTTCCCGAAGTGCTTTCCATGCATTCACCACCTTCTGCTGTTCGTCAGGAGATGGCAACGGAATTTCAATATCAAGGAAACGATCTTCGCGCAGGTTACCTCGAATGGAATTATCTGTATAGAACCATGTTAAACGGTCTATTTCTTTATTGCAAAATATTATATATAAATATTCATTCAAAATCTCATCACACTTATCTTTCTTGACATGGAATACATAATAAGCCGATGTAACCACAAGGTTTGTGCTTGTATTATTATAAGCTATTGGGATTCTTTCATCACGTCCAATATGCATAAGATTACAAGCAAAAAAAGTTGGAGGTACAAGATAATACCCAGATATATCAGTCCCTTCTAAATTTGCTCTTGTTGGAATGAATTGCTTATTAATATCAACCCCGGAAACAATCGCATCATTATTGGCACATTTTTGCCTGAATTGCTCGATGTACTCTCCCAACCTAACCCATTTTACATTACTAGCCCTCATATCACTCTCCCTTTCCATGTTGTTCCAAAAAGAAACGTTTTTGCTGTTCTATCTCCCTACTTAACTCTTCTTCTGTCGGCATATATGCCATATATTTAGCGGCAAAAAGCTGCTCGCTACCGTTAAGGACAGAATATTTTGCCATTACTTTGTCGGTTTCAGTGCAGAGCAGTATGCCTATTGTCGGGTTATCATTCTCATCTTTTACAAGATCATCATACATCCGTACATACATGTCCAATTGTCCCACATCCGCATGTGTCAGAGGATGTGTTTTCAACTCAAACAGCACGTAACGCTTGAGTTTAATGTTATAAAACACGAGGTCAATGTAAAAATCACCAGTGTCCGTTGAAATGTGTTTCTGTCTATCGACAAAAGCGAAACCACGCCCTAATTCCATGATAAATTGTTGCAAATGATCTATTAAGGCTTGCTCCAACTGGCTCTCGTCATATTTGCTGTCCTTGCGGAAACCCAAAAACTCGGCAACCACCGGATTCTTTATATACTCCAATGGATCACTGGCTTCAATATCGGGAGATGGTAATGTCAATCCTTCTCTTGCACAAGCCATACGGCGACCATAGTATTGTGTACCGATATTGCGATTGAGTGTCCTCACACTCCACATCTGTTCTGAGGCTTCTTTTACATACCACTCTCTGGCCTTTGGGTCTGCAACCTGTATAATCGAGCGGAAATGCGACCATGTCAAATTGTGAACACACGTGTTCACAATCTCCAAGTTATCGAAACACGAATAGAATTGACGAAAGTAATCCAGATTTCGCTTGTTGAACGTGTTGCCGTATTTAGGCATCAGTTGCTCTGCCAATGTTTTAATCAACCGGGTGCCATATTGTGCACGGGCCTTCCCATGCTGTTCTTCCTCCACTATCCGCCGTCCGATGTGCCAATAGGTGAGTACCGCAATTTGATTGACTGCTGCGTATGCCCGCCCCCGACCTTGTTCTATGATGCCTCGAATATCATCAAAGAGTTTATCGGTTGCTATATCATGATGTTGCAACTTATTCTTTTCCATACCCTAATACTTTGAAAGCGTTTACGAGTTCCGTTTCGTTTGTATCCCATCTTTTCTTCAGCACATCAAATTTATAACTCATTTCAGAAAGAGCAGATTTATAGTCTATTTCCGTATCGCGGTCAATAAACTCAATATATCTGGAAGGTACGAGGGAATATCCCTTTTTTTGAATTTCGTCGTGATGCGCAGCATAGTATAATTCCGGCTCGGCATACTCGGCAAAATTCTCGGTTTGCCAATTGAAATATATTTGACTTACTCTGTTGATTTCCGTTTCTGACAGACGGACATATTTCTTTTCGTATATATTATTGTTCCAAGTTCGCAAGTCGATAAACAAGACCTCTCCGGTACGGTTACGAAGCTGCCTGCCATGCCAAGGGCCACCTTTCTTGTTATTGTTCAAAATCCAAAGGGTGACGGATATATCGGTAGAATAGAACATGTTTCGCGGCAAAACGATAATAGCTTCTATTTTGTCGCTTTCGATTAGCTGTTTGCGTATTTCCCGCGTATCGCTATCATCCAAAGCTCCATTGGCAAGCAGGAATCCGGCTATTCCACGACTGACATTCAGTTTGTTTAGGATATGAAGAATCCATGCGTAGTTGGCATTGCTGGCAGGAGGAACCCCATAGCCTTGCCACCGAGGATCAGTCTCAAAACCTCCATATTCGGCGTATTTCTTCAAATTGAACGGCGGGTTTGCCATGATGTAATCAAACTTGAGTTCCTTATGCTGATCATCGGAGAACGTGGACACGGCTCTATCGCCCAAATGGTAAGAGATGCCTCGGATTGCCAGATTCATCTTTGCAAGGCGATAGGTTGCCGGTTCTGATTCCTGCCCATACACATTGACAGCTTTCGTGTTTCCACCATGAGCCTCGATGAACTTTGCCGCTTGAACAAACATACCTCCCGAACCACAGCAAGGATCATAGACCGTTCCATCAAAAGGTTCAATAAGAGAGGCGATAAGTTCCACGATAGAATGTGGCGTATAAAATTCTCCTTCCTCTTTGTCTGCGTTGATGGAAAAGGCCTGTAAGAAATACTCGTATACACGTCCTATGAGGTCGTGGTCATTAAATTTTTGTAGGTCTATCTTGTTTATTTCATCCACTACACTTTTCAAAACTCCCGGTTCAAGGGCTGTTTTCGTGAAAATTTGCTGCGGGAGGGCATTTTTCAGCTTGGGTTCGTTGTCATCCAAAGTTTTTATAGCCGTATCGAAAGCAATAGCCATACTGGTAGGCGAAGTAAGAATCAGTTCGTCCCAAAATGTTTCGTCTGTCAGGAAAAACACTCCATCCTGCATATATTGGTTAGGGCGCGAAAGTTGCAACTCGATGAAATCTGTATCATTAATACCCTGCACTTCCACTATTTCATGCCTGATTTTCTCCTTTTGCTGTTTGAATCGTTCTCCTATGAATTTCAGGAATACAAGAGTCAACAGCAAGTCACGCTTATCTGTCATTGCTGCACGCCCACGCAGACTATTACGACAGCTGAAAAGTATCGTTTCAAGGTTTTCTTCCTTTACCGGTTTATTTTGTTTCTTAGCCATTTTACTTTTTTATCAATTCTGCATTTAACTTAAAAGCATTTACATCAATCTTATATGATTTGACTGCTCCCATAAGTTTATTGTTCCGTTCTCAATAAGTCATCCACAGTTACACCCAAAATTTTGGATATTTGAATTAGCGTCTCCACATTGGGTTGTGTTGTATTGGTAACCCATTTGGAGATTATAGCAGGATCTTTATCCAATTGTTCCGAGAGCCACTTATTGCTCTTGTTTTTCTCTGCGAGAACGACTTTGATTCGGTTCAGTAATTTACGCTCCATGTTCATGTGTCTATTCAACATAAATACGAAGGTACAAATTATTTAGGAATATATTTGATTGAACAGGTTATATATTGCGGGAAAACACAAAAAAGTGACTAAAACATCAATTGTATTGTTAGCAATATGGTAACGAAAATATTAGGTATATTCAGTAAATACCTAAATTGTCTATCATCGTTTCGATTTTCTATTTCGGGATTCGCAGAATCTCAGGAGTAGCTCGGCGTAGGGGTCAATGGTGCCCTGCTTGTGAATGGCATAGAGCGTACGGGAGATTTCGAGGTCGTCGATGTCGATGATTTTTAGCAGGCCACAGGACAATTCGTCTTGGATGGAAAACACGGAGACCAAGGCGTAGCAATCGGAGTGTTTGAGGTATTGTTTGATTCCCTCGGTACTTCCGATAACGATCTGTTGGTTTAGCTCGTTGATAGACATCCCGGCTGCGGATAGCTGGCGCTGGATAATATTATATGTTCCGGAGCCTTCTTCCCGAACGACGAATTTTAACGTCTTCAGTTGTTCTTTCGTGATCGATTCCGGGGAATCATTTTTGGCCGAGGTAACCAGGACGATTTCATCTTTTAAAAAAGGGATATAGTGAATGTCCGTTTGCGAGGGTACACCTTCAATGAAGGCGAGTTGGATGTTTTTATCCAGCAATTCCTGCTCGATCTGGTAGGTGTTACCACTGATCAGGTTTATTTCGATATAGGGATGAGTTTCCCGGAAACGGGCCAAGTATTCAGGTAATATGTACTGGGATAGCGTGGTACTGGCTCCGATGTGTAAAGTTCCGGAGAACTCTTTTTTCATGTGCTGCAGGTTGAAGGTGATGATGCGTTCCCGTTCAATCAGTTCTTCGCTTTGTTCCAAAAGGTATTTTCCGGCAGGGGTAAGCATCAACCGCCCTTTCTCACGATCAAAAAGAGTGATCCCCAATCCCTTTTCCAGTTCTTTGATACTTTTGGAAATGGCCGGCTGGGAAAGTCGTAATATCTCGGCAGCTTTTGTCGTGTTCAAATGCTTTGCCGTGTGATAAAAGATCGTGAGTTTATGGTCTAGCATCTTGTTTGCTTTTAATTCTGAACAAAGGTAGAGAAAAATGGTCAATCTATTGCTTTAAAGTACACGTTCCTTTGCATCGTGGTTATTTTGATGTCATTATTGGTAAAAAGATAGTAATAATCATGTAATAATCTGATGTAAGTCTTTGAGGGGAGTTCATTCGCACTTCTAGTTCTATTGACAATGGGCGATGAAAGGGCGATGAAAGGGTGTGAGATGGGAGAGAGGAGATTATTACGGTGGCTTTTGTATGCCTTTATGGAGAACATATAGTGTTAAATGGATAATTTTTTTCAAGAAAATATTATTTGTTTTTTGTAAAGAATTTTTGGGTAGGGAAAGGGGGTAATTTGTTGTTTATTAGTATGCTGTAAAGATCGAAAAACGATCGTTTAATGCGCTGCAAATATACATCAATTTTAAATATCACCATCTATTTGTCAATTTTTTTTGGATTCTTGTAATTAGATATTTACACTTTTAGGTTATCAATTTAACAGATCTGCTTTGTTAATATCATTAAACGATCGTTTTTTAATTTGAATGAATCGTTCGTGCAGACAGCTTTCATGCATTGTTGCTGTGTAAAGTGAAGTGCGTGGAACACATGGCCGTAAATCAGGACCCGTGACAGGGTTAGTGCGCGAAGCGCGTCCGGGCGGTTCGTGTGTCCGGGGATTACAGAGACAAAGGAAATCATCGTTCGCTAGAAAATAGGGAAAGAATAAAAATAATGGTTGCGTGTAACAAGTTAAACTGGTATGCTGCTTATACCCGTGTAAATCAGGAATTATTGATCAAAAGAAAGCTGGATGAACTGGGGATCGAGAATTTTTTGCCCCAGGAAGAACAGGTGCGAGAAACACCCGTTGGACGTAAAAAGATCCGGGTGCTTTTGATTCATGGGTTAATATTTATCCGGACGGATAAGGCAACAAGTTTTTCCTTGATAAATGATCATTCGTTGAATATTGTTTATTTGAAAGATATTGAGGGACGCCATTCGCTGATCGTTCCGGATAAACAAATGCAGGATTTCATGTTTTTGTTGGATTTCTCAACTGGTAGCGTGGAGGTTTTGAACAAAGGAATCAAACGGGGTGATCGGGTAAGAGTTATTAAAGGTCCCTTGCAAGGATTGGAAGGTGAGTTGGTACGTTTGAAAAATCATAAACGTGTAATTATTCGTTTGGATGGGGTAGCCTCTATTGCTACTTCTTATATTCCAAGTTCGTTTCTTGAAAGAATAGAGTGATACAAAAAAATGGAAAAAGGTTTATTTCACGAATTGTATAAACGGTCGTGTGAGTTAGAAATGGGGCGTTGTCCCTCCCCGGCGTTGTCAGGATTCTTGCATGGTTACTTGTCCGTGTACTCGATGGTTCGCGTCTATCCTTGGTTGGAAGAGAGTTTCGGGGAGACGTATGAAATTCATGAACGAGTGCGTGAGATCGCCCGGTTTATAGAGCCTCTGGCTGGAAACAAAAACCTCCCTGCAGATGTTCGGGCCGGTTACGTGGTGGATTTGATGGATGCTTACCAGTTATATTCAGACTTGAATTTCTTAAACACGGCGTTGGATGCGGCTTATGACATACTTACCCCGTGGGGAAGTGACAAAATTGTTTTACCGTGTCGTACTCCGAATATTTGCCGATTGTTATGTAATTGTTACTATTTCACGGGTGAAATGGAGAACGGGGTTTTGGCTGGTAGCCTGATTTCCGAGGCGCTTGGCTCTATTCGTGATTTGGACCGTCAGGGATTGATGGCATGGTGGGATACATTTTGTTTTTATGAAGATGTTGTTGGGGCAATGGAGTTGCCGGAACCGGAACGGGTACGATTGGCCGAAGAGCGAGTTCGGTTGGCCGTCAGTGTAAAGCAGGAGGAGGAGGAAATGATAGAACGTTTTGCCTTGTCTACTCGTGACGATTTGGAGTTGTTCGGCCGGGTGTTTTGTATCTTGGCTAGGCGGGAGTTTGCCATCCATGACAAATTGTATGGTAAGAAGGAATAATTTAGACGTGATTCACAATATAAATCTCAGATTCCGGGAGATGCAACCCCCGGTTATAGCGTCTCCCTCAACGGTACTTCTAAGCCGGATCAGCTATTAATACCGGAGGGGACGCTCCTTTTTGACGTTTGGTATAAATGAGATACTCCATTCATTCCATTTGTGATCGTTTGTGCGAGAGAAAAAAGTACGTTAATTCTTGGACGGTTCTTTTCGTGGACATTTTGTTGTCCGTGGGAAGTTCATTCGTGGCTCTTCTTTTTGTAGACAATTTTATTGTCGACTTGTCAAAGAATGCTTACTTGTTCGTCATTGTGGGATCGTTCTTGATCAGTTTTCTCGTGTTTATGGCGTTGGGAGTGAACAAAAATATAATTCGCCATGCCACTATAAAAAGTATCGGGAAGATGGGCGTTGCGATCTTTTTTAAGGAGATGCTTTTATTAGGATTAGTTTCTCTTGTTGTTTCCCGGATGTTCAATAACCATACTTTCGCGTGTTTTCTTGTTGATTTTCTGGTAACAACGGTGGTTCTTATCGGGTTCCGGGTGATGCTTGTGCTTGTTTATGATTTGGTAATATCTCTGTATCGTTCGAGTAAAACGAGGGTGCTGGTGTATGGGACGGATGATAAAAGTGTGGCGTTGAAAAAAAGGATGCACACGAGTAAGCATTATCACGTGGTGGGATTCGTGAATCCGGATAAGCGACTTAAGTCTTACTCCATTTCGGAACTGCCGGTTTATTATTTTGAAGACGAGGCTAATTTTGCTTGTTTCGTGAAGAAATACAATATAAATGGCCTGCTATTTCCTTCTCCGGAAACAGCTCAACGGGAGGCTGAAGGGTTGGTTCGTTACTGTCAAGCTTATGGAGTGAAAAACTTGGTGGCTCCACCCATAAACGTTTTGGGTGACGGGTTGAAGAAAACTGTTATCCGAGAAATCCGGATCGAGGATTTGCTTGGTAGGGAGGAAATCGAGATAAACACAAAGGAGATTGAGGCGAATTTTGCCGGAAAGGTCGTGATGGTAACGGGGGCAGCCGGAAGTATCGGTAGCGAGTTGTGTCGTCAACTGGCAACTTTTGGTGTAGCTCATTTGGTATTGTTTGATAATGCCGAGACCCCGATGCATGAACTCCGTCTTGAATTGGAACGGAATTTTTCAAGCTTAAAATTTACCCCTTTTATCGGTGATGTCCGGCAGAAAGAGCGTTTGAAAGGAGCTTTTGAGAAATTTCATCCGCAGGTAGTGTTTCATGCTGCGGCCTATAAACACGTTCCGTTGATGGAAGAGAATCCTTGCGAAGCCGTTCGGGTGAACGTGGTTGGTTCGAGACTCGTGGCAGACTTTTGTGTGGAGTACGGGGTGGACATGATGGTGATGATTTCGACGGACAAGGCGGTAAACCCGACTAACGTGATGGGGGCATCGAAACGTTTGGCAGAGATATATGTGCAGAGTTTGGGGCTGGCGATGGAACGAGGAGAGATCAGGGGAAAGACCCGGTTCGTGACCACCCGATTCGGGAATGTGTTGGGAAGTAACGGTAGTGTGATACCGTATTTTCGAAAACAAATAGAACAAGGTGGGCCGGTTACGGTAACCGATCCGAGGATCACTCGTTTTTTCATGACGATTCCGGAGGCATGTCGTTTGGTGATGGATGCGGCAACGATGAGTACAGGTAATCAGATTTTTGTTTTTGATATGGGTGATCCCGTGAAGATTGTGGATTTAGCAGAAAGAATGATTCGATTAGCCGGGTATACGCCAAATGAAGATATTAAGATCAAATTCATCGGGCTGAGGCCGGGAGAGAAACTGTACGAGGAAGTACTAAGTAACGAGGAAAATACGATACCCACGGGACATGATAAGATTCGGGTGGCTAAAGTTCGGGAGTACAAGCGTAAAGAGGTGTTAGAGACTTATGATAAGTTGGCAGAATTGGCGTTGGCGGTGAAAGTGGAAGATTCCGTGCGATTGATGAAACAGGTGGTGCCGGAGTTTAAGTCGAGGAATTCGGAGTTTGAGAAGTTAGATAAAAAAGAATAACAATTATTGCTTGAATAATTATGAGAATTGGTATTATTAAAGAAACAAAAGTTCCTGAAGACAATCGTGTGGCATTATCACCTCAAGAGATCGTTGATTTGCAGCAAAAGTTTCCTGATGTTGAATTTGTAGTACAAAAGAGTGATATTAGAGTGTATTCAGATGAAGAGTATGCTTTGAAAGGGATTAGGTTGGTTGATCATGTGGATGATTGTGATGTTCTTTTCGGGATAAAAGAAGCTGACATTGAATCTTTAATACCTAACAAGCATTATTTTTTCTTTGGTCATATAGCTAAAATGCAACCTTACAATAAGCCATTGTTGAAAAGAATGATGGAATTGAATATTACTTTTTCTGATTACGAATATTTGGTTGATGAAAAGGGATATAGATTGTGTGCTTTTGGTTGGTGGGCTGGTGTCGTTGGGGTATACAATACGTTGCGGGCTTACGGTTTGCGCATGAGGACGTTTGAATTACCCAAACCGGATAAACAATTCACCTTGATCAGGATGCAAAGTGAAGTGAAGGTTGTGGAGTTGCCTGCATTAAAAATTATTGTAACTGGTAATGGTCGGGTATCGCATGGGGCACAACACTTTTTGGATGAGGTTGGAATAAAGCAAGTTTCTCCACGAGAATTTTTAGAGCAGGAATTTGAGTTTCCCGTTTATACTGTGGCAAAGTTGCCTGATACGGTTTGTCGTATAGATGATGAATCTATTTTTGATCGAGAGGAATTTCATTCTCATCCGGAATTATATAAAAGTAATTTTTTACGTTTTGCTAAGGTTACCGATATATTTATTCCTTGCCATTATTGGGGACCTGAAGATCCGATTTATTTAGGGAAGGAGAATTTACGTAATCCGGAGGTAAAGATTAAAGTTATCGGAGATGTTACTTGTGATATCATGGGAAGTGTACAATCAACACTTCGTCCGTCGACACATAAAGACCCATTCTATGATTATAATCCTTGTACTGAAATGGAGGAAATTGCGTTTTCTTCTGAAAGTAATGTGACGGTAATGGCTGTTGATACATTGCCTAACGCATTGGCTTTAGACACGAGTGATTATTTTGGAAAAGCTCTCGTGAAGCATGTCATTAATGATATGTTACGTGGCAATACGGATGAGAGTGATGTGATAAATCGTGCCACGATTTTGAAGAATGGAAAGTTGACGGAACGATTTGCTTATTTGCGAGATTATGTATATTCTGAATGAGGTTTGTTGACTATTTAAATGATATTGCACTTTATTATGGGAAGAAAAGTGGGAAAAATAAAAGTATTTTTGTCTTTTTTGCGAGATGTTCATAAGGATTCTAGAAAGGGGTATTTCTTTTTATTGCGAGATTTTATACGATTAAAAAAAGAAAAAGGTATCAGTATAGAAGAGTATTCTAATTTCAAATTTGAAAGTCGAGGGAAAAAATTTCGAGATTCTTTTTTGTCGGGAGTCGAGCAGCGTCCTTGTTTGAATTTGTTAAATCCTAAAAAGTATTATATATTAGCTCGTAATAAATATCTATCTCATTTAATATTAGGGGCAAATAATATCAGGAAAGCGGAGTTGTATTGTTACTATCATCCGGAAGGAAGAGTAAAAAATGATCATATTGCTTGTGATTATGATTCCGTATTGGCAATATTGAAGTCTAAAAATATACATTCTTGTGTCATTAAGAGTACAGAAACATCTCATGGAGATGGAGTTATCGTTGTAAATGATATAGAGTATACAGATAAAGATTGTATCTTACATCTTTTTGATGGTCGTAAAGTTTGTTTGAAGGATAGATTGAAAGAATACGAGCCACTTATTTTTGAAAGTAAAATATATCAGACCAAACAGTTTGATTCATTTAACTCATCCTCTGTGAATACCATTCGCTTTATGACTACATTATATCCAACGGGAGATGTAAAGATTATTGCGATATGGATGAAGTTTGGTCGGGCGGGAGTTTGTGTTGATAATGCGGGTGCTGGTGGTAATGTTGATGCTGGGGTTGATATTAAAACTGGACGAATTTTTAATGTAACTCTTTTTGATGAGTGGAGAGAAACTCGGTCCATAACCCATCATCCTGATAGTGGTACTCTTTTGGAGGGGGTATTTATCGAAAATTGGAAGCAAATAACAGATGAAATTATTCAATTTCAGAAATCAATACCTTATTTGAAAGCCATTGGTTGGGATATCGCAATAACTCCGGAAGGACCTCTAGTTGTGGAGTTTAATGACTATTGGGATAGGACAGGGCAATTGTTTTTGGGGTATGGATGGAAAAAGGAAATTCAAGATTGTTATAAACAATGGAAGAAGTTGGAAGATGTAGGAAAGGTTTCTTATAAAATGGGGAGGTTATAAGTCGTAAATGTGAAATCAATTTTGTATGTCAGAAAATAAGGTAAGGCTTTTTATTTGTGGAGATTTTTGTTCTACTCCATCTCCATCTTTTATTTCCATAGCGTCAGATTTAAGATCGTTAATTGATTCTTGTAATTTGAAAATATGTAATTTTGAAGGACCGGTGAAGAGTGATGGGAGAAAATTGAATAAAATACCGCCTAATATACAGCAACACCCGGATGTACCAGATTTTATAGAAAACATGGGTTTCAATGTTATCTCCTTGGCAAATAATCACGCTTTTGATTATGGTGATGATGGATTTTTGGCGACCCAAAGAGCTTTTCGTAAGGCGAAAGTAATTGGTGCGGGAACATTTGATGAGGCTTATAAAGTGGAAATAACAGAGGTGAATGGTATTTCTATTGGAATTTTGGCCTTGACTTATGCGAGTTTTGGTGCTTGGGATTTAAGTACTGGTAAATTTGGTTGTGCGGAAATGGATCATTTACGGGTGAATCATTTGATTTTGGAAACCAAGAGTAAAGTAGATTATTTGTTTATTTATTTGCATGATGGGATTGAATATATAGATATTCCGCTTCCGGAACAAAGAGAGCGTTATCGAGATTTTGTAGATTATGGTGCTGATGGCGTGTTTGTACATCATCCGCATGTACCGCAAGGTTGGGAGGTGTATAAAGGTAGGCCGATTTTTTATAATTTGGGGAATTTCTTTTTTAATTCTAAAAATACACCTGATTATAAGGCATCTAAACGATATTGGTATAATGGTCTAGCTGTGGTATTGGAGATTAGGGAGGAAAATAATTCACTAAAATTTGAAGTGTACAATATATTGAATGATAGAAACAGAAAAATTAGTATTGATACTTCAGAGAAGATGTTGATTCATACGACAGAGATTTGTGACCTTTTGAAGGAAAGTAAACTTTATGAACCGAAAGTTCGGCAAGAAACGGATAATTTGTGGAAAACAAAATATATGGGAGGGATGGTTTCATCTCTTGTTGCTGTCGGTTTGCGAACTAATTTTTTGGGGTGTTTGAAAAGTGTGGTTAAAGCTTTATTGAGTAATAATTCTAAGTTAGTTTATTCATATATACGGAATAAAAATCATCGGAGCAATGTAATTCGTTTGCTTAGGGAGATGCAAAAATATCGTTAAAATTGTATTATGGAGAAAAGTGTAAAACATCTTTTCAAGGCGACAATGAAAAAGTTGTCTCAAGAATGGGTAAAATATCAAAAGAGAAGGATATATAAACAAATGGTTTCTGGGGTGAAACTGAATAAATTATCAAAAGAAGAGAAAGAAGAGATCCGTTCTTATTATGAAAAACATTTGGAATGCTGTAAATCCACGTTGGCATCAGTATTATTATTCGATAAATGGATGTTTCACTCCGAAATACGTGCCGTTAGGTTTATATTATGCCGATATTTTGCCTTTGATGAATGATCGTTCCGTGACAAAAGCGTATGCGGATAAGAATTTCACTGAACGTTTGTTCCCTGACGTACTTCAGCCAAAAAGTATTGTGAAAAATATAAATGGTTTTTATTACGAGGGAATGAAAGTCATTTCAGAAGAGCGGGCGCTAGATATATGTTCTAATTTGTCTGATGCTATTATCAAACAGGCGGTAGAGAGTGCTCAAGGTAAAAGTGTTATTCGCTTCTCGTCTGTTCAGGGGAAGACGGATAGTGACAATTGTTCTGTAAAGGAGTTATTCAAAAAATATAAAAAGAATTTTATCGTGCAACAAGCCGTGATACAACATCCGGAATTGAGCCGATTGAATCCGACATCCTTGAATACTGTGCGCTTAACAACATTTAGAAGGGAAAATGAAGTGGTGGTACTAACTTCATTGCTTCGGATGGGACGTAAAGGTTCAAAAGTTGATAATGTTTCAGTAGGTGGCGTTTTTTGTGAGATAGAGAATTCCGGTAAATTGAAATCTCCGGCATACGGGATAAATCCCACGGGTGTATATGAAGAGAATGATTTTGGTTTGAAATATGATGGTGTTGTTGTTCCGCTATTTCAACAAATTGTAGATGAAGCTAAGAGTATGCACATGACATTGCCTTACACGAGAATAATCGGGTGGGATTTTACGGTGAATGACAAGAATGAGGTCGTGTTGATTGAATTGAACTTGCATTCTCCGGGAGTATACCAATTGATAGGCCCTGCATTGGGAAATTATACGGATGAAATATTGGAAATGGTGCGTCAATCTAAAAAATAAACGTGATGAAAGAGTGGAAAAGAAGATACTGTAAATTTTGTCGGTTGAGGGATTTGATGCTTGATGAGGTAAATTGGTGGTGGAAGGTGTATTATTTGGTGGATTATATGTTTGCCTATGGATGTTATAAATTAGGGGTTGAAGAGTATTGGAATTATCGTTTTGATCAATTGAGACGGTCTGGCAGAAAAGAATTCATCGTAGGAGGTAAGCGGGATAGAATTTATAATATATGTAACCAAAAAGAATATCGGCGTTTGGTCTTTGATAAAATAGAATTTAATACGTTATATGATCGATTTATAAAACGTCGTTGGATTAATTTAAGTACTTGTTCTTTTTATGAATTTAATGTTTTTTTTGATTTGTTAAAAGAAAAACAGATGATAATAAAACCAACTTTAGGAAGTGAAGGAAGTGGAGTTGAAATTGTTAAAATTGCAAAAGAAGATGATTTATTTGAATGGTTTACATCATTGCAGACAAAGCTACAAAAAACAAAAGAAAGGTGGGTTGGGGAAGAGTTGTTAGTTCAAAGTGACGAGATGAGATCTTTTTATCCTCACGCAATAAACACTTTGAGAATTTATACGTTATTGGGAACAGACCAAGTTACGAGGATTATGGGTGCAGCAGTACGTTGGGGGAACAATGGTTCACATACGGATAATATTCATAACGGGGGAATTGCTGCATGTGTAGATGTGGAAACAGGGATAGTAGTATCCCCCGGGATAGATACAAATTATAAGACTTATTTATGTCATCCGTATTCGAGTAAACAGATTATCGGATATAAGATTGAACATTGGGATAAAATACTTGCTGTTGTGACAGAGGCTTCGAGAGTGTTACCTCAGGTTAGGCATGTCGGTTGGGATGTAGTGATAGGGAAAAATAGCGAAATTATTATTTTAGAAGGGAATAGTCGGCCTGATCCAATTTTAGTACAATTGACTAATCGGAAAGGAATTTGGAATGATTATAAAAGAAACATTGGGAAATAAGTGATGTCTGATAGTTTACGGGAAAGAACGATTTCAGGGATGTTGTGGAGTTTTATGCAAAAGTTTGGAACAATGGCTATAGCTTTTGTTGCAAATATTGTTTTGGCAAGACTATTAACTCCGGACGATTATGGGTGTATTGGGATGTTGTTGATTTTTATTGCGGTTGCCAACACATTTATAGACGGAGGGTTTGGTTCGGCGTTGATCCAAAAGAAAGAACCTACACAAGAAGATTATTCTACAATATTCTATTGGAATTTATTTCTATCTATTGTGTTGTATGGAATTTTATTTTTTACAGCCCCCTTTATTGCAGACTTTTATGAGATTTCTTTGTTAACTCCCGTGTTGCGAGTTCAAGGAGGTGTGTTGATTTTAAATGCATTAAGTATAATTCAATGTAATCAATTGCGTAAACAATTGAGATTTAGATCAATAGCGTCTGTGAATTTAACCGCATCGCTTCTTTCTGTTGTAATAACAATTGTTCTTGCATGGATAGGCTGGGGAATATGGGCTTTGGTCGCACAACAATTGCTTTTTAGTTTGTTTAATGCCATCTTGTTTTGGAGTTTCAATAAATGGGTTCCGTCTTTTTTATTTTCAAAAAAATCTTTTAAGGAATTATTTGGATTTGGTGGATTTATATTATTATCAAGTTTGATAAATACGTTTTGTGATAATATACATGGAGTATTGATAGGAAAATTTTTTTCGCCGGCAATAATGGGGTTATATACGCAAGCAAGAAAATTAGAAGAGATTGCATCCACAAGTATTTCCAGTGTGGTTAATCAAGTTGCTTATCCTGTTCTTTCTGAGTTTCAAAACGATAATTTATCTATGATTAGAGTGTTACAAAGATTCATAACTTCATTGGCTTTTCTTGTGTTCCCGTTGATGATGTTATTAATTCTTATAGCAAAACCTCTTATCATCTTATTGTATTCAGACAAATGGGTTGCGAGTGTTCCTTATTTCCAGATTCTTTGTATTGCAGGAATGGCTATTTGTTTGCAAATGATAAATTATAATGCGGTTGCTGCAATTGGGAGAAGTGATATCCTTTTAAAATGGACTATTATAAAAAGAAGTTTAGGTTTGATTCTTAATATAGGAGGATTAATTTGTTTTGGTATGTATGGATTATTGTGGGGAGGGGTATTGACAGCGTATTCTCTTTATTTTATAAATTCATATCTCGTATCAAGATATGTGGGGTATAGGATTAAATCTCAGATAAAAGATTTATTTCCAATAATTATTACTGTTTTGTTAACTTTTGTTATTACCTATTTCTTGAGTAATCTTGTCGTCTTGAATATTTATTTCGAAGGCTTAAGCGTTACGATTATCTTCATGATTCTTTATTTAAGCTTGTCAAGTGTTTTTAATTTAAGTTCGTTTAATCAATTCCGGACGTTGGGAGTTGAGGTGATTAAAAAATTTAGAACAGCATAAAATGTGTTTGTTGATATTTTACATTGTGGAAGTTTAAATTGTAATATATTTTATGAGAGGATTATATCAAAGATTGAAAAGTTTTATTGTTTTAATAAAACATTATGATCGTTATATAATAGCTCCATCTTATTATATGGAGTATGAACATAAATCGAGTGTTCGAATATTTTTAGAGCAATTGTATTTTATTTTGCGATATAGAGATTTTGAACCATATTATTTTACCTATGGATTTGATAGGAAAAACATGTCAATTCGGGAAATATGTTTTTCATATATTGTTCCATATTACCTTTTCCAAAAAAAAGTAAATCGATTAAATACGATTAATCCTGTGTATGGAATATTTCATGGAAGGAGTATTACTGCGGATAAGTTCTATTTCAGTATATTTTTAAATAGTTTTGGTATCCCTACTCCGAAAGTGCTCTGCTTTGTAAAAGGGCGGAATATCATATATATGGACTCTAAATTCGTAAACATAGAGGGAGTGACAGATAGAGAGAAATTGAAAATATTTTTTTCCATGGATATGGATGCTTTTGCGAAACCCTCAGATGGACAGTTGGGGAATGGGGTATTCTCTTTGCAGGTGAAAAATAAACAGATTTATAAAAATGGTCATATCGTGACGCTGGATGAATTGTTGGAGGTGATTTTATCTGCAGATTATTTGATTCAAGAACGAGTTTATCAGCATCCTGCAATGTCAGCATTATGTTCATCTACACTAAATTCGATAAGATTACAAACAGTTATGACTAAAGAGGGAAAGGTTATTCCTTTTGGTGCTGGGCTTAGAATCGGAAGGGAAGGTAGTTCGGTGGATAACTGGGCGAAAGGAGGTACGTTTGTTGGAATAGACATGCAAAAAGGTAGGTTATTGGAAAATGGCTTTTTAAAGCCACAATATGGGACGATAACTAAAAGGCACTTGGATTCGGGTGTCGTATTTAAGGATTATGAGATACCTTTTTTCCGTGAAGCTGTTGACCTCGCACTAGAATTACATACAAAGATGTATAGATGTCATTCTGTCGGTTGGGATATAGCCATAACAGAAAAGGGACCGGTATTTATTGAGGGTAATGGATTGTGGGAGATTTCTTTGTTGCAAGCTGTTCATGGAGGTCTTAAGTCTTTTGAAAAATATTTTATTGTTTGATATACTGAATGGTAGGAGTGTTCTTTTTTATGTTTGTAGATGAATGATTTGTTACAAATAAATGTAAAGAAGATAGGAGCATTGTTCTTGTGTTTCTGTTTGTTGGTGATGATCGGTCCCCCTGTTTTGAGATTATTGCCAATGGAAATAATGTTGCATTATTTATCGTTGTTCTTGATGATACTTGTATTTACTCTGTCGTATATGCAAAGACAATTAGTGTTTACAAAACAGCGGTATATTCTTGCTTTTCTTTTCTTTTTGTTAGGGGTTTCTTTTGGGTTACCTGTAGGTGGACATTCTTGGACTGCTAAGATATTTCTACCTTTACTAACAAGCGTATTTATTGTTTTTTTTGATAATCAAGTGTATTATATTACATTTGATTATTTCCGGAAAATGATGATTTTTTTTGCAGCCAGTTCTGTTTTATTGTCTGTTTTATTACTTTTTCTTCCCGCTAATGCTCTACCTTATTTTGAAATGGAACCGGTTTCTGCTGCCCATTTGAACAAACACATTATTTACCGAGTATATGGTTTTATTCTTTCGTATGATACTATTATTTTTGATATAGGCGGTTTCCACTTTTTAAGAACGACGGGACCTATGACGGAGCCGGGGCATTTTGGAATTCTTTTAGGATTAACATTGTCCATGGAAAAATTATTATATGCTAAGCGAACTCCAATTTTAGTAATTTGTGGATGTATGACATTTTCAACTGCCTTTTTTGTGATCTTGGTAATTTTAGAAGTGTATAATATGTTTATCATTCGGAAATTTCATTGGAAATGGTATGTTTGTGCGGTTGTGATCTTACTTGCATTTTTGATTTTAGCCGATAGTGTTTTGCTAAATGCCGTGTGGGAATATTCAATCGGAAGGAATTTCGGTGTGGAAGAAGTAAATATATTGGATGGTAGAACGAATAATACGGCTCTATTTATTTATGATAAATTTTTGAAATCCTCTTTTCCTCTTTTATTATGGGGGCACGGAAC
>ERZ857951.2017-NODE-2017-length-19177-cov-3.646167_pt1 | contig 19177 bp, 10 predicted proteins | sample MGYA00519759_ERZ857951 | MGnify/ENA primary metagenome ERZ857951 (study PRJEB31778, sample SAMEA3449377) | human gut metagenome | biome: human gut; feature: human-associated habitat; material: faeces | place: United Kingdom | collected 2010/2012 ...
CCCCGAAGGAGGGGAATGGAGATACCACCGACTGGTTAAATTACCACCAAATTTGGCGAAGAACCGGAAATGAGAAAAGCATTTCTCATATTCTCATTGTTTTTAGATAATTTGTTATTAATCAATATAATAAAGTATGAGAAATACTTTTTCAATAAGGTATTTCTCATACTTTTTTAACCTAAAACCGATAAAAAACAGTCATTTCTCATACTGTTCGTATTGCATTTCTCATACTTCCCTTGTAGTTCCTCGTCAGAATCAAGCTTTACTTCAGTTAGTTTCAAGGCCTTGAAACTAAAGTTTCCATATAGGGAAACTATTTGTTTCGCGCCTTGAAACTAAAGTTTCACCGCCTTGAAACTATTGTTCCAAAGGCTTGAAACTAAAAGTTTCGAGGCAGTTATCCTTTCTTCGATTTACGATATTCCCGTGGTGACATTCCCATGATCTTGCTGAATAAGCGGGAGAAATAATAAGTATCTTCTATACCTATCTTATAGCATATCTGATTAATTTTCATATCCGTGGTGTCGAGTAAAAAACAGGCATGCTGTATTTTTAATAAATTGAAGTAGGTTACCGGGCCATGTCCTGTTTTCTTCTTGAACAGCATGGAGAAGTGAGAAGGAGAATACCCGATCTGGTCGGCTATATCTTGCAGGCTGAGGTGTTTCTCCATATTTTCTTTCATATAATGAATTGCCAGTTCGCTTATATTTTCATCTTCTGTTGAGTCATTATGTGTGGCAGCGTTGCGGAATTGCTGTATATAGCGTAGTGTTCCTAAATAAAAATGGAACATGGAGAACGCATAACGCAGGTTTTCATTGCTGTAACCATTCTTCAGAGTATTGAATATCTCCTCGAACAAGTTGATTCGTGTACTGATACGTGAATGTGATTCGGGCTGGATATCCATCGGACGACTTGCTTCCTGAGCGTAAAAAGGAGCAAGGATACCTTTGAAGTGTATCCAGTAAATAGTCCATGGAGAAGATTTATTAGAAGCATAGGCATGAGGAACTCCCGCAGGAAGGATAAAATATTGATTGGCGGAAACGGTATATTCCTGTTCACCTATCCGATACCAACCGGCCCCGTCGATACAATAAATGAATACATATTGATTGATCGGTTCTTTTCGTTCCCGGAAGTGATGTTTGGCCTTCGGATAATATCCTATATCCGTGATATGGAGCATGGAGGTCAGAGGATCTTCCTCCAGTTTGTCAACAATCATTCGGGGAAGCACTAAAGCCCTTTCTCCGGTAAATCCATTTTTTAACTTTACCATAATATCATAGTATGTGATTCAACTGTTTTATGCAAATATATAGTAATGTATACTATTTATCAAATATAGGGCAAAAAAATAAGATTGTCTATCTTTATAAAATGAAATTCTATTTTTTGTCTACTCAACCGGTTCTATCTTTGCAATATTAATTAATCAATCTTCTAATGGTATGAAAAGTTATAATATGAAATCTTTCTTATTAATAGTATTATTGGGAATTTCCAGTATTTCTGCCGCCCAAAATCTGTTGGATTTGAGTGGAAATTGGGAATTGGCTTTAGATAGTACAGATGTAGGGGAGAAAGAGGGATGGTATCTGAAATCTTTCTCCGATAATATAAGTTTGCCTGGAACCACAGATTTGGCCCGGAAAGGGACTTCCAACAGGCTCGTTCCCAAACTGGAAAAACCGCAGTTGCTTCGTCTGACCCGTAAGAACGCTTATGTAGGGGTCGCATGGTACAAGCGTGAGATTAATATTCCCAAAAGTATGGCAGGACAGCCGTTGGAGTTCTCTTTTGAAAGAGTCCTGTGGCAGAGCCGTTTATGGATTGACGGAGAAGAAGTGGCGGGTGCACAGGAAAGCTTGATCGCTCCTCATCGGTTTGTCATGCCGAAAGGTCTGTCGGCAGGTAAACATATAATAGCTTTACGTATTGACAATAGAAAGCGATATGATATTTCTGCAAACGACCTGGCACATGCTTATACCAATGACACTCAGATTATGTGGAATGGAGTGTTGGGTAAGATGAAACTGACTGCCCGGCAGAAAGTCAGTATTCAGCATGTGAATGTTTATCCTGATGTCAGAAATGGGAAGATACGGGTGGCGGTTACTTTGGAGAATAGCGGGCATAAACCGGAGAAAGTGAAACTAGCCTTGCAGGTCGGACAGCCTGAAGGTGGACAGAAGTTTGTAGAAAAAGAATTTCAGATTACTTTGCAAGAAGGCAGGCAGAAGCTCGAATATGATTATTCGCTGGGTACAGATATGAAGAAATGGGATGAATTTACTCCTGAATTATATAATTTGTCTGTAGTTTGCCGGTTTGACAGGAAGAAAACTGAACGGAAAGATGTTTCTTTCGGGATGCGCGAGATAGATAATGGTCAAGGCATTCTGACGGTCAACGGTAATAGAATTTTCCTGCGCGGAACATTAGAGTGTTGTATTTTTCCTCTGACAGGTACTCCGCCGATGACGGAAGAAGGTTGGATGAAAGTCTTTGCCACAGTCAGGGAGTGGGGGCTGAACCATTTGAGGTTTCATTCCTGGTGCCCGCCGGAAGCGGCATTTTGCGTTGCGGATAAGTTAGGTTTCTATTTACAGGTGGAACTGCCGAACTGGTCTTATACTATCGGCAAGGATGAGGCAATGACCCAATTTCTTTATAACGAATTTGACCGGATTGTCGAAGCGTATGGAAATCACCCGTCATTCTGCATGATGAGTGTTGGTAATGAACTCCAGTATGATTTTAAACTGTTGAATGATATGGTCAGATATATGAAAGGGAAAGATAGCAGACGTTTATATACAACTTCGACTTTTACTTTCGAAAAAGGACATGGAGCGAAACCGGAGCCGGAAGATGACTTTTTTGTCACGCAATGGACAGATAAAGGCTGGGTGAGGGGACAAGGTATTTTCGATCAGGAACCACCTTGTTTCTATAAAGATTACAGTGCCGCCATGCAGGACATGAATGTCCCTCTTATCTCTCATGAGATTGGGCAGTATGCCGTATTTCCGAATCTAAAAGAAATAGAAAAATACACAGGAGTACTGGAACCTCTGAATTTTAAGGCTGTCAAACAGGATTTACAGAAGAAAGGATTATATTCGAAAGCGGAGGATTTTCTGGAAGCATCGGGAAAATTGGCGGTCTTGTTATATAAGGAGGAGATAGAAAGAGCGATGAAAACAAAGCAGTTCAGCGGTTTTCAGTTGTTGGATTTGCATGATTTCCCGGGACAGGGAACTGCACTGGTCGGACTTTTGGATGCTTTCTGGGATTCGAAAGGATTGATTGAGGCTTCTGCTTTCAGGCAGTTTTGTGCGCCTGTTGTTCCGTTGGCTCGTTTTGCTAAAGCGGTTTATTCCGGTGATGAGATGTTCTCTGCATCAATTGAAGTTGTCAACTATTCGAATGCGGCTATTGATAATAAACAGATAATGTGGCAGCTGGCTGATGAGGCGGGAACGCAAATCTCGAACGGCAGACTGAATGTGGAAAGTATATCCAAAGGAACAGTGACACAATGTGGAGATATCCGTGCAGAACTTAAAAGTGTACGGAAGGCTTCAAAGTTGTATCTCACGGTATCTGTAGAAGGAACTGAATGGAAAAATACGTGGCCTGTTTGGGTATATCCTCGTATCGAATCATTGAATGTCGGAGATGTCCTGCTGACTCAAGATGTAGAAGAAGCTTTGGCTGCGTTGAATCAAGGAAGAAAAGTTTTGTTTTCTCCGAAAATGAGTTATCTGAAAGGATTGGAAGGGAAGTTTCTTCCGGTCTTCTGGAGTCCTGTCCATTTCCCCAGACAGGCAGGAACAATGGGACTTCTGTGCAATACTCAACATGCGGCTTTGCGGCACTTCCCTACAGAAATGCATAGCAACTGGCAATGGTGGAATCTGGTGAAGAGGTCGAAAGTACTGGTTGTCGATTCGTTACCGCCGGTTGAACCGATTGTGGAATCTATTGACAATTTTACAAATAACAGAAAGTTGGTATCTGTCTTTGAAACAAAATGTGGAAAGGGAAAACTGATAATGAGTGCTATGGATATTCTTTCCGAGGGAAGCGACAAGCCTGAAATACAACAGATGCTTTACAGCCTGGTTACGTATATGAATTCTGAAAGTTTTGCTCCCCGGACGATGCTTGGCGAAGAGGATATTAGAAGCCTGATACTAAAGAATGAAGGTAAAGTGATAGAAACAAAAGCGACATCTATTTATAGGGGCTTGGACTAGAAAAAAGGAGTACCGGGTGTTCGGTCGAAAGTCTAAAAAACAAGTTTGCAAAATCAATTAATCAATCAATCTTCTAATGGTATGAAAAGTTATAATAAAAAGTTTGTCTATTTTATCTGTTTAGTATCCGCAATGGGCGGACTTCTATTCGGCTATGATTGGGTAGTGATAGGGGGAGCGAAACCTTTCTACGAACTCTATTTCGATATAGCCGATGTGCCTGCCATGCAGGGACTTGCCATGAGCGTGGCTTTACTCGGCTGTCTGATTGGCGCTATGGTGGCAGGGATGATGGCAGACCGTTATGGGCGTAAACCTCTCCTGATAATTTCTGCTTTCATATTCTTGTCTTCTGCCTATGCTACCGGGGCATTTTCAGTATTTAGCTGGTTCCTGGCCGCCCGCTTTCTGGGAGGTATCGGCATCGGAATCGCTTCGGGACTTTCTCCTATGTATATTGCCGAAGTAGCTCCTGCCTCAATCAGGGGAAAGCTCGTCTCGCTAAACCAATTGACAATTGTGCTCGGTATTCTTGGCGCTCAAATCACAAACTGGCTGATTGCGGAGCCTATTCCTGCAGACTTCTCTCTCGCGGATATCTGCGCTTCGTGGAATGGCCAAATGGGATGGCGATGGATGTTTTGGGCGGCTGCCTTCCCTGCTGCGATATTCTTGTTGCTGGCATGTTTCATTCCCGAAAGTCCCCGTTGGCTGGCGATGAAAGGAAAAGAAGGGAAGGCATGGAATGTACTCAGCAAAATAGGCGGTGACGACTATGCCGGTCAGGAACTTCGCCTGGTGGAAGAAACCGGTTCTTCGAAGTCGGAAGGAGGATTGCGGTTGTTGTTTAGCCGTCCGTTCCGTAAAGTGCTTGTTTTAGGTATTATCGTAGCTGTGTTCCAGCAATGGTGCGGTACGAATGTTATCTTCAATTATGCGCAGGAGATATTTCAGTCCGCAGGATATTCATTGGGAGATGTTCTCTTTAATATTGTGGTGACAGGTGTGGCAAATGTAATTTTTACTTTTGTGGCAATTTATACAGTCGAACGTTTAGGACGCCGTATTCTTATGCTGTTGGGAGCCGGGGGACTGGCAGGCATTTATCTTATTCTGGGTACTTGTTATTTCTTCGAAGTCAGTGGATTCTTTATGGTGGTGCTGGTCGTTTTGGCTATTGCTTGCTATGCGATGTCGTTGGGGCCAATCACCTGGGTACTGCTCGCCGAGATCTTCCCGAACCGAGTACGTGCCGTTGCGATGGCTACCTGTACATTTGCTTTATGGGTCGGTAGTTTCACACTGACATACACTTTCCCGCTACTGAATAATTTCTTGGGAAGCAGCGGTACATTTTGGATTTATGCAGCCATTTGTGCTGTCGGCTACCTGTTCTTCTTCCGTGCATTGCCCGAAACGAAAGGCAAATCGCTGGAAGCATTAGAAAAGGACTTAATTAAATAAACGATAACGGATTGTCAAATTAGCAAGTAAATAGGCATAACATCATTAATCAGGCTGGGAGGATATAAAACCTCCCTGTCTCCGATCTTCTTTGTCTTTTGTTTTTTTGTCAACGAATAAAAAATAAATTTATAATCAATAATACGATGGTAAAAGCATGGAAAGAAAAGGTGGTTATCCCTACCTATGAAGTAGGTAAACCGGAGAAGAATCCGATTTTCCTGGAGAAACGGGTGTATCAAGGCAGTAGTGGGGTAGTTTATCCTTATCCTGTGATTGAATCAATGTCCGATGAAAAGGTGGATAAGGAATACAATGCTATTTTTATCGAAAACGAATATATCAAAGTGATGATTCTGCCTGAACTGGGTGGACGTGTGCAGATGGCCTATGATAAAATCAGAGAGCGTCATTTTATTTATTATAATCATGTGATAAAGCCGGCTCTGGTGGGACTTGCAGGACCGTGGATTTCTGGTGGTATCGAATTTAACTGGCCTCAACATCATCGCCCCAGTACTTATATGCCCGTGGATACGACTATTGAGGAAAATGCCGACGGAAGCGTCACGGTATGGGTGAATGAAATGGAACGTATGTTTCATCAGAAGGGAATGGCAGGTTTTACACTTCGTCCCGGACATGCTTTTCTTGAAAGGAGTACTTTACAACCGTACCGAAGTACCGCAGACCTTTCTGTGGTGGGCGAATCCTGCCGTAGCGGTGAATGATTACTATCAGAGCGTATTCCCGCCGGATATCAATGCCGTGTTCGACCATGGAAAACGTGCCGTATCCAGTTTTCCTATCGCAACGGGTACTTATTATAAGATGGACTATTCCGCCGGAGTGGACATCTCGAACTATAAGAATATCAAGGTTCCTACTTCCTATATGGCTGTAAATTCCCGCTTTGACTTCGAGGGTGGATATGAGAATGATACCCGTGCCGGTATGCTGCATGTAGCCAATCACCATATTTCTCCGGGTAAGAAACAATGGACTTGGGGGAACGGTGATTTCGGTCGTGCATGGGACCGTAATCTGACCGATGAGGATGGACCGTATATTGAATTAATGGCAGGTGTATATACTGAAAATCAACCGGACTTTACTTGGCTGCAACCTTATGAAGAAAAGAGTTTCGTTCAATATTTCCTGCCTTACCGGGAATTGGGAGTGGTGAAGAATGCCAGCAGGGATTTGCTGATGAACATTGAACCGGAAGGAGAAGACTGTGTACGTTGTAAGATATTTGCTACTTCTCGTCAGACGGTAAACGTTATTTTGAAAGGAGAAGACGGTAAAGTGTATTATAGCAAGGAAGTGACTATCACCCCGGAAGAATTGCTGAATGAAGTGGTAAATGTGAATGGTGAGAAACTTAATAAACTGATTCTTGAAATCACGGCAAACGGAAGGGAATTGCTTTATTGGCATGCGGAACCGGAAGAAGTGAAACCTATTCCTGATGCTGCCGAAGCTGCGCTATTTCCACAAGAAATAAAGACAACTGAACAGCTTTATTTAACAGGTATGCATTTGGAGCAATACAGGCATGCTACTTATAATCCCGTAGAATACTACGAAGAAGCATTGCGGCGTGATCCGATTGATGTACGTAATAATAACGCGCTTGGTCTGTGGTATATACGTAAAGGGCGTTTCCATAAAGCAGAACAATATCTGCTTACTGCCGTGAAGACCCTACAAAAACGTAATCCGAATCCTTATGACGGAGAACCGATTTATAATCTTGGCCTTGCCTTGAAATATCAGGGACGTTACAATGAGGCTTACGACCGTTTCTATAAAGCTTGCTGGAGTGCTGCTTGGCAGGATGCCGGATATTTTGCTTGTGCACAGATTTCTACTATGCAAAACCGCTTGGCAGATGCATTGGATGAAATTAATCACTCGCTAATCCGCAACTGGCACAATCATAAAGCCCGTGCTTTAAAAGTTGCTATCCTCCGCCGAATGGGACAATCAGAAGAAGCTCTGCAACTGATTGAGGATTCATTGGCCATTGATAAATTCAACTTTGGCTGTCGTTATGAAAAATATTTGATAACCAATGTTTCTGACGAGTTGGCTACTTTGAAGGAAATGATGCGTGGCGAACCTCATAACTATGATGAAATAGCGCTTGATTATTGTGCGGCAGGTTGTTGGCAAGAGGCTGCTTCTTTATGGAATATAGCTATAACTGAAGGTGCCGTTACTCCTATGACTTATTATTATTTAGGCTGGTGTCTGGTTCAAGGGGAATTACCGGGAACAGGACAGGTGTTTGCCCAAGCGGCTGAGATGTGTCCTGATTATTGTTTCCCTAACCGTCTGGAAGCAATCCTTGCATTACAATGTGCCATGGAGCAAAATCCGCATGATGCTAAAGCTCCTTATTATCTGGGTAATCTATACTATGACAAACGTCAGTACGACTTGGCTATGGAAGCATGGGAAACTTCTGCCCGGCTAGATGATAACTTCCCGACTGTATGGCGTAATCTGGCTCTGGCTTATTTCAATAAAAAGAATGAAGAAACAAAGGCTATCGAATACATGGAACGTGCTTTTCGGCTTGATACAACAGATGCACGTATTCTAATGGAATTGGACCAGCTTTATAAACGTGTTCGTCGTCCGCATAAGGAACGTCTGGCTTTCTTACGGCAATATCCTGATTTGATTGAGCAACGTGACGATCTTGTATTGGAAGAAATAACTCTGTTGAACCAGACTGGTGAATATGAAAAAGCCAAAGCATTGCTTGATGCACATAGCTTCCACCCTTGGGAAGGTGGTGAGGGAAAAGTACCTGCCCAATATCAACTAGCCCGTGTGGAACTGGCTAAGCAAGCATTGACTGCTGGCAATAATCAAGAAGCAATTGCATTATTGGAAGAATGCTTGGAATATCCGCATCATTTAGGTGAAGGCAAATTGTACGGTGCACAAGAGAATGATTTCTATTATTTCTTGGGTTGCGCTTATGAAAATCTGAACCGTAAAGATGAAGCTGTCAGATATTGGGAACAGGCCACTGTTGGGCCGACAGAACCTGCCGCCGCCATGTATTATAATGATGCGAAACCCGATAAAATATTTTATCAGGGGTTGGCATTACTAAAACTAGGACGCATAGATGAGGCGAATGGACGTTTTCATAAGTTGATTTCTTACGGAGAGAAGCATTTGTTTGACAAGATTAAAATGGATTATTTCGCTGTGTCATTGCCTGATCTTTTGATTTGGGAGGATAACTTGACTGTAAGGAATATAATTCATTGCAAATATATGATGGCATTGGGATATTGGGGATTGAATCAGAAAGAGAAATCTGCCAGGTTATTGAAAGAGGTAGAAAAATTGGATATTAATCATCAGGGGATTCAGGCCTTTCGTAGTTTGATCAAATGAGATAGTGGATGCTTTTTTATTCCTGAATGAAGAGCTAGGCTGATTTGTTAATCAGCTTAGCTCTTTCACATTTAAATTGTTTCACACTTGAAAGAGAATATAAGTATCAGGCTATATATAATTTTAGGTCTTGTGAATATTAGCTCTGTTTGGGATTGGGTATAAATTTCACGCAAACAGGTTTATCTACTTTTATGTCTCCGTGTATGTCTGTTAACAGGCCTGTGTCTGCATTTCTTTCGTATATCTGAATGACATTGCTGTCTCTGCAAGCAACCAGCATGTATTTGCCATTAGGCGTAATAATGAAATTACGAGGATGAATCCCTGTAAGTTGATAACCTACTTTTGTCAGTATTCCGTTATCCGGTTGGATACTGAAAATGGCGATGCCGTCTGCTTTCAGGCGATTACTGGCATACAGGAATTTGCCGTCCGGACTGATATGAATATCACCACTGCCTTTTGCACAGACTGTATCGGCAACTATGGTTTGGATTTCTTTTAAATCTCCGTCTTTATACTCGAAGGCTATTACTGTACCCGACAGTTCATTAATCAGATAGGCATAATTACCGTTGGGTGAGAATGTCAGATGCCGGGGACCTGAACCGGCTTTCACTTTAAAGGCGGAAGGAGAACCTTCTTTAAGAAAACTTTCCTTATTCTCTGCATTCGCGTCCGGGTTAATGATAAACTTATGTATTTGGTCTGTTCCCAAATTATCGGCAAACATATATTTACCGTCCGGAGTGATACGGACACAATGTAAATGGGATTTCTCCTGTCGTTCCTTATCGGTTCCCGAACCTTCGAACTTTATAATATCGGAAGCAGGCAGGAGTGAACCGTCTTTTGCGATAGGAAAAACAGAGATACTGCCGCCGCTGTAATTGGCGGTTATCACATTATTTCCATTTGTAATGATATAGCAAGGATCTTCACCGCCGGTTTTCTGTGAATTCAATAATTTAAGAGTTCCTTTTTCCTGATTGAAGGCAAATGCATTGGCGGCCGCCTGTTCATTATTGAATTCACTGACTGTATAAATAAATTTTCCGTCAGCAGAAACTGCGAGATAAGAGGGATTTTCTACTTCCGTTTCACTAAGTGCGGTTGCCGTTCCGGTTTCTTCGTTGAAACGGAAACTGTAAATTCCCTTACTGTCTCCTGACGTGTAAGTTCCTACTAGCATGGTTAGTTCATTTTCCTTTGTTCCGGTTGGTGTTTCCATATCAGTCTTTTTTTTAAAGGTACAACTACTAATGGTAGTTGCAATTACACAGATAACAGCGAATGTATACAAATGAGTTGTAATCAATAATTGTTTCATGATATTGATATTTTATGTTGTACGGAATATTGCATAAATTGTATCAGTATGACAAAGGTAAGTGATTGACTTGGAATAAAGTCAATAATTTGCTGGAATTCTTCTTTAGGATTGTTTTTATTTTAAGAGAATATTTGGGATAGAGGAGTGGAATTATGTATTTTTTCGATATTCGAAAAAGCGCTAACTAATCTTTTCAAAAAAAGACTATTTTTTTTGATTATTAGGAATTTTATGGTATATTTGCAATACCACAATGAAATAATACACATAAGCAAAAATAAATAGTGCCGTGAGGCACATCCTCTTACTTTAATAAATAAAAGAACAAGTTAACCATTAATTATTGTAAACAGTTCCTTGTCCGATTTCACGCATAGGGATTTTGTTTACTTCCTTATTATTAATGTGACCTTGATATAAATCTAATTACTAACTAACAATTTATTCTATGAAACAATGTAAAACACTGCCATTCATGTTTCTTCGAAGCATGTTTGTGTTATTTCTTTCTTGTTTGTCCGTGAATACTTTGGGGCAATCACTGACAGTTAGCGGTACCGTTACGGACGAAAAAGGCGAACCGATTATTGGTGCCAGTGTATTGGTAATAGGAACTACCAATGGTAGTATTACCAACTTTGACGGTATTTTTACTCTCAACAATGTAGCATCCAATGCTCAAATTACAATTTCTTATATTGGAATGAAAAGTCAGACATTGAGCGTTAATGGTAAGACTTCTTTTAAAATAGTTTTGAAAGAGGACTCTGAAGTGCTGGATGAAGTAGTAGTAGTGGGATATGGAACCCAAAAGAAGGTAAATTTGACGGGAGCCGTTACTATGGCTGATGGCGATGTGTTGGAGGATCGGCCGATAGCTAACGTAACCCAAGGATTACAAGGAGCTATTCCCAACTTGAATATAACATTTGATGGAGGTAGTCCTAACGCAACTGCGCAAATCAATGTCCGTGGAACAACATCATTGAACGGTGGCTCGGCTCTTATATTGGTGGATGGAGTGGAAACTAATGATATTTCTTTGCTCAATCCACAGGATATTGCAAGCATTTCGGTGTTAAAAGATGCTTCTTCAGCTGCTGTTTATGGAGCTAGAGCTGCATTTGGAGTGGTCCTGATCACTACAAAGAAGGGTACTAAAGGTGAGAAAGTGCGTGTGAATTACAACAACAATTTCTCCTGGTCGTCTCCTTCCAGATTGCCCGAAGGCATAAATTCCAGCAAATGGATTCATGCAATTAATCAGGCTAGTGTTAATTCCGGTGGTAACGGAGACTTTTCCACTGAATTAGTAGAAGCCATTGACAGGTATAATAGTGACCCGGTCAATAACCCTTCTGTATTTATAGACCAAACAGGCAAGTATACAGGTATAGGCCAGTGGGCGTATGCTGCTAATACAAACTGGTTCGAGGAGTTCTATAAGAAATCTGCTTTCATGCAGCAACATAATGCCAGTATCAGCGGAGGAACTGAGAAAAATTCATATTATGCTTCTATCGGATACAAAGGACAAGATGGATTATTTGCATTTGGAGATGATACTTATAAACGTATCAATATGTCTTTCAATTTTACTTCTCAATTGACAAACTGGTTGGAAATCACCTTCCGGACTAAGTATAACCGTAACGAGTCGGACATTCCGAATACATACGATTATATGGGAAGTAGTCCTTATCATGAAGTTTATCGTGCTTTTCCTTTTATTCCGGTTTATCTGCCGGATGGAAATTTTGCAGCTGTGGCCGGTTCTAACTTCAACTATAATATTGCAGGAATCATGGCTCAAGCAGGACGTGATATTACTTCTTCCGATGACTTTTGGTATACGGGAGCATTCAATATTACTCCGATAAAAGGTTTGTCCATTAAAGGGGATTATACAGGAAATAAGTTTTTTAAGCAACAGAAAAAGCATCAAAATATTTTGTATCAATCACAACCGGATGGTACAAGTATTCCGCAAGGAAGTTCAAATGGGGTAAATAATGATAAGTACAATGACACTTATCAAGCTTTAAACCTCTGGGCTGAATATAAGAAAACTATCAAGCAGCACTCTTTCGGTGTCATGGCCGGATATAATCAGGAAAGTAAAAAAATAACAGCTTTGAAGACAAAAGTTTCAGGACTGTACGACAACAATACTCCGGTCAGTGACCTTGCTACTACTTTGCAGTCTATAGGAGAAGATGCAACGGTCTGGGCTGTACAAGGCATGTTCTTCCGCTTGAATTATGACTATTTAGGCCGATATCTGTTGGAAGTGAATGGACGTTATGATGGTTCTTCCAAATATAAAAGCGGTTCACAATGGGGATTTTTCCCTTCTGTGTCTGTTGGTTGGAGACTGTCGGAAGAAAAGTTTTTTGAACCTGCACGCAACCTTTTTGATAATGTAAAGCTTCGCGCTTCTATCGGAACGCTAGGCAATCAGGTAACAAACGGAAATTTTGACTATTTAGGTTATCTGGATAATGAAACTTTATCTTATGTAATGGGTGGAAAAGTTATATCCGGATTGAAAGCACCGACATTGGCAAGTACCAATATTACTTGGGAAAAGGTAACAACTACCAATTTCGGTCTGGATATCGCTATGTTGAATAACCGTTTAAATGCTTCATTCGATTACTATATCCGTAATACAAACGATATGGTGATTTCTAAAACCTATCCGGCCGTATTGGGAAGTTCCGGTGGTAAAGAAAATTTGGCGAATATGCGGACAAATGGTTGGGAATTATCTGTTTCTTGGAATGATAAGATTAATAATGTCGGAGGCAGTCCGTTAATGTATTCTATCGGTGTAGGACTTGCAGACAGTTATTCAACTATTACAAAATTCGATAATCCGGAAGGAGCTTTGAATAATTACTATGAAGGTAAGCGAATCGGAGAAATATGGGGGTATGTAACTGATGGATTCATTCAGGACGAAGCAGAAGCTCAGAGAATGGCTACTATTCAGGGAGATATATCAAAGACTTGGAAAGTAGGTGACATACGTTATAAAGATTTGGATGGAGTGGAAGGTATTACATCTGCCAAGACTATCTATAATACAGGTGACCAGAAAGTGATAGGTAACACCACTCCCCGTTATTCTTTCAATATCAATGCCAGTGCTTCCTGGAAGGGATTCGATGTGCGTGTCTTTTTTGAAGGGATAGCTAAAAGAGATTTATGGATTGACAGCCCGGTGTTTTGGGGATTTCCGAGTAATAGCAATGTATGGCAATCTGCTGTTAATGATTACCATGTTGATAATTCTTGGAGTGAGAATAATACCAATGCCTATTACCCGCTTCCAAGTTATAGTGGCAGGAGTAAGCAAACCCAAACAAAATACTTGCAGAATGGTGCATATATTCGTTTGAAGGATTTAACAATCAGTTACACAATACCTAAAGCGTGGATATCTACAGTTGGAATCGAGCAATTGAAAGTATTTGCAAGTGGTCAGAATTTATGGGTAGGGACTAAGCTATTTAAGTATCTGGATCCGGATATTGTCAGTACACGTCAGTCCAACTCCAAAGACAATAAATTGGTGGGTAATCTTACTTCCGATGGTAAGGCTTATCCGTTTAGTCGGACCTTCTCATTTGGTATTAACTTAACTTTTTAAAATCTGTTTATTATGAAAAAAATAATTATACTAGGACTAGGGGTAGCGGCATTCTTTATGCAGGGATGCGATTTTCTGGACAGGACCCCGGAAGATATCATTGAAACCGGAAAATTCTTTGAATCTGCCAATGCCAATGCTTTAGAACAATATTGCAATGACTTTTATCCAAAGTTGATTAACGGTCATGGTGCCCCTAAAGGGTACAATTCGATGTTGGAAGACGACTGGAACTCGGACAATATTCTTCCTTGGGAAAAGAATGATGTAAGCTTCGGACATCAGATAGCTGTAAAAAATGCTTCTGATGAAGGGTCTGATTGGAAGTGGGAGAATATTCGTGCATGCAACGAGTTTCTAATGAATTATGAGAAATCACCGGAAACAGAAATTGTGAAGCAACAATACGCCGGAGAAATCTTGTTCTTCAAGTGCATGGATTATTTTAATAAAGTAAGAAAATACGGTGATCTTCCTTGGTATGACACAGCACTGACACCTTCTGATACGGAAGAATTATATAAAGGGCGTGATTCCCGGATTCTTGTCATGGATAATGTATTGAGAGACATTAACCAGGCTATTGCATGGTTGCCTAAAAAGACAAAGGTATATAGGGTGAGTAAAGATGCGGCTTTAGCTTTAAAAGCACGAATCTGTTTGTTTGAGGGTACTTATCGTCGTTACCATAATATAGAAAATGACACCAAATTCCTACAAGCTGCTTATGATGCTGCTGGTGAATTAATGAAATCGGAATATGGATATAAATTGTATGAAGGAACTTCTCCCGCTACGGCATATCACGAATTATTTATTCAGGATAATTATAATACTAACACAGAGGTTATTCTATCAAAAGAATATGACCCCAAAGTTGATAAAGGTAATAATGTAACCCGGCAACTACGTTTGGGTGAAATGGCTCAAATGATGGGTATGAGCAAAGATTGTGCGGATGATTATTTGACAATAACAGGGCAACCGTATGACCAGACGGGGGTAACGTCGGTTAAAGATGAATTGGAGAATCGTGACCCACGTCTGTTGCAGACAATCGCGACCCCGTATGCAGGACCTTATACTTATTATTTGGAAGGGAAAAGAAGTTCAATATCTTCTTTCCTTGAAGGAGGGACACATTCCAGTACGGGATACGTAATTGCTAAGTTTTATAACGAAAAAGAGTTTTCCGATACTCATGGCGTAGGTACTCTGGATGCTATCATATTCCGTTATGCTGAGGTGTTACTGATTCGCGCTGAAGCCGGAGCAGAATTAGGAAAAGATCCTGAATTGGATTTGACTGTAAATGCTTTAAGAAAACGTGTCGGATTTAATGTAAAGCTAACCAGTTCGCCGGCAACCGACCCTAAACTGGTAGCCAAGCATCCGATTATTAAAGGAACTAATGCGGATTTGATTCGTGAGATCCGTCGTGAGCGCCGCGTGGAATTGTTCGGAGAAGGATTACGTTACGCTGATTTGATGCGTTGGGGATGTGGTGAAAGACTGGTAGCCCCCAAAGCGGGAATGATGCTATATACAGATGTTTACACACCTGAGGAAATCGCTGTATTGAAAACAGAAGTGGGAACTTATGCAGATGGAAGTTTGGATGTATATGGAAAACGTGTGACTACCCCGGCTATATTTGAATCTCCCAAACATTACTTATTTTCTTTGCCATTAAACGAAATGGCTCTGAATCCTAAGTTGAAGCCAAATAATCCGGGCTGGGGAGATTGATGGAAATGAACATATAAAATAATTTAGAGGAAAAGACTGATAGAAAAGTCGGTAGTATCGAAAAGTTTCTTCTTTCGGAAAGAAGGGGAATTGAAGATACTACCGACTTTTTAAACACGCCTTTTCCTATTTTTGCAGTTGGGGAAGTTTTATCTCTGCTACTCCTACTCGGTCACTACCTAGTACAATGCGTAAATCGCTGGCAGTAGTTCCTTTGAAACGGAAGTCCAACAGTTTATTGTACTCTTTCACAGTACCGGAATATACAGTGAGGAATTGTCCGCCGCCACTCGATAGTTGTATCTCGAAGTCAGTTTCCAGTCCGTTCTCACGGGAGAAGGCAATGGATACTCCGTCTATTTTAGCTCCATTCTGTAAGGTAAAGGTAATGTAGTCCCCTTTATTGCCTTCCCAGAACGTAGTTAAATTATTATCAATTACATTATCTACTGTGTCTGCATTGGTACTGGCACTGACAGGAGTACTGTCCTTGTTTGTATTTGTGGCAGGAGCTTGCCCCGGCTCTACAACAGTCAGTGTTCCGTTCAGACGAATATCCGTAGAAGAAGCTCCCAGCATCAATGTGAAGTCACCCGGCTCTACTACCCAATGCATATCTGCATTCAGCAGTTCCAGTGCTTTGCGGTCGATAGGGAAAGTGATTTCTTTCGTTTCACCCGGTTTCAGGTGTACCCGTTCGAATCCGACAAGGTTCTTCTCATAAGTAGTGACGCTGCTCAGTACATCACGTACATACAGTTGTATCACTTCGTCTCCTGATCGTTTTCCGGTATTGGTCACTTTACAGGTGACATAAGCCTTTTGGTTGGGAGTGATAATAGCCGGAGAGATTTTCAAGTCGGAGTATTCGAAAGTGGTATAACTTAACCCGTATCCGAAAGGATATAATGCGCCGTTGGCACGAGACATATTGCCGTCCGGTCCCGGGTTCTTGCCGCCGTCAATCTGAGAAGAAGGTTTGCAAGGGAAGTTGAAAGGTATTTGGCCTACGGTTTTGGGGAAAGTTACAGTCAGTTTACCTCCGGGATTATAATCTCCAAAGAGTATATCTGCTACAGCTATTCCACCTTTAGATCCCGGATACCATGCCTCGAGAATAGCAGGGACAAACTTGTCTGCCCAGTTGATAGATAGTGGACGTCCGTTGATAAGAACCAACACGACAGGCTTTCCCGTAGCCACTACTGCTTTTAGTAAATCGAGTTGACGACCGGGTAAGTCGAGACTGCTGCGGGATTTGTTTTCTCCGCACGTGCGCTGTCCGCCACCTAGCACGACAATAGCTACATCTGCCTGTTTGGCCTGACTGACAGCTTTGTCTATTTCTTTTTGTTCTTCATCTGTCAGAGGATAGTCAATCAATTCTGATTCCGGCCAGTTGGCATCTACCAAGTCGCAGCCTTTAGTATAAAGTACATCTGCTTTATCTTTCATTTTTTCCTGAATGCCTTTTAGAACAGAAGTAACCTCTACTGCCAAAGGTCCGTAATGAGTTAGCGCATACGAATGCTCATCTGCATTCGGACCGCAGACTGCTATTTTTCGGATCTTTGAAGGATCTAGAGGCAACACATTCTTTTCATTTTTCAAGAGTACGATGGATTCACGAGAGGCTTGCAAAGCGACTTCCTCGTTCTCTTTCTTTTCCACTTCCTCATCCGCTCCTTTCAAATCTGTCTGGTAAGGAGTATCGAATAAGCCGACAAGGAACTTCACTCTCAGAATATCACGTACACGGTCATTGATTACTTCTTCGCTTAGTCCTCCTTCTTTTACCAACTCTCTTAAAGGCAATACGTACGAATCCGGTGAACGGAATGTACAACGCACGTTCAATCCGGCTTCCACGCTTTGGCGAACGGCTTCTTTCATATCTTTGGCGGTCCCGTGTTTGGTATAAAGATATTCTACGGCATCACTGTCCGAAACGACATATCCACGGAATCCCATTTCTCCGCGCAGGCGGGTAGTCAGCCAGTAATAGCTGCTTTGAATAGGAAAACCGTCATAGTCATTATAAGAACTCATTACGCCGAGTAATCCCGCTTCGCGGATAACTCTTTTAAAAGGATAGGCATGAAGCATCTCCACTTCACGCGGTGACATCTGCGGGTCGACACGAGCCATTCCTTCGCGTGCACCTTTGTTGTTGCTATAAGCGATAAAGTGTTTTCCGGTAGCTGCAACCTGATGATTGTGTTGCATACCCCGCACCATTTCAATACCTAATTCTGCTACCAGATATGGTGATTCTCCATACACTTCTTCATAGCGTCCCCAGCGTTGGTCACGTCCGACGTCGAGTATCGGGGCATATACATTGGTGTATCCCAACATACGCGCTTCCCGTCCGGTTATCAGTCCTACCTGGTGAATTAGTTGACGGTTCCACGTATGTCCCAGTCCCAGTTGAGTAGGGAAGTTGGTAGCCTTGTAACTTTCCACTCCGCGAATCCCTTCGTTTGTAAAATCGGTAGGAATCCCGAGTCGTGTCTCTTCAATAAAGAAACGTTGCACTTCATTCAGCGCCCAGGCATGTTTGGATGCCGGCCATACATATTCATTGTCCGACGGTGGAAGCCCCCATTGTTGGAAACCGTTCAAGTGTTCGTCAATGGCTCCGATACCGTCCTTCCATAGTTGGTTTTTCCATTCAGAAGTAGGCAAATCATCTTTCAAAACCCGTTTGTAACCGTAAAGAGTCACCATTTGGCAAGTTTTTTCTTCCAGTGTCATCTGACTGAGCAGGTCTTCTATACGTGCATCGATAGGTGCTGTCGGATCTTCGTAGGTATCTTTAACACCATTTTTATTGAAGTCTATCCATCCTTTCTTATACATTTCCGAACGGACGGGTTTATAAACATTAGGTATTTTAGTCGTTTTTTGTGCCAGGAGGAGTACACAACTTCCTAGAAATAAGCTGGTAATTAAAAGTTTTTTCATGATATCTTTTTGTGTTAAGAATAAATTTGCCCTGTAAAGATACTGCTTTGATATAATATTTGCTAACGTCTTCTCGTAATTTCGAAAACATTTCCTATCTTTGTACCCTTGAAAAGCGTTATAAACAAATGCTGTTTTGTACGAATAAGAATTTGGGCTTGACTGGATTTGACAGCGGGCAGAAATGGTAAGTAAGCATGCAGTGGGTCGGTAATTTCCACTTAAATCTCAGTTATCAAAATTTTATCTGGCGAAACTAATTACGCTCTTGCTGCTTAATCGAATCACAGTAGATTA
>ERZ857951.2027-NODE-2027-length-19092-cov-2.768083_pt1 | contig 19092 bp, 15 predicted proteins | sample MGYA00519759_ERZ857951 | MGnify/ENA primary metagenome ERZ857951 (study PRJEB31778, sample SAMEA3449377) | human gut metagenome | biome: human gut; feature: human-associated habitat; material: faeces | place: United Kingdom | collected 2010/2012 ...
TGACACCGGCAAGCACGCGCTGTTTTGTTATTGTTTTGAGCAGAAAAGAGGTCTGCGGCGGCAGTGGTCCCCCGACGGGACGCGCGAAGGGGAAACGGTCGGACGATGTTACACCGCCTCGTCGTTCACATCCGCGAACTGGCTTTGGTACAGCTCCGCATAGAAGCCGCCCTTTGCAAGCAGCTGTTCGTGGTTGCCTGTTTCTACAATATCTCCATCCTTCATGACAAGGATGATGTCCGCATTGCGGATGGTAGAAAGGCGGTGTGCGATGATGAAGCTGGTGCGTCCTTCGGTCAGACGGTCCATCGCCTGCTGAATCAACAGCTCTGTCCTGGTGTCGACGCTGGAGGTCGCCTCGTCCAGAATCAAAATCTTTGGATTGGAGAGGATGGTCCTTGCGATGGTCAGCAGCTGCTTCTGACCCTGGCTGATGTTGCTTGCCTCTTCATTGAGGACCGTGTCATAGCCGTGCGGCAGGGTGCGGACAAAGTGGTCCACCTGCGCCGCCTTTGCAGCCGCTACCACCTCTTCATCGGTGGCATCCAGCCGACCAAAGCGGATGTTTTCCCGGATGGTATCGTTGTACAGCCAGGTGTCCTGCAGCACCATGCCAAAGCTGTCGCGCAGGGTGCTGCGGCTGAACTGCTTGACATCGTACCCATTGAGCAGGATCGCTCCGCCGCTGACATCATAAAAACGCATGAGCAGTTTGACCATGGTGGTCTTGCCCGCTCCGGTCGGTCCGACGATTGCCACCTTGGTGCCCGGCTGGATAATGGCGGAAAAATCGTTGATGATGGTTTTTTCCGGCACATAGCCGAAGTGGACGTGTGCAAAGTAGACCGAGCCGTCGATATTTTCTGCCGGAAGAGACGGCTGCGGGTCGGCAGTTTCCTCTTCTTCCTCCAAAAAGGCAAAGACCCTCTCTGCCGCTGCCGCTGTCATCTGCAAAACGTTGGAGATGTTGGCAATCTGGTTGATTGGCTGGGTAAACTGGCGGACATACTGGGTGAACGCCTGAATATCACCGACGGTGATGGAGCCGTTGAGGGTCAAAAATCCGCCCAGCACGCAGATGCCCACATAGCCCAGATTGCTGACAAAGTTCATCAGCGGCTGCATGGTGCTGGAGATGAACTGGCTCTTCCATGCCGCATGGTAAAGGTTGTCGTTGAGCTTTTTAAATTCCTCGATGCTGTCCTCCTGCCCGTTGAAGGCGGTGACGATGAGGTGGCTGCCGTACATCTCCTCCACATGACCGTTGACGTGTCCCAGATATTCCTGCTGTTTACGGAAAAACGGCTGGCTGCGCTTGACCACCTGTGTGACAATCAGCACGCTCAGCGGCAGGATACACAGCACCACCAGCGTCATCAGCGGACTGATGGAAAGCATCATGCACAGCACGCCGACCATCATGGTGACATTGGTGACAATCTGCGACAGGCTCTGGTTGAGTGTTTGGGTGATGGTGTCGACGTCGTTGGTGATGCGGCTGAGCACCTCGCCGTTGGAAACCCTGTCAAAATAGGACAGCGGCATCCGGTCAATCTTTTCGCTGATGTCCTTGCGCATACTGTAACTGAGCTTGGTGGCAACGCCGGACATCACCCAGCCCTGCACATAGGTCAGCAGCGCGCTGATGAGATAGAGTGCTGCCAAAAAGAGAAGGATCTGTGCAAGCGCCGTAAAATCAATGCCGCCGGTGCCGGTCAGCATGGCGATCAATCCTTCAAACAGTTTGGTGGTTGCCTGACCCAACACCTTGGGTCCGAAGATGGAAAAGATGGTGCTGGCTGCGGCGCAAATCAGCACCAGAACGATACCGGGCAAAAATTTCTTCAAATATCCCAGCAGCTTTCCCATTGTTCCTTTAAAGTCCTTGGCTTTTTCGCCAGGCATCATTGGTCCGCGAGGTCCGTGACCTCCCATTCTTGGTCCTGCCATTATGCCAATTCCTCCTTTGAAAGCTGACTCTGTGCAATCTCACGGTAGGTGCTGCACTCCTTGAGCAGCTGCTCGTGGGTGCCGATTCCTACCACCTTACCTTCGTCCAGCACCACAATCTGCTCGGCGTGCATGATAGTGGAAACACGCTGGGCAACAATCAATACCGTCGCGTCTTCGGTATATCCCTTCAGCGCCTTGCGCAGCTTGGCATCGGTCTTAAAATCGAGCGCGGAGAAGGTGTCGTCAAAGATATAGATCGGCGCCTTTTTGACCAGCGCACGTGCGATGGACAGTCTTTGCCGCTGTCCGCCCGAAACGTTGGTTCCGCCCTGGCTGATCGGTGTATCGTAGCCCTGCTCCAGTTCGCCGATAAATTCGGACGCCTGTGCCACCTGTGCGCTTTCCTCCAGCTGCTGCTGGCTGGCGCTGTGGTCCGCATAACGCAGGTTGGAAGCAACGGTGCCGGAAAACAGCATACCTTTTTGCGGAACATAGCCAATCTTGTCGCGCAGCTCCTGCTGTGGAATCTCGCGGACATCCACTCCGTCGATGGTAATGCTGCCCTGCGAAACGTCATAAAAACGAGGAATCAGGTTAATGAGGGTGGATTTGCCCGAACCGGTCGAGCCGATAAAGGCTGTGGTCTGTCCGGGTTTTGCCGTAAAGGAGATATGCTCGAGAACATCCGTTTCTGCTCCGTCGTAGCGGAAGGATACATCCTTAAACTCCACCAGACCTTTCGTCTGTTCCATGTGTTTTGGTGCGGACGGGTCTTTGATGGAATTTTCTGTGGAAAGCACCTCATAGATACGCTCGGCGGAAACCGATGCCCTTGGCACCATAATAAACATCATGCTGATGAACAAAAAGCTCATGATGACGTGCATGGCATACTGGATAAACGCCATCATATCGCCCACCTGCAAATTGCTCTGGGCAATCTGTTTGCCGCCAAACCAGACAATCAGCAGTGAGATGCCGTTCATCACCAGTGTCATGGCAGGCATCATAGTCGCCATTGCACGGTTGACAAACAGGGTGTTGCCGACCAGGTCGCGGTTTGCCGCATCAAAGCGCTTCTGCATAAAGTTCTGGTTTGCAAAGGCGCGCACGACCATCATTCCGGACAGTTCCTCGCGGCTGACCAGGTTCAGGCGGTCCACCAACTTCTGCATCTTTTTAAAGCGAGGCAGAGCGACGCTGAACAAAATCAGAATCAAACCCAGCATGATCACCAGCGCCAGCGCCAACACCCACGCCAGGCTGACACACTTGGACAGACCCATAATTAAACCTCCGAAGCCCATGATAGGCGCAAAACAAAGCATACGCAGCCCCATGCTCAAGAAGTTCTGGATTTGGGTGATGTCGTTTGTGGAGCGGGTAATCAGCGAGGCGGTGGAGAACTGGTCCATCTCACTGTTGTTGAAATAGGTAACGCGGGTAAAGACATCCCGGCGCAGGTCCCTTCCCACACCGGCGCCCAATCTGGACAGGCAGAAGCCTGCGCCGATCGCACAGCCGGTCAGCAGAACGGTCAGTCCCAGCATCTTGATGCCGTCCCCGATGATGTAGCCGGTCTGGATGGCATCGGTATCTGCGCCCAGCGCCCGATACAGGCTCTTGACCAGCACCGGACCGGTCTGGGAGATCATGCTCTCCGGTGTGACTGCCGCAGTTTCGACCGCCTGCTGCACCTGCTGCGGGTCGAAGGCTGCCGATGCCTGTGCCAGCATGGCAATATCCAAAGTGCTTCGCACTGTGCTGCTCGAATCCTGTGCAGCGTTTTGCTGCATCATGCCTTCCAAAAACTGCACCAGCGCATAGGAGGCGCGGGAGAATACCCCTTCGATCTCCTCGCTGTGCTCGCCGGTCAGGGCAAAGTCGCCCTCCTTCAGATTCGGGTAGGTCTTTTGCAGCTGTGCAAGCTGTTCGCCTTCATCCAGCTGCAAATAATGGTCTGCAACCAGCTGCCGGTCCTGTTCGGACATAAAGCGCTGCATCAGCTGCATACTCTGCGTGTCGATTGCCTCCGGGGAAGCATAGGTGATGCCGCCCTGCTGCAAACCAACGTTGACGATGTCGCTCATGTAGTTTGGCAGCGTCAGCTCCAGCATCGCCTGCCCGAACAGCAAAATTACCGCTCCCAGCAGCAAGGCGATGTACGGTTTTAAGTACTGCTTTAATTTCAGCATTCTTCTTTCATTCCTTCCATTTATAATTGGTTAAAAGGTATCCTCTTGTTCGTCGCTCATCCCTTCCAAAATCTGTGCCAGCTGCTCGAGCACACGAAAGGTCAGCCGGGTGTCCTCTTCTCCCAGCTGTTCCATGATAAAGTTCATCTTGCTGACCAGATTTTGAAAGGAGCTGTCCAACAGCTGACTTCCGGTGGGTGTCAGACGAATCCATGTGGTCCTGCGGTCCTTCTGGTCGGACATCCGCTGCACATATCCCATTCCCTCCAGCTTGCTGATGCGCTGACTCAGTGCCGGCATGCTCTGATTCATTATTTTTGCCAACTCCGATAAGGTCATCGGCTCAAACGGGTCACGGTTTCTGCACTCCTTGTCCTCACAGGGTCTTTTTCCGCCGTGTCGCAGCGCCAGCAGAGTGCCAAACTGGGACTTGCTGATCTCCGGTTTTGGGGTGAACACCGTCCACGCCCGGCGCATCCGGTCCATTAACCGGAACAGCTGCATCGACCGCAATTGTTTTTCCTCCATTTTTTTCTCCTTTCCGACTATTTATTTAATCAAGATAATTATGCTACTTAAGTATTTTAAGTCAATATTTTTGCATTGTCAAGATTCATTTTGTATCTTCATATTTTCTTAAAAAAATGATAAAAATTTTGCAATTTCCTCTACAGCGCAAAAAAGCGGCAGGAACCTTTGTCCCTGCCGCCTGCAAGTTTTCATCGTGTTTTAGGCAAATACCTGCTGTCCAAAGCGTTCCTGCATTTCCTGCTCCTCCTGGTAGTACTTTGCCTGTGCCTGCCACATCTGGTAATATCTGCCCTGTTTTGCCATCAGCTGCTCGTGGCTGCCGATTTCGCAGATGCCGCCCTTTTCAAAGACGGCGATGGTATTACAGAAGCGGCAGCTGCTCATCCGGTGGGAGATATAGACCGAGGTCTTATCGGACACCAGCGAATCAAATCGGGAGTAGATTTCATATTCGCTGATTGGGTCAAGCGCAGAGGTCGGTTCATCCAGGATGACAAACGGCGCATCCTTGTACAGTGCGCGGGCAATGGCAATCTTCTGCGCTTCTCCGCCGGAAATCTCTACCCCGCTCTCTCCGCTTTGATATAAAACGGTCCTGAGTCCCTTTGGCATCGCCTGCACCCGCTGCTCCACGCCCGCCTTCTCCAGACAATCCCATACCTTTTCGTTCTCATACCGGGTGCTTGCCGCTACGTTCTGTCCCAGTTCAAAGGAGAACAGGTGAAAATCCTGGAACACCACCGAAAACAGGCTCTGATACTCCTGATAGTCATACTTTTTGATGTCGATTCCGTTGAGTAAAATCTCTCCTGCGGTCGGATCGTACAGACGGCAGAGGAGCTTGACAAAGGTGGTCTTGCCTGCACCGTTGAGTCCCACCAGCGCCAGCTTGTCGCCCACCTTCAGCTTGAAGGAAAGATGGTCGAGGATCAGGCGGTCGCTGCCCGGATAGGAAAAGCAGACATCCCGAAATTCTAGCTCATAGTCGTTGTCATCCCTCTTTTCGACCGGCAGGGTCCCCTCGTACTTGTGATTTTTCAGCGCATAAAACTCCGTATAACATTCCATCTTTTTGGCATAGATATTCAGATTGCTCAAATCGACCAGAAGAGCAACGAACGACTGCTGGAAATTGACGAGGGCAGAAACATACATCAGTACACTTCCCACGCTGATGACACCCAGCAGCGCCTTGACACCCACCAGCAGATAGAAGACGACCGCCGCCAGCTGGCTGACCAGAATGACCCTGCCGCCGTACTTCTTTTCCGCGTTGGTCTGGCTGCGGATAAAGTACATCACGCCGTCCGACCATTTTTCCAACTGCTCAAGAAAGAGGTCGGACAGGTGGTAGGAGCGGATGTCCTTGCCGGTCTGGTAGTTGGTCGATTGATAGTAGAAGTATCGCGCCCTTCGGTTGTACTTCATCGACTGTTCAAAATCTTCCTTGATCAGCTGTTCCTTCTGCTTGACACTTTTCAGAGAAGCAAAGATAGAAAAAGCCAGCAGCGCCAGCATCAGCACCGACACCAGCGGAGAGGAAAACAGCCATACCAGCTCCCCTTTGCCGCGGATGAGCGGTGTGACAAACAGCGGAGCGACCATGACGGCTGCGTACACCACCGACACCAGTCCTTTGACACTGTTGCCCAGCGGTCCGAGCAGCAGATTCAGCCCGCCCATGTTGTTGACCTCTTCAAACATACGGACCAGGTCCTGCACCCGGGTCTGCTCCATCTCCTGATAATCCAACTGAAGCGCCTTCTTGGCAAACGCCTCCGCATCCAGCAAAAACAGTTCCTTGGGTCCTTTTTCCACCCAATCCAGCAGGGCGACCAGCATCGAACAGACAAAATTTAAACCGACCATCCAAAATACAATCTGCATCATCTGCTCTGCCGGCGTTTTCAAAATCAATCGGTCAAGAATCAGCGCAGAGCAGACGATATTGATAAAGGGACGCAGCGCCTCCAGAATGTTTCTTGCCAGCACGCACGGAATCAGCCCATGGTCCAGCGAATGAATAAACTTGACAATCGAGATGACCTGCGGGTCAATCACCCGCTGCCAGAACGGTTTTTTAGAAGATTTCATCCGGTCTGCCTCCCAACTTCTTCTGATAGTAATATGCCTGATATTCAAACATCTTTGCGTACTGTCCTCCCTGCTGCATCAGCTGCTGGTGGGTCCCGTCCTCGAGAATCTTTCCGTTTTCCAGATAGACCACCCGGTCACAGAACTGGGTGCTGGACAGGCGGTGGGAGATGAACACCGACGTCTTACCGCCAATCAAGCTGTTGTACCGCTCATACAGATCCGCCTCTGCCAGCGGGTCCAGCGCAGCGGTCGGCTCATCGAGCACCATGACCGGCGCATCCTTATACAGTGCGCGGGCAAGCATCAGCTTTTGCACCTCGCCTCCCGAAAGGCTTTCTCCATCGCTGTACAGCTCCTTGGAGTAATGGGATTTTACTCCGTTTGGCATCGCCTGCACCCGCTCCCACAGACCGGCGCGTTCCAGCGACTGCTGTACCCGCCGGTGGTCCATCTGTTCCCCGTTGCAGCACGCCACATTTTCCTCGATGGTGGAAGCCAGCAAAAACGGTTCCTGGAACACGGTGCCAATCTGTGCAAAATATTCCTCGTGTGGAATGGAGGAGATGGGTCTGCCGTCCAGCAGGGTTTCTCCGCTGTCCGGTCGGTACAAGCCGGCAAGCAGCTTGACCAGCGTGCTTTTGCCCGCTCCGTTGAGTCCTACCAGCGCCACCTTTTCCCCTGCGTGGATGGTCAGGTCCAGATGCTCGATGGTGGGTCGGTCGCTCTCCGGGTAGGTAAAGGTGACGTCCCGAAATTCGATGGTGGGTGCCTGCCCGCTCGGTTGACTTTGCACCGGCTGGCTGACTTCCTCGCCATACCCGTCGTCCATCTCCAGATAGTAGCGCATATATCCCATCTGGACGCTTGCCAGACGCAGATAAGAAAAGTTTTGAATCATCTCGGTCAGCCAGGTCGTAAAGCCCGCTACAATCCCGACCGAGAAGGTAAATTCCGACAGGCTGATCTGATTTTCCAGCACCTGCGAAATCAAAATGCCATAAGCGGTCAAATCCCGCAAAATCAAAAACAGATTGTTGGAAAGGTCCATCAGCTTGACCCGTCCCCATTTGTTCTTGAAGATGCTTCTGGTTTGGTCGTTCAGCTCCTTGAGACGCTCAGGGAACCAGTTTTCGATGGCATACATGCGGATGTCCTTTGCGTTTTCAATCTGGCTGCAATAGCGGTAGACCATTGTGCGCTGTGTCCGCAGCTCCTCCTCCTGCTGTCGATGCTCCTTCTGGTAGCGGTAGGAAAAGCGCTCCAGCAGCAGACAGCACAGGCTCATCGCCGCTAAAATCACCAGAATCTTCGGATGGATGCTGCCGATAAAGCCGGCATAGAGCAGCAGACCCAGCAGGTTATAAAGAAACAGCGGCGTCTTGGAAAAAATCTGCCCAATCCCCCAGTTGTCTCCGTTGATTGCCCAAAAGGCGTTCTGCCGCTCGACCTGTTTTGCGTGTGGCTCGATGTTCTGGTAGCCGGTGGTGGTAATTTTTTTATAATACTGCATCGTCAGGGTCCGGTTTCGGCACTCCATTGTATAGTAGGCAAGGTTCTGGTTGAGCACATTCTGTCCCCACTTGAGCAGCAGCATCACCATGCCCACCGCTGCCACCGCCGCTGCAAATCCGGCAAGGTTTTGCTTTTCCAGCATTGCCACAATCATCGCGGGCAGCAGGTTGCCGGTCAACGGAAACAGCACCGATACCAGCACCGTCAACGGCAAAAGCAGGCGGGTGATGGGGTATTCCCGAAACAGCATCCCATAGGCATACCGCAGGTTGCTGATGATTGCGCTGTCTGGCTGAGGCTGTCGTTGTTTTTCCTTCATTCTTCATTCCTCCCTTTGCCTGTATCATAGCATAAATCGGGGACAAAAAAACAATTCGTGCACGAACGGTCGTTTTCCGTGCACGAATTGTCATCCCACCGCCGCTTTTCCTTACAGCGGCAGCATGATTTCGGTGGCAAAGACCCCCGGCTCATTTTTGCGATTGATAAATCCGCCGTACTTTTCCACCGTGTTGTTGATTCGCTTAAGCCCGTGTCCGTGGTTCCCGCGCTTGGTGGTGATGTACTCCTCGTCCAGCTTGCGCACCAGTTCTCCGGTGGCGTTGGTCACCGAGATGTACAGCTGCTTTCTAAAGATTCCGATGTACAGCCGCAAAAACCGTTGCTCCACCGGCAGCTGTTCGCACGCTTCCACCGCGTTGTCAATCAGGTTGCCCAGCAGCACGCACAGGTCAATATCGCTGACCGAGAGCTTGGGCGGCACCGTCGCTTTATAATGCAGGCTGATCTGCTGCTTTTGCGCATAGGAAAGCTTGGAATTTAGGATAGCATCCAGCGAGACGTTGCCCGTTTCCACCAGTTGCTTGATGCTGTCCAGGTCCTGCTCCAGCCGTCCCAGATATTCCTGGGCAAGCTCGGTCTGACCCATGCTCAACTGTGCCTTAAGCGCCTGCAGATGGTTGTGGTAGTCGTGCCGCCAGCCGCGCATGGTCATATACAGTCCCTGTACCTCCTCCACCTGCTTGGCGACCACCTTGTTCTGGTATTCCATCATGCTCTGCTCGTAGCTTTTGCGCAGAAAGTTCTGGTTATTTTCCGACAGGAAAAAGATTGCCGTTGCCAGCAGTGAAAACGCCCAGCTGCCCTGTGCGGCTGTCCTGTTTTGGTTTAACAGGCAAAGTCCGACCTGCACCAGAACAAACAGAGCAGCAAACCTGAGCGAGACGCGGTTGCTGCCCAGGCGGTCGCCCAGATGCACCAGCAAAAAGGCAGTGATGCACACCACCGGCAGTGAAAGCCATCCGTACCCTGCCAAAGCGCCTGCTGCTCCAAGAGCTGGCAACAGCAGGGCAGCTGCCAGCCAACGCCAGCCGCGCTGCTGAAACAGCTGCACGGCAAGATACCCTCCCACCGCTGCGGTACATCCAAGCTGTACCGCCAGCAGCACCGTCGATTGGCTCATTCCAGCATCTCCTTTCTGTAGTAGAGGATAAACTGTTCGTTTAAATTTTTATAGGCTCCGCGCGAGACCGGCACTGTCAAACCGGTATCCAGTGTACATTCGGTGCGGCTGATGCGCAAAAGGTGCGCTAAATTGACATAAAAGCTGCGGTGGCTCATCACAAAGCTGTCGCCCAAATGCCCGGCAAGGGAGGACAGGCTCGCTTTCTGCTGGAGCTGTCCTGTGGTGGTGTGGAAAATCAGGTAATGTCCCTGCGCTTCGATGGCGGCAATCTGTGAAAGGTAAAGTTTTTTCTTTTCGTCGGCGCAGTTGAGAATCAGACTTGGCTGCTCCTGTAGATTCTGCCGCGCAAGGTCCAGCAGTTCAAACACCTTTTCCTGCTGCATCGGCTTGAGCAGATAGCGCACCGCCTGTACCTCGTAGCCTTCAAACACATATTCCCGCGCCGCCGTCAAAAATGCCAGCGTCACCCGCTTATCCTGCGCCCGCAGCTGCCTTGCCAGCGTGATGCCGTCCATCCCACCCATCTGGATGTCCAGAAGGATGAGGTCAAAGGCAAGCTCCTGGGCTTCTGGCTGACCGACCTCAAACAGCAGCTGCTCGGCGCTGTTATACAGCTGAAGCTCTGCCGCTTCCCCTCTTTGCTCCGCCCAAGCGGCAGCCATCCGTTCAAACTGGCTGCGGGTGGAGGCTTCGTCGTCGCAAAAACAGATGCGCATCCTGTTTTTCCCCCTCTATTTCTTTGATTGGATTGGCGTTAGAATCAGCCGAAGATAGCGGTGCTCCCGTGCATCGGTGTGCTCCAGGGCATCTTCCACCGCATAGCCCGCCTGCTCATAATCCTGCACGCACAGCAGGTCCTCGGGTCGGATTGCCGGATTATCCTGCGGACAGCGGACAAAGCCGTTGAGCCAAAGCTTTCCCCCCGGCAGCAGATGTTCCCGCAGGCGGTCGGCAGCAGCCGCACTCAGTCAATAGTGGTTGCACAAAATCAAATCATAGCTGCCCAGCTGCTCCACTGCGTTCGGGTCGGATAAATCCATCTGCTTTGTATGCAGGCACAGATTTTGGCGGCTGGCAAAACGGTCTAACCGCTGCAATGCCGTCGGGCAAAAATCGACCGCCTCCACCTGCATCCCCAGTTGTGCCAGATACAAAGCGTTCCTTCCGTCCCCGCACGCCAAATCCAACAGGTGCGGTCCGGTCTGCATTTTCTTCATGTCCTCCACCAGGATGGCTTCCGGCTGCATCGGAGCATCGCTTCGGGCAGCAAACCGCTGATGCCAGAATTCTTTTCCTCCCATATATTCCATCGCTTTATTCTCCTTCTCTGTTCAAAGCTTCCAGCGTCATCCGTTTATCCTGCTCGGTCAGCTTGCGCAGCACCCGACAGGGATTTCCTACGGCAACCACTCCTGCGGGAATATCCCGCGTCACCACGCTGCCGGCTCCAATCACACTGCCGGCGCCGATGGTCACCCCGCCGCAGACCACGCTGTTTGCTCCAATCCACACATTTTCCTCCAATGTGATAGGCGCTGAGGTGCCAATACCCTCTGCGCGCTGCTGTGGGTCGAGCGCGTGTCCCGCACAGGCAAGACAAACGCCCGGCGCGATAAAGGCGTTGGCTCCGATGTGGACCGGAGAAGTGTCTAGGATCACACAATTATAATTGATGACCGTCAGCCCGTGGGTGTGGATATTGAATCCATAGTCGCATCGAAAGGACGGCTCGATGAAGGTCAGCGGGTGGCAGCTGCCCAGCAGTTCCTGCAACAGCTGCGCACGTTCCTGCTGCTGGTGTGGTCCTGTCTGGTTGTATTGCCAGCAGAGGGTCTTGGCTTTCTGCTGCAGCCGGGTAGGCATATCGGCGTGTCGAGAGCAGTAGGGTGTGTTCTGCTGCATTCTCTGTAAAAAATCCATCGTTTGTTCTCCTATTCTGTTTATAGAATCCTTTTTTCCTGTCTATTATAGCACAGTTTTCCTGCTGTTTCAGCGATTTTATTTCTGTCTTTTTTCTTGTCTGCCTCCTATTTTTGAGATGTGGAAAAGATTTCGCCTGCTCAAAGCGAAAATTGCTCTTGCCTTTTTTTAAATTATATAGTATAATACAAAGGCATGATTTAATAAGATCGCTTATCTGTTTGGCAGGGCTGTACCGGAAGACCGAACGTGTTTTTTATCATGCGGAGATGTTGGTCCTGTGCGACAGGGCTCCATGAACCATGTCAGGCGGGGAACCGAGCAGCATTAAGTGGAAGTTTCTGTGCGCCGCAGGTAACCTGCATTTCCGTATGATCAAGGACATGTTCCACGCTTTGGTGTGTCCTGCCTTTTTCGAATCATTGCACAGGAGGGTCAGCAGGATGTATCAGGCACTGTACAGAAAATATCGTCCCAAAAACTTTGACGAGGTCGTAGGACAAGAGCACATCACTTCGGTGCTCAAGCAGGAGATTGCCAGCGGACGCATCGGTCACGCCTATCTCTTCACCGGCTCCCGCGGCACCGGCAAGACCTCCTGCTCCAAAATCATCGCCAAGGCGGTCAACTGTCCCCATCAGCAGGACGGCAATCCCTGTGGGGTCTGTGATATCTGCCGCGGCATCGACGACGGCTCCATCCTCGACGTCACCGAGATTGACGCTGCCAGCAACAACGGCGTGGACAACATCCGCCAGCTGCGCGAGGAGGCAAACTTCACCCCCGCCGTCACCAACTACCGCGTTTACATCATCGACGAAACCCACATGCTCAGCACCGGCGCCTTCAACGCTCTGCTCAAAATCATGGAGGAGCCGCCCGAGCACGTCATCTTCATCTTGGCGACCACCGAGGTCCACAAGATTCCCGCTACCATCCTCTCCCGCTGCCAGCGGTTTGACTTTAAGCGCATCAGTCCGCAGGTCATCGCCCAACGGGTCATCGAGGTCTGCCAGCGGGAAAATATCGACATTCAGCTGCCGGCTGCCGAGCTGATTGGACGGCTTGCCGAAGGCGGAATGCGCGATGCACTTTCTCTGCTGGATGTCTGCCGCAGCAGCTCGGAGCAAATCACCGTCGAGCAGGTGCGGCAAAGCGCAGGACTTGCCGTTTCCGATTCGCTGTTTGCCATCGGCGACGCCGTTTTGGCGCAGGACATCCCTGCTGTGTTGCAGGAGATTGACCGGATGTTTGCAAACTCGGTCGATTTCGAAAAGATGTGCGTCCAGCTGATTTCCCACTACCGCGGTCTGATGATGGCAAAAGCCCTCAAGGACCCCGAAAATTTTGTGCCGGGACTTTCCCAGGACAAAGAGGCTTTGACCAAACAAGCTTCCCGTTATTCGATGGGACAGATTTTATATTCGCTGACGGTGCTTCAGGACACCCTTTCCCGCATGGGAAAGACCACCCAAACCCGCACCGAGCTGGAAATGGCGGTCATCCGTCTAACCAATCCGGCATCCGACCGTTCACTCGACGGCATCCTTGCCCGCTTGGACCGGCTGGAAATGCAACTCAAAAGCGGGTTGGCAGCAGCTGCCGCAGCTTCGGCAAATCCGGCAGCCGTATCGGCACCGGCTGCATCCAAACAGCAGGCTGTGCTTGCACAGCCTACTGTTTCTGCAAACTCCGATGCACCTGTGGACCCACCGGTGCCGACGGTCAGCAAAAAGGAAGCAGTCCCGTTTGAGCCTTGGTCGCAGGTGCTGGAGGCGCTGCGCCATTCCAACACCGCTCTGCACGGCGCACTGGTCAACACCCAGGCGTACCGCTATCAGGAGATTGTTTTAATCGACTGCGACGACCCATTCTTTTTAGAGATGATTCGCTCCAACGATTATGCAAAAAAATCCATCCATCAGGCGCTGATTGCCGGAAGCGGAAGGGACTGGCGGATCGGTCCGTTTAAAAAGGAGCAATACCACACCGCGCAGGACGACCCGATGGAGGACATCCTTGCCAGCGCACAGCAGCTGGGGGTGGACATCTCCATCGAAAACTAAAGCAGATCAAGGATAGCTGTGACTTTACACACCTATTTTTTGAGATAGAAAAAGACTTCGGGCATCCTTTGTCCGAAACCCAAATAGGAGGAACTAAAAATGAAAGCTAGACTTCCAAGAGGCATGGGCGGCGGCCCACAGAACATGCAGGCAATGGTAAAACAGGCGCAGAAGATGCAGGAAGAGATGGAAAAGGCACAGGAAGAGCTCAATGAGCGCGAGTACACCACCTCTGCCGGCGGCGGCATGGTAGAATGCACCATCAACGGCAAAAAAGAGCTGATTGCTCTGAACATCAAAAAGGAAGCTGTTGACCCGGACGACGTTGAAATTCTGCAGGATATGATCATCGGCGCTGTAAACGAAGCCATCCGCAAGGCTGAGGAAGTTCATGCCGCTGAGATGGAAAAGATCACCAACGGTCTTTCCCTGCCGGGCATCTTTTAATCGATGAAATATGATGTCATGCCGCTGACCCGCCTAATTGAGCAGTTTGCCCGCCTTCCGGGCATTGGACGCAAGACGGCTCAGCGGCTTGCTTTTTACGTGCTGAATATGCCGCATGACAAGGCAAAGGAGTTTGCGGACACCATCCTGGAGGCACATGAAAAGATTCGTCCCTGCGCGGTCTGCCAGAATCTGACCGACCGCGAGGTCTGCCAAATCTGCTCGGACCCTGCCCGCGACCACAGCATGATCTGTGTCGTGGAAGGTCCGAGGGATGTCATGGCAATCGAGCGCACCAAGGAATACCAGGGACTGTACCACGTCCTGCACGGATTGATTTCCCCGATGAACCAGAAGGGACCGGACGACCTGACCATCCGGCAGCTGCTCGAGCGCATCCAGCAAGGCGGCGTACAGGAGGTCATCATGGCAACCAACCCGACTGTCGAAGGAGAAACCACCGCTATGTACATCGCGCGGCTGCTCAAACCCCTCGGGCTCAAGGTGACCCGACTGGCATCCGGCATCCCGATGGGCGGCAATCTGGAGTATGCCGACGAGGTCACCCTCTTCCGCGCATTGGAAGGCAGGCAGGAATTATAATCCCCTTCCTGCTCTGCAAAATCATACAGAATCAAAAAGGCTGTGAGGAAACATTTCCTCACAGCCTTTTTGATTCCATTTTTCTCTTCCTCGTATCAAATGTTTATTTATACTGTATTTTTTTCGCCTATTTCCCCCTATTTCTTGTGTTTGTTGTGTAAAAATTATATAATCGCAGGAAAAGTTGAATATTGTTTGTGCAGCTTACCTCTTTACTTTTTTAAAAATAAATGTATAATAATAACATGATTTTTAATAAAAATTCATATCACATCTGAGGAGGACACACATTATGAAAAACTTTAAAAAACTGTTGAGCATCGCTCTTGGCACCGCTCTTATGATTACCACCATGACCGGCTGCGGTTCTTCTCAGAACCGTCTGGACAAAATCAAAGAATCCGGCAAACTGGTACTGGCAACCAGCCCGGACTTTGCTCCTCTGGAATTTGAGGACCTGAGCAGCGGCGAGAAAAAATACGTCGGCTCGGACATTGAGCTTGCAAAATACATCGCTGAAAAGCTGGGCGTAGAGCTGCAGGTCAGCGCCATGGACTTCAGTGCCGTACAGGCTGCCATCCCTTCCGGTCAGGCAGACATTGCCATCGCAGGCTTTGCAAAGACCGAAGAACGTGAAAAGAGCATGGAGCTTTCCCACGCCTTTAACATCGACGGCGAGCAGACCGGTCAAAGCGTACTGGTAACAAAGGGCAAGGGCGGCGAGTACACCAAAGCCGAAGATTTTGCAGGCAAAAAAATCGGCGCGCAGAACGGCTCTTTGCAGTACAATCTGGTTACCGGTCAGCTGCCGGAGGACGTTGAGATCGTTCCGGTCGGCAGCCTCAATGACGGCGTACTGATGCTGGAAACCGGTAAGATCGATGCCCTGGCTTCCGACGTCAGCAATGCAGAGCTGCTGATGGAAAGCCACACACAGGTTGAGCTGACTGATTTCATGTTTGTTCACGAAAGTGAAGGCAACGTAGCTGCTGTGAAAAAAGGTGAGACCGAGCTGATTGAAGCCATCAACGAAATCATTGACGAGGTCAATGAAAAGGGTCTGTACCAGCAGTGGAAGGACGAAGCAACCGAACTGGCAAAATCTCTTGGCATCGAAGTTGCTGAATAAACTGCACAAACAACTGGGAGGAACGTATTTTGGTTATCTTTAATAATATCATCCTGATTCTGGAAAAATACTGGGGACTGTTCCTGCAGGGCATCGGGGTCACCCTGATGCTCAGTGCCATTGCAGTTGTCTTCGGTATCCTGATTGGCTCTCTGCTGGCGCTGATGCGTCTGAGCAAATTCCACATCGGACGCTTCCGTCCGCTGGACTTTATCGCCACCATCTATGTTGAAATCATCCGTGGCACCCCGCTGCTGCTTCAGCTGTACTTTTTCTTCTTCCTGCTGCCGATGATGATTCCGGCTCTGGAAACCAGCGCACAGTTTTCCATCACATTGGCACTGTGTTTAAACTCCGGCGCTTACGTCGCCGAGGTCATCCGTGCCGGTATCAGCGCGGTGGACAAAGGTCAGACCGAAGCTGCCCGCTCGCTGGGACTCAACTCCCGTCAGACGATGCTCAAAATCGTCTTCCCGCAGGCGGTCAAAAACATCCTGCCTGCTTTGTGCAACGAATTTGTTTCCATCATCAAGGAAACCTCTCTGGCATCCACCTTCTTCGTCGGCGATTTGATGACCACCTACAAGACCATCAACGGTGTCACCTATCTGTCCATCGAGCCGCTGATTATCGTCGGTATCATCTACTTCCTGCTGACCTTCACCCTGTCTAAAGGAATCGCTGTACTGGAAAGGAGATTAAAAACAAGTGACTAATTCCAATTATCTGATCGACGTTTCCGATCTTCATAAAAGCTTTGGGGAGCTTCAGGTCCTCAAGGGCGTCAGCGAACACATCTCCAAAGGAGAAGTCGTTTCCATCATCGGTCCATCTGGCGGCGGCAAGAGCACCTTTCTGCGCTGCCTGAACCGGCTGGAAGTACCCGACAGCGGACACATCTTCTTTGAAGGAGAGGACATCACCGCAAAGGGTGTCAACATTGACCTGCACCGTCAGAAGATGGGCATGGTGTTCCAGCACTTCAACGTCTTCCCGCACATGACCGTCGGTGAAAATGTCACCATGGCTCCGGTGCTGCTGGGCAAGAAAAAGCAGGCAGAAGCCACTGAGATGGCAAAAGAACTGCTCAATCGTGTTGGTCTGCTGGAAAAATATAACGAGTATCCGCAGAGATTGTCCGGCGGTCAGAAACAGCGTCTTGCCATCGTGCGCGCACTGGCAATGGAACCGGATGTTATGCTCTTTGACGAGCCGACCTCCGCACTCGACCCTGAGATGGTCGGCGAGGTACTCAACGTTATCAAAAACCTGGTTAAGGAAGGGATGACCACCGTCATCGTTACCCATGAGATGGGCTTTGCCCGCGAGGTTTCCGACCGTGTCTTCTTTATGGACGGAGGCATCCTGGCTGAAAAAGGCACTCCCGAGCAGATTTTCTCCCATCCGCAGAACCCAAGAACACAGGAATTCCTGAGCAAGGTCCTTTATTAAACAACTGTTACGCTCCCGAAAATTCTTCCGCTTTGTACCGAGCCGGTCGATTCGGGGGCGTTTGCTCTAAACTGATTGTAACAAAAGGGGTGTTTATGATGTCTGATAAACAAAAATATCTGCAAACCATCGAGGAAAACGCGTCGCTGTTCACCGACGTTTCCGACCAGATTTGGGATTTTGCAGAGCTTTCGCTGATGGAATTCCAGTCCGCCAAGCTCTACTGTGAAGTCCTTGCCAAAGAAGGCTTTACCGTAGAAACACCAATTGCCGGCATCGAAACTGCTTTCAAAGCCAGCTATGGCAGCGGCAAGCCGGTCATCGGCATCCTGGCTGAGTATGATGCGCTGACCGGTCTGTCCCAGCAGGCAGGCGCTGTCGAGCGCAAAGAGCTGGTCAGCGGCGGCTGCGGTCACGGCTGCGGTCACAATATGCTGGGTGCAGGCTCGCTGGCAGCTGCTTTTGCCATCAAAAAATATCTGGAGGACGGACACAGCGGCACCATCATCTTTTATGGCTGCCCCGGCGAAGAGGGCGGCGCTGCCAAAGCCTTTATGGCGCGCGACCGCATCTGGGAGGAGCTGGACGCTGCTTTGACCTGGCACCCGGACGATGTCAACCAGGTCACCTCCGGCACCTGCAACACCTGCATCCAGACCGAATACAAGTTCACCGGCATCGCTTCCCACGCCTCCGGCAGTCCTGAGTTTGGACGCTCGGCGCTGGATGCCGTAGAGCTGATGAACGTCGGCGTACAGTTTTTGCGCGAGCATATGCCGCAGGAGGCAAGAATCCACTACGCCATCACCGATGCAGGCGGCAACTCCCCGAACGTAGTACAGCCGCACGCACAGGTTTTGTACATGGTGCGTTCCCAGCTTGCCAAGGATGCTCTTGCCCTGCAGAAGCGGGTGGACAAGATTGCGCAGGGCGCTGCCATGATGACCGAAACCACTGTGAAAAAACGCTTCATCGACGGCTGCTCCAACACCGTACCGAACAAGGTGCTCGAACAGCTTTTGTACAAAAACTTTTCCGAAATCGGCGTTCCGCAGCACACCGAGCAGGAAATCGCCTATGCACAGCAGATCATCGCATCCTATGAGATGCCAAACGACCACCTGCCCGGCAATGCCTGCGACGAAAGCGAAGAGATTGCCGCCTATGTGGACAAAGTAAGCCAGCATGGAACGGTACCGCTCAACGATTTCCTGGTGCCGTACCTCTTCAGCACCAAGCAGCGCGCCGGTTCCACCGACGTAGGCGACGTCAGTTGGCTGGTTCCAACCGCCCAGATCAACACCGTCACCTTCCCTTCCAAGGCACCAGGTCACAGCTGGCAGAATGTTTCCTGTGGCAGAACTTCCATCGGTCACAAGGGTCTGCTGACCGCCGGAAAGGTGCTGGCAGCCACTGCCATCGACCTGTTTGAGCAGCCACAGCTGCTGGAGCAGGCAAAGGAAGAATTTTCCAAGCGCGCTGCCGGCGGCTACTTCTGTCCGGTCCCGGAGGATGCGGTTCCAACCGTAGTCGGCGGACAGTTCTAACTCAATCACATATTTCTTTGACCGGCTGTACCTGACCCAAAGGTACAGCCGGTCTTTTTTTCCTTTCTGAACAACATCCGCCAGAAATAGCTGTGCAAAAGATAGAATCCTTTTGCAGAATATGAAAGCAAGATAAAATCCGATTGCAAAAGCAGTCGAAAATGGTATAATAAGG
>ERZ857951.2044-NODE-2044-length-18971-cov-4.018556_pt1 | contig 18971 bp, 16 predicted proteins | sample MGYA00519759_ERZ857951 | MGnify/ENA primary metagenome ERZ857951 (study PRJEB31778, sample SAMEA3449377) | human gut metagenome | biome: human gut; feature: human-associated habitat; material: faeces | place: United Kingdom | collected 2010/2012 ...
CCCGGCTCGCCAACGGGCACGGCCCTTTGGGCCGCCTTTCGGTCGGTTTCCGCGCCAAAAGTTCCATTTTCCTTGCTGGCACGCAAAAATCCTGCTTCAGCCGTTGCGACGCAGGAGCTTTAGCCGTAGGTGGCTTCGCCTCTTTTTTGCTTGTTCCCCGATCTATCGGGAAATAAAGACTTTTTGGATGCGTCTGCCTTAAGCGGACACGTCCCTGCTCCGGAGCGTGTCCGGCTTGACAGCAAAGGCTTTGCCAAGGATAATTGAAAACTGTTCCTAACGCCATATTGACGTCAGGGCAGGGATTAAACACGCCGCCGCCCGGCGCCAGCCGGAACGGCGTTTTTACACGCACACATCGGCCTTTGCAGAGCGAAGGCCGCAGTAATCTTATTTCGAGGTACACATGTCCGACATCCGCTCCGCTTACACCGACAGCCTCCATTTCTACGGCAGGCACACTCCCCGCGAGTTGGCCGAGACCTACGGCACGCCGCTCTATGTCTACAATGAAAATGTCCTGCGCCAGCGCTGCCGCGACCTGACGGCCCTTTCCGGCCAGCCCGGCTTCGGGGTCAACTATTCGATCAAGGCCAACGCCAACCCCGTGCTGCTGCGGATGATCCGCGAAGAAGGCCTGGTGGTGGACGCCATGAGCCCGGGCGAGCTGTTCATGAACGATCTGGCCGGTTTTACGCCCGCCGAGATCCTGTACATCTCCAACAATAATTCCGACACGGAACTGCAGAACGCCCTGGTGCACGGCCTGCTGGTCAGCGTGGACTCCCTTTCCCAGCTGGATACCCTGGGCCGCCTCAATCGCGGCGGCAAGGTCATGGTTCGCTTCAATCCCGGCATCGGGGCCGGGCATCACGCCAAGGTGGTCACTGCGGGCAAGGAAACCAAGTTCGGCGTCACGCCGGACAAAATAGATGAAGTCTTCGCCCTGCTCGCCAGGCATGAGCTGACTCTGGCCGGCATCAATCAGCATATCGGCTCGCTGTTCATGGAGCCCGACGGTTATCTGAACGCGGCCCGGGTGCTGCTGGATCTGGCCGAAACCCTGCCCGACGGCGCGCTGGACAGACTGGAAATCATCGACTTCGGAGGCGGCTTCGGCATTCCCTACCACAAGTATGAGGGCGAAGCGCGTCTGGACATGGCCGATCTGGGCCGTCGCCTGCACGCCATGATCAGCGGCTGGGCCGCCAGCGCCGGTTACACTGGGCGCTTTCTGGTGGAGCCGGGCCGCTATGTGGCCGCCGAATGCGGCGTGCTGCTGGGCCGGGTCCATGCCGTGAAAAACAACGGCGACAAGCGCTATGTGGGCACGGACCTGGGCTTCAACGTGCTGGTGCGCCCGGCCATGTACGATTCCTTCCATGATGTGGAGATCTACCGCGGCGAGAAGGGCGCGGCGGATGCCGAGCCCATGCGCCAGACCATTGTGGGCAATATCTGCGAAAGCGGCGATATTCTCGCCAAAGACCGCCTGCTGCCGGTCATGCGCGAAGGGGACGTGCTGGGCATTCTTGATGCCGGAGCCTACGGCTTCACCATGGCTTCCAATTACAATCAGCGCCGTCGCCCCGCCGAAGTGCTGATCCAGAGTGACGGCACGGCCCGCCTGATCCGCCGCCGCGAAACCCTGGAAGATCTGGCCCGTTGCTTTGACGGCCTGCTGTAGCCCGGCGGGCGTCGCGGCGGAACGCAGGGGCGGTTCGCATGCCCACGCCTGATCTGAGCACTTCTCCGCGCGCCATCTGGCGGCTGACCTGGCCCCAGATGCTCATGATGTACCTTGTGTTCTTCATGGGCTTCAACACGGTCTGGGTGGCCGGGCAGATCAGCGCCGACGTGCAGGCCGCCCTGGGCATGGTGACCCAGTGCGCCATTTTCCTGATGGTGGTGATCATGGCCGTGTCCAGCGGGGCCACGGCCGCGGTCAGCCAGTCCCTGGGCGCGCGCAAAATGCGCCGCGCCCAGCGTTATGTGGGCACCACCGTGCTTGGCAGCCTGGGTCTGGGCCTGCTGGTGGCCGTGGGCGGCTGGTTTTTCGGCGACGGCATATTGCGCCTGCTCATGGTGCCGGAAAGAATTCTGCCCATCGCCCGCGAACTCTGGCAGGTCACCATGTTGGCCCTGCCCGCCCAGTACATCTATTCCGCCACCGGGGTCATGTTTCGCGCCACGCGCCAGGTATTGCCGCCGCTCTGGGTGGCCGCCCTGGTCTGCGTGGTCAACCTGCTGGCCTGCCTGGGCTTTGGTCTGGGCTGGTTCGGCCTGCCCGCCTTCGGCTACATGGGCCTGGTCTGGGCCAACCTGGGCGCGCAATGCCTGGGGGCCCTCTGCAACTGCCTGCTGCTGGCCAACTCCGGCTATCTGCAACGCCGGGCCCTGCCCACGTTGCGCTGGCTCAAGTCCGGTCTGCCCTATCTGTTGCGGGTGGCCCTGCCTGCGGGCGCGGCCCAGATCGTCTGGCAATCCGGCTATCTCACCCTGTTCGTGCTGGTGGCCTCGCTGCCCACGGACAGCGTCAACGCCCTGGCCGGGCTGACCGCCGGACTCAGGGTGGAAGCCCTGCTTTTTCTGCCGGGCATGGCCTTCAACATGACCGTGGCCGTGCTGGTGGGCAACAGCCTGGGCGCGGGCAAACCGGAGGAAGCCAAACGCCTGGCCCTGAATCTGGTGGGCCTGGCCGCCCTGGCCATGAGTCTGGTGGCGGCCCTGCTCTGGCCCTTCCGCCTGGAGCTGGCGGAACTGCTTTCCCAAGAACCCGGCACCCAGGCCCAGATCATCAGTTATCTGACCTACAACCTGATCTCCACGCCCTTTTCCATCGCCAGCACAGTCATGGGCGGCATCATGGTGGGCGCCGGGGCCACCCAGTACAATCTGATGGTTTACGGCGGCACCTTCTGGCTGGTGCGCCTGCCCTTGGGCTGGCTGCTGGGGCATCTGCTCTGGGGCACGGCCTCGGGGGTTTTCGCGGCCATGCTGTTTTCACAATGTCTGCAAACCTGCATCATGCTCTATGTGGTGCTTTACCGCGACTGGGCGCGTTTCGCCATGAGGCGCTGGCGGGAGCACCACACAGAACGCAAGCCCGCCTGACGGGCCGGACGCCGTCGCCCGCTTACGCGGCGGGGCCTGAAAAGGAGAACATATTCATGAACAAGAATTTCACGCCGGTAAGCCTGGACGGCAGCCGGGATTTTTACAGTCTCTGGCAGCGCACGCCGCGCCGCTCCCTGGACTACACCCTGCCCAATCTCTGGGGCTGGCAGGAATATTACGGCCTGGAATGGTGCTTTGACGACGCGCTCTGCTGGATTCGCCAGACCCGTCCCCGGCTGGTCTGCTGGGCTCCGATGGGCGACTGGAGCGCCGTGGACTGGAGCCGCGTCCTGCCCGCCGTGTTCAGCGAGGCGGCGCATGATTTCGTGCGCGTGCCCGAGGAACTGCTGCGCATCTGGCAAGAGGCCTTGCCCGGCTTGGTGGACCCCGAGGAAGATCGCGGCCAGTGGGAATATCTCTACAAGCAGGAGGAACTGGCCGATCTGCCCGGCAACCGTTTCCACAAGAAAAGGAATCACATCAACAGCTATATCAAGGCCTACGGCAAACCGGACTACCGCCCGCTGGACGACGCCATGGTGGAGGATGTGCTGGCCGTGCAGGACGACTGGTGCCAATGGCACGAGTGCGAGGATTCTCCGTCGCTGCAGGCGGAAAATGACGCCATCAACCGCGTGCTCTCGCACTGGGACAGGTTCAGCGGGCTCCACGGCGGTTCCCTCTATGTGGATGGCCGGATGATAGCCTTCAGCGTGGGTGAAAAGCTGGACGAACTGAGCCTGGGCGTACACTACGAGAAAGGCCTCAACGGCTTCCGGGGCGTATACCAGACCATCAACTGCGAATTCGCCCGGCATGCGGGCGCGGGCTTCACCTATATCAACCGGGCCCAGGATCTGGATGAGGAAGGGCTGCGCCAAGCCAAGATGACCTACATGCCCACGGATTTTCTGCGTAAATACAAGGTGCGCGTACGCAAGGCCTGACAGGCCGGAACGCTATACGTCCGTAAGGCAAAGCCCCGCGTCGTATGGCGCGGGGCTTTGCCTTACCCCTGCCTGCGGGCCGGTCCGCGACAATGGCAGTGGCCCCGCATCCCGCCTCTGTGGGCCGGGCTCATGCCTGCCGTACGAGGCCGCGCCCATTGATCCGGAAGATCGCGGCCAGGGCCGCCGTTGCAGGCGTGGCCGCCCTGATGACCGTGGGCATTGCCGTCGCCCGGGGCATTCTTCTGCCCATGCCCGGCCGCGTGTCCGCAACCGCTTTCCCGCTTGTCATCCGGGCCGTGTTGCCGCTCATGCACGCGCCCGCATTTCCGGACGTCGGTCCGGCCATGTCGCTTGCCGTGCCGCTGATGTCCCGTCAGTTCATCCGCAGCCTGTCCACAGCCATTCCCATTCAGCTTGGTTTCCATGTGTTCTTCCACGAGATTGCTCCTTTTTGGAATATATTTCATATTATTGTTCAAGAAAAGCCGGGATGGGCATACTGCCTCCCGGCAGGGGCTCACAGCCTCAGCACGTCGCCAGGAAAAGCCCCAGCGGCATGGCCGCTTCCAAAAAATCGGCGCGGCTCAGACGTCCGGCGTCATAGCGCAAAAGCACCGAGCCGGTGGCCGCCTTGAATTCCACCGCAGTAAACTGCCCCGTTTGCTCCAGGGCCTGGCGCAAGGCCGCATGAATGGCCTGTTCCTTGAAGGCTTCGTGCCGCAGGCGCACGCGCCCGTCCGTAAAGCTGGCGATATGCCGCATGAGCGCCTCCAGTGCCGCTTCACGTCGGGCGTCAAGCGGGCCTTCTCCGGCAACGGGAGCTTCCCCGGCGCGCACGTCGATGATTTGATCAGCACTGGGGGTGAACGGCGCAAGCTCCGGGCGGGAGGCGGTTTCCAGCCGCGTTCCGGTTGCAGCCCGGTCTTTGTCCAGCAAGGCGGCAAAAGCCTCTTCCAGGGGGGCTGCGTTCTGGTTGCGGCCGCGTCCCTTGCCGCCCTGCCCGCCACGGCCTCCGCCGCATCCCTGACCGCCGCCGGACTTACCGCCCAGCAGGGAAAGCACGGAAGAGCCGCCGCCTCCCTTGCCGGCACCGCCCGCACACCCTTTGCCCACGGCCGACAGCACCGACCCGGCCGCTCCGCCGCCGCTCAACAGGCTCTTGCCCACAAAACCCAACAGCCCCAAACCCATTTTGCCCATCATTGTATGTCCTCCATGGCGTCACGGCGGCTCCGCACTCCCTGTCCCGAACCGGTTCCCGCACGTCCCGCGCCGTGCCCCCGGTCACTGTCGTGCCCGCGCCGCCGTCCAGTATGCTCGGGGCGTCCGCAGGAGTCGGCCCCGTCCCGACCGTCCGTGATCCTCATCTCCGTCGCGCAGGGGTCCGGCATGCTATCGTGTTCCACGGCAAGAGCCGCATCCCGGCCCATCACCGCGACGGAACCCGGTCCACCCTGCCCGCGCCCATGGCGTCCGTGACCGTGTGGCCCACCGGACCAGGGTTGCCCGCAGGGGCGCACCGTCACATTGCCGCCGTCACAGCGCAGAGCCCAGCCGTCGCGCAGAGCCATGGCTATACGCCGCCTGGCCTCGCCCAGCAGACGACAGAGGGTCGGCGTGGAAATCCCCATACTGCGCGCCGCCGCGTCCTGCGGCAGCCCCTCGGCGTCCACCAGGCGCATGGCCTCGAACATATCAAGACTCACCACTATTTCCGCCGCGTTCGGGCGGCCTTCGGGCAGATAACGCCGCCATCCGGGAACGGCGTCAATAATACGGATTTTCTGTGGTCTCATCTTTATTCCATACGGCAATGCGGTTTCGTTTTGAAATATATTTCATATATAGGCAGCACCTCGTTCCCTGTCAAGGGATCGGCCGAAAACGCTTCATCTGGACGGATTAGGCTGTTTTCCGCCGCTTAGTACGGAGATTCAGAGCGCTGGACCTTGATTGCATCCGGCCCCTGGCAAGGACCGAATACGAAGGATTCATGGCCAGCCTCGCTTTTCCGCTTTCTCCGATTACTGACGCATGGATATCTGAAACGCCCCTCCCATCGCGGTCTACTTTCTACCGTGCGGGCATATACTTTGCTCGCCAGCCGCACTCTGTATGAAATAGAGTTGCCTGTGCAAATTTTATACAAGCCTGGAGTAGGTATGTATAAAAAATAGGCACTGCCATTCAAGGCTCCACTCCGCGAGAAGAATAAAATTCTCTTGAATTATAATATATTACCTATTTTATCCAGCTTTGGCACGAGCATTGCTATATTCAAGTCAACGGTGCACGAAATATCGGGCACTGGTTAAAAAGAAAATATCTGCCGACTGGCGGTTAAATATATACGAAAAGATAAAACAGATTTTCCGTGCCGATTCCAGCCCCCATCAGGGATGGCGCGGAACCCCCGAAAAACCTCCTCCACTGAATAGAACAATTCTAACCATCAGAACATCCTCCCTCTTTGCGGCCGCCGGTCCCCCGGCGGCCGCCCCTCTTTTTTAGATGCAACACGCAATCATGCGAAGTTATATGTTCGCTCTTGAAATGCATAAGCCCCTAACTTAGAGACTCGTCCTGCAAACCGTGCTGTGCGATATCTCATCCGGCCTTGCCGTAGGCTCCTTCGCGCCCGGCCCCGCGCATATCTGGAACTCGGGGAAAATGGCGGAGCTGAAACGCCTCATATGATCAGAACCTCCGGACACGCTGCCCCGTCTGGACGGGAACCGCAACAACCGCGCTACGTCCTGCGGACTACGCTTCTGGATGTGGACGAACGCATGCGCCAAGGGGGAAGCGGACCATCCCGCTTTTCACGCACTCACTGGCCCATGCAGCCCCTGAAACACCCACTCGCGGCGGTCTGCTTTTCGCCGCACGGGCACAGGCTTTCCACGCCAACCGCACCTGTGTGGAATATGACCACCTATGCAAATTTTATACAGGCCTGGAGCATGCCTGTATAAAAAATATACGCCTCTATTTCGGATTTCATCGTTGCGAAAATAAAATCCTATTGAATTATAAAGCATTAGCTGTTCTATCCAACTTTGGCACGGGCGTTGCTATAGCTAAAGGCAACAGCGCACGAAATACCATGCACCGGAAACGACAGAACTACGACCCCAGAGAAATGCTATTAATCCTAATGGTAAGGTTGTTAGGGTATGGCATGGGCCAAGACTAAAACAGAATTTTCAACCAGCTTCATCATCAACTTGTTTATCCGCCGACGGGCGGTCAATATATACGAAAAAGAATAAAACAGATTTCCGCGCCGTCCCCAGCCCCCATCAGGGACGGCGCGGAGCCCCCCTCGAAAAACCTCCTCCTTTGAACAAAATTCTCTAACCATCGGAACATCCTCCCTCTCTACGGTCGCCGGTTGCCCCCGGCGGCCGCCTCTCTTTTTTAAGCAGACTGCGCTTGAAATTTCCGCTTTACGGAGGTCAAAGCTCCGTCAAAGCGCGTACCCGGAACTATTCGCGGTTGTCGGTGGCCAGGTGCCCGATCTGCGGGGTCTGTTCCTCCGTGGACACGGAGGGAACAGCGCGGCCCTGGGAGTCCGTCAAGAAGATGCTTTTAAAGCACATTCACATGATTTTCTTGGTCATGGGGTGCTTTATGGCGGCGTTGAAAATTCCTATCGTGCCGTACTTCAGTGGACGGAAACACGGCGGACAGAACCCACAGGGGACATCGAAACCCGCCCCGTGAACCAAGCCGTTCGCTACCTGATCCGTGCCAAGCCCTGACCCCTTTTCCAAGGCCCTGGACGCGTACTGGACGGTGGCCAACGGCGCGGTGAACATTATCGAGGTTATTTATGCAGGCACTCATGAGAACGCAGACTACAGACGGCTTGACTGACATCACATTGCGTGTGCCAGCCAACGATGCCGCCAGCGTAGTGGCCGGGCTGGAGGGTCTGTTTGCCCTCTCCGGACACGAACTGCTGCCCATGGATGAGGGTTATAATGCCTTGCTCAACGTGGACGACATCTTTCCAGATCTTTCCCCGTCCATGCTGTTGCGTGAATATCGCGGCAAGCTCGACTTGACTCAAGCCCAACTGGCTGAAACCATGCAAGTGACACAGGCCCGCATTTCCGGCAAGCGCCCCATCTCGATCAAGGCGGCCAAGAAACTGGCGACGTTGTTCGGTGTGCCGTACCAGATATTTTTGTAGCAGCCCATCCTCATCCTCCAGATCAAGCCCCCGACGTCCTGACATGCCCCCCCACCAGATTACAGGGTTGAGCCCAATGGGCTTTTTCACCTTGTCCATCTGATGGGGGGCAGACCATATGCGGGTGGTTTTGATTTTCTCCCACCATTACGGGCAGAAAGATTTTTTTGTGGAAACACTTACTGCCGGGAATGCATCATGCACCTTTTTCTTCTTCGACTTTCCGATAACAAAGGCCGCTGGGCCGCAAAGCCATTCGAACCAGAGAAAGCAGAAAGCTGAAACCAGCCTGGTTGGGGTCGATGACGGGGACATACGTACCGAACTCGGCGGTCAATTTTTTTGAAACGATGCGGGCCACGTCAATAAATCCCGTACAACCTAAAAGAATGGACTGCGCCCCGTCCTCCAGAACGGCAGCCTTTGCCTGCTGGAAAACCATTTCGCAGATGTCGGGCTCATGCCATGCCAATATAGTATCAAGGCCTATGGCTCCATCCAGATTCAATATGGCGGCTTTGTCCACAATGTGCTCATCAATGCTGCGGATGGAAGCAAAACCGCTCTGCAGGCTGTACGTAGAAATATGCTCCCGTTGCATGGCTACGGTGCTGGGCAGAATTGTGATGATTGAAAAACGCTGACTCAGGGAGAGCGCGGTGAAGGCTGAAGGAGGAAAACCGCCCACAATCGGAATATCCAGCTCTTCGCGGCAGGCCTCCACCCCGCACATGTCAAAATCGCTCAGCCAGATGCCGTCATAGCCTTTTTCTTGGATGCGCCGAGCGGTTTTAACCACGGAATAGGCGTTGCACACCAGGTCGATGCGGTTTTCAATGTGTCTGTGCGCCTCCTTTGGGGAGAGGTTGAAGGCGTCCACCACAACGTCGCTGGGAACGACCGGTTTTATGGCCGCGAGGATCCTCTTGTTGTATTTATTGGTAGAGACTGGAGCAAGAACGGCGAGTTTCAAGGTCATGTCTGGCCTCCCTGCTGGCGTTATCGCGGAATAATGGAAACGGGTTCTCCATGATAGCCCATTTTCCGCAAAAGATCTCGAAAAGTTGTGAAGATGCCGGCATCTTGCTCCCACAGGACATCGTCCACGGCAATGCCGATGACCGAGAACATCCGGCCTTTGAGATCCTCGCGCAGGCTTCCGTCTTCCGAGAGGAGGTCACCGTTGGAAAAGACTTTCGGCTCATTGGAGCCGGTCTCTGAAGGTTCGAGAAAATAGGCGATGCTGTCCGGCGCGGTGCACAACGGGTCATCATATTTTTTCAGCCCAGCGATCAGAGATTCGTTTTGATATTGAACAGTACAGATTCTATCATTGTCTGTAAAATCCACCTTCCCAACATCAAAACCGCCCTCAGTGTTGATTTCCGCGTTGGTCAGCTGGGCCGGGCCAAAAAGCCGGTGGGCGGTGATGCGCAGCTTTTCTTTGAGGTATTCCAGCAAATCGTCCGAGCTGGCGAAACCCGGCAGGCCAGCCCCCAGCGCCCAGGCTTTCCACAGCGTGTTCCTGATGCGCAATGCCTTGCGCATCTGCTCTGGGGTCATGATCCAAAGGGCAAGGCCTCCGAATTGATCAAAGGCGGGTTCGGAGATGATCGGCCGCATGAGATTGTCGATAATCCTGGAAAGATCTTCAATTCTCGCGGCGGGGAACTGTTGCCCCGGCTTGTGCTGAACGCAGTCGGCCACATCGGGGAGAATGCTCGCGTTCACTGTAACGCAAAGATTTTTGTCCTGATTGACCACAATGGCCGGGTTGGGGGACAATCCTTCGGTAATGGAAAACGTCAACTGGGGGAGAGAGGGAACAGCCCGCCCTGCACCATCCGCATCAACAACCTTGAGCCCCAGTTTCGCGGCCACCAAACAGGCCACAGTAAAGCCCAGAGCGCCCGTTTCCGCAGGCACTATATAGGCAAGCCTTCTCCCCAGTTCCCGGAGACGGCTACTGACTTGTACGGCGGCCTGAACAGGCCCGTCCGGGTAGGCCGCGTGATTGATCTTTGCCGGAGCCCCGATGTAGGCGACGACAACGGCGTCCCCTTCCGTCGCATCCTCGACCTTGACCACCTCCACGGTATCGTCGGAATAATACTCTCCGGATCTAAAATTTTCGATGAGCCCCAATGCCGACTGTAACGTTCCGCCTCCGCCGCTGCCCAGAAAGCAGGCTCCCATGGCTGTTTGTCTCAGAGCTTCCTGCGTCATTTTCAGCCTTGTTTCACCGTTAGCGAATGTTGCCATATCAGCTCCTTGCGTTGACGTTGACGGAGTGTTGACCTTTTCACAAAAATCTGGCGGCTTGCCGCACCTCATCTTTCGATTCCGCATCAAGAAAAAAATGTGGCTCTGCTGTGCTCACACTGCCTTTGATGGCACGGCCGCAACCGCCTGGCGCCCCGTCATGACATTCTACAGGTGGCATGATGCTGGCGAAAGCTCTTTCCACGCATGATACGAGCGTTGCAGCAACGCCACGTCCTTTTTAAGACTCTCCGGCAGACTGTCCGCTTCCGCACCGGCAGCCTCCAACACTCCAGGCCAATCAAACACGGCTGAAGCGGAGTCGCACATGCGTAGACGTTGCGCCGCGGCCCGGATTCGCGCTGGCGCGGTGCAAAGTACGCAGGCCGTGGACAACGCGCTTTCAAAACCGGCCTTGGCCGCGTCCTTGTCTCCCAAGGCAGCCTGGGCCCGCGCGCGTAATTCCATCAGTTCCACAAGATACGCCCTTTCCTGATGCCGTATGGAAATATCAATAGAAGGAGAAATGAGAAGCATACAGTCTTGCGCTTTTCCCTGGCGGAGCAGCAGTTCGCCCCGTTGCCAAGCTTGAAAGGACTGAAATAGCAGCCCCCCTTCATAAAGGACATATTTTTCGTACCCCGTGGACATCTCTTCCTCTGCTTCAGCGCTACGGCCCTGCTCGAACAAGTATCTGCCGTAAAAAAATTTTCCAATGCCGAAAAAGAATGAATATGTATTGCCCTTGGCCAATCCTTTCAGTTCTTTTGCGACCGCTCCCATCAGTTCCCATTCTTCAAACAGGCAGCCGAGCCAAGAAATTCCCTGCAAAACGAAACAGCGATCCTGCCCGGCAAGCTCCGCCTTGCCGCTTCGGACGTGGAGACGCTCCAAGGCATTTCGCGCAAGTTTGAAATGCCCGAGCTGAAAACACGAGAGCCCGTAAAACATAATTCCCAGCGACTGGAGATCGATCTGATGCAGAGTGGCATAAGTGTTGTCCGAGGAAACCAGCAGGCCGCTCTCCATCAGTACGTTGATGACTTCATTGCAATCTCCAAGCCAGAAGGAGGTGTTCGCCACGGCGATATAGCCTTCCTGCATGAAGAGCGGCTCGCCTTTTTCCTTTGCATGCAGAAGAAGCTCATTGGCGGTATTGCGAGCTTTGATCAGATCCAGCGACATCAGCAGTGACGCCCAGACCAAAAACATCGTTGCCTGGATGATTGCTTTATCACCAATGCTCCTGGCAAAGACTGCTGCCTTGTTACAGTAACGTAGCCCATCAGCGCTCATCCAACCTGATGTTCGCTGATAGCAAATACTCAGCAGATAATTGATCTTGCAGAGAAGTGCTTCGTCCCGCACCAGTTCGTTGGCTATTTTGTTTTCACTGAGACAAGCTTCTAGAATTGAGATGGCGGTTTTAAAGTCGCCGTTCCTCATGGTGCTGTCCGCTTTGTCGACACTCATTCGCGCGCTCTGTGAACAACTTTTCAGCTTGGCGGCCCTCCGTTCCAGAGCCTTGCGGCCGATGCCCAAAAGTCGCGCAGCCTGCGTTTTGCTGCCTTTACTGCGGTGAAGGGCGCCTGAAATCAACAACTGTTCCATCAGGGCCAGTTTATCGCCTTTTTCCGGCATATCCAGCACTGTATTGACAAACGTTTCCAATGAAGAGGTTTTTTGAGACGTCGCATAGGAAAGAAACCTGGTAAGCGTAGGCTTGTCTATGACGGGCGTATCTGTAAGAATGATCAGTCTGTCTATAAGATTTCTGAGCTCACGTATATTTCCGGGCCAACTGTAGCCCTTCAAATACTCCATACCTCCTTCCGTAAAGAAGAGCCCCTTTTTGTGAAGCGAAGTAAAATATTCCACAAGAGCTGGAATATCATCCCTTCTTTGAGCCAAGCTCGGAATTTCGAGAGAGAAAACGGCCAGCCGGTAAAATAAATCCTCTCTGAAGCGACCTTCTTTGCACAAAGAGGCAAGATCCCGGTGTGTTGCGGCAATAATACGGCCCTTAAAGGGCTGCTGGCGGGTAGAGCCCACGGGACGGAACATCCTGGTCTCCAGTGCTCTGAGCAGCTTGGGCTGCAGTGAAAGGGGCATTTCGCCAATTTCATCGAGAAAAAGCGTGCCGCAATCCGCTGACGCCATATACCCACTCCGATTGGCGGAGGCCCCTGTGAACGCGCCTTTGACATGTCCGAACAGTTCCGCTTCAAACAAATTTTCCGGCACTGCGCCGCAGTTAAGGTCCATGAAAGGCGTCTCGGTGCCGACGCCGGCATTGTGAATATAACGAGCCAGATTTTCCTTCCCGACTCCGGTGGCTCCGGTAATCAGGACCGGCGAGAATGAAAGGGCGATCCTTCGCGCCAACCGAAGTATGTTTCTGATGGGTGAATTCGGAGCATAAATAATATCGCACGCAACTTGATGAGGCATGTTTGCATGGAACTCTGGGTCTACCTGCCCGGATACTCTCTCCACTGGAGTCATTCCAACGCACCTCCACCCTGTAATAAAGAATTATGACTTAGAATTTTCTATATATCATAAAAATATTTTTATTTCAATATGTTGCATTCTCATCTGGGCAAAAAACTCTTACTGCGTCGAGATATCGTTTTTTCATAACCTATTAATATACTAAAAATTTTTACAGTTTGTGCCATCCAACACGCTTTTCCTGCCTGCTCTCCTTCATTAACCGGACATGTTTCCCGGACGCGAACAACGTGCAAAGCAGAATGCTTATCCTACAGAACAGGCTTCAGAGAGCTGCTCACCGTCATGGCCTTCACCTGGCTTACCGTGTGGTCGATTTCGTCCATAATGACACATCGAAATAGGACAAAATCGACCAATCCGTAGAGGGCACATGTACGTCCGCTAAAAGCAACCTGTCACTCATCGGGCTGCCGGAATCACCATCTTCCGGCACGATCCAGATGCCCACGCCGGTTGAGGCCCTGAGCCCTCCCATAAGACCAACAGGTTGCAATGTCAGAAAAAGCGAAGTTATACGCAGCTTGGTATGTCTTTTGCTAATTATTTATAAACTCTTGGGTGATATTAAAGAAAAAGTATGGGCAGGTAAGACGACACAAGCTCTTCCTCTTTTTCCAATTTACGGACAAGCAGCAATATTTTTTTCAAAATTTGTCTGATTTAATATATTTTTTCATATTTGTTAAATTGTACGTACAGAATTAAAGAATAGCAGAAATTTCATGCAATATTGAACATGCTAAATTATATATATTTTATTATATATTCACTAAAAAAATATAACAGTATGAGATAAATAGATTAAACAGAATATCATGATTGAATGAAATTTTATGAATATAAATATCTTCTTAACAGCAATTATTGAATATAAATTGAATTTTGTTTGCCATGTATGTAACAGAAATATAAGTTGAACATATGCTTATATAATATATTTTTAATTTTAATAGTAGACCTATAGAACTTAAAGCAACACTTGGAAATCCGGCTGTGGAAAGTGCAAAGCAAGCAGCCATCCAGACCGACCCAACCGGCGTTTTTCTGCTAGCCTTAAAACCGGAATTCATCCGGATAAGGATTAATTTTTTAAGGAGGTGTATTATGAAATCTGGCGGTTTTAAGCTTCAGAATTTTGAAACGTGCAACTTGCCTGAACCTGTCGCGAGCGCATTCGACAGACTTTTTGGCCATCTGGTCGGTACGCACTACAAACCCGTGTTGTATTGCGCCACACAACAGGTCAATGGCGTCAACCATCTCATCATTTGCGAAATCACGAAGGTTACCAATCCTCCGGTGAAATCACTGCAAACAGTTTTAATGAATATCCCCATCAATGATTTAAAAGGTGAAAAAGCCACAATGGTTGCTTTTGATCCAAATGTTATTGTAGAGGAATAGTCGCATTTTCTATGCAACGTTTATGTTGCGCTACAAAGTGTGATTTTTTCTCCAATTTGTAGTTCTGGTGTTGCGTTTTCAAAATTTTGCGATATTTAAATTTGATAATCTGTACAATATAAACAATTTTGAATATCAATGAAAAATGAGGACGCAACACTAGATCCTGTTTGAGGGTCACAACACGCAACGATTAAAACCTTTCGCTTATGTTTTGCAATATCGAATTTCATGTTCACACTATAATTCCCCAAAAAAGAAGGGACTAAACAATGATAGAGATTCTATAAGTATGGACTCAGATTCACGTTTTTCAACCTCATAACCCCAAAATGGAGATGACAATGGTTTGCACTTCCGGTTCAGTTCAGTCGGTCGCCGACAAGACTCAAAAGGCCAAGGAACAAATCAACAGATTGGAACAGATGATCAAACAGCAGGAAGGCGTTCATAAGTCATTCTTCTTTGAAACCATTAAGTCTCATCTGACCGACGCCCATATAAACGATGCCAGGGAGATATCTTACAACTCGGATATCAAGACTGAATATACAAGCGAGTTCAGTTTGGACAAAATTGCGAAGGTCGTGACCTCAGCTCTCAATGCCGTCGTCAAAGCGACAGATCCGGCAGTCAAGCAACCTGCGACAAGTCCAGAGGCAATCCAAGCTTATTCCGATATGGTTAATTCTGTCGCCGAAGCTGCCAAATCTTCTTCCACTTCCTCGGCAAGTCTGTCCTTCTCCATGAACCGTTTGTCACCGGGGCTGTATGCGTTCCTTTATGCGTCCTCGGTAAACATTAAGGACGAGGACACGTTCGGGTCCGAAGCGGTCACAACTACAGCCATTTACTACAAATTTATCCAAAGCATAAACGACGTAAAAAATGAAGCGAAGTTCGGCGAAGCCGTTATTGATTATAGGAATCTGATGAATATGAAAACACTCCAGGCTGCGCTCACCGACGCTCTCGCCTCGGGCAACATCGATATCGATGAATGGACGAAGAAAGACGAAAAATACTCCATCGCGATCAAAACAATTGAAGCCCGCCTTGAGGCCGCTAAGTGGGATAAGGCCGTCCCGCTTAAGCTGGACAGGGCGACTGGATTCGGTGCCAGCGTGGAGCATTCCTTTGTTGAAGGTTCGAAGGTAAACAGGGAAGTCGTCAAGGCCGCCATACAACGACTCGCCGTGAACGGTGCACAATACAGGATGGTTATAGAGCGGTCAGAATCCCGGCTCGCGAGCCTATATTACTAATTTCTCCATTTTTTACAACAGGATGCATATGATGAAGAACAATATTAGAAATAGTATCAGGACGTATATCATCTATCATTTACAATATTTTACTCAAGGATAAATGAAATGTCACAACAATATGAAACTATTACATTGGATCTAGAAAAGCTGTACGAACACTGGCAGCCTAGTCAAAAAAACGATAATCTTTGTAAAGAAAAAATTGACTATTATATTGATCAAATCAAAAAAGGTATTCAAATTGATCCTATAATTATTGAGACCTTAGTCGAAGTCGACGGTATTATTTATATTCGAACGGCTGACGGACGGCATCGAATAAAAGCATCTCATATCCAAGGTTTAAAAAGTATTAAAGCACTTGAGACACCTGCATCAAAGGAGGCAAAAGAAATTTTTCAATTATGATATTGCATATATAAAACCGAATAATTTCACTTCCTGCTTCGCTAGTTCCTTTATCATATTTAACCGCTAATCCGTGAGTGCTGTAGTCTGGGGGGGACGGTCTACGGCTTACCTGGGATGAAATACCTAACCGCCTTGTTCGCAGGGCGGTTTTCCTCGTCCCGCGCGCGCTTACCCGGAACTGTTTGTGCTTCTCGGTGGCCAAGTGCCGGATCTGCGCGGCCTGTTCCTGCGCGGGTACGGCTCTCAAACTTACGCTCAGAACAACGGTTCCACCGTGGGCATTAAATAGCGGAAAAACAAAAACAGATTTTGAAAGATAAAACTAGAGGATATTAATAATGGAAAAAAATTGGGTATGTCACAATATTTCTCGTCACTGCGCTCTTTCTATTTTCAGCAATGGTATATGCACAGGACATACACGGAACTCGTGAATCGGCGGCTTGTTCTGCCGCCACATCAAAGCGATAGTCTGGATAAAGGCTATCCAGTTTGCGAATGTTAATGTTATCGTCGAAATGAGCCTTGAGCTCATCTAAAATAATTTTATTACCAACGGAAATCGCCAAATCAGGATGTCCGCTGATGAGGGTGATTTTTTTCATGATTGCTCTCTTACGTTTGAGGTTGGTTGAGGTCGTCTGAAAAACGCTGGAGGAAACGACCGCACTTTTTTATCCGGCGGGGTGGACATTCTTGCCCACCAAATGCCCAATGATTTGTAAAAGGTGGGCAAGAATGCCCACCCTACTTTTCACTAAAATTACAGATTTTCTTTAAAGAAAACCACCAGTTTTTCCGCTGCATTGTCTGCGTCTTTATCATATAAAGAAACGTGGGTTGCGCCTACAATGCGTACCAGTTCTTTTTTGCTGGAAGCGGCGCGTTCAAAGATAGATTCCGCCTGATATGCGGTGTCGGATTGTTCGCCGACGATGAGCAGCAGCGGCTGGGTTAGTAATTTATCCACAAAACGCAAGGCATCGTAAGACAGCACTTCGGGGAAGCTGCGAACCAGCAATTTATTTGGGGCAGTCGGACACATAGCGCGCGGGGTGCGGTAGTAGTCGTACGCTTCGCGGGCGTAGGCAAGCGGTGCGGCGGCGGCTTCTTCGGCGGTGTTCGGCACATAGTTTGCGACGATCAGTTCTGCACCTTGCGCTTCGGCGGTTCTGCCTTGCGCCACTTGTTCGAGGGTGGCAAGAATGGTCGGGAATGGGTCTTCGCCGAAGGCATCGCGGAACAGCCAGCCGATGTCGATACCAGATACGTTCGCCACCGCTTTAATGCGTTTGTCGATTTGCGCCGCATTATCTACATAACCACCGCCCGCACAAATACCGAGTGCGCTGATACGGTTGTTATCGACATAATGAAGATTGTTAAAATAATCAATCACATAGCTGATGTCCGCTACGCGTGCCGACGGGCTTTCCAAATAGCGCGGTTCGCCCCCGCTTTCCCCTTGATGGCTGGCATCGTAAGCAATTGTTACAAAACCCGCTTCGGCAAGTTTGCCTGCGTAAAGCCCTGCGGTTTGCTCTTTCACACCACCGCCCGGGTGAACGACGACGATGGCGGGATATTGCTTGGTTTCATCAAAGTTTTCGGGGGCGTAGAGTACGCCTGCCAACTCAATGCCGTTGCGTGGAATTTGGATAGGTTGTTGCATATAAAACTCATAATATTTTGTGTTTATGTGTAGTGAGTTTTACCCCACTGTTCAAAATCAATATCAGAGGTGGGCAAAAGCCCACCTTGCCTTTCAGATAACCTTTCTCAGATAGCCTTACAGGTTTTTCCCGAAAAACTCGCCCATTTTTTCCACGGCTTCTGACGCATAGGGTTCTTTGTCATACATATCGAAGTGGCTTGCACCTTCAACGTGGAATAGCTCTTTTTCAGCGTGTTTAATGTTGGCGAAGGTTTGGTCGCTCATCCAACGGGTTCCCGCTTTGCTTCCTGCAATGAAAAGAATCGGGCGGTTAATCATATCGACCAAATTGAATGCGGTGAAGGCTAACAAACGACCAAAATTCACTAATGGGAATTTGCTTGGCGAACGCTCGTGTTCTGCGCGCGGAGTGCGGTAGTAATCGCATCCTTCCAAAAGCTCCGGATCAACGGTTTTGTCTTGCGGATCGAACGGTACCCAAGTAGCTTGTGCTACTTCGCCGCCTGCTGCTTCTGCGGTACGTTCGTTGCCAATCATATCCAACAATGGGAATACCGCTGAAACAGCTTGCGTACCGCGCCAACCATAGCGGAAGGTCATTCCAATGTCCGCACCACTGATGGTTGCGTAGGCTTTGATACGATGATCGGTGGCAAACGCCGCGAAACCGTAACCGCCGCTCGCACAAATGCCGAGTGCACCAATGCGTGCATTATCCACATAAGGTAACGTGGTTAAATAATCTACGGTGGTGCGGAAATCTTCTACGCGGTTTGCCGGCTCTTCCAAATGGCGTGGAAAGCCTTCGCTTTCACCCTGATAACTCGCGTCAAACGCCAAGGTTACATAACCTAATTGTGCTAAACGCTCTGCATATAATCCTGCAGTTTGCTCTTTCACACCACCTGCCGGGTGCCCCACTAAAATCGCAGGATATTGTTTGCTTTCGTCAAAATCTGCAGGGAAAAATACATTCGCCGCAATTTTTAAACCATTCACGTTTGAATAAAATACAGTTTTCATCAAATCTCCTGTTTATCTGTAGTAGTTCAGACTTGATCTGACAGTCAGTTCCGTTTTGATGGCTCCGATTGTCCGATTAGTTGAGTTGTCCGACCTTTGAATAGACCCCCTCTAACCATCGGAACATCCCCCTCTTTGCGGCCGCC
>ERZ857951.2047-NODE-2047-length-18953-cov-13.247275_pt1 | contig 18953 bp, 13 predicted proteins | sample MGYA00519759_ERZ857951 | MGnify/ENA primary metagenome ERZ857951 (study PRJEB31778, sample SAMEA3449377) | human gut metagenome | biome: human gut; feature: human-associated habitat; material: faeces | place: United Kingdom | collected 2010/2012 ...
CCGTCCTGCATCTGTTCGATTGCCTGTTCGACCACCGCTTTGGCGCGGCGGATGCCGTTTACCTCTGCAATCCTGCGCTCCAAAATGGCAGAAGCCACGGTGACCGCCCTTTCAAAGTTTTCGTTTGGGTCCTCCTGCGAGTCCCAAAGCGGGTTGAAGGAGGCAATGGCAGCGGCAAGCGGGTGCCCGCAGCCGGTGTTGTCCTCTAAGTCGAGCGGCTGGATGAAGTGTTCGTCAAAGCGCTGCCACTCCTCTCCGACCAGCTGCTCTCCCAAATTCTTCCACAGCAGACCGAAGGCGGCGTAGGGAACACCGTTTTCCCGAACGGGTGCATCCTTCTGGTGGTGGTCATAAGCGCCCCATCCGATGTCAAAGGCAAAGCCTTCAAAATTTTCCGGCAAAGCGGCGGTGCGGATGACCTTTAGTTCCGGTCGCAGGAGCCGAAGCAGGGCGGTGGAAAAAACGTCATCGGCATGGAATTTTCCTGCATGGGTGTAAACGGTGGATGGGATTTCCATCATATTATCATTCCTTCCTTTTGTGCTTTCATCCTTTCACAAAAATTATAGCACAAATTTGATAAGATGACAAAAATAACAGCGGTCACTGGAAGATGGGACAAAAGGATGGTATAATAGAGCGAGAAAGAAAGGATGGTTTTTATGGCTTTGTATAAAGATACTTATAAATGCAGAAAATGCGGACAGACTTTTACCTGGTATTATCAGCCGGCACAGGAGGACGGATATGGCTACCGCCCCAAATCGAGCAGCGAGGAGAAGATTGCAATGGTCAGCGGCATGATGCTGGTGGCAGAGCAGATTTATGAGGTGACAGTGGACTGTCCGTGCTGCGGGGCAACAAACGATTTTAACTGCAAAATCGAGCAGGAGCTGCCCGGGCTGAGAAAAAACATCGACTAATCACCGAAAGGCACACCGATTTTAAAAAGGCTCAGGCAACCGTTGACCGCAATCGGCTGGGCAGAATCGGTGTGCAGCAAAAATTGCAGCGAGGTCGGTGCGGTGCAGGGGTGGTATTGACCAAAAATCCACAGGAGAGGCTGACTGCATCGGCTTGCGGCTCCTGAGAGGAATCGCCTTTGGCACAAGCGGAAAATTCATGGTGCAGCGCAAGGTCGATTTGCGGGATGACCTCGACAAACTGCCCGTTTGCCTGTGCCTTCAGCAGAAAAGAAACAAAGTAGACCCCGTTAGGTGCAAGCGAGAGGGTGTCTTCAGAAAAGGCAAGGTCCTGTCCTGCCACCGTCTGTGGAAACAGGTGCAGTACAGAGGCATTGATGGCTTGGGAATCCCGAATCCAAAATTGTGCGGCGCTGCCGGCTGTGGCAGGCTCTTTCCTGTCTTCCGGCAGACGAAAAGCGGATACCGGTCGAATCGGCGCAGATGGAGTGGCTTTCTCGTTCGGTCGGGCAGTTTCCGGCGTGGATGGAACGGCTTCTTCATTCGGTCGGTCAGCTTCCGGCGTGGATGGAGTGGCTTTCTCGTTCGGTCGGGCAGCTTCCGGCGTGGCTGGAACGGTTTCTTCGTCTGGTCGGTTAGTTTCCGGTGCGGCTGGAGTGGTTTCCTCGTTCGGTCGGGTAGCATCCGGCGTGGATGGAGGGGTTTCTGTCGTCGGGTTGGAGATGGGACGCACCGATTGGACGACCGCTGCGGAAACTGCCGTCGGGATATAACCGTCGATAGTGCTGTTGCTGCCCAAAGGAAGCAGTCCGCCGCCACAGTTTTCAGCGGATAAAGAGGATGAGCAGGGACAGCAGGCAGGATAGACCATCGGCAGGCAGGACAGCAGACCGCTGTTTGCTGCACAGTGGAAGATTTTCATGGCTTACACTCCTTTCTGTGTTTCATCCGTCACAGTTACATAGGGCGCATAGGCGTAGCCGGTGGCGTTTTGGAAGCGCACCGCGTACCAGTCGCCGCTTTGCGAGTAGATGTGCAGGGCAGCGCCGTTGGGAGCAACTGCGACGATGGTGGACTGGGTGGAGGGCATACTGCGGATGTTCAGATTGGCTCCGCCGGTGTTCACCCTGCCTTCCCGCACCGGCTGCGGCAGGGCAAAGGGAATCCCAAAATAGATACACAGCGCCCGCACCAGACTTTCGGCAATCGCCTGGATGTTCTGCTGAATCCACTGGGCATCCTGCGGATTGTCGTGGTAGGCAATCTCCACCAGGACTGCCGGCGAATGGGTCTGAAGCACCTCGGCAAGGTAGTCGGTGGGACGCGCATTGACCCGCTGGGGCAGTGGGTAGATTTTTTTCAGCTCATCCGCTGCGATGTGGGCAAAGCGTCGGCTGAGCAGAGCGTTTGGGTCATCTCCCGGGCGGTAGAAGATGTCGGTGCCGCGCAGCAGACCTTCCATCCCCTCGGGCGAGGCGTTGGAGTGCAAAGCCAGGTGCATCCCGTAGCGGGAAAGGTTGGACTGAGCAATCGAATCCACCACCGTGCCGTCGGGATGATTGCGGACATACTCGATGCCGCTGGCTTGCAGATAAGGCTCCATGGCATCGGCAATCTGATTCATCCAGTATTCTTCACTGCCGGTGTTTTGATAAAGGTTAAACTCCTGTGTGGAGGGACTGAGGTAAATTTTTGGCAAGGTAAACACCCTTTCGTTTCTTTTTCCCTTACAGAATATGCAGCTCAAAGGAAAAAGGTGAACAAAGGGCAAACGGACCTTGTCTGGAAATGAAGGAGGGAATCTATGAAGATTGTTTGTCAATCCTGCGGGAAAAAGTACGACACCGCCAAGGATGAACTTTGTCCTCGATGCGGCAGCTATAATCCTTTTGAGAAGGAGGGCAGCGTTCAGCAGGAAACCTCTGCCGAGCGATATGTCCGCCAGCAGATGGAACAGGAAAAACAAAGGCTGGAAGAGCGGTACGAGCAGGCAGATGAGCCTTCGTTCGATTTAAAACAGGAGGAAGAAACGCGCTGGAACCGCCGGGAATTTTCACAAAGGAAAGAGGAAGAGCGACAGTCTTCCAAACAAAATCGAGGCTGTCTGGGAAGCGTGTTTGTAAAATTTTTCCTGTTTTTCCTTTTATTCGGTCTGCTGTCGGAGGGACTGGACCTGTTGGAGGTGACGGTGGGTCAGGTCATTCAGGACCGCGTCCAAAGCGACCGGATACAGGTGGAGGAATATCAAATCGACCAGTTGATTGAGTTGGAAAACGGCGCACGTCTGGCAGTCCATTCGATGCAGCGCTTTGACCTGCCGGAGGAGTTGCGTGTTCGTTTGGAGGACGGTGAGCTGGATTTAGACGGAATGCAGCTGGCAGCAGTCATGGTAAGTGTGGACGAGCAGGCGGGCGACTTTCTGAGCTATGGGGAGCAGGACGTCTACCTGCGTGCGGACCGGCAAATCTACCGCCGCATGGAGTACTGGATGGAAAGCGCCGTTGAGGAAGCATTCGGCATCTCCTCGGCGGAATATATGCAGGACGATGAGATGGGCGCACTCTTCTTCCTGATTCCTGCGGACAGCAGCGGGGACTATCAGCTGTGTGTGCAGGAAACCAAGGAGCTGCCGTGGACTCAAATTGACGTAGTGGACCGTCTGTCGGTCATTGAGCTGGGAGAGGGGGTAAGGAACCAATGAAAAAAATGGCAAGCATTTTGCTGATTGTCTTTTTTGCCCTCGCTGTCATTGGACGATTGAGTTCGTTTTTTGATAGGGTACAGTATCAGGGCATTTCGCAGGACCCTTCCTATCGCTCTTTGCAGGTGGAGCAGAAGTTGACGCCGGAGCAGCTGGAGGAATATGGCGTCCTGCTGGACGAGCAGCAGCAGGAGCAGTACGACGTCTACTTAATCTGTGCCGAAGTGGAAAATACGACGGCTCGCAACGATTATTTCTACCCGGATTATGACCTTTGCAGCATCGGTGGAGAGTATGACTACGAGCTGCTGGAAAGCAGTGTCCTGATGCCGGCTTCCTACGGGTATTCCTTCTATCTTCCGGCAGGGGAAACAGTTCGCTGCCGCTTTCTGATTCTGGCGGACAAGCAGGCAGAGGATGTCGAGGTTAGGAACGACCCATCCATCTGCGCCCTCTTTCCTGCCTGATCTGATTTTCTGCTGCAACGTTTGTTTTATCAAAAAGAAAAAGCTCAGACAAAATTTGTCTGAGCTTTTTTGCCTGTTGGCGTTTGACCTTGTTGTAGCCGATGACAGCAGCGCCGATGGCTCCCGCAAATTGGGAGAGCGGCGAGGTGTGTACCGGTATCTTCAGGTAACCCTCCAGGGTGGAGCGGAAAATCTCGAACTGAGCAAGACCGCCGCTGAAGAAGATGTCGCCGGACAGATTGAGCTTCTGTGCAAAGAAGGAAGTCCTGCGGCAGATGGAGTTGATGATTCCCAGTGCAATGTCGCCCTTGTCTGCGCCTTTGGCAAGCAGGCTGATGATTTCGCTTTCGGCAAAAACGGTACACATACTGGTGATATTGATTGGCTGGTGTCCTTCGACAAACCGGTCAATGTTGTTGATGTCTTCCTCCAGAATGCGCATCATCACCTCGATGAAGCGTCCGGTGCCGGCAGCGCATTTGTCGTTCATAATAAAATCTACGACGTTCAGCCCATTGTCCAGCAGGATGGCTTTGCAGTCCTGACCGCCGATGTCCACGACCGCGCGAACATTCGGGTTCAAAAAAGCGGCTCCTCTGGCATGGCAGGTGATTTCGGTGATTTGCTTATCTGCCTGTTCCAGCAGCGCCCTGCCATATCCGGTGGATACGGTGTAGGCAACGTCATCATTATACAGCATCTCGTACAAATTGCAGATGCTGTCCTTTGGGTTTGCGGAGGTGGGCAGGATTGCCGTCTTTACAATCTGAGTCCCATCAAACAGCGCACCCTTGGTCGTAGTCGATCCAGAGTCGATTCCAAGTGTCAGCATGGCTTACAGCATCTCGATGAATGCGGCCATTCTGGTATTGATCTGACCGATATCAGCGGTAGAGTAGTCAGTCTCGACTGCCATGTACGGGATACCCTTTTTCTCGTTGACAAACTGTTTGATGCCAAGGGTTTCCACATTGTAGGTATGGCAGGCCTGCAAGGTAATTTCGACGACTGCATCAATGCGGTATTCGTCGATCAGACGGTCCAGCAGGTCAAGACGGTTTGGGTTCGGGGTCATAACCGAGCAGCCGATGCTCAGGTAACGCTCGGCGATTGCACGGTAAATATCCGGTGCGTCCTCATCGACCAGACGGTCGAAGGATTTTGCACCGCTGCAGTTTTCAAAGACAACAACATGACCGCCGTTGTCCTCGATGGCTTTGACGCATTTGGCAGCGCCGCCGCCGATTGGACAGCCGGTGACCAGAATGCGAGGTGCCTTTGGATATTTATTCGGATTTTCCTGATATTCTGCCCGAATCTTTTCGCAGATGGCGTGAACCTCTTCCGGCAGGCGCTTTTTATCAAATTTGAAGGAGGAACCGTACAGCACCTTGAACAAATCCTGTCCAAGGACCGGGACCGGCTCCGGCAGGGTCAGGGAATAAAATTCCTTCATGGCGCGGCGGACATTGTTCATGATTTTTACCTGTTCGCGCACCTGTTCCTCGGTGATGGTCACCTCAAAGAAGGATTCCAGCTTTTCTTTGAGTTTGATGATTTCCTTGGTCCACAGCTCCAATCCGGCAGGGCTCTGTGCGTTTGGCAGCTCCATGGTGTAGACCGGCTTAAACTGACCCAGATACTCATACATCTTTTTCTTTCCGTCGCAGGTAGTTTCTCCTACGATCAGGTCGGAGAAGTAGAAGTAAGGACATTTGTCAGTTTTAGCAAAGCCGTAGCTGGATTTGATCAGCGGGCACAGGTTGCGGGGGAGGTCCTTTTCCGCATCGGGAATGGTTTCATCCGAGGTCGAGCACAAGCCGACCACGCAAGCTCCCATTGCCATTGCAATCTCTTGAGGAAAATAGGTGCAGAAGGTGCCGACAAACGGGATATTCTTCTGCTTCATTTCATAGGCGGCGAGGAAGGATTTTTGACGCATCTCACCAAACTCGCCAAAGATTTCCGGCAGTTCTTTTTTGATTTGCATTTCTTTCTCTCTTTTCTATTCCTGATTTCGATTCCTTTTTGGGAAACGAAAAATGCTTCCGACTGGGAATTTCCCAACGGAGAAGTACGTTCTTATCAGAATAAGAGTAAGAAAAAACCGGAACAAAGTCAAGCAATTTTTGATTGATATTTTTTATTATAGAAATTAGGTTAATTGATTTTATAAATTCAATCGGAGGATATGATCAGATTTAAAAGGAAGGAAGAAAGAATATTTATACATTGTGTTCAATTTGTAAGGATAAAAATATAAAAAACAGAGGAAACTTTCTCGGAAACCGCTTTGCCTGACCTAAAAAGTGGAAGGTGCGAAGAACAACAGCCAAAGCATACAAATGTAAAATAAAATTTTACAAATTGTAATATGCAGCTTTCGGATAGATTGTTCCAAAAGAAATTGTTAAAAGAAAGGAAAATATTGGAAAAAGTACAAAGAACAGCGAATAAAAAGGAAAGAGAGTATCTTTTTGTCGAAAAATTATTGCAGAGAGTAAAGGTAAAAATACTTGCTTTTTTTTGTAAACAAAGTTATAATAATTACAAAGTGGAGAGAAGTGGGGAAAAGTAGAGAGAAACACCGGAGCGGTGGAGAATCGTTCTGAGCTTCGGCAGGCAAGCGATTTAAGGTGGTGCGGCAATGCTGATTGGTGAATACCAGCACAGTCTGGATACCAAAGGAAGGGTCAACTTCCCGGCAAAGCTGCGCGAAGATTTGGGGGAAACCTTCATCCTTTCCAAAGGATTGGGAGACCCGTGCCTGTTTGTCTACTCCCAGCAGGAGTGGGACAAGTTGACCGAAAAGCTCAACAGCCTGCCTCTTTCCAAGGCGCGTGCTTTGCAGCGCTTTCTGTTTGCCGGCGCCACGCAGGTGCAGCCGGACAAGCAGGGCAGGATTTTGATTCCGCAAAATCTGCGCCAGTATGCGGGTTTGCAGAAAGATTTGGTGATTGTGGGAGCTTCCAACCGCGCCGAAATCTGGGACCAGGACCAGTGGGAGCAGATGTGCAACGAGGTCACTTCCGACATGATTGCACAAACAATGGATGAGCTTGATTTTTAAATGATAGAGTAAAACAGGAAAGCAGGAGGGCGAAGGAATGGAGTTTCAGCATGTGTCGGTGCTGCTGGAGGAAACAATCGAGGGACTGAATATCCGTCCAAACGGAATCTATGTGGACGGGACCGCAGGAGGTGCGGGACATTCCTCCCAGATTGCAAAGCGGCTGAGCTTTGAGCAGGGCGGCAGACTGATTGCCATTGATAAGGACCCGGACGCCATCCAGACAGCGACCCAGCGGCTTGCGCCTTATCCGGCAGCACAGGTGGTCGATGGGGATTTTAAGGACATTCCGCAGATTTTGCAGCGACTGGGCATCCCAAAGGTGGATGGTATCCTGCTGGATTTGGGCGTTTCTTCCCGCCAGCTGGACACCGCCGAGCGCGGCTTTTCCTATCACTTTGATTCCAAGCTGGATATGCGCATGAGCCAGCACGGTTTGAGCGCCTATGATGTGGTCAATTCCTACCCGAAGGAGGAGCTGATCCGTATTTTGCGCGAGTACGGAGAAGAAAAATTTGCCGTGCGCATCGCCTGCGAAATCGTGCGGGCAAGGGAAGAAAAGCCGGTCGAAACCACCTTCGAGCTGGTTGAGCTGATTAAACAGGCTTATCCGGCAGCAGCCAAAAGAGGCAAAGGGCATCCGGCGAAACAGACCTTTCAGGCAATCCGCATCGAGGTCAACCACGAGCTGGAGCATTTAAAGGAATGTATCGACAAAAGTTTTGATTGTTTGAATGTAGGGGGAAGATTCTGCATCATCACCTTCCATTCGTTGGAGGACAGGATTGTCAAACAGATGTTTGCGTCCTATACGGTGGGCTGCACCTGCCCGCCGGAGTTTCCGGTCTGCGTCTGCGGCAAAAAGCCCAGAGCAAAGCTGGTGTCCCGCAAACCGATCGAGCCGACAGCCGAGGAGATCGAGCGGAACAACCGAAGCAGAAGTGCAAAACTGCGGGTCCTGGAAAAGCTGGAAGGCTAAACGGGGTCTGTTTTGAATAAAGATAAAAGGGGTCGGTTGCCATGGCAAGTCAAAGTAATGTAGCGTATGATTTTGATCGGTTTGAAATACAGCGCCAGCCACAGCGCAAACCAAAGCTGAAGGTCGTCACAAAAAAACAGCAGCAGAGAAAGAACAAGGAGTTTATTGCCAAGGTTGCTGTCTGTGTCGCCATCTTCTTTGTAGGGGTGCTGGGCGTTATCTTCAGCCAGGTGGCAATCACCGAAATCACCATGAAAATCACTGCCTGCAATCAGCAGCTGGAGCTTCTGGAATCCGACTACCGCACGCTGAGCGCCGAGCTGGAAAGCTCGATGGCGCTGAACAACATCGAAAGTACGGTGACCCGTGAGAATGGAATGGCAAAGCTGCGTGAGGATCAGGTGACCTACGTCAGCTTTTCGGATGGGGACCGGGTGGATGAACTGGAAAACCACAATCCGACCCTCCTGGAGCAGTTAAAAAAAGGACTCTCCGATTTAATGGCATATCTGTCACCTGAGAAAAATACAATGGAATAGTCCCGCCGGTCTTTTCTGTTGCGGCGGCGGATTGCCCGTATTAGGGCAGAAACAGGAGTTAAGAAGTATTCAAAGACATCTTAGCTCTTGTTTTGTTTCAGGGTAAAATTTTGGAACAGGATAGGATGGTAACATAATGGCAAATCACTCCAGAAATGTGACACGCAAGAAGATTGGCTTGGTTGCGTTTGTGCTTTGTGCAGTGTGTAGTGCAGTGCTGGTCGGGCGGCTGTTTTATCTTCAGATTGTCGATGGCGACCGCTATAAACAGCTGGCTTTGAACCAGCAGCTAAAAGATACGGTCATCGAGCCGCACCGCGGGTCGATTTACGATACCAACATGAAAACCCTTGCAACCAGTAAAACGGTTTGGGACGTTGTGTTTGAGCCGGCAAACCTGAGCAGCAAGGAGGAAAAAAGGGAAGCGGAGCTGAAGGTCCTGTGCGACCCGGCGACCGGACTGCCTTCTCTGATTGACGTCACCGAAGAAACAATCCGTAAAAAAGCGGAAAATGTCAACTCCTACTGGGAGGTGCTCCAATATAAGGTGGACAAAGAAACGGCGGATGCAATCGAGCTGTTTATCCAAACAAATGGAATCAACTGCATCACCCTCAACCAGGGCAGTAAAAGGGTTTATCCCTTCGACGACCTGGCTGCGTCCGTTTTGGGCTTTGTCAATGCCTATGATAACCGCGGCGCCTACGGACTGGAATCCTACTACAACAAGATACTGACCGGAAGCGAGGGCAGAATTGTTTCTGCTAAAAACGGTCAAAACGGTGAAATGCCCTTTCAGTATGAAAAGCTGTATGAATCGCAGGACGGAAACTCACTGGTGCTGACCATCGATGAGGTCATCCAGCACTTTGTGGAAAAGCATCTGGAGATTGCTGTCGTAGAGCATGATGTAAAAAAACGTGCGACCGGCATCGTGATGGATGTGCGCATTTCTTCCACAGGCTCCGGCCACCACCGCGGCGACCTCGTCGTAGACAGCGCGGAAAAGAAAAAGCAGTTCAAGAAAATCAACGACGAACATAAAAAGAAGAAGGAGCAGCTCATTGACCAGTTGACCAAGAAGCTCTCCGATATTCTTCTGGGTGAAAAAATCCCGCTGGACGTCGTCAATGAACAGACCGGTGAAATCATCATCCCGGCCAACAGGAAAATCACCAAGACCCTGTTGCGTAAACTGGCCCTGGTTCACGACCACATCGAAATCGAACCCAGCCCGATTCGCAACAAGATTCTGGAAATCATCACTTCGTTTGAAGGCCGCTTTACGGAACTGGATGACGAACGGGAACACAGGCTGGATCAGATGGAATCCGGGGACGAATCCGAACCCGGCGGACTGAAGGAAGTTAAAGTATATATCGCCGCCAAGCGCAAGCTCGGCGTGGGTGACAAGATGGCCGGTCGCCACGGCAACAAAGGCGTCGTTGCCAAAATCGTCCCGGAACAGGATATGCCCTTCCTCGCGGACGGTACTCCGGTGGATATCGTTCTGAACCCCTTGGGCGTGCCTTCCCGAATGAATGTGGGGCAGGTGCTTGAAGCCCACCTCGGCATCGCTGCCAGGGCCCTTGGCTTCAAGGTGGCTACCCCGGTGTTCGACGGGATCAGTGAAGAAACCATCTGGAATTACATGTCCGAAGCCAAGAAGGTGGACGGTTTCACCTGGATCGGTGACGGCAAGGACGGCACCGTGGGAGGGAAGAGTACCCTTTATGACGGCCTGACCGGCGAACCTTTCCATAACCCGGTGGTGGTAGGCCAGACCTACATGCTCAAACTGAACCACCTGGTGGCGGACAAGATTCACGCCCGCGCCGTGGGTCCGTACAGCCTGGTCACGCAGCAGCCTCTGGGCGGCAAGGCCCAATACGGCGGTCAGCGTTTCGGGGAAATGGAAGTGTGGGCGCTGGAAGCCTATGGCGCCGCCTATACCCTCCAGGAACTTCTCACCGTCAAGTCCGACGACGTTCAGGGCCGTACCCGCATTTACGAATCCATCGTGAAGGGGGATAATACCCTGGAAGCCGGAACTCCGGAATCTTTCAACGTTCTGATGAAGGAAATGCAGTCCCTGGGGCTGAACGTACGCCCCGGCAGCAAGGATGAACAACCCTCCCTGCAACTCGGCGGCACGGATCTCACTCCCGTGGACGGCATGACGGAAGGCTTTGACAGCGACGACATGGCCGGCCTGGCGGACGTCGACTTCTCCGACCTCAAATTCTAATATCCACCGCATTCCGCCCCCGTGCCGCAAAACGCGGGGGCGGGCACCAAACATCCTTTAAACTTTCAATATATGTCTGACACCCCCACCATCAGGGAAATGCACGGCCTGAGCGACAAGCCCCGGACCTTTGACCAGGTTGCCATCACCGTGGCGGATCCGGATACCATCCGCAGCTGGTCATTCGGTGAAGTCGTCAACCCGGAAACCATCAACTACCGCACGTTCAAGCCGGAAAAAGGCGGCCTGTTCTGCGAACGCATCTTCGGGCCCACCCGAGACATGGAATGCGCCTGCGGCAAGTACAAGCGCATCAAGCATAAGGGCATCACCTGCGACCGCTGCGGCGTGGAAGTAACCAACGCGCGCGTGCGCCGCGAACGAATGGGCCATATTGAACTGGCCGTTCCGGTTTCCCATATCTGGTTTTACAAATGCATGCCCAGCCGCATTGGCCTTATGCTGGACATGACAGCCCGCCATTTGGAACGCGTGATTTACTATGAAGACTACATCGTGGTAGATCCCGGCAGTACCCCTCTGGAAAAGGGGGCCATCCTGACGGAAGAAGAATTCCGCAATGCGGAAGACGAATACGGCTATGACAGCTTTGAAGCCGGCATGGGCGCGGAAGCCATCCAGAAAATGCTGGCGGCCATTGATCTGCCCACCCTCGTCGCGGATCTTCAGGAACAGCTGGACAATACCAACTCCAAACAGAACAAACGCAAGATTGCCAAGCGTCTGAAACTGGCCCAGGGGTTCCTTCAGTCCAACACACGCCCGGAATGGATGATTTTGAACGTTCTGCCCGTCATTCCTCCGGACCTGCGCCCGCTGGTTCCTCTGGAAGGCGGCCGTTTCGCAACGTCCGACCTGAATGACCTGTACCGCCGCGTCATCAACCGCAACAACCGCCTGAAAACCCTCCTGAGCCTCAAAACTCCGGAAGTCATCATCCGTAATGAAAAACGCATGCTTCAGGAAGCCGTGGATGCCCTGTTTGACAACGGCCGCCACGGCCGTGCCGTCACCGGCGCCGGCAACCGCCCCCTCAAATCCCTCTCCGACATGCTGAAGGGCAAGGGAGGCCGTTTCCGCCAGAACCTGCTCGGCAAGCGCGTGGACTACTCCGGCCGCTCCGTTATCGTCATCGGCCCGGAATTGAAACTCAACCAGTGCGGTCTTCCCAAGAAGATGGCGCTCATTCTGTTTGAACCCTTCATCATCCACCGTCTGAAAGAGCTGGGTTACGTGCACACGGTGCGCTCCGCCAAGAAGCTCATTGACCGCAAGACGCCGGAAGTGTGGGATATTCTGGAAGAAGTGACCAAGGGCCACCCGGTCATGCTCAACCGCGCGCCCACCCTGCACCGCCTCTCCATCCAAGCTTTTGAACCGGTTCTGATTGAAGGTTCCGCCATCCGTCTGCACCCGCTCGTCTGTAATGCGTACAACGCGGACTTCGACGGCGACCAGATGGCTGTGCACGTGCCTCTGTCCGTGGAAGCGCAGATGGAAGCCCGGCAGCTCATGCTGGCGCCCAATAATATTTTCTCCCCTGCTTCCGGCAAACCCATTGCCACACCCACGCAGGACATTATTCTGGGCGCGTACTTCCTGACGCACACCCGTGCTGCGGAAGTACAGAACAATCAGGATAATCATCACCATCTTCCCCTCTTCGAATCCATCGACGAGGTGGAATACGCCATTGCCGCCCGCAAAATCGGCTACCATGACTGGATCCGCCTGCACAACCCGGACTACGGCAAAAAGCCTTCCGAAGTAGTGTATGGGGATGTCACCAAGAAGGTTATCATCACTACTGCCGGACGCGTGCGTTTCAATGAAATCTGGCCCCGGGAACTCGGTTATATTAACCGCAACGTAGGCAAGAAACAGATGGGCGACATCATCTGGCGCTGCTACCAGACCGTCGGCAAGGAACGTACCGTGCAGACTCTGGACGCCCTGAAAAACCTGGGCTTCAAGGAAGCAACCCGTTCCGGCTGCTCCATCGGCATCGTGGACATGGTGGTTCCCTCCCAGAAAAAGACGGAAATTGAAAAAGCCTATGCGGAGCTGGACAAGGTGACCCGTCAGTATAAGAACGGTATTATCACGGATGGGGAACGCTACCAGAAGGTGGTGGACATCTGGACCCAGACTACGGATGTCATCCAGGCGGCTCTGTACCGCAAGCTGGAACACAACGAAGGCTCCAAGATGGCCAGCCCGCTCTTCATGATGGTGGACTCCGGAGCCCGAGGCAACAAGGCGCAGATCAAGCAGCTCTCCGGCATGCGCGGTTTGATGGCGAAACCCAGCGGCGAAATTATCGAACGCCCCATCACGGCCAACTTCCGTGAAGGCCTTTCCGTGCTGGAATACTTCATCTCCACCCACGGCGCCCGCAAGGGTCTGGCAGACACCGCGCTGAAAACGGCGGACTCCGGCTACATGACCCGCAAACTCGTGGACGTGGCCCAGGATGTCATCGTCCATGCGGAAGATTGCGGCACCAGCAACGGCATCACCGTTCACGCCATCTATGACGGCGACGAAGAAGTGGCGTCCCTTGCCTCCCGTATCTACGGCCGGACTTCCTGCGAACGCATCGTTGACCCCGTCAGCGGCGAGGTTATCGTAGACATCAACGACCTCATTAACGAAAAGCAGGCGGAACAACTGGAAAAAATCGGCATTGAACGGCTGAAAATCCGCTCCGTACTCACCTGCGAACTCAAAAAGGGCTGCTGTGCCAAGTGCTACGGCCTGAACCTGGCCACCGGACAGGAAGTGAAGATCGGGGAAGCGGTCGGCATTATTGCCGCCCAGTCCATCGGCGAACCCGGCACGCAGCTCACCATGCGTACGTTCCACGTGGGCGGAACGGCTACCACGGCGTTCAAGCAGCCCATCGTGAAAGCCAAGAACGACGGCCGCGTTATCTACACGGAAGATCTCCGCACGGTGGAAAACGCAGACGGTAACTTCGTCGTCCTGAATAAAAACTGCTCCGTCCGCATCGAAAACGAACAGGGCCGCGAACTGGAATCCTACCAGCCCGTCATCGGCACCATCCTGTACGTGCCCAACGGCGGCACTATCAAGAAGGATGAAACCCTCGCCACCTGGGATCCGTACAATGTGCCCGTGATTGCAGAAAAGGGCGGCATCGTCGAATTCAAGGATATGATCGTCGGCATCACCGTTTCCAAGGAAACGGACCGGGAAACCGGTGCCTCCTCCCTTGTCGTGATGGAACACAAGCAGGAACTTCACCCGCAGGTGGTCATCCGCGATGCCAAGACCCGCGAAGTTCTGGCTCATCATGCCATTCCCGCAGGCGCCAACCTCACCGTGAAGGACGGAGAAACCATCTCCGCCGGCACAATGGTGGCCAAGACGCCCCGCAAGGTAGCCAAGACGAAGGACATCACCGGCGGTCTGCCCCGCGTGGCGGAATTGTTCGAAGCCCGCAAGCCCAAGGACGCCTGCACCATTGCACGCGTGGAAGGCATTGTGCGCCTCAGTAGCAAGAATACCTCCCGCGGCAAGAAGGTCATTACCATTGAAACACCCACGGGCGAACTGGTGGACCATCTGGTTCCGATGAACAAGCACGTTATCGTTCATGAAGACGACCATGTGCATCTGGGCGACCAGCTTACGGAAGGCCCCGTCTCTCCGGAAGAAATTCTGGATGTCTGCGGCAAGGAACGCCTTCAGGAACACCTCGTCAACGAAGTTCAGGAAGTGTACCGCCTCCAGGGTGTGGAAATCAACGACAAGCATGTGGAAATCATCGTGCGCCAGATGCTTCGCAAGGTAGTCATCACGGAACCCGGCAATACCGAATTCCTGTGGGGAGACCAGGTGGACAAGACTACGTTCGACCGCATCAATGAACAAACCGTAGCCCAGGGAGGCCAACCGGCCGCAGCCAAGCCCGTTCTGCTCGGCATCACGAAGGCCTCCCTGGAAACGGAATCCTTCATTTCCGCGGCATCCTTCCAGGATACCACGCGCGTTCTGACGGAAGCATCCACCCTCGGCAAGACCGATACGCTGGAAGGCTTCAAGGAAAACGTCATCATGGGCCACCTCATTCCCGCCGGCACCGGATTCTCCCGTTACAGCAAGATTGAAGTGGAACCCGCAGAGGGCGCAGAAGAAATCGCGTCGGCCAGCGAAGAAGAGGAAGCGGCGGAACTTGCCGAAGACATGTTGAACGATACCATCAACTTCGACAACGAACGCTAACCTGTTCTCTCCACCCACACTTCAAGGGCCGCTCCCCGTTTCCGGGGGGCGGTCTTTTTTATGTCTTCTCCGCGTTATTTCACGAAAAGAGGAAAAGCGGATTGAAAATTCGGCGATGATTCCAATATTGGCCCATGCAATATAAAATTTGATATTTTATATTCAAAATGAAAGTCTTATAGTATACCTCCCTTGCTTCAAGGGGGGAGGTAAATGAAAAGGTGAAAATCCCATTTTAGAAATTTAAAAAATCATAATGCACTTACAGTAAAAGTATGAGAATCCGGGACTGGTATTTTCAACTTGACATCGAATTTTCAATCCGTTATATACATAAAAAATTAACATCTAATATTTTTATAATGCGTCTCCATCTGCCTATTACCCTGCTGGCGGCTGTTCTGGCTTGTTACACCAGTGTTTCCCTGGCCGTCCCAACATCTGAATCCCCCGCATGGGGAGCGAACTCCACCTTTAATAACAATGAGCCCGCCAATGAGTATTCAGTTACTGGGAGCCAATCCGTCAACCTTGATGTAAATTCAGGAAACAACAATTATTCCACAGGACTTTATATCGGAGCAGGCTCCTCGTTTACCATTAATCAGAATATGAACGGCGCCTGTACCATCAATTTGAACGGGGCATTTGCCGGAGAAGGAAATTTGACGCTGGTAGCGGCTAACGGCAATGCCGGCTATGCCTCCAAGTTTGTGCTTGGTTCCCAGGAAAGCAGTTTTTCCGGGAACATTATCCTTTCCCAGAAGGGGACGCAGCCCGGCGGGGCCATTCTCCAGATTACGGGAACGGCTCTCGCCAACGCAACGGTAGATTTGTCAGGCTCAATCAATCAAAGTTCCAGCGCCCTGACGTTGCAAATTTCCAATGCCGCCTCTCTGGCCGGTTTAAATGATGCTGACGGCTTCAGCGGAACACATAAAGGACGCGTCCAGTCGGCTAATTCCTCCAGAGCGAATCTTACCCTGACGGGCAACGGAAATTACACGTATGGGGGAAGTATCGGGGCAACCACGCAGCATTCCGGAGTAAACGGCAACACTACTCCCACGGGAGGAATAAATCTGATTATGGCCGGAACAGGCACGCAAAACCTGACGGGAACCGTCATCAACGCGAATATTACGGCCCAAGGTGGCACCTTGAAAATCAACAATTCTTCCCTGGCCTATTCCGGAATAATCATCATGGCGGGAGGAACGCTGGATTTCACCTCCGCCACTCTGGGGGCAAATTCCGTTCTGAACATGAACGGCACCGGCATATTGAAAAACGCAGCAATTGACGGAGCCAAGCTAACCTATACGGAATCCGGTTCCTCCTTTACCAAGGAAAATGTAACTTTCACTTCAGGCACCATTGACATCGGCGGCGCGCTTGACAGCCTGGTAGAGGGAGAGCAGGGATACACGTTTGATTTAGGGAACAACCTTGGTACGAATTTTACCGTATTGGGCTTAGAGACAGGGCAATATAGAATAGAAGGCAGCGTGCTGACGATAGAAGGCGAGGCGATATCCAGCGTGACGTGGGTATCTGCGGGAGAAGGAGGGGAATTGGAAGAAACGGTCAAGAACGCCTTTACGCTGGCTCTTGGGGAGGAGAGAGCGGCCAACGTCAGCCTGGGATATCTGAACGGGACCCTGACGACCAGCGGGGACAAAGTCTATCAAATCACCAACACCGGCGAAACTAAAATCAACCTGTCCGGGGTATACAACAGCGGGGCGACCCTGCCGTCCGGCAACCTCAACTACCAGGGGGACATCTGGATGGACATCAACGGAGGAGCATTCGGCATCATCGCCGGAGGTGTCACCAATGAATGGATCACCAAACTCCAGACCAGCACGCTGACTGGGGACACCCATGTGCAGCTTTCCGGCGACGCCACGGCGGAACACGTCATCGGCGGGAACAACAAGGGAGCGTCTACAACATTAACGGGAAACACCAACGTTACCGTCAAGGATAACGCCATCGTGGCGGGAGCCATCATCGGCGGGAGCACCTCCGCCCACAACGCCGTCACCACCATCACGGGCAACACGAGCGTGCTGGTAACCAATGTCCAATAGTCCAACACGGCCCAGAACCTGGATGGGGGACTCTCCAACTCATACATCATCGGAGGAAGCTCCTGGTCAAGCAATACCACTTCCGGAACAACGATTCAAGGCAGCACGTCGGCTACAATCAACCTGAACGGAATCACGCTTTCCGGAACAGAGGAACACAACAGCTTCGTCAAAACAATCATTGGCGGCAGTTATGGCAATGTAAACAAAGCCGGAACGGTCAACAACATCAACGGAGACACCTCCGTTTCCATCATCGGCAGGGAAGGAATCACCTTCACGGGGGACATCATTGGGGGTTCCTTTGAAAATTCAGGCCAGGCCCAATACACGATTGGAGGAAATTCCTCCATCTCCATTAGCGGAGGCTCCACCTTCACCGGCAACATCTACGGTGGCTCCTACTCCAAAGTGCCAGGAAACACAGGCAGCACCATGACCACTGCAGGCAATATCACGGTAGAACTCGGAACAGGCACCTACCGGGGAAACATTTATGGAGCAGGAAATAAAGGCACGGCAGGAGGCGACGTCCTCGTCTCGCTGACGGGAGGAAGCGTCTTTGGGGCGGAAGGGGAACAACGCGGCATCACCATCGGCGGAAGCGCCGGAGCGGCGGTCGAAGGAAACAGGACGCTGGAGCTCAAGGGAACCTTTGGAGACGCGGACTTCCAGTACGCCTCCTTCACTCAATTTGACAAGATTGACGTTACCGGAGAAGGCTCCTCCGCTACCATTTATTCCCTGACGGAAAGCGCCAGGCTGGAAAAAACCGGGGCGGGTCGCCTGACGCTGGGGGCTAACGCCGCAGGGGCGGAAACCATCCTCGGCGGAATCACGGAAGGCATTTCCATCACGGAAGGCAGCCTGAACCTCTCCGGAGCCGGGGGCAGCCATATGAAGGGAGACTGGAGCATCGCCTCCGGTTCCCGTCTGACCGGAGTCAGCGGAACCGTCACCGTGGGTGGGGAAAACGGTCTGGACAGTCTGTCCATTGCCCTGGGAACGGAAAACATCGGCCGGGACACGCAGGCGTCTGACGCCGTCATCAGCAACGGCAGCGGAACGGGAAGCGACCCGAACCTGTCCATCGAAGGGGAAGGGCTGACGCTGGACCTGAGCAACGACGCCGTCGTCAGCCTTCTGCTGGAACATAAAACCGACGACTCCTCCAGCTACCTGACCCTGACCAGCGGAACGCTGACCGTCGGCGACCTGGGCGACGTCGCCTTCACGACCGACCTTCTGTCCAACTACGGCATCCGGGTCACCGGAACGGACGGAGGCAGCCTGGTGCTCAGCGGAGCGGCCACCGGCCTCTACCGCGTGCAGGAGGAAGGAGGGAACGCCCATGAAGTCAACTCCTATCAAACGCTCTCCGGCTACGCCGGCGTCGTCATCGGCGGCGGCCAGACCCTGACGGTCAACCTGGCCGGAGCCCCGGGCGAAGCCGACGGACAGGGAGCTAAAATCAACAACCTGATGGGAGCCGCGGGCAGCAGCCTGGCCGTCAACAACACCGGAGACGGCACGGCCGTCGTCATCCTCAACAACAAACAAATGACGACGGGAGAAGACGACATCGACCCGGCCGGCCAGGACACCGTCATGGGCGGCAGCATCACGGGAGGCAACAACGTCGCCTTCATCAAGGAAGGAAC
>ERZ857951.2066-NODE-2066-length-18818-cov-5.165059_pt1 | contig 18818 bp, 15 predicted proteins | sample MGYA00519759_ERZ857951 | MGnify/ENA primary metagenome ERZ857951 (study PRJEB31778, sample SAMEA3449377) | human gut metagenome | biome: human gut; feature: human-associated habitat; material: faeces | place: United Kingdom | collected 2010/2012 ...
TTGTACATCATGCCGCTGCCGGCGTTGAAGAAGTAGTAGTCCTCGCCGATCTTCGTCAACCCCTTCGCGCGCACGCCGTCGGCGTAGTAGTAGGTCTTTCCGCTGCCGGTCACGAAGCCGGTCTTGATGAGCTTGCCGTCCGCGCCGAAGCCGTACCAGCCGTTGCTGCTGAGCAGGCTCGTCTCCACATATGCAGAGCCATTGGTCACAAGCGTACCGTCGTACCGTGCGAAGTAGTACGCACCGTCCAGCTCATACAGACCGTTGACCATCTTCACGCCGTCGATGGTGAAGTACAGCTTGCCATTCTCGGCAACGATCGCCCGTTTGCCATTGACCGTGTCGGGGACAAACATCTTACCGTCTGCATCAAAGTAATGCATTCCGGGCTCGACGCCGTAGTCATTGGCGGGCACCCACATATTTGCGTCCTTGTACATCATGCCGCTGCCGGCGTTGAAGAAGTAGTAGTCCTCACCGATCTTCGTCAAGCCTTTTGCGCACTCGCCCTTAACAAAGTAGTAAGTACCGCCATTGATGTCCACGAACCCGTCGATCACCATCTTGCCATCGGCATCGAAATGATAAGTCCGTGCCTCGATCGGATAACCATTCGTCTTTTCGATCCAGTAATCGCGGTCACGAACGATTTCGCCGTTGGATGTGCGCGCATAGTAGAAGGTGCCATCGACACAGATCAGTCCTTCGCCAACCTTCACGCCGTCAACATAGTAGTACTTCGATCCATCACCCGGGCAAATGCCGTTTTTGGATGTATCGTCGTCATGAATGATGACGCCATCGGCATCAAAGCAATACTGGTAAGCCGGCAGCGGCAGGTCGTTATTCTTGTCCACCTTATAGTTGCCGTTTTTTACCGCCTTACCGTCTTCGCCAAAGTAGTAATAGTGATAATGCGGCTGTGCCTCGCTGCCGACATTGATGCGGATCAGACCGGGGAATGCAACATTCTCGCCGTTGGCGATCCAGTAGGTATCCGTCCCCTCGACGCACAGACCGTTTTTGCCAACCTGGGTAAACTGTGCAGTATATGTCGCATCGGAAGTAACGGGAACGATCTCCTGATCCCAACCCGCAAACACATAGCGATAACGCGCAGTTTCGGGTTTTTCGGGCGTGCCCGGGAAGGTCGGTGTTTTCCCCTTCTCATACACTTGAGTGGTTTGCGTACCGTTAACGACCCAAGTGATCACAGCGCCGGATTTGGGAATGACTTCACCCTTTTTCAGGAGTACACCGCAGACATCGCAGTAAGAATCACCGGTATAGCCTTCTTCTGTGAGCGTAGCATCTTTGGCATCACGGATAACCGGCTTGTGGCCGATTGCAGGGATGATTTTCTGCGCAACGATGACCTCGCCGCAGACGGAGCAGTGCTTGCCCTCCGTCAGACCGGTCTTCGTGCAGGTCGGCTCGACTGCGGGGTCAACGACCACGGCGTGCCCCTTGGCGGGGATTTCTTCCAAGCCGGAGAGGACCGCACCGCAAACAGAGCACTTCGTGCCGGCCTTATGGCCGGGCTCGGTGCAGGTGGCCGGTTTTTCGGGGATCTGAACAGGCGTGTGGCCGGTCGCGTTGATGGCCTCTGTTTTGGTCTCATTGCAGCGCGTGCAGGTAAACGTCTTGACGCCGGCGTTTTCACAGGTCGGAGCGGTCGTGATCACACCATTGTCCCAAGTGTGGCCAAGCGCGGGAATGACCTCGCCGTCTGCGATCTTTTCGTTACAATCCTTGCAGTAGGTATCGCCGGTGTAGCCAGGCTCGGTGCAGGTAGCCTCCTTCGCACCGCGAAGCTCCGTATTCTCATGCGTGCAAGGCTTTCCGCCCCAGACGCCGTTGACATAGTTAATGGTATCGCCGGCCTTGGCCGCCTGCGTCTCAGTGAAGGAGCCGTCGGCGTTGTGGAGCTTTGCGGCGGTGATAGGAATTGAAATATCTTTACTGCTGGCGTTGTACTGGTGTGTAACAGTTCCTGTGCCAGGTGTACCCTGCTGAATGTACTTGCCGGTTCCATTGCTGGAGCAGATGTCTGCGCCACCCTTCGTGGTATAGATAGCGCCGATAGCCGTCAGGCTACCGTTTACATCCACCTTGGCATCCTTCAGATCTGCATTGGTGCGGTTATAGGCTTTGCCGGGCGCATAGGCAACAGACTTGAACTTGCAAGGACCCCAGACAAAGTTATCCGAGTTCCATTCATCGCTGTCATAAATGTAGACATTTTTGCCGCTGGAGACTGTCAAATCAGCACCATCGGAAATGCTCACCTCAACACCGGCCAACAGTGCGGCATCCTGGTTGATGGTGACTTCGCCGGACTGGATATTGATGGAAATATTGTTGGTAATAGGCAGTACATAGCTTGCAGAGTCAACATTCATTCCAGCAAGAGATAGTGCCAGCGTATTCAGTTCCGCCTCACCGTTTACGGTCAGAATCAGACGATCCGTCTTTTCATCGTAGTCTTTGGTGAAGCTGCCGGAGACAACTTTGAACATACCGTCGTTGCCAATAAAATTGATGGAGGTGGTATATGTGGTACTCATTGCATAAACGCCGCTGAAAACCTTCTCGTTGGCGCCCGCATTCAGCGTCAGGGGAACTTCGATATTCTGAACGAAATACTGGGAGAAGGGGAAAACCTTGTTGCCCATGTTAGAGGAGGCGCTGCCGCCGCGGAAATCCGCAATCTGGTAGAACTCATACACAGTTGCGCCGGATTCCGCCAGCACAGAGCCGCTGCCGGAGATAAAGCCCCAAGCATAGAGATTACCGCCGTTCTTTACCGTGATGGAGCTGTTATCCGCCATTTTGATATAGCCATAATCGCCTACGGGGCGTCCCTGTTGGCCACCGCCGGCAGCGAAATACCGGCCGCCCAGGCTGATGGCACCGTTGACGGTGATAGAAGTGCCCTCACTCATCGTCAGCGTCCGGAATGCCTTAGATGCCGGAGTTGTCCGAATTGCTGCGGGAGCATTTGTATACAAAGTCCCAGCTGCATCAAAGGGAATCAGCAATGTAATACCCGTCGGGATGGTATAATTACCGCTGATTGAGCCATCGGTAGCCAAGGTAATCTTGGACTGTTTATTTGCCTGCGCATAAGCAACCGCTTCGTTCAGGTCTGCAAACCGCTGACCGCCGGTCTCAAAGAGGGCTACAACTTTGCTTACAAATTTTGCCGTAACAGTGCAGTCGCTCTCAATATTCAAAGACGCGGTCGCAGTGGTAGCGATGCACTTGCCGGTGGTCAGGTTGTACCAGCCAAGGAACTGATAACCCTCTGCCGGGGTTGCCACTACCTGATAAGCCGTCATGGAGCTTTGCGTGTTGCTGTATTCCTCGGTGACAGTCTTACCGTCTACGGTATAGGTGCCATTTTCGGCAGGCATAAAGGTCGTGGTCGCTGTTACATCTGAGACCAGTGCAACATTGGTCATAGTAATTCTTGTGGCTGTGGTGCTACCGGATTTGATATAAACCTTGATGCTCTCGCCAACGGCAAGCTCTTTGTTAAAGGCACCATTTGCAGTGACGGCAGTTCCGTTTACTTTGATCGTACCGCTGTTCGCCTCAATGGCATAATTAAACGACAGTGTGGCTTTTGCGGTTTTGTTGTTTTTGATGGTTAGTGTGGATTCATAATGTGTGGAATCGCACATTCCTTCAACACTGACAGCTGAACCCGTGATCGTTGAGCCATTTGCGTTCCATGCGTCCTCTGCCGTTCCGTCAAAGCTCAGACCAATGTTGGCATCACTCAGACCTGTCACAGTACCACTGGTTGCCGCAAATGCAGGCAGCGTAATGACGGGCAGCAAAGCCAGCACCATAACTGCCACCAGCAGCAGGGATAAGAACCGTTTGGATATTCGTTGGATCATGATTGTTTTCTCCTTCTCGGTTTCGTTTTTGTTGTTTTCATTTCAGCGTAAATACTTGCGCCGAGGAGTAATGTAATCATCGCCCACAGATGTGCCCGATGGAAAAGGCCAGCACTGTCCGCCTCTCGGAAGAACTCGATGATAAACCGGAACGCTCCATAGCACATCATGTAGACCGGGTAAGCGCGTCCCTGCAGCCGTTCTTTCCAAATTCGCGGACACAAGACGGCAAGCAGGATCAGGTAAAACACGATCTCCGCCTCCCGCGTTGGGAAGCGCATCCCGTTCGTTCCCGGAATCGGCAGCCCCCGGCAGCAGCCGGACAAAATGCAGTTGACCCGGGCGCACATGACGGTAAAGATCATGCAGGGTGTAAAAACATCAAAGACTTCGTCGAGCGGCCTCTTTGAGATTTTTGCCCCCAGCCAATACGCCAGCGGCATCAGGAACACGCCGCCAAACAAGCTCATGTTTCCAAGGCTTCCTTTGTCAAACCCGGTTTCCAGGAAGGCAAACGCCTTCACCGTCAGCACACCGCAGACCGTATGGAGAATTGCTATGGGTATCGCTGTATACCATGCCATGTTCAGTCGCTTTCGCAGCAGAATGAGCCATACGGCAGTGCCGATAAATCCGATGCTGAGCAGCACACATAAGGAAACTTCGATAATCGTCACCTCAATTCTTGCATCATGGATCTGTTCAAAAAGTCTTCCGCATTCGCATCACCTTTGCTGGAACGCCTGCGGCGATTGCGTAGTCCGGAACATCTTTCGTCACGACTGCACCTGCCGCGACAATGCAACCGGTGCCAATATGAACCCCCGGCAGAATTAAGACGCGGTCTCCGATCCAGACATCATCGCCAATATAAACCGGCTCCTCCGGATAAAACCCCTGTTCCATCATAGGAACATCCGTCCGCTCAAAACAGTGATTTCTTGTGATAATCGTGACATCCGTCCCCATCATCACACAGCGGCCAATGTGGCAAGTACCATAAATTTTGGCATTGATGCCGATTCCGGAATCGTCACCAAGAGTCACTTTTGCAGAAAAGGTAGCATTTTTCTCAATATTTACCCGTTTTCCACAATCGGCCAGCATCCATCTTCCGCAAAACCGGCGTAAAACCGTCTGGCCAAGCTTTAAGCTGCTATAGGAAGGCGGTAAGTGCTTCGCAACCGTATGATACAGCAAAGCACCGAGTCTGCGCTTTAACTTTGGGATAGTCATCCCGCACCTCCCTGAAAGCCTTCCAGATGGTTGATCTGCTCGATGAGATCATTGACGAAACTCTGCAGTGCATTGATATGAGCGTATTCGTCCGCCGTCCACGCAGCGTCTTTCGGGATCTCGTGGATATCCAGCCAGATGGCCGTCTGCGCACCGGATGCATCCGGTGCACTGCCAAGAGCATAACCGCTCCCGTTTTCGCCGACAGACAGCACAAACAGCAGCACGTCATCCGTTCCAACCGGCGCAGATACGCGCACGGCATACTGCCCATCCGCAGAGACATCCTCGATCCGGCAGACCGCTGCCAACTCCTGCGGCAGCACAAGGTCTCCGACCGGAGTGGACAGCTTTGCATCCGCGGATACGGGTATTGGCTCTGCGCTCTGCAGCGGTGTGAGCGTGTCCGCAGGCTTATGGCCGCGAACCAGCACCACAACGAGAACGGCAAGCGCGATCACAGCGATCACTGTGATCACGATCGGCAGCGGTTTTACACCACCACCAGATGCTTTTTTGACCGGTTGATTTTCTTGTTTCAAACGGTTTCCCCCCTTTGCATTTGAATCGATCGAACCAAAACATCAGAAACGTTATGGGTTTCTTTCTCTTGGCGTTTCCCTGGTACCCCGGCGCATTGCCCGCAAAGCTTGGGAAAAGGTCATCTCTTCCCGGTATGCACCGTACCGCTTCAGGCAAAAGCGCAGGCACAGCGGCACTGCAGCCGCACCGAATGCCGCCCGATACAAAACGCCCTGATCGTAAAAATACTTTTCATCAAAGCCGTGAAAACAGGTGGACGCGTCCTTGGCACAGGTACCCAGACAGAAGCTGCTCGTATACACCCGTAGCCCTCGACGAAACGCGTCACACAAAAACAGCGTGTCCTCCCCGTGGGCATAGTTCGTGCCGCCGCCGAAGATCGTGGAAAACCAAATGTTCGCACGGCGCTGGCTGTCACGGCGGATAGAGCAAACGCACGTCCCATACCGCAGAGCGCGATGAAAACGCAGACGACCATCGCGGTTTTTGACCTGGCGGATCACACGCCCGCCCTGCGTAATGTCCAGGGAAAAAAGGATCATATCCGCATCCGGATGCTGCGCATAGGCGCGGCGCACACCATCGGCATAACCGTCGGCATAGCAGATATCATCGTCGGCAAAAAGCAGGATATCTCCGGCAGCGTGCAGCAGCGCAATGTTGCGGTTGAAGCCGACGCCCCGCGTGTCCGTGGTGATCATGCGCAACGTGCGCCCAGCGTTTAACTGTGTCTCTTTGCGGTATCCGTCGGCCTGATTTCCAAACACGGCATCGCCGGTAATGTGCATTTTATCCGCGATCGTTAAGTCTTTCTGCCCCATGGTGACGCAGACAACCTCTACTCTATCCATACATTTCTCCGGCAGTCAGCGGATGCTCCGCGTGTAGACATCAATACGCATTGCCTGCTGTGCAGCAAGATAATGCGTGTAGGAGCGCTCGAGATCGATGATTGCCGCGTGCTCCTTACACCTGCGCTCCGACGGAGACGGAAGCGCACGCCAGTTGCCGTACAGCTGCGTCAGCAGCGCGTCATAATGCGCCGTGACCGGAAACACGCCATCCTCAAACGGGAGCTCGACCGACTCTGTCAGCCACTCACGCGGGAGCAGATTTTTTTCATACCGTTTTCCGGCCGCCAGAAACGAATGAAGCAGTGCGGTCCGGTCGTCTCCTCTGCGTATACAGAGCGTTTCCAACGCCCGGCGCGGCAGCAGGCGGCAAAGCTGCATGAACACTTTTTTCGCCGCGCTGTCCGTCTCATAGCCGCGCGCATAGAGCGCCTTTGCAATGATCGCCTTGGACGCCGCAAATTGCAGCCGCCGCATCAGCGGCCGATCCGAAAGATTGTCGCACGGAAAAATGTCTATGTAGACGCCCTGATGGACAAGCGGGTCTTTCGGATGATATTTTTCGATGCAGGCCGTATGGTTTCTGCGCAGCTTGGAAAACTGCATGGGCCAGTGCGCGCTGTTTTCCCGCTGCACATAGTAGCGCTCAGGATCAAAGTCCCCCGCCGCCTCCGTAAGCAAGCGGTCATATTCGCTGCGCATGAGGATCACATCCACATCATCGTCCCACGGGATGAAGCCGTGGTGACGAACGGCGCCCAACGCCGTTCCGGCGAAGAGCTGATAGGATATATGGTGCTCACGGCACACGGCGTCAAAGTCCTTGAGCATCTCCAGCAGGAGCGTCTGATGCGCAGTCAAAACCTTCACTTCTCCCATGGTTAGATTCTCCCGTGCTTACGCACGCCATGGAGTGCGTAAGAAAAAAACGCGCAAGCGGATCGTGGCAGCGAGAGCCGCTCAACATCCCGGTAGATCCGCCAACGGTATCTGGCAGATTTGAGCTTATCGCTCGAACGAGAGCCCTTCGCAACACGGTAGTCCGCCAAAGTTTCTCTACTCGCCAAGGTCCGGAAGCCGGAACGCATCAGCTCCAGCCAGAGCGCATAGTCCTCGTGATAATACTGCGCACAAAAACGATGGTCACGTAAAGCATCCCGCCGAATCAGCACAGTGGAACAGCTGAGCACACTTTCCTCGAGCATGGCATGATAGGACGTCGTTTCCGGAACGATGAAATCCGACAAATGGCAGCCGTTTTCATCTATCATCGCATACGAACAATAGACAATATCCGCATCCGAACTCCTCGCCACGGCAAGCTGTTTTTCCAGCTTCTGCGCACGCCACCTATCATCACTGTCAAGCAGCGCGATCCATTCCCCCTGCGCGAGATCAAAGCCTCGGTTTCTTGTGCGTGCAACACCCATGTTCTGCGGATTGCACAAGACCTGAATGCGTGCATCCTGTTGTGCATAGCTCTCTGCGATCTCTACTGTGCGGTCAGCAGAACCGTCATCGAGGATCAGCAGATTCCAGTTTTTATACGTCTGGGCGCACACGGAAGCAATGGCTTCCCCGATGTATTTCTCAGCATTGTATGCGGGCATGATCACGGAAACCAGCGGCTGCTTGTCGGCCGCACCGGTCAGAGCATCTTGTTTCATGGCACTCTCTTTTCCAGCAGCCTTGCACATTTCTCCCAATCCTGATAGCCGCTGCCGAGCATATGGATGTCGCTGCCGAGATAGCGCACGCAGCCGCCTTCGATCCAGGTGAGATAGCGCTTGCGGTGCAGCGGCTTTGTCAGGCACGCGGCATTGAGCTGCAGCGGCACACCGTCGCGCGCCAGCTGCTCGATGTCCGCAGCCGGATAGCGCTCGGCGTGTGCGAGGATAATTTGTATATCCTGCAGATCCAGCAGCTGATACAGCGTGTCCCAGATAGACTCCGGCCACGCATAAAACGGCATTTCGAGCAGCAGCTCATTCGTGCCCTCGCGGCACAGACGGTGCAGGCCCTCAAGCCGCTCCATCCCGTCGCAGATGAGCACCTCCGCACCGAGGCAAATCTGCGGCGCTTGTTCCGGCAGATGCGCACGCAGCAGCTGCGCGCACTCCTCCCTGCGGCGCAGGAAGGCTTCCGCCGATTCCTTGTGCGGGTAAAAGTGCGGCGTCGCGCAGACCGTTCGGATGCCGGCCGCAGCTGCCATATCCAGCTGCCGCAAAGACGTCTCAAGCCTGTCGCTCCCATGGTCACAGCCGGGCAGAACGTGTGCATGATAGTCCAGCGACAGGTCGATCCCGCCGTTACTGCGCTTCATAGGGATCGGAATACGAATACTTATATCCGTACTTGCCGCCGTATTTGTACTTATACTTATAGGCGTATTTTCCGGACTTCATATTCATGTCGTTGAGCACCACGCCGCACAGGTTCCCGCCTGCGCGCAGCACGGCGTCCTTGGCGTCGCTGAGCTCGTCCGTGGTCGTCACACCGGATTTCGTCACGAGCACCACACCGTCCACATAGGTGGAAATGATCTGCGCATCCGCCACCGTGTTGATCGGCGGCGTGTCGATGATCACATAATCGTAGGTCTTGGCACTCTCCGCCACGAAGCGTCTCATCCGCTCGGACGAGAGCAGCTCGGACGGGTTGGGCGGGATCGTACCGGTGCAGACGATCCACAGCGGCAGATCCGTCACCTTCACAAGCTCGAGCCGGCTGATCTTCGCCAAAAAGTCACACAGGCCGGCAGTGCTTCGCACTTTCCACAGACGCCGCTGCGTCGGCTTGCGCATATCCGCATCGACAAGCAGCACGCGCTTGCCGAGCATGGCGTAGCTGATGGCGATGTTCGCCGCCGTGAGGCTCTTGCCCTCTGAGGGCTTTGCGCTCGTGATGGCAAAGGTCGAGCAGGGGCGCTCCTTATCCGCCGTCATGCAAAACAACAGGCTGGTGCGCAGCTTTACATAGGCCTCCTTGATCGCAAACGGCGACTCATTGGTCAGCAAACGCTTCCGGTTTGCCCGAACCGTTTCCCTCGTTGTTTTCCGAACATTTTTCTTTTTCATGGTAAAGCACCGCACCTCCTTCCGTCAGCGCCCACTCCGCACAGGCGTCATTTGTGATGTTGATCTCCGGTATCATGCCGAGGATCGTCACATTCGCCGCGCATTCAATATCCTCCGGCAGGTAGATCGTTGTATCCGCCAGCATACGCAGCACAAGAATGACCGAGATCACGATCACGCCAATCACAAAGCCGATCGCACTGTCAAACACGGTTCTCGGCGCAGTCTTTTCCGACGCGACCTCCGGCTGGTCGACGACCTCCACACCGCCTGCCTTGGTGATGCGGATGATCTCTGTCGGCGCAACCTTCGCAAATGCGCCCGCGATCCGGCAAGCAAGCTTTGGGTCGGTAGAAGTCACCACCACCTCCAGCAGCTGCGTGTCCGAAATGACGGAGACCTTCACCATGCGATTGAGTTCTTTTCTCGACAGTGCCGTCTCCCCGCGGATATCCGTCAGGACGGAATCCAGGACGGAATTGCTCTCCAGGATCTTGGAATAGGTTGTAGCAAGGCTCTCCGCAGCCTGCAGGTCGCTGTTGTTGATCGTTCCTTGCGCGGTATTATTCGTACTGTTGTAAACGTAAAAGCTCACGCGGGACTCATAGGTCGGCGTGACAAACACGCTGATCGCCATGTAAACCAGCGCAGCCGCAACGATGCCCGCCAGCAGCACCCAGTGGAGCTTGGACAGCAGAATCTTCGCAACGTCCCACAGCGACAGTTCCGTGCCACCGGCAGGTCTATGCGTTCTTTGACTTTCATTCATACAGTGGGTCGTCCTCCAAATGTATTTTCTTCATCGCGCGCCGTCTCCGCAAAAAACCACGCGGATCGTTTTCAGAATACAGAGCAGATCCATCCAAACCGACCTGTGTTCGATGTACTCCATGTCGTACACGATCTTTTCCTCCGGCTTGAGGTCGTAGCCGCCGTTGACCTGCGCATAGCCGGTCAATCCGGGCGTCACGGCCAGACGGTTGGAAAAGCCGACGATGTATTCCTCAAACAGCCTGTAAAAGCACGCGCGCTCCGGCCTCGGACCGACAAAGCTCATGTCACCCTTGAGGATGTTCCAGATCTGCGGCAGCTCATCCAGCCGCGTCCGGCGCAAAAACGCACCAAAGCGCGTACAGCGCCCATCATCCGCGTCCGCCCAGCGCGGTCCGTCCCGCTCGGCGTCTTGGCACATGGAGCGAAACTTATACATAGTAAACGGCTTGCCGTCCTTGCCCAAGCGCTCCTGCCGAAAGATCGGATCGCCCGGCGAGTCGAGCGCGATGATCAGCGCGATGACCGACATCGGCAGTGCCAGCACAGCCAAGCCCACCAGCGCACCGGAAATGTCGAACGCGCGCTTGAGCGCAAGATACGCCCGCTTTTCGGCGACACGCGGCCGCTCTATATACATCACGCGCTGCGCGGTGCAATTTTTCACGCCCGGATAGGAAACCACAGTCTCCATCACTCTCGCCCCATCTCTTTCTCTTCTCAGCTCTACCCACGGCGTCCGAAGCAGGCACATTCCACGCCGCCGGAAACTGAACACCGTGTTGATTACCCACGGGGGGGTTGGTAGACAACACCAGTTAAATTATAGCACGTTTCTGTAAGAAATCAACTTCTTCGGCAAAAAATATGCGATACATTTTGAATTTTACAAAACTATTGTACGCGCCCGTCTCCGCGCCAACCCTGGCAAGGACGCAGTGCATGGCCCGGCCGAAATCTGCACGAGCCGGCCGCTCTTGTGCGCTCGCGCCGGACAAGTGTGCGAGCGCGCGCCGCGAAGCGGTACTTTTTCACATATCAGCGAAAAAATACCGCGATCGGTCGGAATTTTTGTGCCGTGCTCCCATGGAAAATGCTGCGTCGGGAATTGACTTTTCCTGTCGCGTCTGAGATAATGAACACATTGAAAGCACAGGCAACTGACGGAACGTGGAGCACACCACATGGGAGCCTGCTGTAATACGAACTGTCGACCGTCTGGGCAAACCTGTGGCCATGGGACTCCATGGGCAACGGGTTTACCCTTTTTTTATTTTCATTTCATCTTTTTAAGGAGGATCTCATGAAAAAAGTAGCAGTCATTATGGGCAGCGACTCTGATTGGCCGGTCGTCAAGGCGGCCTGTCAGCAGCTCGACGCCTTTGGCATCCCCTACGAGGCGCACATCCTCAGCGCGCACCGCTCCCCGGTCGCTGCGGCGGACTTCGCCAAAAACGCCCGCGCCAACGGCTTCGGCGTGCTCATCTGCGCAGCCGGAATGGCGGCACACCTCGCGGGCGCGTTCGCCGGCAACTCCACCCTGCCGGTCATCGGCATCCCCATGAAGGGCGGCGCGGTCGACGGGCTGGACGCCCTGCTGTCTACCGTGCAGATGCCCAGCGGCATCCCGGTTGCGACCGTGGCCATAAACGGCGCGAAAAACGCCGCCGTGCTCGCGGCGCAGATTCTCTCCGTCAGCGACGAGGCGCTGGCCGAAAAGCTTGACGCGCAGCGTGTCGAGATGGCGCAGCAGATCGCCGCGAAGGAAGCCAAGCTTCAGGCGGAGCTGTCCTGCTGAGCGGCAACGCGGCAGAACACTCCTTTCGAATAGATAAAGATCCACACGAACCCGATCAACCATTATTTTGGAGGTATCATCATGGAACTCGTTTATACAGGCAAAACCAAAAATGTCTACGCGCTGGAAAACGGCAACTTCCTGCTCAAGTTCAAGGACGACTGCACCGGTAAGGATGGCGTGTTCGATCCCGGCGAGAACGCCGTGGGCCTGACCATCGACGGTGTGGGCGATGTGAACCTGCGCATGAGCATCTACTTCTTCGAGAAGATCAATGCCGCCGGCATCAAGACCCACTATGTCAGTGCCGACCTGAGCAACACCACCATGGAAGTCCTCCCTGCCAAGGTCTTTGGTCACGGTCTGGAGGTCATCTGCCGCCGCAAGGCCGTCGGCTCGTTCATCCGCCGCTACGGTGACCTCATCGAGTCCGGCGCTGACCTGCCCTACTATGTCGAGACGACCCTGAAGGACGACGCCAAGGGCGATCCGCTGATCACCAAGGACGCGCTGGTCGCGCTGGGCGTGATGAGCGACGCGCAGTACGAGGATCTGAAGGCGCAGACCCAGCAGATCACCAAGATCGTCGCTGACGACCTGAAGGAAAAGGGCATGGAGCTCTACGACATCAAGTTCGAGTTCGGCTACGCGCCCGACGGCAGCGTCATGCTCATCGACGAGGTCGCCAGCGGCAATATGCGCGTCTACAAGGACGGTCAGTACGTGGATCCCATGACGCTCTCTGAGCTGTTTTTCGCGTAATGGGCGGATATTTCGGAGCGTTTTCCCACCGTGAGGTGGGACTGGATGTGTTTTTCGGCACGGACTACCACTCCCACCTCGGTACACGCCGGGGCGGAATGGTGGTCTACGGGCGCGAAAACGGATTTGTGCGTGAGATCCACAACATTGAAAACACGCCCTTCCGCACAAAGTTTGAGACCAACCTGCACGAGTTCAAGGGCTATGTCGGCATCGGCTGTATCAGCGACACGGACCCGCAGCCGCTGCTTGTGCGCTCGCACCTCGGTCTGTACGCCATCTGCACGGTGGGCATCATCAACAACATCGACGAGCTGATCGACACCTACTTCTCCGACCACGGACACCAGTTCATGGCGCAGAGCAGCGGTAAGGTCAACGTCTCGGAGCTGGTCGCCGCCCTCATCAACATGAAGGAAAACCTCGTGGAGGGCATTTTGTATGCGCAGGAGATGATCCGCGGCTCCATCACGATCCTGCTGATGACGCCGGACGGCATTCTGGCCGCCCGCGACAAGCTGGGACGGCTGCCCGTTCTGGTCGGCAAGCATCCGGACGGCAGTCTGTGCGTCTCGTTTGAATCATTCGCCTATCACAAGCTCGGCTATGAGGACGCCTACGAGCTCGGCCCGCGCGAGATCGTGGCGCTGACGCGAAACGGCTACGAGACCGTCTCTCCTGCGGGCGAGGAGATGAAGATCTGCGGCTTCCTCTGGACGTACTACGGATACCCCAACTCGAATTACGAGGGCGTGAACGTCGAGGTCATGCGCTATCACAACGGCGATATCATGGCGCGGCAGGAGCTCGCGCAGGGCCGCCTGCCCGATGTGGACTACGTTGCGGGCGTGCCGGATTCCGGCGTGCCGCACGCCATCGGCTACGCCAACCGCAGCGGCAAGCCCTTTGCCAGACCCTTTGTCAAGTACACGCCCACCTGGCCGCGCTCGTTCACCCCGGACAATCAGGAGGTGCGCAATCAGGTGGCCAAGATGAAGCAGATCCCCGTGTCCGAGCTTATTGAGGGGAAAAAGCTGCTGTTCGTGGACGACTCCATCGTGCGCGGCACGCAGCTGCGCGAGACGGTGGACTTCCTCTACGAGTCGGGCGCAAAAGAGGTGCATATGCGCTCTGCCTGCCCGCCCATTATGTACAGCTGCAAGTACCTGAACTTCTCGCGCGGCAATTCCGACATGGAGCTGCTGGCGCGGCGCGTGGTGCAGGAGCTCGAGGGCGACGAGGGGCAGAAGCATCTCGACGAATACGCCGACGCCTCTACCGAGCGCGGAAAGTGCCTGCTGAGCTCTATCTGCGAAAAATTCGGTTTTGACTCACTCGGATACCAATCTCTTGACGGCGTGCTGGAGGCCATCGGCATCGACCGGGACAAGGTCTGCACGTACTGCTGGAACGGAAAGGAATAATCGACATGGAAAACTCTCGATCCGCCGCTTACGCGGCAGCCGGTGTGGACATCACGGCCGGTTACGAAGGCGTCAGACTCATGCGCGATGACGTCAAGCGCACCCACATTCCCGGTGTTGTGTCGGATATCGGCGGCTTCGGCGGCCTGTTCGCCCCCGATGTCTCCGGCATGAGCGAGCCCGTGCTCGTCTCGGGCACGGACGGCGTCGGCACGAAGCTGCGTCTGGCCGAGCTCATGGGTAAGCACGACACCATCGGTATCGACTGCGTGGCCATGTGCGTCAACGACGTGATCTGCTGCGGCGCAAAGCCCCTGTTTTTCCTTGACTACATCGCCATCGGCAAGAACGTGCCCGAAAAGGTCGCGTCCATCGTCTCCGGCGTCGCCGAGGGCTGCGTGCAGGCCGGCTGCGCCCTCATCGGCGGCGAGACGGCCGAGCACCCCGGCATGATGGCGGCCGACGACTACGACCTGGCCGGCTTCACCGTCGGTCTCGTGGACAAGCCGAAGGTCATCGACTCCGGCCGCATGGCAGCGGGCGACGTGGTGCTGGCACTGCCCTCGTCCGGCTTCCACTCCAACGGCTATTCGCTCGTGCGCAAGGTGTTCGACGTGGAGAACACCGATCTCAACCGCTACTATGACGAGCTCGGCGAGACGCTGGGCGAGGCGCTGCTGCGCCCGACTGTGATCTACGTCAAGCCCGTTCTGCGCTGCATCGACGCTGCCGACGTGCGCGGCGTGAGCCACATCACCGGCGGCGGCTTCTACGAAAACGTCCCGCGCTGCATCCCCGATGGGCTGTGCGCCCGCATCGACAAGGCCGCGATCCGCACGCCCGCCGTCTTCGGTCTGCTGCAGGCCAAGGGCGGCATCGACGAGCACGATATGTTCAACACCTTCAACATGGGTGTCGGCATGATCGTGGTCGTCAGCCCCGAGACCGCCGAGGCGGCGCTCGGCGCGCTCAAGGCCGAGGGCATCGACGCCTACGTCTGCGGCGAGATCGTCACCGGCGAGGAAAAAGTCTGTCTATGCTGAAACAACACGCCGGCAAAGGAGAAGACCTGAGTATGAACAAAGCGAAGATCGCCGTGCTGGTCTCCGGCGGCGGCACAAATCTGCAGGCGCTGCTCGACGCACAGGCGGCAGGCGCGCTTGCCCACGGTGAGATCACGCTGGTGGTCTCGTCCAACGAGGGCGCTTACGCGCTGACGCGGGCAGCCAACGCCGGCATCCGCGCGCAGACAGTCTCGCCGAAGCAGTGCGGCGGTCAGGCTGCCTTTGAGGCGGCGCTGTCGGCACTGCTGGCGGAGTGCGAGATCGATCTGATCGTGCTGGCCGGTTTCCTGACCATTCTCAGCGCGGACTTCACCGCGCGCTGGCCGTCACGCATCCTGAACGTGCACCCGTCCCTGATCCCCGCGTTCTGCGGCAAGGGGATGTACGGTCTGAAGGTCCACGAAGCGGCGCTTCGAACGGGCGTGAAGGTCACGGGCGCGACGGTGCATTTTGTCAATGAGATCCCGGACGGCGGACGCATCCTGCTGCAAAAAGCAGTGGAGGTCCTGCCGGATGACACGCCCGAAACGCTCCAGCGCCGGGTCATGGAGCAGGCGGAATGGCAGCTCCTGCCGCAAGCGGCGGAGCTGGTCTCGGAACAAATCGTAAAGGAGAAGCGCAATGCTTGACTTTCTCACCCTTCTGCGGGAAAATCCCTATCCCGGCCGCGGCATTCTTGTCAGCCGTGACCTCGTTTACTATTTCATTATGGGGCGCAGCGCCAACAGCCGCAACCGCATCTTCGTCACGACGGACGACGGTATCCGCACCGAGGCGCATGACCCCGCGAAGCTCGAAGACCCCAGCCTCATCATCTACCACCCCGTGCGCACCATGGGCGATGCGCTCGTGGTCACGAACGGCGACCAGACGGACACCGTCTGCCGGTACGGCGACTTCCGCAAGGGGCTCATGACCCGCGAATACGAGCCGGACGACCCGAACTGGACGCCGCGCATCTCCGCCATCCTCAACGCCGACGGCTCGTTTGAGCTGTCGATCCTCAAGCGCAAAAACGGACGCTGCCTGCGCGAGTTTTTCTGCTATGAGGGCGTCGACGCCGGACAGGGATACTTCATCAGCACCTATCAGGGCGACGGCAGTCCCCTGCCGACCTTCGCCGGCGAGCCGCTGGAGGTCACCGTTCCAACACCGGAGGAAGTCTGGCAGGCACTCAATGCGGACAACAAGGTGTCCCTTTACACAAACGTGAACGGCGAGGTACGCCTGTTCAACAAAAATCTGGGCGATTAAGGAGGCCGTAACGATATGAATGAGCTGGAACTGAAATATGGCTGCAACCCCAACCAGAAGCCGTCCCGAGTCTTTATGCGTGACGGGTCTGACCTGCCGTTCGCTGTCCTCAACGGCAAGCCCGGCTACATCAACCTGCTCGACGCACTCAACTCCTGGCAGCTCGTCAAGGAGCTCAAGGCCGCCACCGGTCTGCCCGCCGCTGCCAGCTTCAAGCACGTGTCCCCCGCCGGCGCGGCCGTCGGCATGCCGCTGAGCGAGGTGGACAAGAAGATCTACTTCGTTGATCCGGCCGCGGAGCTCACGCCCATCGCCTGCGCCTACATCCGCGCGCGCGGTGTTGACCGCCTGTGCTCCTACGGCGACTGGGCGGCACTGTCCGACACCTGCGACGCCGCGACCGCGAGCTATCTCAAGGACGAGGTGTCCGACGGCATCATTGCCCCGGGCTACACCGACGAGGCGCTGGAGATCCTGAAGACCAAGAAAAAGGGCAACTACAACGTCGTACAGATCGATCCGGACTATCTGCCCGCCGCGACGGAGCACAAGGACGTGTTCGGCATCACCTTCGAGCAGGGGCGCAACGACATCGTGATCGACAAGGAAATGCTCACGAACATCGTCTCGGAAAATAAGGATCTGCCCGAAAACGCGAAGATCGATATGATCGTCGCCCTCATCACGCTCAAGTACACGCAGTCCAACTCCGTCTGCTACGTCAAGGACGGTCAGGCCATCGGCGTGGGCGCGGGTCAGCAGAGCCGCATCCACTGCACGCGTCTGGCCGGACAGAAGGCGGACAACTGGTACCTGCGCCAGCATCCGAAGGTCCTCGCGCTGCAGTTTGTGGACGACATCCGCCGTCCCGACCGCGACAACGCCATCGACGTCTACACCTCCGACGAGTATGAGGACGTGCTGGCCGACGGCGTGTGGCAAAACACCTTCAAGGTACGCCCCGAGGTACTGACCGCCGAGGAAAAGAAGGCATGGATCGCAACGCAGACCGGCGTCACCGTCGGCAGCGACGCGTTCTTCCCCTTCGGCGACAATGTTGAGCGCGCGAGAAAATCTGGTGTGACCTACATCGCAGAGCCGGGCGGCTCGATCCGCGACGACCACGTCATCGCCACCGCCGACAAGTACGGCATGGTGCTGGCCTTCACCGGCGCGCGCCTGTTCCACCACTGAGTCATCACATGCATTTCCGTTTTTGCCGCCGCGCAGATCCCATTTGGCATTTGCGCGGCGGCAAACAAAAATATTAAGAAGATTGAGGGAGAGCGCCATGAACCTTCTGGTCATCGGCGGTGGCGGCCGTGAGCACGCCATCGTCAGAAAACTGAAAGAAAACCCCGAAGTGGAGACGATCTACTGCCTGCCCGGAAACGGCGGCATCGCGGCCGACGCCGTGTGCGTCGCGGACATCGGCGCGAAGGACATCCCCGCACAGGTGGCCTTTGCCAAGAGCCACGATATTGATTTTGCCGTGGTCGCGCCGGACGATCCGCTGGTGCTCGGCGCGGTAGACGCGCTGGAGGCCGCCGGTATCCCCTGCTTCGGTCCGGAGGCGAAAGCCGCCATCATCGAGGGCAGCAAGGTCTTTTCCAAGGATCTGATGAAAAAATACGGCATCCCGACGGCGGAGTATCAGGTGTTTACCGACGCCGGTGCCGCCATGGACTATGTCAAGACCTGTCCCCTGCCCGTCGTCGTCAAGGCGGACGGTCTGGCGCTGGGAAAGGGCGTGCTCATCGCGGAGGATCGCGCGGCCGCCGTCGCAGCGGTCGAGACCATCATGCTCGACCGTGCCTTCGGCAACAGCGGCAGTCAGGTGGTCATTGAGGAATTTCTCACCGGACCGGAGGTCTCCGTGCTCGCCTTTACGGACGGCAAGACCGTCGTGCCCATGGTGTCCTCGATGGACCACAAGCGGGCGCACGACCATGACGAGGGGCTCAACACCGGCGGCATGGGCACCGTCGCCCCGAACCCGTATTACACGGATGACATTGCCCATACATGCATGGACACCATCTTTCTGCCCACCATGCGCGCAATGAACGCCGAGGGGCGCACGTTCCGCGGCTGCCTGTATTTCGGCCTGATGCTGACACCGAACGGCCC
>ERZ857951.2083-NODE-2083-length-18699-cov-4.612208_pt1 | contig 18699 bp, 14 predicted proteins | sample MGYA00519759_ERZ857951 | MGnify/ENA primary metagenome ERZ857951 (study PRJEB31778, sample SAMEA3449377) | human gut metagenome | biome: human gut; feature: human-associated habitat; material: faeces | place: United Kingdom | collected 2010/2012 ...
CGCTCGGCGGGAACGCCCGCTACGCGGGCCGCGCGGCCTTCACGGTATTGCCTTAAAATTTCCCGAGAAATATGGTTTAGAAAAGGCTCCGACGGCGCACAATACCGTCAGAGCCTCTTCTATTTCGCAGCGCCCGCCACGCGGGCAGAAAGGACACGCTTATGAATGAACCGAAACGCCGCGCCGCGCGGCATTCCCTGACCGGGACGGGCTTATACATAGCCCTGTTCCTCGGATTGACGGCACTCGCCGTCACGGGCTATTGGATGCTGCTCCCCTCTTCCACTGACAAAACACCGACCAATGTGACCGAGCCGCCGGTCACGACTCCCATCACCGCAGAGCCGGTCACCCCGGACGTTCCCGAGGTCAAGCCGGAGGAGCCGGCCGAGCCGGTGCAGTCCGTTGTGGAGGTCACGGTCTCGGAAAAGGAGCCGGAGGTCACCGAGCCGGTCACGCCCGTCGCGCCGCGGCTCATTGTCTCTCCCCTGAGCGGTGAGACCGTCGCCGCCTTCAGCATGGACGAGCTCGCTTACAGCGAAACGCTCGCCGACTGGCGCACACACGACGGCATCGACATCAAGGCGGACGCCGGCACGCAGGTGCTCGCCGCCAGCTCCGGCACGGTGCTCTCCGTCGCGGACGACGATCTGATGGGCACCACCGTCGTCATCGCGCACGACGGCGGCTACGAGACCACCTACTCCAACCTTCAGAGCGTCCCGACCGTCGCGCCGGAGCAGTACGTCTCCGCCGGACAGGTCATCGGCGCGGTCGGCACGACCTCGCTCGCTGAGGCTTCCATGTCGCCGCACCTGCACTTCTCCGTCACAAAGGACGGCGAGATCATCGACCCGCAGGAATTTCTCAAGTCCTGACAAAAGAGCCGATCCAACGGATCGGCTCTTTTCTTATATTCGCTTATCGGTACGCCGTCAGCTGATCGCTTCACTCAGTCCGCATCGGGCTTCGTAGCCTCCTCAAAGATCGCAACAGCCTCCGCGTTCGGGGCCTCGGTGAATCTCGCCACAAGATAGGCCGCGAGGAAGCTGACGATAAAGCCGGGAACGATCTCATACACACCCGTCGAGGCGGTGAGACCGCTCAGCAGCCAGCCGAGATCCACCACGAAGCCGGACACCACGCCCGCGACCGCGCCCTTGTAGTTGAAGCGCTTCCAGAAGAGGGAGAGCAGAATGGTGGGGCCGAAGGAGGAGCCGAAGGCGCCCCAGGCGTTCTCCACCATGTCCATAATGGCCTGTGCGCCGCTGCCCTTGGAGTTGGCGATGGCAAAGGCGATCAGGGAGAGGACGAGCACCAGCACACGGCCGATGAGCAGCGTTTCCTTCTCGCTCGCACCCTTGCGGAAGAAGGGCTTATAGAGGTCCGCCGTGAAGGAGCTGGAGGCGACGAGCAGCTGAGAATCCGCCGTGGAGATGGACGCGGCGATGATGGCCGCGAGCAGCAGACCGCAGATGCCCGCCGGGAAGAACTTGCGGGACATGGCGATGAAAACGAGCTTTTGGTTGCCGTGGGTGAGCAGCTCCTCGCCCATGATCATGCGCCCGAAATAGGCGATCATAACGGCGGAGAAGAGGGAAATGACGACCCAGATGATGGCCACAATAGAGGACTTCTTGATCATCGAGGGCTTCTCGATGGACATGAAGCGCACAAGGATGTGCGGCATACCGAAGTAACCGAGACCCCAGCCGAGGCCGCTGACAATGTCCTGCCAGCTCGCGTTGAAGATGCCGCCGCCGAAGGCGCACTGCGTCACCGCGCCGGTCGCAGCGTCGGTATACTCATAGACCGTCTCCAGTGCCGTGGGATCAAGCAGCTCGCTGTGGCCGAAATAGACGACGATAGGCACCAGCATCAGCGCCGCCATCATCGTCCAGCACACGGCGGCGAAGCCGCCGAAGAAGGTGTAGGCCACGATGATGAGCAGGAAGGCGAACATGGCGATCTTCGGGGAAATATCCGGGAAGAGCGTGGTAAACACGGAGGTGCCCGCCACCAGCGCGGAGGCCACATAGATCGTGTAGGCAAAGAGGAAGATGAGCGCGCACACGAGCTGCAGCGCGCGGGAATCGACCGCGAAGCGGTTCGTCAGGTACTGCGGGAGCGTGATGGAATCGTTCGCCGCCTTGGAGAAGGTGCGCAGCCGCTTGGCGCACAGGATCCAGTTGGCCGCCGTACCGATGGCAAGGCCGATGCCGATCCACATCTGGCCGAAGCCGAAGGCGAGGATCGAGCCGGGCAGGCCCATCAGCAGCCACGCGGACATATCGGACGCCTGCGCGGACAAGGCGGTGACCCAGGGGCCCATGGAGCGTCCGCCGAGGAAGAAGTCCTCCGAATTTTTGTTCGTGCCGTTGAAGTAGAACACCAGCGCCACGCCGAGCAGGATAACAAAGTACGCGATAAATGTTGTGATCTCCCAGTTCATAAGCTTTTGTCCTTCCGTCTTTCTGTTTGAGGCAGATACCTTATGGAAAAGCCGCACGAGGCAAAATAAAACAAGAGAGGCACGACGAATGTCGTGCCTCTCTTGCGCTCCCGATCGGTCCATGATCTGTCTGCCGGCAGCCGCCGGCAGATAAACATACAGCTTTTCACGACAATATCAATTTAATATTAAATGCCAAATGGCGTGATTTGTCAAGGGATGTTCCGGAAAATTGTTGCGTTTCTGCACGCCAGGGCTAAAGCTGCACTCATCCAGCCGCAGTCCGAGCGTGAAGCGGTCCTGACGGGCCGTGAACCGCCGCAGGGCAATGAGGACGATCTGCGAGAGCCGCAGGGGTGTGAGGCTCCCGTGCAGGCGGTGCCAGCCATCGTCCAGTCTGTTCCTGAAACCACATCCGTATTTAGCGTTGGACAAAGCGGATGGCATAGCTACCCTCACGCTTGGAACGGTCGAACCACCGCCCTGGGCGCGCAGCAGAGATACCCGGTCGGTATTCTGCGCCCGCGCCTTTTCCTCCGGCGTGAAATAGATAAATTTAGCCATTCTTTTTCTCCGTATGGATCGATGTAGTCCCTCTTGCCGCCAGAGGGACGCTGTGGTACAATTTCTCTCCGTGATATTCTGTGAGAGAAGGAAGAAGGAAATGAATCAAAAAGAACTCAACGAGATCCGCCGGCGCTTCCGGCTCGATAAAAACAACTTCAGCCACATCTTCGGCTGCTATGTCAACTCCAACCGCGAGGTCATCTCGTGGATCGACGCCTCCCTCGGCCTCATGCGGCAGGAGGAGCAGGAGATGTATCTGGGGCTGCTCAAAAAGACGCTCTCCGGCACGCTGGGGCGCAACCTCATTGACATCGAATTCTCCACCGCGCAGGTCGCGGACAGCGACGAGCACCGCCTGCTCCAAACCCTGCGCCAGACGGAGTGCAAGGATGCGAACGCCCGCGAAACGCTCTGCCGCAAAATTATTGAATCTCTCAATATGGGCGAGACGAACTGCCTCATTCTCCTCGCCGCCGACGCCTATGATGTTCCTTACCGCGGCAAGGACGACGAGCTGCAGGCAGACGCCTCCGGCGACGTCTACAAGTATTTTGTCTGCGCCATCTGTCCTGTGAAGGCGCCGACGCTCGAGCTGCGCTACGACACCGACGAGAACTTCTTCCACCCCAGCTCCACCGGACATATTGCCCTTGCGCCCGAGCTGGGCTTCCTCTTCCCCGCCTTCGACGACCGCGCGGCGAACATCTACAACGCGCTTTTTTACAGCAAGAATGTCGAGCTCATCCACGAGGAGGTCATCGACGCGGTGTTCCGTGTGGAGCCGCCGATGTCCGCCGTCGAGCAGAAAAATGTGTTTGATACCGCGCTCGCTGATACGCTTGAAAAGGATTGCAGCTACGATGTAGTGCAGTCCGTCCACGAGCAGCTGCGCGGCCGCATTCAGGAGCATAAGGAGAACCGCGACCCCGCGCCGCTGGAGCTGACGGTCGGCGACGTCGGCGGCATCCTGTCCGAGAGCGGCGTGAGCGAAGAGAAGGTCGAGAGCTTCCGCCGCGAGTGCGAGAAGCAGTACGGTGAGAATGCCGCGCTGAATCCGAAGAACATTCTTGGCACGGGCAAGTTCGAGATCACCACGCCGGAGGTGAAGATCACCGTCGCACCGGAGAACAGCTATCTCATCGAGGCCCGCATGATCGGCGGGCGCAGGTACCTGCTCATTCCCGCCAACGACGGCGTGGAGGTCAACGGCGTGAGCGTGAGCATTCCGAACGAGGAGCATAGCTGATCACAGAGCCGCAGCACCGGTCATCACCGATGCCGCGGCTCTGCACTATGTATACGATATCTCTTCATGATCGTCGGGCTTGTGTCCCATGGCAAGGCGTTTGCGTTGGAGCTCACGGCGGCGCTTGCGGTCGATCCGCAGGCCATAGATCGTACCGTCAGCCTTGCTGTTGTCCTCGAAGATCCTGCCCATGTGGTGAAGCATCTGCACGACCGAATCGCCAAGGGTGAGCGAGCGGTATACCGCATCTCTTTTTGCTACCCTGCTGTCGGGCGGTACATCCGTCTCCTGTTCCGGCGTGTCGTTGGTCGGTTCGCCGGTATTCTCTTCCGCACCATTCGATGTGTCCGTCTTTTGCGCAGATTCGTGGTACACCGGCACGTCATTCCTTGGACGCGGGTCAGGATCTATCGGTGCCGGGCTCTCTCCTGCACGGGCTGTTCTTTCGCTTGCCTATGGGACATTGGACACGCGCCAACGCGGAGATTTGCTTACTTGCTGTTAGGGGCCATCCGAAGCGACAAGCGAAGGACGTCCATCAGGTCATTATTTCTCATGTGGAAGAACACAGTAAAAAGCCAGATGAGGTAAGGGAACGAATCGAGAGACTTATGGGGGATGTGCCGCGCATTGAGTTATTTGCCCGTCAGAAAGCTGATGGCTGGGACGTTTGGGGTAATGAGGCCATCAATGATGTGGAACTGACAACGTAACACATCTCACCATAGCAGGCACGAAGGAAGCATCAGAACATGGATGTAAGCGAGACGTTCTAAAGTCTGCTTACTGATTTGTATGATGTGGCGCGGCAATGTAGGTGTGTGAGATGGGAGATGGAAGCGGTTTCAGACTGTAGAAGAATAGAATCCAGTCTATACCCATCATAAGATACCGATCAAGGCGTAGACGACAGATGCTGCGATCCACGCGACACAGCACTGCATCAACACGATGCCTACCGTTTTCAGCGTTGAGCCGAATTCCCGCCGGATCGTGGCTACCGCCGCGATGCAGGGAGTATACAGCAGCGTAAAGACCAGGAAGCTTGCGGCGGAGCGGTTGGTGAACATTGTAAAAAGCGGGGCCCCGCCCAACAAAACCTCCAGCGTGCTGACGACGGATTCCTTTGCGATGAAACCGGAGATCAGGGAGGTCGCGCAGCGCCAATCCGCAAAGCCCAGCGGTGCGAACACCGGGGCGATCCATCGGCCGATGAGGGCCAAAAGACTGTCGGCGCTGTCGGCCACCACGTTCAGCCTGATATCAAAGCTTTGCAGGAACCAGATGATGATCGTAGCCAGAAAAATCACCGTAAAGGCCCTCTGCAAAAAATCCTTGGCCTTTTCCCACAGCAGAAGCGCAACGCTCTTGAGGCTCGGCAAACGGTAATTGGGAAGCTCCATGACAAACGGTACCGGCTTCCCGCGGAATGTGCTCCAGTTCATGATAAGAGCTGCAACGATCCCGATCAGAATGCCCAGCAGATACAGAGAGATCATCACGAGCGCGCGGTGCGTCGGGAAGAACGCCGCGGTAAAAAACGCGTAGATGGAGATCTTCGCCGAGCAGCTCATATAAGGCGTGAGCAGGATGGTCATCTTGCGGTCACGGTCACTCGATACCGTGCGCGTCGCCATGATGGCCGGCACGGAGCAGCCGAAGCCGATGAGCATGGGAACGATGCTGCGGCCGGACAGGCCGATCTTGCGCAGAGGCTTGTCCATCACAAATGCGACGCGGGCCATGTAGCCGGTATCCTCCAAAATAGAGAGGAAGAAAAAGAGCGTCACGATGATAGGCAGGAACACCAGCACACTGCCTACGCCCGTAAAAATGCCGTCGATGATGAGGCTATGTACCACAGGGTTGATGCCGTAAGCGGTCAGCGCACGGTCAGTCAAATTTGTCACGGCATCGATGCCCAGGGTCAAAAGGTCGGATAAACCTGCACCGATCACACCGAAGGTCAGCCAGAACACCAGCGCCATAATGCCGATAAAGCATGGCAGAGCCGTATATTTGCCGGTAAGTATCTTGTCGATTGCTACGCTGCGCTTGTGCTCGCGGCTTTCGCCGGGGCGCACAACAGTTCTTTCGCACAGACGTTCAATAAAGTTGAACCGCATATCGGCCAGGGCGGCCTCACGATCCAGCCCGGTTTCACTTTCCAGCTCGGCAATCGTGTGGCCCAGCAGTTCCTTCTCGTTCTCATCCAGATCCAGCGCTTTTTCAATCAGCGGATCGCCCTCCACAAGTTTGGTCGCGGCAAAGCGCACAGGCAGGCCAGCGCGGGCGGCGTGATCTTCAATCAAATGGTTCACAGCATGGATACAGCGATGCACCGCGCCGCCCTTGCCGTCGCCAGCATCGCAAAAGTCGATGCGGCCGGGCGTCTCGCGGTGGCGGGCTACATGCAAGGCGTGTTCGACCAGTTCGTCAATACCCTCGTTTTTGGCGGCAGAGATGGGGATGACCGGGATGCCCAGCATCGCCTCCATCTTGTTGATGCGCACCGTGCCGCCGTTGCCGCGCATTTCGTCCATCATGTTCAGCGCCAGCACCATGGGGATATCCAGCTCCATCAGCTGCATGGTCAGGTAGAGGTTGCGCTCGATGTTGGTGGCGTCCACGATGTTGATGATGCCGGTGGGCTTTTCGCCGATGATGAACTGCCGGGTAACGATCTCCTCGCTGGAATAGGGGGACATGGAATAGATGCCCGGCAGGTCGGTGACCTCAGTCTCCGGGTGCCCCTTGATGGCACCGCTCTTGCGGTCCACCGTCACACCCGGGAAGTTGCCGACGTGCTGGTTGGAGCCGGTGAGCTGGTTGAACAGGGTAGTCTTGCCGCAGTTCTGGTTGCCCGCCAGCGCAAAGGTCAGGGTCTTATCCTCCGGCAGGGGATGCTCCCCCTCCTTGGTGTGGTACTTGCCGCCCTCACCAAGACCCGGGTGCTCCACCATCTTCTCCGCCACCGGGGCGTGCACCGCCGGGGTCTTTTCGGTGGGGGTCACGGTGATCTGTGCCGCGTCGTCCAGACGCAGGGTCAGCTCATAGCCGTGGATGCGCAGCTCCATGGGGTCGCCCATGGGCGCCAGCTTTACCAGCGTGACCTCTGCTCCGGGGATCAGACCCATATCCAGAAAGTGCTGCCGCAGTGCGCCTGCACCGCCCACAGCCTCCACTATGGCGCTTTTGCCGATCTGTAACTCTTTTAACGTCATATCCGTTGCCTTCTTTTATATGTACTGTTCTTGTGTGTTAGTCTGTGTTAACAAATGTAGTATAGGCTAACTGACAGCGGATGTCAATAGAGAATATAGACATAAAAAAAGCACCGCACACTCTCAGGCGAGAATATGCGGTGCTCCGGTTCAAATCATTATTACTTCACGGTGTGGTAGCCATCGGGGTTGTTCTTCTGCCAGTTCCAGCTGTCGGCGCACATCTCCTCGATGCCGTACTCGGCCACCCAGCCCAGCTCGTTCTTGGCCTTGGTGGGGTCGGCGTAGCACTCCGCGATATCGCCGGGGCGGCGCGGGTCGATGACGTAGGGGATCTCCTTGCCGCAGGCCTTGGAGAAGGCGTGGATGACATCCAGCACGCTGTAACCCTTGCCGGTACCCAGATTGCAGATGAAGAGGCCACAGCCGGTCTCCAGCTTGCGGATGGCGCACACATGGCCCCGGGCCAGATCCACAACGTGGATGTAGTCACGCACACCGGTGCCGTCCGGGGTGGGGTAGTCGTTGCCAAAGACGTGCACCTTTTCCAGCTTGCCCACAGCCACCTTGGCAATGTAGGGCATCAGGTTGTTGGGGATGCCGTTGGGGTCCTCGCCGATCAGGCCGCTCTTGTGGGCGCCGATGGGGTTGAAGTAGCGCAGCAGCGCCACATTCAGGCTGGGGTCAGCCTTGCAGACGTCCTGCAGGATGCGCTCGGTGAAAGCCTTGGTGGTGCCGTAGGGGTTGGTGGTAGCGCCCACAGGGAAGTCCTCGGTGATGGGCACACTGGCGGGGTCGCCGTAGACGGTAGCGGAGGAGCTGAACACGAAGTTATGGCAATCATGATGGCGCATCACGTCCAGAATGACCAGCGTGCAGTTGAGGTTATTGTAGTAGTACTCGATGGGCTTGGACACGCTCTCGCCCACAGCCTTGTAGGCTGCAAACTGGATGACGGCGGTGATGTCCGGGCACTCGGAGAAGATCTTCTCCACGTCCTCGCGGCGGGTCATGTCTGCCTTGTAGAAGCGGAAATCCTTGCCGGTGATCTGCTTGACCCGGTCCAGAACCACAGGAGAAGCATTATAATAGTTATCTGCCACCACGATATCGTAGCCAGCGTTCAACAGCTCAATGCAGGTGTGGCTGCCGATGTAGCCGGCACCGCCGGAAACCAAAATTGCCATAGCCGAGTACCTCTCTCACATAGTATTTCTTGCTTTTTCTCTTTGCGCCGGGCGCTGCCCGGTCTGTTTAAAGCATACCGCTTTTTGCCGCAGACTGCAAGGGGCGCTTTCTTTATTCAGATATATTTTTGTTGCATCTTTTCGCATTACACTTTTGATTGACAGAGATTTTTCGCACTTTTCACATGGAGAGAATGCGCCGTTTGTGCAAAACATAGAAATGGAGAGGGAAACACCCTCAGTCGCAGCCTCCCACCACGCAAAAACGTCTGCCGAAGCAGACGTTTTTGCATGGTGTATCATTTTTAAAGCTTTCCGCACTGCTTGCCGGTGAAGAACCGCAGGGTGGTGGTGGCGCGGAACACTTTGCCTGCCCGCAGCACCGTGGAGGGGAACTCCGGGTGAGAGGGGCTGCAGGGATAATGCTGGGTCTCCAAGGCAAAGCCGCCGTACTTTCGCATGGGCTCGCCGCCCTTGCCCGGGGCGGGGCATTCCTGCAAAAAGTTGCCGGTGTACAGCTGGATGCCCGGCTGGGTGGTGTACAGCTTCATGCTGATGCCGGTCTTATCGCTGGTAGCCCATGCGCAGATGCTCTGGCTGGAGCCGCGTGCGCGGTCGATGACATAGCAGTGGTCGTAGCCGCCGCCCACCATGGTGGTCTGGGAGAAGCCGGTGTCGATCTCCTTACCGATGGTCTTACCGGCAGTAAAGTCCATGGGGGTGTTCACCACGGGCAGGATGTTGCCGGTGGGGCAGGTGGCGTTGTTGCCTTCCAGATAGCGGGAGGCGTAGATGCGCAGCTTCTGGTTCAGCACGTCGCCGCCGCCGTCCAGATTGAAGTAGCTGTGGTTGGTCAGGTTTACGATCGTGTCGGCGTCCGAGGACACACGGTAGTCCATGCGGAAGGTGTTGTCGTCGGTGAGGGTATAGCGCACCGCGATCTTCAGGGTGCCGGGAAAGCCGTCCTCGCCGTCGGGGCTTACAGCCTCCATCAGCAGGGTGTCGCCGAAGTACTTCACCTCATAGATTTTCCGGGAAAAACAGCCGTGCAGGTGGTTTTCGCCGTTGTTTTTTTCCAGCTGGTAGGTCTTGCCGCCCAAGGTAAAGACGGCGTTCTCGATACGGTTGGCGTAGCGTCCCACAAAAGCACCGCAGCAGGTGCTGCCGGACGAGGTGAAGTCATTCTCGTAATCTGCCATGGTGTCGTGACCCAGCACCACATCCACCGGGCCGTTTTTGGCCGGGACGATGATATTTTTGATCACGCAGCCGTAATCCAGCACACTGACGGACATACCGCCGGGGTTCGAGAGGATATACTCGGTAACATTAGCGCCCTCTTTGGTCACACCGAAGGGCTTGGAACGGATCTGTGCCATTGGGCCTCGCCTCCTAAAGCTTTTTTCGGAAATGCAAAAGGGGCAGACTGCCCCCTTTTGCATCTTGTCTGTATTTATGATTATATCACAGTTTTACAGTTTTGTGTTGGAATCCTTTTAGAATTACCATCCAATTTTTGCGGCGATTTTTTGTTGGAATCATCGAAAGTGCCTACAATACCAAAAAGCGCCCCGCACTTCCGGTGGAAATGCGGGGCGCTTTGGTGATACGGGCTGTAAGCCTTATGCTTCCGGCTGAGGCTGTGCCGCAGAGGACTGGGCGGCAATGAACTCGGCGGCATCGTCCGGGATGTCGTCCAAGTCCTCGTCGCTGCCGATATCCACGTTGAGCGGCGGCTTCTTGAACAGGATATCGTACAGCACCGGAACGATATACAGGGTCATCAGGGTGGCGTAGCTCAGGCCGCAGATGATGACGATGGCCATGCCGCTCATCAGCTGGCTTGCCATATCGTTGCTGAACACCATTTGCAGCATTGCCAGCACGGTGGTCAGGGTGGTCATCAGAATGGGACGCATACGGGTCTTGCCGGTCGCCACCAGTGCGGCGCGGCGCTCCATGCCGCCCATGCGCAGCTGGTTGGCGTAGTCCACGAACACGATGCCGTTGTTGACGACCGTACCCATCAGCACGATGAAGCCCATCATGGAGATCATGGTCAGCTGCTGGCCGGTGAGCAGCAGGCCCAGCAGACCGCCGGTAAAGGCCAGCGGCACGGTGAACAGCACGATGAAGGGAGACAGCAGGCTCTGGAACTGTGCCACCATGACAAGATAGACAAAGGGCAGGGCCAGTGCCATCCACTGGATCATCTCGTCGGTCATATAGTTGACGCTGTCGCTCTCGCCGCCCATGGAGAAGGAGCAGCCCTCCGGCATCTCATCAGTGAGGGCAAAAGCATCCAGCGCCTTTTTCACGGCACGGGCCTGCACCGTGGTGTTGTAGCCCGGGGCAGTCTCGGCAGTGACGGTGACAAACTGGTTCCGGTTCTCGCTGGTGATGGAGTCCGGTGCGGTGCCGGTGGTCCAGCTGGCGATATCCGACAGCTTGCAGGTTCCGGTGGCGGTGGTGCCGTCTGCGGACATGACGGTGGTCTCAAAGGTCATGTCCATCATGTTTTCCTTGGTCAGCGGGTCCAGATTGTTGCTGATCTGCACATCCATGGTGGTACCGTCCACGGTAACAGGGGTCTGTGCCGTGGTGGTGGTGGTCAGCTTTGCCGCGATCTGCTGGTACACCTGCGCAACGGTCAGGCCGTTGGCGCGCACCTTGTCGCGGTCCACCTGCAGGATGATGGTGGAATCGCCCGCGCCCAGACCATTGGTGGCGTTCTGGAAGCCCTCGGTGTTGTTCACGATGTCTACCACCTTCTCGGACAGGGCGGTCAGGGTCTCGGCATCGGTGCCGTAGATCTTGATGGTCAGGCCGGTGGACAGCTGACTGGTCAGGTCATCCGTCATGCCGTACTGCTGGACGGTGGCGGTGCAGTCCGCCACCCCGGCCACGGCTTCCTCCATGGCCTTGCAGGCGGCGTCGATCTTGGAAGAGGAAAGCTCCTCGTTGAGCTTGACGTTGATCTTATACTTGCCGTAGCCGTTGGCGGCGTTCAGCAGGTCAGTGATGGTGGAGGGCAGGCCGAGGTTGGAGACATCCATGCCCGCCACAGTGTTGTCGGGGGTAATGCCTACCTCCTCCACGCCGTCCACAGCCATCACGGCCTGTACCACCTTACCGGCCACATCGTAGGACTCGTCCTTCGAGAGGGTGTCGGTGGTGGAAAGGGTGATCATGGCCTCGTTGCTGGTGCTGGTGGGCAGCAGCACGATGCCCATGGAGACCACCCGCCAGCAGCAGAACACCAGCAGCAGCACTGCGGCTGCCAGCGGCACAAAGCGATTTTTCAGCGCCTTTTCCAGACTGCGGCCGTAGGCGTTCTGAATTTTATCGAACCATGCCAGCTTTTTGGGCTGGGCATTCTTCAGCACGGTAGCCGAGGCGGCGGGCACCACAGTCAGTGCCACGATGAGGGAAGCCATCAGGCAGTAGCCGATGCACAGGGACATGGGACCCATCAGGTTGCGGATGAGGCTGGCAGAGAACACTGCCGGCAGGAACACGCACACCGAGGTAAGGGTAGAGGCCACGACCGACATACCCACCTGACGTGCACCCTGCACCGCAGCGCGGGCGGCGGGCACGCCGCGGCCGCGCAGACGGTAGATGTTCTCGATGACAACGACAGAGTTATCCACCAGCATACCGATGCCCAGCGACAGGCCGGCCAGCGTCATGACGTTCAGGTCAAGACCCGTGAAGTACATCAGCACCACGGCAAACAGCACCGACAGGGGGATACTGACGCCGACCACCAGCGTGGGCTTGACGTCCTTCAGGAAGATGGCCAGCACGACGATGGCCAGTGCGGCACCCACCAGCATACTGGTGAGGATGCTCTTGATCAGGATGCTGATGTAGTTGCCCTGATTGGACAGCACCACAACGTGCAGACCCTCGTACTGGGCTTCCAGCTCCTTGAAAGCGTCCAGACAGTTGGCAGATACGTCACCTGCGCTGGAACTGTCGTCCTTGTAAATTTTCAGCACCGAGGCCTGCTCGCCGTTCAGGCGGGTATAGCTGTCGGCGGCGTTGTCGATGATCTCCACGTCTGCCACGTCGGAAAGGCGCACATCGCCGTAGCCCTCCACATGGAGCAGCAGCGCACCGCGGATATCGTCCACGCTGTCGTATTCCTCGCCCACCTTCAGCAGCCACGACTCGCCGCTTTCATCCTTAACGTAACCGGCGGGCATGGAGAAGTTCTGGGCGTAGATGAGGGTGGCAAGGGTCTTGATATCCAGCTGCTTGGTCACATCGGCGCTGGCAAGCGCCTTTTCCTTGGCGGCCTCGTACTGGGTCTTGGCCTCGCTGAGCTGCTTTTCGTACTCATTCAGCTGCTCGCGGGCTTCGGTAAACTGCATATAGGCGACCATCTGCTGCTGGGTAAAGTTGCCCAGCGCTTTGGAGAACTCGCTCATCATGCCGGGCACGTTGTCCATGGCCTTGATGGTATCTTCCAGCGTCTTATAGATGACGTTCAGGCTGTCCTGCAATTGCAGCTCGTCTGCCAGATCCGCAGCGCCCTCGCCCTGCGTACCGGTCTCGGTGTTGATGCGGTTTTGCAGGGTCTGCAAAGCAGAGGAGAGCTTATCGGTGATATCCCGCAGCTCGGACACGATCTCGATCAGGGAGTCGATATCCCGCATACCGGTGTTGTTGAACTTGTCCATGACCCGCTGCAAACCAGCCTGCACCTCGATGAGTGCCTGCTGCACCTCAGGCTCCTTGACCACGGCGATCAGGTTGTTGACGCTTTGCAGCAGCGCCTCCGCCTGCTTGCGCACTACTTCTACGGCTTCGCCGACCTCGGAGCTGAGGGTGCCCATGACCGTGTTGGACACGGTATTGCCGAAGTTTTTGAACTGCTTATCGTATTCTGCGCGGCCGGCCTTGATCTTGGCCTCGGCCTCCTCCAACTGTGTGTGCGCCACTTCCAGCTGAGTGTCGATAAGCTCCATCAGCTTTTCGTTGATGGCGTCCACCTTTTCCTGATTCAGCTGCACCTGCACCAGCTGCTCCACAAGGCCGCTGGAGGATACGCTGGACACGCCGCCCTTGCGCTGGACGTAGGGAGTCATGGTGTTCTTGATAAAATCAGAAAGGTCGTACACCGAACTGCCCTCGCGGCTGACAGCCACGGTCATAAAGGCGTTCATGTTCATGCTGTACTGTATCACAGAAGGGGTCAGCGCCGTCTCCGGCAGGTCGCTCTTGGCCTGATCCAGCTTGTTGGACACCTGCACCAGTGCGCTGTCCATATCCGTGTCATCCACGAACTGCATCAGCAGCAGGCTGTAGTTTTCAGCCGAGGTGGCGGTGATCTTTGAAACACCCGGCACCGTAAGCGCGTTTTGCAGCACGTCCGAGACCTCGGTCTCCACACGCTCCGGGCTGGCACCGGGATACACGGTGACCACCATCAGATACGGTGTGCTGACATTCGGCAGCAGGTTGGTTTTCATCTTGGTGATCGACACAAAGCCGAGCATCAGCACCATGATGACTGCAACCAGCACCGTAAATGGTTTTTTGACACTGAATTTTTCCATCTTATCCTACCGTTTCTCTGCCGCACCGCCCGGCGCAACAGTTCCTCCCTCTTTGGGGGCAATGGGTTCCTAACATTCCTATTATACACGCAAGGCGCGCGCTTTCAATAGAGGTGCGGCGAATCTTTTTGCGAAAGTTTTGTCAAAATCTGCGAAACGCACAACTTTGCCGCCCCAAAACCGGCATTCTGTCCGCTTTCCTCCCTTCTGCCGCCGGACAAAATTTCGACACCTTTTCCATACTGCATACGGTTGAGCGGGGCGGATCATTGCAGGGGAGGGAAAATTCAGGGGATATAAAGACTTTTCTTTTTGCATAGAAATGTGCTTTTGATTATGGTATACTAACAGCAGACTGAAAAAGCTGCCCCTTGCGGGGCTTATCCGATACAAAAACGAGGAACACTATGAAAAAAGTCATTTCGGTCCGTTTCAAGGAAAACGGCAAAAGCTATTATTTTGATCCCGGTGACGCTGTCATCCATGCCGGGGAGTATGTGATCGTGGAGACTGCCCGCGGCGTGGAGTGCGGCGAGGTGGTGCAGGGCGTGCTGGAGCTGGCGGATGCCGCCGTACCCAAGGCGCTGAAACCCATCACCCGCATGGCCGACAGCGTGGATATCCGCCGGATGCGCCAGAACCGCGAGGACGAAAAGCGCGCCTACCACACCTGTCAGGAGTGCATCGCCCGCCACGGGCTGGAGATGAAGCTGGTGGAGGCCGAGTACACGCTGGACCGCTCCAAGATCATGTTCTACTTCACCGCCGACGGACGGGTGGACTTCCGGGAGCTGGTCAAGGATCTGGCCGGCATCTTCCACACCCGCATCGAGCTGCGCCAGATCGGCGTGCGCGACGAGAGCAAGATGATCGGCGGTCTGGGTATCTGCGGTCAGCCCTTCTGCTGCAGCCGCTTTTTGAAGGATTTCCAGCCCGTTTCCATCAAGATGGCCAAGGAGCAGGGCCTTTCGCTGAACCCCACCAAGATCAGCGGTGCCTGCGGCCGTCTGATGTGCTGCCTTGCCTACGAGGAGAGCGCCTACGAGTACCTGAACAGCATCATGCCCATGGTGGGCAGCACGGTGCGCACCCCGGACGGTCTGGGCACTGTGCTGGAGGTGAACCCGGTGTCCGGCTACCTGCGGGTGCGCTGCGGCACCGAGAGCCTCGCCCCCCGGTACTACAAGGTGGGCGTGTGCGAGTATGTGAGCGGCGGCAAGCGCCCGCCCCGCCGTCCCGACCCGGACGATGATTACTCCGGCGTGCGCAACCCCGCCCCGGTGGTGGCAAGCTCCGACGACGAAAAGCGCCCCGCCTGCCCCCGCCGCCGCGCAAGCGAAAAGGAATGAGTGTCCGGGCAGTTAGTATTATAAAACTAACCAAGCTTCGTGATTTTCGCTAAAAATCTCCGGCAATTTTGGCTATAAGTTAGGCCGTGCTTTTGTGCAACCCCACAAAATATTTTATTTTGTTGTTGTGGCAGCACGGTTAGTCTTGCCTTTTCCGGCCTGCTTTGTTAGAATGCAGACAAGGATACAAATTCCGGGGGGCGTGCGTGGCCGTGCCAAGGTACGTTTCTTCATAATTACATCGGCACGGGATAAAAAAGGAGAGTTTATTATGGCACACAAGGTTTCTGACGCATGTGTTGGCTGCGGCGCTTGCGAGGGCGCTTGCCCGGTTGGCGCTATCACCATCGAGAACGGCGCTGCAGTTGTGAACGCTGATTCCTGCATCGATTGCGGTGCTTGCGAGGGTGCTTGCCCCACTGGTGCAATCGCTGCTGAATAATCAGTAGTTTTTGCTGAAAACGCATCAAAAAGGACTGCTGCACATCTGTGCAGCAGTCCTTTTTTGTGGTATCATAAAGTAAATTCATGAAAAACGCAGTTCGGCGCGTCCGCAGACGCGCCGAACTGCTGAATCAAAAACATTTTTCCGCTGCACATGGCCAAAGCACACGCGGCGGCCATTCCTGATCGTCCACCGCAAAAGAGGCACTGCACAAAATGCTGCGCAGCAGCCGCCCTTTTTGTTTCATGCACAAATTCCGCAGGAAAATACCCTGCATTTTTTGGAAGGGAAACGGCACACTGTCTATGGAACATTCTACGGAAGTTTTGTATAATAGAACTATGGTCTACTGCACCCCGGAGCACCGGTTCGGCTCGGACGCGCTGCTGCTGGCACGCTTCTGTGAGCCGAAACGCAGCCAGAAAGCCGCAGACCTGTGCTCCGGCTGCGGCATCGTGGCGCTGGAATGGCACGACCGGGGGCATCGCGGCCCCTGCACCGCGCTGGAATTGCAGCCCGAGGGCAGCGCTCTGCTGGCGGCAGCGGTGGAAGAGCAGCAGCTCACCCACATCATCCCCGTCTGTGCCGACCTGCGCACATGGCGGCAGGACGAGGGGCAATTTGACGTGTGCGCGTGCAATCCCCCTTATTTTACCGAGGGGCCGCAAAGTAAAAACGCCGCCCACGCCCTTGCCCGGCACGAAAACACCTGCGCTTTGGAGGACGTCTGTGCCTGCGGCTTCCGGCTGTTGAAGGACGGCGGGCGGCTGGCGCTGTGCCACCGCCCCGAGCGGCTGGCTGAGGTGCTGGCTGTGCTGCGCGCACACCGGCTGGAACCCAAGCGGCTGGCCTTTGTAAAGAACGCCCCGGAAAACGCTCCGTGGCTGTTCCTTGTGGAAGCCCAGAAGAACCGCAAGACCGGCCTGCGGGTGGAGCCGGACGTGCTCATCCGCGCCGGAGCGGCGCTGTACGGACGATAAATTCAGGAGGTAATTATGGCAGGAACTCTCTACATCGTGGCGACCCCCATCGGCAATCTGGAGGATATGCCGCCCCGGGTGGCTGCCACCTTTGGCGCGGCCGACTTTATTGCCGCCGAGGACACCCGTGTGACCATGAAGCTGCTGAATTATCTGGGGCTGAAAAAGCCCATGGTCAGCTACTACGAGCACGCCTTGCAGAAGGGCGAGGCCATTTTGCAGCGCATCGAGGCAGGGGAGAGCTGTGCCTTGTGCAGCGACGCCGGCATGCCCTGCGTGTCCGACCCGGGCGAGGTCATCGTGCGGGACGCACTGGCGCGGGGCATCAAGGTGGTGCCCATCCCGGCCGCTTCTGCCTGCGTCACGGCGCTGGCGGTCTCCGGACAGGACACCTCCCGCTGGGTGTTCGAGGGCTTTCTGCCGGTGAACCGCAAGCAGAAAAAGGAGCGTCTGGCCGAGCTTTTGCAGGAAAAGCGCACCGTCATCTTTTACGAAGCACCCCACAAGCTGCGCACCACGCTGGACGATCTGACCGCCGCCTTTGGCGCAGACCGCAGCATCACCCTGTGCCGGGAGCTGACCAAGCTCCACGAGGAGATCTGGAAAACCACTCTGGGCGAAGCCGTGGAGCACTACCGCGCCGCCGAGCCCCGGGGCGAGTATGTGCTGGTGATGGCGGGTGCGCCCGCCGGTGCCGCCGAGGAGGAGGAGCTGACCCTGGAACAGGCGGCGCAGCGCGCTTTTGCGCTGACCATTGAGGGTTTCAGCGCTTCTGCCGCCGCCAAGACTGCTGCACAGGGCACAGCCTATTCCAAGAGCGAAGTTTACAAGCAGCTGCTGTTGTTGCAGCAGGCTACCGAATGAGTATAGAGGAGGATATCTTTCCGTGACAAAACTACTGGTCCTGAGCGACAGCCACGGCGCGCGTGACGCCATTAAGCGCATTTTGAACAAAGAGCAGAACAACGTGGATGCTGTGATCTTTTTGGGGGACGGCCTGCGGGATCTGGAGCAGGCGCTGGCCTTTTTCCCCCATCTGCGGGTGTACTCCGTGGCCGGCAACTGTGATTACGGTGCGTTGGAGCCGCTGGACGGCTTGGCGGGCTTCGATCAGACGGTGGTTTTCTATACGCACGGTCACATGTACGGTGTAAAATACGATCTGGACACGCTTGCAGATGCCGCCGCCGCCCGGGGCGCCGAGGTGGCGCTGTTCGGTCACTCCCATATTCCCCACGCGGAGCAGCGGGGCAAGGTGTTTTTGTTCAATCCCGGCTCCTGCGGGCGCTGCTACACCGGCCCGGACACCTACGGCCTGCTGACGCTGGAAAACGGCGCAGTGACCGCCTATGAGCACAAAGAGGTACCCAAGCAATGAGCATCAACGAGGTGCGCTATCTGCCGGAATGCGGCAGCACCAACGCCTATGTAAAAGAGCATTTTGAGGAGTTCGGCCCGGTGGCGGCGGTATATACCGAAAACCAGACCGCCGGGCGCGGGCGGCTTGGCCGCAGCTGGGTAAACGCCGAGGGCAAGGCGCTGTACTACACGGTCGCCATCAAGGAGCCGCTGGCGCAGCCCGCCACCCTGCCGCTGCTTGCAAGCCTTGCGGTGCGCCGCCAGCTGCAGCTGCGCTACGGCGTGGACTGCCAGATCAAGTGGCCCAACGACCTTCTGCTCAA
>ERZ857951.2091-NODE-2091-length-18676-cov-3.656302_pt1 | contig 18676 bp, 18 predicted proteins | sample MGYA00519759_ERZ857951 | MGnify/ENA primary metagenome ERZ857951 (study PRJEB31778, sample SAMEA3449377) | human gut metagenome | biome: human gut; feature: human-associated habitat; material: faeces | place: United Kingdom | collected 2010/2012 ...
GTGCGCGCCTTGCGGCGTATTTCCGGGCGGCTGGATGTCTCCCGCTCCTTCCGCAGATTCTAGACGGAGGATCTTTGAAATTGTGTCCACTTTCAAAGTGGACGCCGCGCGGGCGTCGGCTCCCGCTGTCAGAGCAAACGCCCCGCGGCTGAACTTCTCTTGACGATATGGCTGCGGATGCTTATCGAAGTCTTGAATCTTGGTGTAAGTTACGGTATCAAGAGCGATTGCCGCCGGTTGCGGGTTGTGGTTTCGGGACGCGCGAGGCGCTTCTGTTTCCGGGCTTGCGGCTGGTGATGAAGAATTACAGTATGTTATTTAATAATGGCGGTTTGGATCCGGCGCCGAAAGCCTGTGGGTTCAAGCCTCGATTTCTGCGCCAACATCCCCATTACCAGAAAGGAGCCCCACGTGGAATACAGCGCTGAAGATCTTTCGCCGGTTAAGAAAAAGATCGTGATCACCACGGAACCGCAGGAAGTGGAAGCGGCCATCATGGGCGCCGTGGCCTTGTATAAAACTTCCGTGCAGCTGGACGGTTTCCGCAAGGGCAAGGTGCCCGCTTCGGTCATTGAACAGCGCTTTCGCGACAAGATTTACGAAGAAGCCCGCCAGGATCTGATCAACGTGCATATCAACGAGGTCATGCAGAACCTGGACGTGCAGCCCCTGTCCGGCATCAATGTGGACGGCGCGGAGGCTCTGGAGCGGGGCAAGGGCTATACTTACAGCATTGAATTTGAAGTGCTGCCCACGTTTGATCTGCCCCCCTACGAAGGCATGGAAGTGGAGCAGGAAAAGGTGGAGGTCAAGGAGCAGGAAGTGGCGGATGTCATTGAGCGCATCCGGCGCGACCGCGCCCAGCTTGTGCCGGTGGACGGCGCGGGTCCGGCCGTGGACGGCCAGGTCGCCAGCATTGACTTCGCCGCTTACGAGAACGGCCAGCCCCTGGAGGGCGTCAAGGCCGAGAATTTTGACCTGGCACTGGGCGAGCATCAGGCCCTTGAGGATTTCGAGGCTCTGGTCAAAACCATTCCCTACGGCCAGGAAGGCGAGGGCGAAATCCGTTTTCCCGACGACTTCATCGCCAAGGACCTGGCCGGCAAGACCGTGACCATGAAGGTCAAGGTGCACGCGGTCAAGGAACGCAAGCTGCCCGAGCTCAATGACGACCTGGCCAAAAGCCTGGGCCTGGACAATGTGGACAAGCTCAAGGAAACCATCACCCGCAGTTATACCCAGAGCCGCGAAAATCTGAACAAGAGCGCGGCCCAGAAAACCATGCTGGACCGGCTGCTGAAGATGGTGGATTTTCCCCTGCCCGAAAGCCTGCTGGACATCCAGATGCGCACCCTGCTGACGGACCTCAAGGCCCGCCTGGAACGTCAGGGCAAGGGCCTGGAATCTCTGGGCAAGAGCCCCGAGGAGCTGCGCAAGGAAATGCTGCCGCAGGCCGAGGAGCTGGCGCGCATCCAGGTGCTGTTGCTCTCCATCGCCAAGAAAGAGGGCCTGGAGGTTTCCGACCAGGAAGTCAATACGCATATTTATCAGGAAAGCCTGCGCAGCGGCGAGGACTTCAAGGCTCTGCGCGAGAGCTATGAGCGTTCCGGCCTGATCTTTGTGCTGCGTGACCGCCTGTTGGCCGACAAGGCCATGGACCGGATCTACGCCAAGGCCAAGGTGACGGAAGTGGAACCCAGGGAGCCCCGGACCGGAGACGGCGATGCCGAGACTCCGGCGGAGGCCCCCGCCGAATCCAAGGAAGAAACGAAGTAAGGAAAAGGCGGCCTGAGGGCCGCCTTCCGCGTGATGACAAACACCGCGCGGCGGGCGTGCGCCGCCGCGCGGAGAGGCACGAAAATCGGTCGCTGCGACGCGGCGAAGCCGCGACCTGCTCCTGATTTTCGGGGCTGTTGGCCATGTCAACAGCCTTTTACAGTTTTCACGGCCCGCGCTTGCGGCGGGCCGGAAACCGTGAGGCGGATATATGTCTTTAGTTCCCATGGTCATTGAAACCACAGGCCGTTCCGAGCGGGCCTATGATATTTATTCCCGGTTGCTCAAGGACCGTATTGTGCTTCTGGGCTCGGAGGTCAACGACGCAGTGGCTTCGCTGATCTGCGCCCAGCTTCTTTTCCTGGAGTCCCAGGACCCGGAAAAAGAAATCAACCTGTACATCAATTCCCCCGGCGGATCGGTGACGGCCGGTCTGGCCATCTATGACACCATGCGCTACATCACCTCGCCGGTCACCACGGTCTGCATGGGCCGGGCGGCGAGCATGGGGGCTTTTCTGCTGGCCGCCGGTGAGCCGGGCATGCGTTTTGCCCTCCCCAACAGTCAGATCATGATCCACCAGCCTTCGGGCGGTTTTCAGGGCCAGGCCACGGATATCGAAATCCACGCCCGCGAGGTTCTCCGCCTCAAGGAGCGGCTCAACCGCATGCTGGCGGAGAACACCAAGCGGCCCTATGAGGACGTGGTCAAGGCCACGGAGCGCGATAACTTTTTGACCCCTGAAGAAGCCAAGGAACTCGGCATCATCGACCGCGTGCTGGCCTCACGCCGAGAGATGGCGCAGGAAAAGAGCGAATAAGCCATGGGCAATACCACAAAAAACACGGTCAACGAGCCGTTGCGCTGCTCTTTCTGCGGTCGCAGCGAGCTGGAGGTGCGCAACCTCATCGTGCAGGACGGCGCAAGCATCTGCGACAACTGCGTCAAGGCTTGCAACGAGATTATCGCCCGCGACCAGATGGAAAGCCCGGACAGCGGCGAACGCCTGCTTTCGCCCCAGGAAATCAAGGACAGGCTGGACGAATACGTCATCGGGCAGCACGAGGCCAAGAAAATTCTTTCCGTGGCCGTGCACAACCACTACAAGCGCGTGTTCTATGCCGACGCCCTGGGCCACGACGTGGAACTGGAAAAAAGCAACATCCTGCTGGTGGGACCCTCGGGCAGCGGCAAAACCCTGCTGGCCAAGACCCTTGCCAAGGTGCTGCGCGTGCCTTTCGCCATTGCCGACGCCACCACCCTGACCGAGGCCGGCTATGTGGGCGAGGATGTGGAAAACATCCTGGTCCAGCTGCTCCAGAATGCGGATTACGACCTGGAGGCCGCCGGTAAGGGCATCATTTACATTGACGAAATCGACAAGATTTCACGCAAGGGCGACGGCCCCTCCATTACCCGCGACGTGTCCGGCGAAGGCGTGCAGCAGGCCCTGCTGAAGATCATTGAAGGCACCGAGGCCAACATCCCGCCCAAGGGCGGGCGCAAGCACCCGCAGCAGGAATTCATCCGCATGAACACGGGCAATATCCTGTTCATCGTGGGCGGCGCTTTTGTGGGCCTGGACAAGATTGTGGAATCGCGCATGAGCGGCGGTTCCATGGGCTTCGGCGCCAAAGTGCGCAGCAGCAAGGAGACGCCCCTGGCCGAACTGCTGGAAAAAATTCATCCGCAGGATCTGGTCCAGTTCGGCCTGATTCCTGAATTCGTGGGCCGTATTCCCATCATCACCCACGTGGATGAACTGGACGAGCCGGATCTGGTGCGCATTCTCACCGAGCCCAAGAACGCCTTGGTACGCCAGTACCAGAAGCTCTTCGAGCTGGATCATGTGACCCTGCGCTTCACGCCCAATGCCCTCAAGGCCATTGCGGCCAGGGCCATTGAGCGCAAAACCGGCGCGCGCGGCCTGCGCAACGTCATGGAAAAGATCATGCTGGACATCATGTTCAAGCTGCCGTCCATGCCCAACGTCAAGGAATGCCTGATCAACCGGGCTGTGATCGAAAAGGGCAAGGAGCCGGTCCTGCTCTATGGGGATGGCGGCGAGGCCGTGAGTGAAGAAGAGCGTTTGTCTGCGGACAAGGCATCTTAGGACATCTTTAACACTTGAAATGCTCGTTTACGGCGGGCAAAGCCTACCTACGCGCATTTCGTGGCAAAGATTTGCAGACAAATCTTTGCGGAGCGGTTCAACGTTGAAATGCTGTACATTTCAAACGGATATGTCGAAACTGGCTTTTGTGGGCCGCGGCCAAGAGGCCCGGCCCGCTGACGCCTTTCGGGGAGAGAAATTATGTCTGACGCAGTGCGTGGGGAAGCCTTCCAGGAACTGCCGGTCATGCCCTTGCGGGAAGTGGTCATGTTCCCCCGCTCGATCATGCCGCTTTTCGTGGGGCGCGAAGCCTCCATCAAAGCCATAGAGGCGGCCCAGGCCTCGTACAGCAAACAGATTTTTCTGGTGGCCCAGCGCGAGCCGGAACTGGAAAAGCCCGAGGCTGACGATTTGTGCGCCGTGGGCGTGGTCAGCAAGGTTTTGCAGATGCTGCGCCTGCCGGACGGCACCATCAAGGTGCTCTTTGAGGGGCTGTACCGCGCGGTCTGGCAGGATTTGCGCGAGGCCGACCAGTGCTTGCTGGCCGGGGTGCGCCGTCTGGAGGAAAGCCAGAGCCGCCCGGAAGAAAAAGAGGCTCTGGTCCGTGCGGCCCACGAGTCCCTGGAAGAGTACGGCAAAAACAACAAGAAAATTTCACAGGAAGCCGTGCTTTCCATCCTGGCCCTGCATGAGCCCGGCCCGCTGGCCGACGCGATTTTGCCCCATCTCAAGGTGGAGTACCGCAAAAAGCAGGAAGCGCTGGAACTTTCCGACGTGACCGAGCGCCTGGAGCGCACCTATGAGCTGTTGCAGGGCGAAGTGGCCCTGTCCTCGGTGGAAAAGCGGATCAAGAACCGGGTCAAGGTCCAGATGGAGCGCAACCAGCGCGAGTACTACCTCAACGAGCAGATCAAGGCCATTAACAAGGAAATGGGGCGCGACGACGATCCCCAGGCCGAGGTGGACGAGCTGGAGCAGAAGCTCAAGGGCCGCGACATGCCCGAAGAGGCCCGGCAGAAGGCGCTCGCCGAAGTGAAGAAGCTGCGCGCCATGCCGCCCTCGGCCGCCGAATACACGGTGGTGCGCAATTATGTGGACTGGATTCTGGACCTGCCCTGGAATGATCTGAAAAGCATCGACATCGACATTGAAAAGGCCCGCGCCATTCTGGACGGCGACCACTACGGCCTGGAAAAGCCCAAGGAGCGCATCCTGGAATACTTGGCCGTGCAGAAGCTTTCGCACGGTCTGAAAGGCCCCATTCTCTGTTTTGTGGGTCCTCCCGGCGTGGGCAAGACCTCGCTGGCCAAATCCGTGGCCCGGGCCACGGGCCGCGACTTCATCCGCCTTTCCCTGGGCGGGGTGCGCGACGAGGCGGAAATCCGGGGCCACCGCCGCACCTATGTGGGCGCACTGCCGGGCAAGATCATTCAGTCCCTGAAGCGGGTCAAATACAACAATCCCCTGTTCTGCCTGGATGAAGTGGACAAGATGACTTCGGATTACCGGGGGGATCCGGCCTCGGCCCTGCTGGAGGTGCTGGATCCGGAGCAGAACAATACCTTTATGGACCACTATCTGGATCTGGAATACGATCTGTCCAAAGTCTTTTTCATCACCACGGCCAATTCCCTGCACACCATTCCGGTCCCCCTGCTGGACCGCATGGAAATCATCGAGCTGTCCAGCTATCTGGAGACGGAAAAACGGCACATCGCCCGGCGTTTCCTGCTGCCCCGCCAGGTTGAGGAGCACGGTCTCAAGGAAAGCAACATCCGCATATCGGAAAATGCCTTGCTGGAGATTATCCGTGGCTACACGCGCGAGGCCGGGGTGCGCAACCTGGAGCGTGAAATTGCGGCCCTCTGCCGCAAAACAGCCATCCGTCTGGTGGAGGACGACGATCTGGACAGGTGCGTGTCCATATCCCGCCAGAGCCTGCAGGGTTTTCTGGGCGTCAAGAAATACCGCCATGAGGAACGCGAGGACGAGCCCCAGGTGGGCGTCTGCGCCGGGCTGGCCTATAATCAGCGCGGCGGCGAAATCCTGCTGGTGGAAACCAGCCTGATGAGCGGCGCGGGCCATGTGGTGACCACCGGCCAGTTGGGCGAGGTCATGACCGAGTCGGCCAAGGCGGCCCTGTCCTATGTGCGTTCGCGCGCGGAAGTGCTGGGTCTGGACCCGCGCTTTCACCGCAAGGTGGATATCCACGTGCATGTGCCAGCCGGAGCCACGCCCAAGGACGGTCCCTCGGCGGGCATTACCCTGGCGACCTCCATCACCTCGGCCCTGTTGGGCATTCCGGTGCGCAACGACGTGGCCATGACCGGCGAAATCTCCCTGCGCGGGCGGGTGCTGCCCATCGGCGGCCTGCGCGAAAAACTGCTGGCCGCGCGGCGCAGCGGCATCAAAAAGGTCATTATGCCGCGCGACAATGAAAAGGACCTCAAGGAAGTGCCGGACGAGGTGCTCCGGGATCTGGAACTGGTCTTTGTGGAGCATGTGGACGAAGTGCTGCCACAGGCCCTGGCCGCCGCGCCGGAGGAAATCTTCTCGGGCCGGGCCACGGCCAAACCCATCTACAATTCCCTACGCGCGCACGGCGAGGGCAAGAGCGGCACCGGCGAAAGCCGACCGGCGCAGTAGCGCCGCAAGGCAAGAGAAAAAATACGAAGCGCCCCTGATCCTCAGTGATCAGGGGCGCTTTTTCGTGAAACTACCGGAGCATGGCGCTCATGACGGGTCATGGCCGGGCGCAATAATCCGGCCCAAATCGCGCTGTATCCCTGTACAATTCCTTTCTGTCATGAACCTCTCGTTGTTCCTCGTCCGTAAGAGCGGGCAGGCGTGTTGTCAGCTCCTCCTCCCACTCCGGCGTCGGGGCCCCTCTGAGCAGTTTCTCCAGAGCTGAAGCGGCCAGCACTTCCTTGTAGCGTTGCAGCCAGGCTGTTACTTCGGGCGTGCTCAGGGCCGCTGTGTCTCTATCTCTGCGCAGCATACAGAATGTTTCCGCACCCATGCTCTCCATTTCGAAAAAAGCCAGACGCGCATGCGTGAGATAGGCATCTCTTTTCCGGCGCAGAATATTTTGCAAAATTTCCGTGCGCAGGGGAGAGGGGCGGGTATTTTGCAAGAGGTTGAACGGATGCGCCAGATCTGAATATTTGTGTTTCCAGTCGTGCTTCAGCAGGAGAGCAAGCGCGGCTTTGTCTCCCCGGGCCACGAGATTGTCGTATTCTTGCAGCGACACTCTTGTGATCATTGAATTCTGTTCAAGGATGGCGGCAAGGAGACGTTGGCGCAAGGGCGACGGTGGCAGGCTGAAAAAACGGTGCACATGCCCCTCATGAAAGGAAGTGGTAAATTCCGGCAGCAAAAGAAGCAGCATTTCCAGACGCAGGGGCGTCAGTTCCTGGTCTTCGGCCACAATTTCATGAAAAGCGGCATAGGTATCCGGCATGAAAGCCCTGACGCTGTAGTCCCCCTTGTAGTCCGGGTGCCGCATGATGGCGGCACGCAGGGCAAGACATTGGCGCAGTTGTTTCATATCGTTGGCGATAACGGCATTATAACAGGCAGTTGCCAGGGGGACATGTCCGGCGGCATAGATGCCTGCCCCCCACACGAAACAGCCTGGGGCCGAAAGCAGGAGAAGCGTTTTCCCTCACAAGGGCAGGCTGTCGCCGGGAGGAATTTTGCTTTCTCGCGCCCAGGCTCTGCCGAAGGCCCATACGCTCAAAAAGAAAATTGCCGTGAAGCAAGCCGCTCTGCCCAGGCTTGTCTCAAAGTCAAAAAGAATAACGCCGCCGCCAACAATGCCCAAAAGAAGCACAAGCAGAATAAATCCGCAGACGCCGAAAAAAGTCAGCAAAAGCGTTTTTCGCCGCCGGCTCAGACAAAGTCAGGGCAAAGCCGAGACACCAGATCGCAAAGCCGTGTCTGGGCTCATATTCCCCGAAGGTCATCATCAGGCCCATATGCTCCGGCATGCTGAGCATGGTCCCTCCTTGTCTGAAGTTCTGCGGGCTGTTTACCCCAGATGCAACAGCAGCATGCCCGCGATAAGCAGGCCCATACCAGCGAAGGCGCAGGGCTTGAGGCGCTGTTTGAAGAAGAGCCAGCCGCCCAGCGAGGTGCCCAGAATGCCGAAGCTGCCCCACATGGCGTAGGCCACGGCCAGATCCATGTTCTTGACCGCCAGGGAGAGGCAGTAGAAAGCCAGGCCCACCAGAGCCAGGGCCGTGAAGCCTATCCAGCGGCGGTGGAATCCCTGGGAGCGCGCCAACAGCAGGTTGGCCAGAATGTCCAGAACAGCGGCCAGGATGACCAGCAGCACGGAAAAATTGAAAAAGGCGGCAGGGGCGTGCATCACGGCCTCCCTGCGCCCGGCGCGGCGTCCGTGCTTTCAGCGTCGGGGGAAGAACTGCGCCCGGCGTCATGCGGGCGCGGCTTCCGGCTTTCGCCGTGGCCCGTGCCGTGGTGCACCAGCAGGGCCCCGGCCAGCACGCAGATCAGGCCCAGAACGCGTTTGAAGGTCAGCGCCTCGTTCAGGATCAGCACGCTGGAAAGAGTGATCAGGGTCAGGCCCAGGCCTTCCCAGAAGGCGAAGGCCACCCCCACAGGCAGGCCGGTGGTGGAAAGCGCCAGCAGGTAATAGGAAAGGCCGATGGCCAGCCACATGAGAAGCAGGCCCAGCAGAGCGGCATGGGCGAAGGTCCAGCCCTGGGCCAGCTTCATGACGGTGGTGCCGCCCACTTCCAGAGCAATGGCTCCCAGCAGGCAATACCAGTGAAACGGTTTGGTGGTCAGCATATAAAATTCCCCGCAAAAAAAACGGATGTGACAGGGGCCGCGTGACCGCGGCCTTTTCAGCCGGAGAATGGAAGGTGCGGGTTTAGAGCAGGGAGCGCCAGTAGCGCTCTTCAGGAAAGCCGCAGAACAGGCGGCGGATGGGAAGGTTGATGGCATACATATGCAGATCATAAGCGTGGGCCGGGACTTTGGCAAGACGGCGGCCCTTGGCCGGTCAGGCCGTCTGCATGATCCTCCGGCCAGTGGATTTTACCGACGCTCAGGCCGCTACGGCGGGCATGCGTCCCAGCAGGCGGACCAGCAAGGCGCGCCTGCTTTTATCCGAAGGAGGTGTATTGGAGTGCAGATATTGCATTTCCATGCAGAAAAACAAAAAGAGGCAGCTCAAGCCCGCGAAGGGGGCGAGCAAAGGCATCAGAAGGGCAAGAGCCAGAGTGATCAGAGCGGTGACGGCAAAGGTTTTCAGAGCCGGACGGTAAACGCCGTCGGCAGCCAGGCGTTGCGCGGCTTTCTGATTGGCCCGGAACAGGAACACAAGCGGCAGCACGCAGGCCAGAGTGAGCGGCGCGGTGCCCGGCGGGTCCGTCAACAGACAGAGCAGAACCAGAAGGCCCCAGAGGCCGTCGAGGAGCAGGCCTCCCCAGCGCAGGGTGAGGGTCATGTTCGGACGCGTCGGCACCAGTGCCAGCATAAGGCAGTTGCAGGCGAAATAGCCGATCAGAAACGGCGGGAAATCCCAGCGCAGGCCGAGCCAGATCAGGCCGAGATTAAGGGCGACGCCGAGCCAGCGCGTCCAGCGCAGCATACGGTAGCCCGAGAGCAGCAGAAAAATGAACATGGCCGCCGCCAGCGCGACAAAGGGGCCGCTGAACAGCACGCCTCCATCGGCCAGCAGGCATAAAAGAATCAGGGCCTGAGACGTCGCGCCGCCGATGTGCAGGGCGAATTCGTTGAGCAGGGAGGCGACGGCCGCTCCCAGCGTCATCAGAATAAATGCCTGCAGAAGCAGAAAGAAGATACGCATAACTGGCTCAGAGCAGATTACCTTTGAAACGCTTTGCGTTTCAAAGGGTTCATTCCGTCAAAGGGCGCGGTTATCGCTGCTGTCGACCCCCGTATAACGGGGACAGCCCTTCGGGCTGCCTTCGGTCGCTTTTCCGGAATCCACGCCGCGTCGTTCTCAATGCCTGTATGCCCTTTGGGCTACAGGCACGGCCCTACGGCCGCCCGTCGGGTCGGCCTTCGCGGCGTGCCTCACCGTGTTCGGCATTAAAGCATTTCAACGTTGAAATGCTCTAGGTTGCCGTCGCCTCCTGGGCGTCGATCCAGGCGTTGGCTTCTTCCAGGTGCAACGTGCCCGCGTATAGGGCGCGGCCGCTGACGGCACCGGCCAAACGGCTGTCGCGGCTCAGAGGATAGAGTTTCCGCACGTCTTCCAGCGTGGCGACGCCGCCCGCGGCGATGACCGGCACGCGGGCGGTATGGGCCAAATGGCTCAGGGCGGCCAGATTGACGCCGCTCTGCATGCCGTCGCGCTCAATGTCCGTATAGATGATGAAGGCCGCGCCGTCGTCCTGAAGCCGGGGCAGCACGTCGTCCACAGTCAGGCCGGTGTCCGCCACCCAGCCCCGGCTTTTAAGGCGTCCGGCCTCGGCGTCCAGCGAGACGCCGATTCGGCCGGGAAAGGCGCGGCAGAGGCGGGCGAACAGTTCGGGCTGCTCCAAGGCCAAGGTGCCGATGATCAGGCGGGTCACCCCGGCCTCCAGATAGGCGCTGGCCGTGGCCTCGTCGCGGATGCCGCCGCCCAGTTGCACGGGAATGCTGAGCTCCCGGCAGATGCGCTGCACAATGGCCCGGCTCTGCGCCGCGCCGTCAAACGCGCCGTCCAGGTCCACCACATGCAGCCAGCGCGCGCCGCGCGCCTGCCAGGTGCGGGCCGCCTCCACCGGATCCTCGGCGAAAACCGTGGAGTCCTGGGCGCGGCCCTGCTTGAGGCGCACGGCCTTGCCGTTCTGAATATCCACCGCCGGGAAAATGATCATAAGCCCAGATCCTTGACCGCTTTGCGCATGCCGTCCACGGTGAGGTCTTCGGCCGTGACCCAGGTGCCGCGGCGCTTGAAGAAAGAACCCACAGTGAGCAGGTTTTCCGTCAGGCCCACTTGTTTTTCCTCAAAGATGGAGCGGTTCATCAGCGAGCCGTCGTCCACCTTGAGTAAAAAGAACTCCACGCGCACGTGGGCCGACTCGGTGACGCCCGCCTTGGAGCCTTCGCGCTGGTGCCAGTCCAGCACTTGGGGGATCAGCAGCAACTGCGCGCCCTGCTTTTTGCCGTAGGCCACCCAGAGGGGCAGGGCCTGGGGCTGCTCGGAACTGTGAAAGGTGGTCAGATCCGGCGGCATATTCTGGCGGGCAATGAAGGTATACTGGCGTTTGGTGCCGCTGATCAGCACTTCGCGCAGTTTCATGTCCAGAGCCGACAGCATATCGGCGGGAATGCGGCCCTGATCTTCAGGGATGCGGCCCACAATGAGCTGGCTGGCGTTGGTGGGCTGGGTAAAGGGCGCCACGGAGATTTTGTAGGTGGAGGAAATGGAGCGCGGCACCTCGGCCGTGCTGCGCGGCCGCCTGGCACAGGAAACGGCCAGGACCAGGCAAAGCAGAATCAACAACGATATATGCAGGCGAGTACGCATTAATCAAGGCCTCCCTTGGTGCTTCTGATGGTTGTGCCCTGGCGCTGCACGGCCTGGCGCAGGGCCAGGCCCAAGCCTTTGGCGGCCGATTCCAGCAGATGGTGGCCGTTTTTGCCGTATAAAAAGGCAATGTGCAGATTGCAGCGGGCGCTGCTTGCCAGAGCTTTGTAAAATTCACGCCAGAGGTCTTTTTCTTCTCCGGCCATGACCGGCGGCAGCAGCTCGTCGCCGCGCCATTCCAGCCAGGGGCGGCCGGAAAGATCCACTGTAACTTCGCTGAGCGCCTCGTCCATGGGCACGCGGCCGTAGCCCACGCGGGCGATGCCCGCCCTGTCGCCCAGGGCTTCCAGCAGGGCGCGGCCCAAGGTCAGGCCTACGTCTTCCACGCTGTGGTGGGCGTCCACATCCAGGTCTCCCTGGCAGGAGAGCTGCAAGTCCATGCCCGCCCAGAACATGCTCAGGGTCAGCATGTGGTCCAGCAGGCCGAAACCGGTTTGGATCCGGGTCTTGCCCTCGCCGTCCAGATTCAGGCTCAGGCTGATGCGGGTTTCCGCGCTGTGCCGCTCTTGCGCGGCTTCACGCGGGGCGTGCGCGCTCATGCTTCCTCCGCGTTTTTTTCATCGCTTTCAGCCTGGTTTTCGGCGTTTTCCTCGGACTCGGGTTTTGTCTTTTTGCGTCCGAACGTGGCTGCCACCAGAATACTCAGTTCATAGAGCACCAGCATGGGGCAGGCCATCAGGAGTTGCGAAACCACGTCCGGCGGGGTCAGGATGGCGGCCACCACGAAGATGGCCAGGATGGCGTAACGCCGGGCCTTGCGCATCATGGTCGCGGTGATCAGGCCCATGCGCGCGAGGAAAAAGGCGAACAGCGGCATTTCAAAGATCAGGCCGAAGGCCAGAATCAGTTTGAGCACAAAGCCCAGGTAATCGCTGACCTTGGGCATGGCCACGATGCTTTCCGTGGCGAAGCTTACAAAAAAGCTGAAGGCATAGGGAAAGACCACGAAATAACAGAACGCGCCGCCGGCCATGAAAAACAGGGCCGAAAGCACAGCCACCGGGATGATGTAGCGTTTTTCCTCTTCATACAGGCCGGGCGCGATAAAAGACCAGACCTGATAGAAAATGACCGGGCTGGCCACAAAGACACCGGCCACGAAGGCGATGTACATGCGGGTGAAAAAGCCTTCGGGCAGGGTGGTGTAGATGGCGTGTGAACCCTTGGGCAGAACGGCCAGCAGCGGGTCCACCAAGGCGTTGAAAATGGGGTCCACCACGGCCCAGCAGGCCAGAAAGCCCAGGCCCACGGCAATGCAGCAACGCACCAGGCGCACGCGCAATTCGCCCAGATGATCCATGAGGCTCATGGGTTTGCCTGCGGCTTCCTCGCCCTCTCCGCCTTCCGCCGGGGCCGGGCTGCCGTCCGGCCTGGGCGCGGGCGGTTCAGCGGGGGATCCGGCGGGCGTGTCCGTGGGAGGGGAGGGCGGCAGCGGCGGCGCGCCGTTCATGCCGCCGGCAGCGGCGGCGGCATTGGGCTCCGCCGTATGGGCCAGCTCGGCGGCCAGTTGGGCGGCCACGTCCGGAGACGGCGCGTCAGCGCCGCCCGTATGATTGGTTTCGGTGGCGGGCGCGTCGGGTTGCCATTCGGGCCCGGAAAACGTGGAACTTTCAAAATCCGCGAAATCCGCGGCGCCCGTTTCGTTCTCCGGGCCGGATTTTTCCGCGTATTCAGCCGGGCTTACGGCCGCCGTGCCGCTTTCAGGCCCCGAGGGACTGTCAGTCGTGGCGTCAGCGTCCGCAGGAACAGCGGGGGCGTCGCTTTCCACTACGGCTTCCGGGGCGCGCAGCTTGTCTTCCGGGCCGCTCATGCCTTGCCGCCGTTGTCAGGGGCCGGAACGGCATTGTCGGCTTTGGGCGCGGCGGCTCCGCTCTCGGCTTCGGCTTTGGTCCTGGCCAGGGCTTCGGCCAGAGGGCTGCCCGCCGGTGGCTCCGGCGGCGCGGGCGTCACGTCGATGGTGGGGCCGGTTTCAGATGCGTCTGGAGCCGGGACTGCCGTGGCCGCGGAGGGAGCCTCTGTTTCAGCCTGAGCCGTCGCGGCTTCCGTGCCGGAGGCTTCCGGGGCAGTCGCTTCTTCCGTCGGCGTTCCTTCGCCGGACGCAGCGCGCTCCTGTCTGGCGGCCTTGGCCGCTTCAGCCTCGGCCGCTGTTTTGGCGGCTTTTTCCGCCGCCTTCTTGCGGCGCTCTTCGTCCTCTTCCTGCGCTACCTCGGCATTGAGCGTGCGCTGAAAGTCCGTGGAAACGCGCCGGAATTCTCCCATGGCCTTGCCCAGGGTGCGCGAGATGCTGGCGAGGCTTTTGGGCCCCAGCACAATCAGCGCCACCACCAGGATGACCAGAAGTTCCGTGCTGCCTATGCCGAACATAGAGCCTCCTTATTCCCACTCAATAGTGCTGGGCGGCTTGGAGGAAACATCATAAACCACGCGGTTGACGCCCTTGACCTCATTGATGATCCGGCCGGACATGCGCGCGATGAGATCCGCGGGCAGGCGGGCCCAGTCAGCGGTCATGGCGTCCACGCTGTCCACCACGCGCAGGGCGATGACGTGCTCGTAGGTGCGGCCGTCGCCCATGACGCCCACGGTCTTGAGCGGCAGCAGCACCGCGAAGCCCTGCCAGACCTTGCGGTACCAGCCGGATTCGCGCAGTTCCTCCTGCACGATCCTGTCGGCCAGGCGCAGGATGCTCAGGCGTTCCTCGGTGATTTCGCCCAGCACCCGGATTGCCAGCCCCGGACCGGGGAAGGGGTGCCGCCAGACAATGGAGTCGGGCATGCCCAGCTCCGCCGCCACTTTGCGTACTTCATCCTTGAAGAGTTCGCGCAGCGGTTCGATGAGCTTGAGCTTCATGGTATCGGGCAGGCCGCCCACATTGTGGTGGCTTTTGATCACCGCGCTGGGGCCCTTGTGCGAGATGGATTCAATGACGTCGGGGTACAGCGTGCCCTGGGCCAGAAAGTCCACCTGGGGCAGTTTTTTGGCTTCCTCGTCGAAGATTTCAATAAAGGTGTGGCCGATGATCTTGCGCTTTTTCTCCGGGTCTTCCACGCCCTTGAGGCGGGAGAGGAAGAGCTCTTGAGCCTGCACGAAATCGAGATTGAGATCAAAGTGCTCACGCAGGTAATTGACCACTTCCTCGCCTTCGTTCAGGCGCAACAGGCCGTTGTCCACAAAAATGCAATGCAGGCGCTTGCCGATGGCCCGGTGCAGCAGAACCGCCACCACCGTGGAGTCGATGCCGCCGGACAGGGCGCAGACCACATGCCTGTCGCCCACCTGTTCGGCCATTTCCTTGACCACGCGCTCCACAAAGGAGGACATGGTCCAGTCCGGCGTGATATGCGCCACCTTGAACAGGAAATTTTGCAGAACGCGCTCGCCGTCCACGCTGTGGTGCACTTCGGGATGGAACTGCACGGCGTAGATTCCGCGTTTTTCGTCGGCCATGGCCGCCACGTCCAGGCTGGGCGTGCGTCCCGTCACCGCGAAGCCCGGCGGCGGGGCCAGCACCTTGTCGCCGTGGCTCATCCAGACCCTGGAAGGGCTCCGGGCGTCCAGGCCGTCCCAGAGCGCGCAGGGCGCGCTGAAGGTCAGTTCCGCCGGGCCGTATTCCCGCGTCAGGGACTGGGCCAGTTGCCCGCCCATGTTCTGAGCCAGAAGCTGCATGCCGTAGCAGATGCCCAGCACCGGCACGCCCAGTTCCAGAAAGCCGGGGTCCAGGGCCGGGGCGTCGGCTTCGCCCACGCTGGCCGGTCCGCCGGAAAGAATCAGGGCCGAGGGATGCATTTCCGCCACCTGCGCGGCGGTGGTCACACAGGAATGGATTTCGGAATAGACCCCGGCCTCGCGCACGCGGCGGGCAATGAGCTGGGTGACCTGGGAGCCGTAGTCGATGATAATGACTTTGCTGTGCGGCATGTTCCATCCTCGCCCTTGCGGGCTAGTTCTCGATGCGGTAGTTGGGCGCTTCCTTGGTGATGACCACGTCGTTGAGAGCGGAAAATTCCTGTCTGCCGTTTTGCTTGATGGCGCTGGCGTGCAGCATCATGCGCTGCTGAATCGAATAGTTGCCCTGCACAATCTGCTCCAGACGGTCCAAGGCGTTGTATTCGATCTCGGTCAAAAAACCCAGCCTGCCTGCGTTGATGCCCAAAACCGGGCAGTCCATCTCAACGGCATGGCGTGCGCTGTGGATGAGCGTCCCGTCCCCGCCGATGGAAAAAATCATGTCGATCTTCTGTCCCTGCGGCGGGAAGCTCTTGACCGGCTGACCGGCAAACTCGTGCATCGACTCCTCCACCATCCAACAGCTGCACCCGTATCCGGTCATCCGGCGGATGACCTCGCAGGTACACTCGTACCCGTTCTTCTTGCTCAGATTGGGGATCAGCAGAATATCCATCAATGAAATCCCTTCTCCCTATAAACTCTGGTGGGCGCTGTCCACCACACCGGCAATCTGCTCTTCTGCAACCGTTTCCTCCGGCGGCAGCGCGTCCTGCTGCGGCTTTTGTAAAAACAGCAGGTACTCGATGTTGCCCTCGGGTCCCTTGATGGGCGAAAAGTCCAGACCCCGCACCCAAAATCCCAGCTCGCCAGCGCAGTCGATGACCTTGCGGATGACCTCGCGGTGAATCTGCGGATCACGCACGACGCCTTTTTTGCCCACCTTGTCCTTGCCCGCCTCAAACTGCGGCTTGACTAAGCAGACCATCTGCGCGCCGTCCTTGAGCAGACGATGCGCCACCGGCAGCACCAGCGTCAGCGAGATGAAGGAAACGTCCACCGAGATAAAATCGACCGGCTGCGGCACCTGCTCCTCGGTGATATACCGGATGTTGGTGCGCTCTAAGTTGACCACACGCTCGTCGGTGCGCAGCGACCACGCCAGCTGTCCATAGCCGACGTCCACCGCATACACCTTGACCGCACCGTTTTGCAGCATACAATCGGTAAAGCCGCCGGTGGAGGCGCCGATGTCCATACAGGTGCAGCCCTCCAGCACGACCGGAAAGACCTGCATTGCCTTTTCCAGCTTTTTGCCTCCCCGGCTGACATAGCGCAGCGTTTCCCCGCGCACCTCAATCCGGTCGTCCTCCTTGACCGGCGTGCCTGCCTTGTCCGATTTTTGCCCGTTGACATAGACCAGCCCTTCCATAATGACGACCTTTGCCCGTTCACGGCTCTGCACCAGTCCTCGATCGACCAGCTCTACATCCAACCGCTTTTTCACAGTATTCCTCCCAACCCTTTATCTATCAAAATCCTCTGTTTGTTGTTCTTTCATCCATTGTGTGCAGGTCTGCACCATGCTCTGTGCATCCAACCCGCAAAGAGCAAGCGCCCGGTCCGGTGTTGCCTGTTCGACAAAGCGGTCGTGGACGGCAAGGACACGGTAATGCCCCTGAAAGCCGTTTTCCAGCAGGCGGCTGCCGAACATCTGCCCGATGCCGCCGCTTTCGATGCCTTCCTCGGCAAACAGGACATACTCTGCCTGCATTGCCTGCTCGACCGCCTCTTCGCAGAAGGGCAGCAGCCGCAGCAGCTTGAGCACCGCTGTGGGCACTCCCTGCTGCGAAAGGGTCTGTGCTGCCTGCACCGCCTGCGCGCTCAGCTTGCCGTAGGTGACCAGCAGCAGCCGAGGCTTTGCTCCCTTTGGCTCGATTGCCCACGGAGCCTGCGGGTCGAAGGCGGGCAGCTTGCTCTCTCCTCCGCGCGGATAGCGCACACAGCATACGCCGGTGTGCTCATACAGGCTTTTGTACAGCGAGCAGCGCATCTCCTCATAGGTAGCCGGAGAGTACAGGGTGATGCCCGGCACGCTGGAAAGCATGGCGACATCGAATAAGCCCTGGTGGGTCTCCCCGTCGCTGCCCACAATGCCGGCGCGGTCGATGCCGATGACCACGTGCTGCTGCTCGATGGACAGGTCGTGGATGATCTGGTCATAGCACCGCTGCAAAAAGGAGGAGTAGACCGCGAACACCGGCAGCATCCCGTTGGCTGCCAGTCCTCCTGCAAAGGTGACCGCGTGCGGCTCGGCGATGCCCACATCAAAAAACCGTCCCTGCTGCCCAAAGGCACGGGAAAAGTGGTTGAGTCCGGTGCCGTACTTCATCGCCGCTGTGATGGCGCAGATGCGCTCGTCGCGCTTTGCCAGCTCGGTCAGATACAGCCCGAATTCGTTGGAAAAGTTGGTGGACGCCGACGAAAAGGACTTACCGGTGTCGATGTCAAAGCCGGAGGTCCCGTGGTATTCGCCCGGGTTTTCCTCCGCATAGCTGTACCCCTTGCCCTTTTGTGTTTCGATGTGCAAAAAGACCGGGCGGTGCAGATTTTTGGCGCGCTGCAACACATCGCACAGCGTTTCCATATTGTGTCCGTCGATCGGTCCTAAGTAGCAAAATCCCATGTCCTCAAACCAGTTGCTTCCATACACCACCGTTTTCATGGTGGTTTTCAGCCACACCAGCAGCTGGTTGAGCGGCTTGCCAATCAACGGCAGGTGGTTGCAGATTGACTCCACCCGGTCCTTGGTGCGAAAATATGCCGGACGGGCGCGGATTTTAGAAAGGTACTTGGAAAAGGAACCGACGTTTTTCGAGATGGACATTTTGTTGTCGTTGAGAATGACAATCAGGTTGTCCCCAAAGCGGGCAGCGTTGTTAGCTCCCTCAAACGCCAGTCCGCTGGTGAAGGCGCCGTCGCCGATGACCGCGATGACGTGATGCTGGTCATTTTGCAGCTTTTTTGCCCTTGCCAGACCGGACGCCACCGAAATGGAGGTGCTGGAATGACCCGCAATAAAGGCGTCGTACTCGCTTTCCTTGCGCTTGGGGAAGCCGGAAAGCCCGCCCTCCTGCCGCAGGGTGGAAAACTGCTCCCGTCTGCCGGTCAGCAGCTTGTGCGTATAGCACTGATGCCCGACGTCCCACACAATCTGGTCGTCCGGGCAGTCAAAAACACGGTGCAAAGCAACCGTCAGCTCCACCGTCCCCAGGTTGGATGCCAAATGTCCCCCTGTTTTGGCGGTGGTCTGGATCAGCCGCTCCCTGATTTGTGTGCACAACACATCCAACTGCTCAAACGGAAGCTCTTTTACATCCTGCGGAGAGCAGATGGTATCCAATATGCTCAACTTCATCTGTACAGATACTCCTGTCCTCATTTAAAATACCGGCATCAGCATTGCCACAGCAATTCCCAGCAGCGCACCTGCC
>ERZ857951.2100-NODE-2100-length-18587-cov-10.600907_pt1 | contig 18587 bp, 18 predicted proteins | sample MGYA00519759_ERZ857951 | MGnify/ENA primary metagenome ERZ857951 (study PRJEB31778, sample SAMEA3449377) | human gut metagenome | biome: human gut; feature: human-associated habitat; material: faeces | place: United Kingdom | collected 2010/2012 ...
GCGAGTATGCCGAGCAGGAGATCTTCTCCCTGCCGGAGCTGGTCAAGATCTGGTCTCCGGACGGCATCTCCAAGTCTCCGGCCATCTTCGATCCCCTCAAGCTGCGGGCCATCAACGCGGAATATATCCGCCGCCTGTCCCCGGAAGAGTTCCAGAAAAAGGCGGAGCCGTGGATCGACAAGGCCGTGCACACCTCCATCGACAAGAAGCTGCTGTGCGCAAACCTGCAGCCCCGCTGCGAAGTGCTGGGCGAGATCCCGGAGCAGCTGGATTTCTTTGATGCGATGCCCGAGTACGATGTGAGCATGTACGCCAACAAGAAGCAGAAGACCACCCCGGAGACCGCCAAGGAGGCACTGGAAGCCCTGCTGCCTGTGCTCAGCGACGAAGCACTGGATTTTGGCAATCGCGATGCCGTCTTCGATGCCTGCAAGGCCAAGGCTGAGGAGCTGGGCAAGAAGAACGGCTGGCTGCTGTACCCGCTGGGCATTGCCCTTTCTGGCAAGCAGCGCACCCCCGGCGGCGGCACCGACCTTGCCTGCATGATGGGCCGCGAAACCACCCTTGCCCGCGTAAAAGCGGCAATTGAAAAGCTGAACGGCTGATTTTTGCCATAAAACCACAAAGCTCTGCAGCATTTTTGAACGCTGCAGGGCTTTTTTGCGTCTTTGGGCCGGTTTGCGGCAGAACACTGCACCGCGCCAAAAATCGCCGCGCGCCCGCGCTACAGTATATGCAGAAAGCGCGGGGAACAGAACCACAACGCCCCGCCGGAAAGCGGGGAGTTTTTATGACAGAGCGGATGGGTCTGGCAGCGGTCGGGCGGCAGAACAGACAGCGGGCAGCACTGGCACGGCGGGCAGAGCTGCGCCCGGCAGCGCGCAGGCTGGCGGCTGTGGCAGTGGGATTTGCAGGCGGCTGGGCCGTTGTGTACGGTGCACTGATGCCTTTTGGTCTGGGCTTTGTGCTGGGCTTTGCAGAGGACTGCTTTGCCCCCTGTGCGGCGGGTGCGGCGCTGGGTGTGCTGCTGCACGGGTTTGGCGCGCTCTCGCTGCGCAGTGTCTGTATGCTGTGCGCACTGGGTGCTACAGTGGCAGCGCGGTGGATGGGTGCCAGAACACTGACCCCGGCGGCACTGGCGGGCTGCGGCACGCTGGTGGGCGTGGCGCTGTGCTTTGCCTTTGGCGGCGGCGGGGCAGAGCTGGTGCTTTACAGTGCAGCAGATGCCCTGCTGGCCGCAGCTATGGGCTTTTGTCTGCGGCAGTTTGCGCCCGAAAAGCCGGGTGCCGGGATGCTTCTGGTGGGTGCGGCCACAGCGGCGGCGCTGGGCAGTGTGCAGCTGTGGCAGCTGCTGCCGGGCGTGATCGTCTGCGCGGCACTGGAACTGTATTTATGCAGCAAAGGGCAGGCCAAAGCCGCGCTTGCGGCCTGTGCGGTGCTGGGCGCTGCGCTGTGCGCGGCAGACCCGGCCCTCAGCTTTGCGGCATCCGGCCTTGCCTGTGCCACGGTGGCAGCGGCGGTGCTGGCACCTGGACGGCGCATGGAAACGGTAGCCGCCTACGCGGGCGGCTGCGTGACCGGTGCACTCTGTGTGCAGCCGCCCGGGAGCGCGTTCCAATATCTGCTGAACGTCTGCATCGGCATCACGGCCGTAGCGGCCATGCCCGCAGCATGGCTTGTGCCGGAGCCGGAAGAAAAGCCGCAGGCAGGGCAGGCCCAGCCGCAGCAGTACAGTGCAGCGGCCACCCGGCTGGAACAGGTGTCCCAGAGCCTTGCATCGCTGGCAGAGACCGTGAACGATGTCTACGAAACGCTGCCGCACCGGTGTGAGGATTTCCATTGGGTAATTGACAACACACATGATACCCTTTGTTTTAACTGCGGGCGGCGGGATACCTGCTGGAAGCAGGAGTATGCCGCCACGCTGGAGGGCATGGAAGCACTGCGCCCTCTGCTGGAAAGCAGCGGCGGGCTGGAAACGGCTCAATTGCCCGGACAATTATCCCGGTGCATCCACCCGGCAGCACTGTGCGCAGCGGCAAACCGCTCCTTTGCGCTGTACCGCAGCCGCAAGGAGGCCCGCCTTCATGCCGAAGCCATGCGCACTGCCCTGACCGAGCAGTACAGCGCCGTGGCCGAAGCGCTGGGCGTGTTGGGAGAACAGCTGGGCCGTCCGGGCGACCCGGAACCCTATAAATCCGGCCGGGTGGCGGACTTTTTTGCGCAGCTTGGCACTCCGCCGCAGGAGTGTGCCGTCACGCTGGATGATCTGGGCCGCACCCATGCGGCGGTCACGCTGCCGCGCACCCGCTTCTCGGCGCAGGAGCTGGCCGCGCTGGCCGGGGAGGTGGGCCGCATCTGCCGCCGCACGCTGGAAGTGCCGCAGGTGCTTTCCTGCAAGGGAATGACCACCCTACTGTTCAGCGAAAAGCCTGTGCTGCGGGCCGTGTTCGGCATGGCGAGCGCGGCGGCGCGGGGCAGTATTTCCGGCGATGCGGTGCAGCAGTTCTGCAGCCCGGCGGCAGCGCAGATGATCCTGTGCGACGGCATGGGCACCGGCAGGCCTGCAGCCGTGGATGGCAACCTTGCCGCCGAGCTGACGGCCCGGCTGCTCAAGGCGGGCTTTACCGCAGAGCTGGCGGCAAGGCTGGTCAACGTGGCCCTTGCCCTGAAAAGTGAGGATGAGAGCGGTGCCACGCTGGACCTCATCAGCGTGGATCTTTACACCGGCACGGCAAGGCTGTTCAAGGCCGGTGCGGCACCGGGCTTCCTTGTGCACGGCGGGCGGGTGCGTGCTGTGGGCGACACCAGCCTGCCGGTGGGCATTCTGGGCGGAGTGAACGGCCAGAGCCGGGTGGTGCATTTGACGGTGGGCGATTATGCGGTGCTGGTCTCGGACGGGCTGCTGGTGGACGGTCCGGGCTGGGTGACAAAGCAGCTGGAGCTTTCCGCTGCGGCAGGAGAAGCGCCGGAAAAAGTTGCAAAAACGCTGGTGGAAACGGCCCGCGTGCGCGCCCAGAAGACCGGCAGGCCGGACGACATTACGGCGGCGGTGCTGCGGCTGGAAAAATGCGTTTGATGTTCATACAAACTTCGTTGATTTTCGACGGAGGAGAAGGTATACTATGGAAGCATAGAAACAAAACAGGAGGACAGAAACATGCTTACCATAACCGTAGCGCAGGATGGCAGCGGCGATTTTGCTTCGGTGTCCGAAGCGGTGCTGGCTGTGCCTTATGCCTGCGCAGCAGAGATCCGCATTGGCCCGGGCGTTTACCGCGAAAAGCTGGTGTGCGAAAAACAGGATATCACCCTGATCGGCGCAGGCATGGAAAGCACCCGCATCGTGTGGGGCGACGGCGGCAGGCTGCCGCACCCGGACGGCAGGCCCACTCACACCTTCCGCAGCTATACCGCGTTTTTCCGGGGGATAGAACTGCGGGTGCGGGACCTGACCATTGAAAACGATGCCGGCCCCGGGGCAAAGGTGGGGCAGGCCGTGGCGGCTTATGTGGACTGCTCTCACACCCTCTTTGAGAATGTGCGGCTGCTAGGCAATCAGGATACGCTGTTCTGCGCCCCTCTGCCGGAGAAGGAGCGGGAGAAGGATGGCTTCCTTGGCCCGGGCCGCTTTGCGCCCCGCCGACCGACGGCCCAGTATTACCGGCACTGCGAGATCGCGGGAGATATCGATTTTATTTTTGGCGGCGCGGACGCTCTGTTTGAGCAGTGCACCATCCGCACCGTGAACAACCACCTGCCTGCAAGCTACGTCACGGCTCCCTCGGGCCGTGCCGATGGCCTCGGGTTTGTGTTCTGGGACTGCGACTTTGTTTCGGACGACTGCCCGGCGGGCACGGTGTTTCTGGGCAGGCCGTGGCGGCCCACCGGTAAAACGGCTGTGCTGGACTGCCGCCTTGGCGCACACATCGCGCCGGAGGGCTTTTCGCCCTGGCAGAGCCGCACCGACTCGGATCTTGCCAGCTTTGCCGAAGCGGGCAGCACCGGCGCAGGCGCTGTGCCGCGCGGCGTGTGGGTGAAGCAGCTGGACAGCCAGCAGGGCGAAGAACTGCTCAGATGTGCACGGAAGCTTTGCAGACCGGAATAAAAGCGGAAAATATAAAATAAAGTATAAAACGGATTTGAAGGATCTTCTATGAAAAAACTGCCGAATTTTGTCAAATGGATCATCATTCTGGCGGCACTGGCTGCAATGGGCTGGATGATGTGGGCTGTGAATGATCGTGCCTCCCGGGTGGAAATGCCCGCACCGGATAATACATTCGGAATTTATCACACGGCAGATTCCAGCCAGTAAATCATTTGGAATGGCCGCAGCATTGCGGGCAGAAACGATGCTCTATAGAAAAAGCAAAAGCCGGGACGACCACACGGTCATCCCGGCTTTAAAATTATTCCTGCCCGGCCATCTCGGCTGCATTGGCGGGCAGGTCGTTCATGATGAACCAGAACGTAGTGCCCATGCCAATGGCGCTCTGCACACCAAAGCGGAAGCCGTGCTGCTGGAAGATGGCCTTGGTGATGGAAAGGCCCAGACCGGTGCCCTGCTTGCCGGCATCCGAACGGGAGCGGTAGTACCGATCAAAGATATAGGGCAGGTCGTCGGCAGAGATGCCGGGGCCGTGGTCCTCCACCTCGATCCGCACGCCCTCGGTGCAGCGCTGGGCCCGCAGGATGAAGATGCCGTCTTTGCCGATGTGGTGCATGGCGTTGCCCAGCAGGTTATGCAGTGCGCGCTGCATCATGTTGGGGTCTGCGTAAACGGGCAGTTCCTCGTCCGGCAGCTCCAGCTGGAGCTGCCAGCCGTTCTGGGCGCAGATGGCATCGTACCGTTCGCTCACCTCGTCGCACAGCTGGCCCATATCAAAGTGCACGCGCTCGCATTTGTCGGCACCGCTGGTCACCTTGCTCAGCTCCATCACGCTGGAGACCAGTGCGGTCAGGCGGTCGGTCTCGTCCACGATAATGTTCATCTGCTCATCGCGGTGGGCCTTGTCGTCGCCGGTAATGTCGCGCACCGTCTCGGCATAGCCCTTGATAAGGGTCAGCGGGGTGCGCAGGTCGTGGGAGACGTTGGCCAGCAGGTCGCGCTGCATCTGCGAAGAATGCTGCACCTCGCTTGCCATGTGGTTGAAGTCCCGGGCCAGATCGCCCAGCTCATCGCTGCGGCGGGTATCCACCTGCACGGCATAGTTGCCCATGGCCATCTGGCGGGCAGCGCTGGAAAGCTGGCGCAGCGGCTTTGTGAACCACTCACTGAACAGCCATGCCGCCGTCATGGCAAAGGCAAAGATCAGCGCCGCTGCCATGGGCAGCACGGTGCTCAGCACCTTGCCGGCTTCAGCCACATGCACAAGGCTGGTAGTGACCAGAACGGTGTACTCGCCGCCGGAGGTGTTGCGCCCTACCAGCAGCTGTGCCGAGCCGGAGAGCCGCGGCGGATTCAGGGTCTGCACAAAGCCGCCGGTGGTGCGGCATTTCTTGCGCATGGCCACAGCGGTGGAAACGATCATATCGTTGTTGGCGGAATCCGAGAGCAGCGTTTCGTGCAGGTTGCAGTAGGACTGGTTCTCGATCTTATAGATCGTGCGCATGGTGGTATCGGAAATATCCACACAGAAGCTGTTCAGCGAACCGCTGGCGTACAGCTGGGTGGCAAGCCGGTCAAAAAACGTGGTGTTGACCGTAAGATGGCCAAAAGACCATGCCGAAAGGGCTTCGCCGTTTGCAATAGCCTTGTCCAGCTCGGCGGTGATGCTTTCTGCCTGAGTGGTCAGCTGTTTTTCAATGTGCTTGGTGTACAGCGGTTCCAGCAGCTGGGTGGACAGAAACCACACCAGTGCCAGCAGGAACAGACAGATACAACACAAAAACCACATCAGCTGGCCGCGGATGCCGGGGGAGTGATGGTGCCGCATGAATCCTCCGCTCCTTTATCAGCGCGTTGCGTCGGGGTCGAATTTGTAGCCGATGCCCCACACGGTAGCAATGTAGCTGCGGCACTTGCCCAGATGGCCCCGCAGCATTTTGACATGGGTGTCCACGGTGCGGTCCTCGCCAAAGTAGTCGTAGTTCCACACCTTCTGCAGGATCTTTTCACGGCTGAGGGCGATGCCCTTGTTGGAAGCAAGGAACACCAGCAGGTCGAACTCCTTGGGGGTCAGGGCCACCTCCTCGCCGGAAACGCGCACCGTGTGGCTGGCCGTGTCGATGGTCAGCTCACCAAAGGTCATGGTGTCGGAGGCAGCGGCGGGCTTGGGCATGGTGCGGTTCAGCACGGCCTTGACGCGGGCTACCAGCTCACGGGGAGAGAAGGGCTTGACAACGTAGTCGTCGGCACCGCTCTCCAGGCCGGCCAGCTTGTCGTATTCCTCGCCGCGGGCGGTCAGGATGATGACCGGCGTGTTGATGTGGCGGGCGCGCATCTCCCGCAGGCAGGTCATACCGTCCATGAACGGCATCATCAGGTCCAGAATGACCAGATCGAAGGCCCCGCCGGAAAGCTGGGTCAGCGCAGCTGTGCCGTCGGCGGCTTCTTCACAGATATAACCGGAATATTGTAAATGTTCACGGATCAGCTCGCGGATGCGCGGCTCATCGTCAACGATCAGGATCTTAGCCATAATACAGACACCTTCCTCAATAATAGACTTCTTGACCAGAATATCATACAGCAAGAATAAAAAAAAGCTGTGAAGTTTGCGTGAATGCTTTTCAAAAAAAGTGCCCGCAGCGGCGGGCTGCTTCCAGTACCAGTATACCACAGAAAAACGGCCCTGCACAGCCGGAGTTTGCGGGGCAGACCGCAGGCCCAGCCGGATGGTGGTGCTTTCCGACCTGCACAATTCCGAGTTTGGCGCATATAATAGTGAGCTTGTGGATAAGGTGCGGCGGCGCTGGCCTGCTTTTACCTGCGCATCCCGGTGGGCCATGTGGAAGCCGGACTGCGCACCTACGATCTGGATTCCCCCTATCCGGAGGAGTTCAACCGGCAGGCGGCACCGAGAACATTTCCAGCGTGGCACACTGCATGATCCGACTGCGGTTCGCGGTCAAGGACCTGAACAAGGCCGATCAGGAAGCGCTGAAGAAAATCCCCAGCGTGCTGTCCGTCACCCCAGCGGCATGATGTTCTGCGGTGCAGTGCCCAGAAACGCCGGTGTCTCCGGCGACGCAGCGGTCAGGTTCGTCTTGCTCACCTTCCACCACAGGCGGGTGGTGCCGTCCGGCGCGGTAAAGATCAGGTTCCAGTCAAAGGGATTCTCGCTGGTGGAGTTCAGCTGCACCGGCAGAGCGTTCGGCGCAGCTGGTGCGCAGGGGGCAAAGTCGTGGGCGCGGATGCCCACGGCGGTGCAGGTTTCCGGCACCTCGGCGGCAAGGTGAAGGGGCGCATCCCAGCCAGTCAGGCGCACGGTGTGGGCATCCACGCGGGTGCAGGACAGAATGTTCTTGCAGCCGGTCAGCCGTGCAGCGGTGGTGCTCTGCGGGTCTGCAAACACCTCTTTGGTGCCGCCGGTGCGCAGCACCTGCCCGCCATCCATCACGATCATATCCCGGCACAGGCGGTAGGCTTCGTCACGGTTGTGGGTGACCAGCAGCGCCGTGCCGCCAAACCCGGCCAGCAGGCTGCCCACTTCGCCCTCCACTTCCTCGCGCAGGTAGCTGTCCAGCGCACTGAACGGCTCGTCCAGCATCAGAATTTTGGGCCTGCCCACAAGGATGCGTGCCAGCGCGGTGCGCTGCTGCTGTCCGCCGGAAAGCTGGGCCGGGTAGCGCTTGGCAAGGGATTCCAGCCGCATGGCCTGCAGCATTTCGGCGCAGCGGGCCTTGCGGGCGGCCTTGTCTTTTTCGGCTTTCAGGCCGCAGAGCACGTTCTGCTCCACGGTCATGTTGGGGAACAGTGCGTAGTTCTGGAACAGCAGGCCCACGCCGCGCTGCTGCGGCGGCAGGTCGATGTGCTGGGCGCTGTCAAACAGCACCCGGCCGTCCAGTACGATGCGGCCCGCATCCGGCTTTACGATACCGGCAATGCAGCGCAGGGTCATGCTTTTGCCGCAGCCGGATGCGCCCAGAATGGCTGTGGCGGTGCTGCGCGCGGCAAAGTTGGCGTGAAGGATAAAGCCATCCAGCTTTTTGGTAATGTTCACTTCAAGACTCATGCGCGGCCACCTGCTTTCTGTTTTTTCTCCAGCAGATTCACGGCCAGCAGCACCACTGCCGAGATCACGATATCCACCAGCACCCAGCGCATGGCACCGGCTTCGTCGTTGGTGCGCCACAGCTGGTACACGGTGGTGGCAATGGTGGCGGTCTTGCCGGGGGTGTAGCCTGCGATCATGCTGGTGGCACCGTACTCGCCCAGTGCGCGGGCAAAGGCCAGCACCGTGCCGGCCAGAATGCCCTGACGGCAGCAGGGCATCCGCACCCGCCAGAAGATCCACACGCCCGACTGGCCCAGCGTTTGCGCCGACCATGCCAGCGTTTCGTCAAAGCTTTCAAACGCGCCGCGCGCCGTGCGGTACATCAGCGGAAAGGCCACCACGATGGATGCAAAGATGGCACTATACCAGTTCATGACCAGCTTCACGCCGAAATGCTCCATGAAAAAAGCACCCAGCGGCCGCTTTGCGCCGAACAAAAGCAGCAGAAAATAGCCCACCACCGTGGGCGGCAGCACCATGGGCAGGGTGAGCACCACGTCCAGCGCGCCTTTGACAGTGCGCGGCAGCTTGGCAATATAGTAGGCGGCAAAAATGCCAAGGAAGAACACCGCCGCGCAGCTGACGAGGGCGATGCGCAGGCTGTTCCAAAGGGGATACCAGTCCATAAATGATACCTCCGAATAAAAAGGCTTCCCCCAGAGGGGAAGCTCTGAAAAACAACGGATTTACAGTGCGGTGAAGCCCACGCTCTCGAACACGGTTGCGGCGCGGTCGGTCTGCAGATAGGCCAGAAACTCCCTGGCAGCCTCGGCGTTGGGGGCGGCCTTCAGCACGGCGGCAGGATAGATGACCTGACCGCACATCTCCTTGGTGGCCTCATCCACGGGGGTCAGGCCTGCGCTGTAGGCATCGGTGCAGTACACGACACCGGCATCCACGCTGGCTTCGGTGATCTGGGTGGTGACCTCCTTGACGTTGGAGCCGTAGGTGATGACACCGGCTGCGGCCAGTGCTTCCTCGTCCAGATCGTAGTAGGCAAGGATCTTCTGGGTGTACTGGCCCACGGGCACATCGCTGTTGCCCATGCAGAACAGAATGTCCCCGGCCTTGAGGTGCTCGGCCAGAGAATCGAAGCTGTCGATGCCCTTATCGCCATTCTCGGGCACGCACAGAACGACCTTGTTCTCCAGCAGGTCCACGCGGGAATCGCTGTCCACGAAGTCCAGTCCTTCGGTGTTCACATCGGCGGAAGCGGTGCTGTCCAGCTGGTTCATCTGCTTCTGACCGGCGGAGATGAACAGGTCGCAGTCCGCGCCTTCCTGGATCTGGGTCTTGAGGGTGCCGGAGGAGTCGAAGTTGAAGCTGAAGGTCACGCCGGGGTTCTCGGCAGAGTAGATCTCGCCGATGGCGGTGAGGGTCTCGGTGAGGGATGCGGCGGCAAACACGATCAGCTCCATGGACCCACCGGTAGCTTCAGAAGAAGCAGCGGCAGAGCCTGCCACGGAAGATGCAGTGCTGGAAGCGGAGGAGCCGCAGGCGGTCAGGGCCGCAGCGGCACCGGCGATACCGGCAGCAGCCAGAAAGCTGCGGCGAGAAATTTTAGTGTTGTTCATGATAAGCGCTCCTGTTTTTTAAAATGAATCTTTGCATTTGATACGGTACAGGATGCGGTGCCGCCCACCGGGATACTTTTTTACTTCCGGGCGCATTCGCCGTCCAGCCCGGCGGCAAGGCGGATGCCGTGCGCAAGGCTGGGCAGGATGTACTCGAGGTTTTCTTTTACGGCCTTGGGGCTGCCCGGCAGGTTCACGATCAGGGTCTTGCCGCGCAGCACGCTGACACCGCGGCTGAGCATCCCGCGCGGTGTGATGGTAAGGCTATGGTACCGCATGGCCTCGGCAATGCCGGGCGCGTTGCGTTCGGCTACGCTCAAAGTCACCTCCGGGGTGATATCCCGGGGTGCAAAGCCGGTGCCTCCGGTGGTGAGGATCAGGTTCACCTGACGGGCATCCGCAAGGCGCAGCAGCTGGGTTTTGAGCTGGGCGGCATCGTCCGGCAGAAGCAGTGCTTCCTCCACCTTGTAGCCTGTGGCGGTGAGCATCTCCACAATGAGCGGGCCGCTTTTGTCCTCCCGTTCGCCGCGGCTGCCCTTATCGGAAAGGGTGATCACCGCCGCGCGCAGGGGCAGGTCTGCCGGGGTGGGCAGCAGCTTCATCTCGTCGCCGGTGTGGATGGTGCCGCCTTTTACCACCCGTGCGAACACGCCCTCCCGCGGCATGATGCAGTCGCCGGTCTGCCGGCGGATGGCGCAGTCGCTGTGGCACTCCTTGCCGATCTGGGTCATTTCCAGCACGGCATCCCCAATGACAAAAAAGCTGGGCACCGGCAGGGTGGCAAGATTGAACCCTTCCACCACCAGATTTTCGCCAAAGGCACCGTAGTCCACCCAGAGCTTTTGACGGAAAGCTTCAATTTTTTCCGCGCTCAGCAGGCTGACCTGCCGGTGCCAGCTGCCGCCGTGGGCATCGCCCACAATACCCCACTCCGGGGTGAGAACAGCGGACGGCACCGGCGTTTTCAAGGTGCCGCGCCGGGGGCTTGTGCAGATAGCCAGAATTTTACCCATAAATTTGTGTTATCCTCCGATCCGGTACATCCCTCGTGTGGCGGGCATAGAGCCTTGGCCGAAGTGATGTTCCCGGGGTTTTGCCAGAATCGTGTTTTGAATGGCCTGCAAAAGGGCCGCGTCGTCCGCGCCGCTGCGCAGCAGAGCACGCAGGTCGGTGCCGGATTCGCTGGCAAGGCACGGACGCAGAAAGCCCTGACTTGTCAGCCGCACCCGGTTGCAGGAAGCGCAGAATTTGCCGTGCACAGCAGCGATCAACCCAATGCTGCCGCGCCAGCCGGGCGCAGAATAATACACCGCCGGCCCATTGCCAAAGGCCGCACCGGTCACCGGCTGCAGCTGCGGCCAGCGGCGGTAAAAGCGCTCCAGCAGTTCCGGGCCGGAAAGGCAGGGCAGCCCGGCACCAAAGCCAATGGGCATCATCTCAATAAAGCGCACCTGCAGCGGATGCTCCTGTGCGAAGGCAGCAAGGCTTTCCAGCTCGCCCTCGTTCACGCCGGGCTGCGGCACACAGTTCAGCTTGACCGGAATGCCGCTGGCAAGGGCCGCCCGGATGCCGTTTTGCACGGCGGCAAGCTCGTCTTTGCCGGTGATGCGCCGGAAGGTCTCCGGGTGCAAGGTGTCAAGGCTGATGTTCACGCTGTCAAGGCCCGCCGCCAGCAGGGCGGGCAGCTTCTGGGCCAGCAGCACGCCGTTGGTGGTAAGGGCAACGCGGCGGATGCCGGGAATGGCTTTCAGGCCCGCCGTCAGTTGTTCCACGCCCCGGCGCACCAGCGGTTCACCGCCGGTGATGCGCACCGTGTCGATGCCGCACTGGGCGAACAGCGCAGCCAGCTGCAGAAATTCCTCATAGGTCAGAATATCTTCGTGGGACAGCTTTGGCACGCCGTCCGGCATACAGTAGCGGCAGCGCAGGTTGCACAGGTCGGTGACCGAAAGGCGCAGATAGTGGATATTGCGGCCGTATGCATCAAACATAGCCGCCCTCGGCCCGCACATAGTGCCCGCTCTTGCCGCCGGTCTTCTCGACCAAGTGGATCTCGCCCAGCTCCATGCCCTTATCCACGGCCTTGCACATATCGTAGATGGTGAGCAGCGCGGCAGAAACGCCGGTCAGAGCTTCCATTTCCACGCCGGTCACGCCGATGGTCCTGGCGGTGCACACGGCCTCTACGGCCTGCTGTTCGGGCAGAAGGTGAAAATCCACAGTCAGCTTGCTCAGCGGCAGCGGATGGCACAGGGGGATCAGCTCGCTGGTGCGCTTGGCCGCCATGATGCCTGCAATGCGGGCCACGCCAAGCACGTCGCCCTTCTGGGCGGTGCCGTCCCGAACAGCGGCAAAGGCTGCCGCATTCATAGTGATGATGCCGCGGGCCACAGCCTGCCGTGCAGTGACGGGCTTTTCGCTCACATCCACCATCACGGCGCTGCCGGACGCATCAAAATGAGAAAGTTTTGTTTCGCTCATAATTTTTACCTTGATAAAGCTCTCCCCTTTGGGAGAGCTGGCAAAGCCGTAAGGCTTTGACTGAGAGGGTTTCAGCAATGCCCGAAGCCGCAGTTGGGCCAGTGGCATTCGGCGCAGCCTAAGCACAGCCCGCCCTCGCCCAGCCGGGCAATGTCCTCGGCAGTGATGGGGTCGTCGGCCAGCAGGCGCGGCAGCAGCAGGTCAAAAATGGTGCGCTTGGCGTACATCACGCAGCCGGGCAGGCCGCACACCGGCACACCGTCCAGATAGCTCACAAGGAACATGGCACCCGGCAGCACCGGTGCGCCATAGGTGATGATCTCGGCACCGGTGTTCTTGATGGCAAGCGGCGTGCGGTCGTCGGGGTCTACGCTCATGCCGCCGGTGGTAAAGATCAGCTCGCAGCCTGCGGCCTTTGCTTCCAGAATGGCGGCGGTGATCCCGGCGGGGTCATCGTCGCAGGTTTTGTGATAGGTCATCTCGCAGCCGTATTCGGCCAGCTTGCCCACCAGAATGGGGGTGAATTTGTCCTCGATGCGTCCCTTGAATACCTCGCTGCCGGTGGTGATGACCGCAAACTTTTTCGGGTGGAAAGGCAGCACGTTCAGGATGGGTTCGCTGCCTGCCGCAGCCTGCATGGCATCCATCTTCTCCTGCTCGATCACCAGCGGGATGATGCGGGTGCCGGCCAGCTTCTGGCCCTTTTTCACGGGCAGGTCGCCGTGGATGGCAGCGATCATCATTTGGGGTGTGCGGTTCACGGCCAGCAGGGCGGCGCGGTCGATCTTCAAAAGACCGTCGCAGTCGGCAACCAGTTCGATCTTGCCTTCCTTCGGCTCAGTGCCGTGGATGTTGCGGCCCGCCGCTGCCTTGTACAAAAGGGCAGCGGCTTCGTCCTCGTGCAGGATGCCGGGGCGCTTCTCCCAGACATAGAGATTTTCTTTGCCAATGGAGAGCAGCACGGGGATATCCTCCGGCTGGACGATGTGCCCTTTGCGGAAGCGTGCTCCCTTGAACTGGCCGGGAATGATCTGTGTAATGTCGTGGCAGAGCACCTGCCCGACAGCGTCTTCGGTACGGATGAGTTTCATGCAGAACCTCCGTTACAGGGACGGCATCTGGTTCTCGATCCAGTCTGCCAGAGCAGCAGGATCGTCCAGTGCAAAATCAGCGCCCGGCACATCGCCCACGATGGCCATGGGCTGGAACGCGGTGCCCACCGGGCTGACCGAGCTGCGCACCACCTCGATCTTGGCCCAGCCGCTGTCGCCAAAGCCTTCCAGCAGTACAAGGTCGTAGCCGTGGCGCTCGAACAAAGCCAGCAGGTCCTGCTCGTTCAGGCGGAACTGCTCGGTAAGCAGATAGCGCCCGGCAGTAAACACGGCCACACCCTCGGCACCGGCCTCATGCAGGCGGTCGGTCTCGGCGGGCAGGCGCAGATCGTCAGCCTCGCGGATCACACCCACCTTCAGCCCGCGGCTCTTGAGCACCGGCAGCAGCGCGGCCAGCAGAGCGGTCTTGCCGCTGCCTGCGGAACCGCTGACAGCCAGCACTGCCGGATGCTTGAAGCTCAGTTCGACGGCAAGCGCCTGTTTTTGTTCACTGTACAAAAGTATCACCCTCCGTTTTATCCCATCGGCAAAAACTGCCGGTTCACTCCTCAATGCGCACAAAGCGCGGCTGCACTTTGCCGTCCCGCTCCACGGTCTCGCACCACATGGCGGCAGGACGCACCCAAAGCCCACGTTCCCCGTACAGGGCGCGGTACACCACCATTTCCTCTTCGGTCTCGCTGTGGCGGGCCATGCCCAGCACTTCGTATTCGTTGCCCTTGAAATGCCGGTAGCGGCCCGGCTGCACATGATATTTGAATGCTTCCATGTTATCCTCTTTTACACTGACACGCGGCATTCCGGTGCAGAATGCCATATTTATAATCAGTATAGCATATTTCAGCACGGCAAAAAAGGCTTTGGCAGGAAAGATGGAGAAAAAGGCGGCAGGCGGCGGCAAAAGCCGGGAGACAGAGTTGGGTGCTTGAACTGCCGCGCCACAGATGCTATACTGAAACGATAAGGGGATACCCCCCTGAAAAAGCTCTGAAGATAAAGGAAAAAGCCCTATGAGGATCGGACTTATTGAATTTCTGCTCATCCTTGCCATTGCGTCGCTCACCATCGGGCCGCAGGTGGCATTGTTCGTGGATCGCTGGATGCGCCGGGCAAACCGCGCCAATGCCCGCGCCGCCCGCCGCCGTGCCGAGTATGCGGCCCAGATGGCGGTGGAGCGGGACGCGCTGCTCAAGCGGTTCCGCACGGCCAGCACGGTGTTTGGCGTGTGCATCCTGCTGGCGCTGGTGTATGCACTGGTGTTCCGGCCCATCGATACGCCGCCACAAGGCTACACCGCGCCGGATGTCCGGCAGGACACCGGTGCAGCACAGACGGCCCTTGCCGCCGATCATAAGGGAACGCTGGATCTGGGCGAATATCAGGGTGTGGACTGCATCCGCACACAGGACGGCCTTGTGTATGCCGCAGCATACGACGGCGCAGCCTTAAAAAAGCGCACGAGCGACCTTGTGCGCACCGACGGCGGACACGATGCGGCCATCCTTTCCGTGGACGGTGAGCTGACCGGTTTTGCCTTTGACGGCAGCGGGGACCTGTGGCTGAGCATCCTCACGCCCGGCGGCGGCAGCCTGTGCCGCGCCGCCCACGACAGCTGGGGCACGGCGGTGGAGCAGGTGGTGACCCAGATCGACGGTGCACCGCTGGGGGCTGTCTCAGCGGTGGAGGCCGCGCCGGACGGCAGGATCTACTTTGCGGTTGCTGCCAGTGCCAGTGCCGCGGACGGGCTGGAGAGCACTCTGCGCACCGAACTGCTGGCCCACACCGGCACGGGCTGCGTGTATGTATACGACCCGGCAGCACGCACGGTGCAGAAGGTGCTGGGCGGTGTGGCCGGTGCTTCCGGGCTGGCCCTGAGCCGGGACGGCAGCACGCTGTTCGTGGCTGACCTTGGGAACCGCTGTGTGTGGAGTGCTGCCGCCGATGCCCGCGACCTGACGGCGGGCGGTAAAAACTGTCAGAGCTTTGTTTCCGGCCTGCCGGGGTATCCCGGTGCGCTTGCTGTGGATGCAGACGGCACCCTGTACATCGGCTACCGGTGGGCCCGCAGCAGCTGGCTGGAAAAGAACGCCGACAGCACCCTGCTGCGGGGCATTGCCCTGCGTGCAGGCCGGAATCTGCAGGAAAAGCTGTTCAGCCTGCCTGCCGATGCGCCCTGCGCGGAAGCTGTAGATACGGCAGACGGCAGCTGGGAGCGGACGGTCTCCAGCAAGGGTGCAGGCGGCGTGACAGCTCTGTGCCCGGTGGAGAGCAGGCTGTATCTCGGCCTTGCAGGCAGCGAAAAGGTGCGCAGTGCAAATCTTTGATTTTTGATAAAAACCGAGGTGTTTTTTATGACAGAAGAATTCAAAAAACAGATCGAGATGCAGGCCCGGCAGGCAGTGACCGAACTGCTGGCCGAAGCAAAACTGAAAAAGGGCGATGTGTTCGTGGTGGGCTGCTCGTCCAGCGAGATCGTGGGCGGGCACATTGGCAAGGATTCCAGTCTGGAAGCCGCGCAGGCCGTGTACGCGGGCATTGCCCCAGTGCTGGCCGAAAACGGCATCTGGCTGGCCGCGCAGTGCTGTGAGCATCTGAACCGCGCTATTATCATCGAGCGCGAAGCCGCCGAAAAATACGGCTGGGAAGAGGTGTGCGTGGTGCCGCGCCCCCACGCAGGCGGCAGCTGGGCCACTACCTGCTGGAAGAAGTTCCGGGAGCCGGTGGCCGTGGAAGAGATCCGTGCCCATGCAGGCATTGATATCGGCGGCACCCTGATCGGGATGCACCTGAAGCGGGTGGCGGTGCCGGTGCGGCTGAGCCTTTCCAAAATTGGTGAAGCGAACATTCTGTGCGCCCGCACCCGCCCGAAGCTCATCGGCGGCGAACGCGCCAAGTATACCGAGGAGGACTGAGCATCATGGCAGAAAAGAATCTGGAACAGATGCAGGAGGCCGTGGCAGAGATCCGGGAAAAGATGGCAGCCGCAGCCCGTGAAGCAGGCCGCGACCCGGCAGCGGTGCAGCTGTGCGCCGCCTGCAAGACCCGCACGGCGCAGACCGTGGCTGCAAGCGCAGCCCTGCCCATTGATGTGTTCGGTGAGAACCATGTGCAGGAGCTGTGCGCAAACTTTGACGCAGGTGCTTACTGCGGCAAGCCCAGCCACTTTATCGGCCATCTGCAGACGAACAAAATTAAAAAAGTGCTGGGCCGTGCCAGCCTCATCCAAAGCGTGGACAGTGAGCATCTGCTGAACGCCATCGAGAAGGAAGCAGCCAAGGCCGGCATCGTGCAGAACGTGCTGCTGGAGGTGAACATCGGTGGCGAGGAGAGCAAGACCGGCGTGGCACCGGAAGCGCTCTGGCCGCTGCTGGATGCTGCTGCCGCACAGGAGCACATCCGGGTCAAGGGGCTGATGGCCATTCCGCCCGTGAACGACGACGATGCCCGCAACCGCCGCTATCTGGCCGAGGTGTACAAGCTGTTTGTGCAGGCCGGAGAGCGCGGCTATTCCAACGTGTCCATGGAGACCCTCTCCATGGGCATGAGCGGCGACTTTGAAAACGCCATCCGGGAGGGTGCCACCCTTGTGCGCATCGGCACCGCCATCTACGGCGAGCGGGATTACAGTAAAAAAGTGTAAAAATAAAAACGGCCTCGCCCTCTCAGTCGCTTGCGCGACAGCTCCCCCAGAGTGGGAGCCTTTGGCAGTCCACGCAAACTTCATCTCTTTGCCAAGGGCTCTCCCTTTGGGAGAGCTGGCAAATCCGAAGGATTTGACTGAGAGGGCGAGCCCACTGAAAAGTATCTGAAACATCCTGAATCGTAAAGGCCTAAAGAAACCAAAAAACGGAGGAACCATGTCAAAAACCAAGATCAACGACCCCGGGGCGCACCACGCAGGCAGCGGTGCGCTGATCCGGCGTTTTCTGCCCTATCTGGCAAAGTACAAAATGACCCTGTTTCTGGACCTGTTCTGTGCAGCGCTGACCACTCTGTGTGACATCGTGCTGCCCAAGATCATGAGCACTATCACCAACGCCGCCATGGGCGTGGGCATCACTCTGACGGCGGGCATCGTGCTGCGGCTGGCAGCACTCTATTTTGTACTGCGCATCATCGACGGTGCAGCCAGCTATTACATGTCCAGCATCGGTCATATCATGGGCGTGCACATCGAGACGGATATGCGCCGCGATGCCTTTGACCACCTGCTCAAGCTGGACCACACCTACTACAACAACACCAAGGTAGGCACCATCATGGGCCGCATCACCAACGACCTGTTCGATGTGACCGAGTTCGCCCACCACTGCCCGGAGGAATTTTTCATTGCGGCCATCAAGATCGTGGTGTCCTTTGTCATCCTGTGCCGGGCCAGTGTGCCGCTGACGCTGGCGGTAAAGTTCAGCGTAACCGTTACGGTCAGGTCGTCGATGGTAGCGCCGGTAATTTCGACATTTTTGGCAGCAAGTCTGCCCTCGGCCAGGCCGGAGTTGCTGTTGCCCCATGTGTTGTCGCCGGGAACCACGACCCAGGAGACCGGCATATACACCGTCTCGTCATACTGGCCGGAACGCATCCAGCGCTGGTCGCTGCTGGTGGCTTCCGCCGTCATACGCTGGCTGCTGCCAAGTTTCTCCGAAATGCGTTTGGGCGTGGTATTCCCGTTGCTGAACTGGTAGGTGTCGCCGTTATCGCCGCCGACCTTGACTGTGACGCTCCAATCGGCCAGGCCGCTGTTCTGCATCAACGTATCGTATTCATCGGCATTGGTCAGCACCAGCTTTTGGCTGAACTGAACATGGCCGCCCTCCTCCGGCGTGGGCATCAGGCGAACCTCCAGCTCCGGCGTGGGCAGGGCGCGGACAAACTGCTGCCGGCCCGAAGCAGCTGCCGTGCCGGTACCCTTGCTGTTGACGCCGGCCACGCTGACCTTGAAATAGCGGCCCTTCCACTCGGCCTTACTTTCAAAGGTAAAGCGGGTGTCGTAGGCATCGGCCTCCAGCAGGGAGGTATTGCCGATACGGTCGCCGTTTTCATCGGTCTCGTAAACGGTGATATGGTAGTAGATGGCCGGGCTGCCGGTGGTGGGGGCATTCCAGGTCACGTTATAACGGCCGTAAATACTCTCGTTACCGGAACCGGTAGCATCACTGCGTTCGATTTTCAGTCCTGTGGGGGCATTCGGGGCGCTGTTG
>ERZ857951.2105-NODE-2105-length-18534-cov-2.845338_pt1 | contig 18534 bp, 18 predicted proteins | sample MGYA00519759_ERZ857951 | MGnify/ENA primary metagenome ERZ857951 (study PRJEB31778, sample SAMEA3449377) | human gut metagenome | biome: human gut; feature: human-associated habitat; material: faeces | place: United Kingdom | collected 2010/2012 ...
CAAATATCAACCGTCCGTCTTTCCAGCCTAGGAACAAATCCACGTTCACCTCCCGTACATCCATCTGTGACGTTTTCTTGTCAAAAGAAGCCTGCATATTCGGGGTCAGGATCACCCCGCACCCCTCACTTTCCACGCTCACTTTTCCCTTTTTAAGTGTTGTACGGACACATTCTTCATCCCCATAAGCCCGAACCCCGAATTCCGTTCCGAGAACCTGTATCTCCAAAGAATTTGCCTCCACGATAAAAGGTTTACACGTATCTCTTTCCACCTCAAAATACGCTTCTCCTTTCAAACAAACCCGCCTGTCTTTACCACTAAATTTGACTGGATATGTTAATTCTGATTCGGCATTCAGATAAACTGTCGTCCCGTCGGACAATACCAGCACGTACTCCCCACCCCGGGGTATTTTCATCGTGTGGAACTCCATCACCGTGTCAACACTTCCTTCCGTGTAGGTCAAAATTTCCTTGTTCGCGGAAAGTGCCACTTTCGTGGAAACCAATGATGCCAGAGAGCTTGTGTCTTTTAAATTCACGGTCGTCCCGTCCCCCATAACCAAAATTGCCTGAGGTTTTATTTTCTTTATCAGATGAGCCTTAGCCATCAAGGAATCACCAGGTAACTCAACATCCCGGCCTCCCAACATCCAGATCCCACCGATCAACACAACTGCAATCAATATTGCGGCGTACTGAAACATCCGTCTCATACTCAAGCGCCGACGTCCAATCGTTTTCCCATAGATCAGTTTCCATTCTGATTCCATCTCCTTACCCGTCATCTCGCAAGCCTTTAAACTTTCCTCGAAATGAACACGGGAAGTCATTCTTTGAAAAAGAGCCTCGTTCTCGGGGAAACTTTCCCGCCATTCAAGCAACTCCTTTTTCCCGGTATCATCCAACGTCCCTTGCACGTGGCGGACAATTAACTGTACGATATATTCTCTTGTTTTCAATGTCATTTTTGTGCTTTTAATACCAAAACGGGAACCACCCCCTTTGGTGTAATAAGAAAATGCCACTTTTTTCAAAAAAAATTCACACAATATATTAATCTTCTATTAATCAATACATTCTCTCACATCAGTTTGTTATACTATCGTTAAACACGTGTTTCATAGAAACGGAGACTTTACGAAGGCATATCGACGGGATAAAGGGACAGATATAAAAGAATATATGCCGCAAGGACGAACAAAAACATGAGGTTGGTCGACTTATACCCGGACTTCGTCTATTATTTCATCCCCATTCCCAAACATCTTCTACTTTTATCCCGTGAATAAAAAATCAATACAATATGAAATCTATCCTATGCTATCTATTCTTTTTTATCCCGCTCGCCTATCAGCAAACACACGCTCAAGTCTACTTTAAAACGGAGTACATCAGTTCTACCTCATATAAAGATGAAGAGAATAAACTTTCGGGAGCCAAGGGAGATTTAAAAGTAATACAAGGTGGATTCCGAGTTCCGCTTTCAGTTAAAATGAACGAGAATAACAGCCCCACGGCCTGGGTAATCGGATGTAGCGCATCACACGCAAGCATGAGTAACAAGAAACTTCCCGTAACCCTATGTCCCTCGGATATGTTAAACCTTCAAATCGGGTTAACACACACGAGACCGCTAAATGCTAAATGGTCCATGCTGGTAACCGTTGGGGCCGGCCTTTACATGGATAGCGATAATCTATCCAAGGCAAGATGGGATAATATACTGGGACAAGGTGCCATCGTGTTCATCCGCCATTTACGCCCGAACCTAGACCTTGGTGTGGGAGCCGCCCTGAATAACACGTTTGGTTATCCTATGCTCTTCCCCGCATTCTATTTCAACTGGCGATTAGAAGGACGTTACGAGGTAAATGTTGCCTTAATTGATGCCGTGCGGGTTTCCGTGGGCATGAAATTTAACAACCACCTGAAATTAAGTCTTGTTGCCGAAATGGACGGGATGATGGCTCTTTCCGAGAGAAACGGGAAAAAGATGTATTTCACCCAGCAATACGTGGTTGTCGGGTTACGTCCGGAATTCACACTCGGCAAATCGTTATCCATCCCGCTCACCTTGGGCATTACTCCGGCTCGGAGTGCTTTTTACTCGAAAAGAAGTTTAAAGGAATACTTCTCCGATGACGACGAGAGCGATCCGCATTTCAGATTGGGATTCTATTGCTCTCTCGGTATAGCATGGAAATTCTAAAAAGAAATCATTAAATTTATCCCCAGTTTTACACGCAAATGTCCAATTCAATCACATATAAAAACGGAAACCAGTATTGGGAAAATTTCCTAATGCATCCAAAATTTCGGATTTTCAGGCACTTGTTGATTCTCCTGCTGCTTGGAATTATCGTCATGAGGGGACTCTTCGAGAACTCCGAGTTTTCCCCGGGATGGAATGCCATCACGTTGATTAACATCACCCTCATATTCCTGTTCTGGGGGATAATATGCTTGAACACGTATATATTAATACCTCGTCTTCTTTTTAAAGGCAAGTATTGGACATACGCTATTTGCCTGCTTTCGTGTACCCTATTTCTCCTATTCATGATGTTTCTGGTTATTTTCATCTCGAAATTTTATTTCCCGGTATTTCACGAGGCGATTAAACCGAATTGTAATCTTTTTCTGTTCTTTTTCATCAACTTCCTAGGCATCTTTTTTTATATCTCGGCATTTTCCATGACCATATTCCTGCAACGCTGGATCATGCACAGCCGACAATTGCAGGAATTGGAAAAAAGCAAGGTACAGAATGAACTCGACCGTCTGAAAGATCAGGTTCAACCGGACTTCCTGTCACGTATGTTAAACACGGCCAACGTGCTGATCAAAAAGGATGCGGGCAAAGCTTCTTCCCTCTTACTCCGTTTAAGTCGCCTGCTTCGCTATCAACTCTATGATAGTACGCGGGAAAAGGTGCTGTTAAGCGCGGATATTTCGTTTATTCGGGATTACATGAACTTAGAGAAAATACTCAATGATCGTTTTGACTTCAATATCACGACGGATAAGGACATTGATCATGTTCTGGTTCCTCCCTTGCTTTTTATTCCTGTTGTTGAACATGCCCTCGGGTATATCCGATCCCATGACGCGGGTAAATTCCCCGATATATACATCCTGTTCAAAATGAAGAACAACAACCTGTACTTCGCCTGTATCTATCCTCCCGGCCTTTCGAAAGAGCCAGCCAACGGGTTATATAACCTGCATCGAAGACTCCAGTTATTGTACGGGGAGAGCTTTCTACTTGAAACAAAACAAGGAGACAAAAATAACATTACCAGTTTACAAATATGTTTATAAAGAACCACCTGAACCCGCACTTTCAGTTGAATCCAAATTTCAACCAGATCAGAAATATCACGACCTTTCTGATCATCGCGTTCTTTGCTTTCCAGAACGTGTACGGTTACTTCACCGGGATAGGCTGGTTCTATGCTTATCTCATCAGCTTGTCCATGTTCATGCTACCGACCTATATCAACCAGTTTATCTTGATTCCCCGCCTGCTCGTGAAGAATAAATTGTCGTTTTATATTGCGGCCTTGTTTCTCATCATTATTGCAGGATTATTGATTTATGCCCCTATCGTTCAGTATCTTTATCAAAAATATGGCGTGATCACGGAGATTTTCGTGAACGAGAACGCCTACTCTTTACCCAATGTTCTTTACGCAATCGTGATCATCGGGATGATTACCATGGGAACCACCAGTATCGAACTGTTCCGGCGCTGGATGATCTATGACCGGCAAATCACGGAACTGGAAAAAACTACGATGCAGTCGGAATTGCAGCAATTGAAGAACCAGATCAATCCCCATTTCCTGTTCAATATGCTCAACAATGCCAATATTCTCGTGAAGGAAGACCCGGACGAGGCTTCCCGTCTCCTGACCAAGCTCGACGATATGCTGCGCTACCAATTGAACGACAGTGCCCGGCAAGAGGTTTTCTTGAGTGCGGACATTCACTTCCTGACGGGATTTCTCGAACTGGAAAAGATGCGCCGGGATCATTTCGAGTACTTGATCTCAAAGGAAGGTGATGTGAATAACGTGAAGATTCCCCCGCTACTCTTTATCCCCTTTGTTGAAAATGCTATAAAACATAACCCCGATAGCGAGAATTTATCGTACATTTACCTTTATTTTCGAGTGGAACATGACGAACTGACTTTCACCTGCGAAAACTCCAAACCTCTCGTTCCGGTAAAGAAAGAAACCGGAGGGTTAGGATTGTCAAACGTGCAACGACGTTTGGAGTTATTGTACGGGAAGGATTACTCGCTCCGGATAGAAGAAACAGAAACGCAATATAAAGTTCATTTACAATTGAAATTATGAAATGTATTATTGTCGACGACGAGCCGATCGCACGGAAGGGTATCCGGTCTCTTATAGCCCGGGTGCCGGAACTGGAACTGATGGAGATGTTCAATAATGCCTCCTCCGCAGCCACTTACCTAACCTCTCACCCGGTAGATCTCGTCTTTCTCGACGTACAGATGCCCGGTATCACGGGAATCGAGTTCGCCCGGAATATTTCTAAAGATACATTGATCATCTTTACAACAGCGTATACGGAATACGCATTAGATAGTTACGAGGTGGATGCCGTGGATTATCTGGTAAAACCCATTGAATTCGAACGTTTCCAGAAAGCGGTCAACAAAGCAATGAACTATCACACTTTACTCGTCACGGGAGAAAAAGAAAACATCGAGGAAGTGGAGAATGATTACCTGTTTGTGAAATCCGAACGCCGTTATTTCAAGGTAAATTTCGAGGATATTCTTTTTATCGAGGGACTGAAAGATTACGTGATTCTCCAGTTGAAAGATCAACGGATCATTACCAAAATGACTCTCAAGGCCATACACGAACAACTTCCTGCCAGTCTGTTTTTCCGCATTAACAAATCCTATATCATCAACACCCGACACATCACCTCCTTCGACAACAACGACGTCACCATCCGCTCACACGAAATCGCCATTGGCAATAGTTACCGGGACGACTTTTTCGAGAAATTCGTGACAAAAAGAGGTGGGTTCAAAAAAGGTGTTCTTTAAAAAATAGCATTGAAGATAAAAGATAAATTCTTATACTTATCTATCAGTCACCACAATGCTATTTTCCTCAAATTCCCAATCTCAAGATTAGCACTTATTCCCATTGCCTTAAAAACTTTAGCAACAGTAGAAAAAGTCAGATTTTTTCCATTCTCAATTCGAGAGATCTGCGCCCTTTGCACACCAACCAACCTACCTAATTCTTCTTGGGTTAAATTCTTAGATAGTCTGGCATGTTTAATTGCTTCACCTATAAGAAAAGAATTTAAATCTGTTTCAAATCTCTCTCTTTCCGGAGAATCCTTTTCTCCGATGTGTTTATCCAATATTTCTTCTTCTGTATAGAATTTCATAGTTTCCATATTCCTTATTTCTTTTGATTAAAATATGCTTTTCTGATCTCTTCCGCTTTGGCTATTTCCTTTGGCGGAGTTTTTAGTGTCTTCTTTATGAAACCATGCGTTGCTATAACCAATGTACTTTTACCATTTTCCTTGTCCCAAAAAGCTAAGAGTCTATATTTTGTTTTATTGAAGAATGTTCTGAATTCCCAAATATCCGTATCATCTAACTTTTTGAAAAGCTCAGGATCTATAACAAATTTAGCTTTAGCAATGTTATAAATAATCTTGTCTTTTATTTTTTTAGGTAACCGATTCAAGAAATCATCTGCATCTTCTGAATATACGACCTTAAATTTTGCTTCCATGTCTTTATTTTGTACATCAAAGATAAGCAAAAAGTTCTATATATGGAAACATTCCTTTATTTATAAATAAGAAATTGTTTTCTTTCAAATAAAAAGAGCGCCCAACTCTAAACCTGTCGAACGCTCTCCTTTATTTTAAATTCCACCACTATTCCCACTCAATCGTGGCTGGTGGCTTTGAGCTGATGTCATAAACAACGCGATTAATCCCCCGGACATTATTGATAATCCTGTTAGATACTTTTGCCAAAAATTCGTATGGTAGGTGACACCAATCGGCTGTCATCCCATCCGTTGATTCCACGGCACGCAAGGCTACCACACTTTCGTAAGTACGCTCGTCTCCCATCACCCCGACACTCTTGATCGGGAGTAAGATGGTTCCGGCTTGCCATACTTTATCGTACAGACCTTCTTCCTGAAGCATGGAAATATAAATATAGTCGGCCTCCTGCAATAATCTCACTTTTTCTTTCGTGATCTCCCCTAAGATACGAATAGCTAAACCCGGTCCGGGGAAAGGATGACGCTTCAAAAACTTATCCGCCAATCCAAGACTCTTACCTACCCGGCGAACTTCATCCTTGAATAACAGACGTAAAGGCTCCACGACCTTCAGTTTCATATAATCAGGTAAACCGCCCACGTTATGATGTGACTTGATGGTCTGTGACGGTCCGTTTACCGATGATGATTCAATCACATCCGGGTAAATCGTACCTTGCCCCAACCATTTTGCATCTTTTACTTTATGCGACTCTTCGTCGAACACGTCCACGAATGTTGCTCCGATAATCTTACGTTTCTTCTCGGGATCTTCGATACCTGCCAAACGGGAAAGGAAAAGATCTCCCGCATCCACGCCGATCACGTTCAAGCCGAGTTCCTTGTAATTTTCAAGCACATCAGAGAACTCGTTTTTCCGCAACAAACCATTGTCCACGAAAATACAAGTCAAATTCTTACCGATAGCCCGATGTAATAACATGGCAGCAACCGTGGAGTCTACTCCCCCCGATAAACCAAGAATCACACGGTCTTCGCCGATCTTTTCCTTCAATTCGGCAACCGTAGTCTCGATAAAAGAATCCGGTGTCCAGTCTTGCTTACAACCACAGATGTCCACCACGAAATTCTTCAATAAAGCGGTTCCTTCCGTGCTGTGGTACACCTCCGGGTGGAATTGAATACCGAAAGTTTCTTCTCCCCCGATGCGGTAAGCGGCATTCTCCACGTCAGACGTGCTGGCAACCACCGTGTAATGCGAGGGTAACACCTCTATCGTGTCACCGTGAGACATCCACACCTGTGAATGTTGGCTGATATTTTTGAACAACGGGCAGGAATTATCAACAAATGATAAATTCGCCCGACCGTACTCTCTCTTGTTCGAGGCTTTAACTTCACCCCCGAATAATGGGCCAGATACTGAGCCCCGTAACATACTCCCAGCAACGGTAATTTTCCTTTTATAGAAGACAAATCCGGTTGCGGGGCCTTCTCGTCACGCACGGAAAAAGGACTTCCCGAAAGGATCACGCCTTTCACGGACGCATCAAGTGCAGGGTAGTGATTGAAAGGGTAAATCTCGCAATAGACATTCAGTTCCCGCACGCGTCTCGCTATCAACTGCGTGTATTGTGAACCGAAATCCAGTATTAGAATTTTCTCTTGCATGTGAATCGCTTATTTATTTTCGGGCAAAGATACGTTTTTTTCGCCGGAACTTTAAAAAAGTCCTGACGAAAAAGTTACAGGTTACAAGTTAACAGGTTACAGGCTATTGATATACTTATAACCTCCTGATATGCAGTGTTAAAAAATGACGTCATTTCGTAACCTAAAATCCCTATAAACCGTAATTCACTTACACTTTACAATTTTAACCTGTAACTTGCAATCTGTTAACTTGTAACTTTTTCTTCTTATGCACAACACGAGAGATAGTTTTGGCTCTAAATTCGGGGCAATAGCTGCCCTAGCTGGTTCCGCGGTCGGTTTGGGAAATATCTGGAAATTTCCCTACGAGGCAGGGAATAATGGCGGGGGTGCCTTTCTTCTGGTATACATATTTTTCACGGTAGCCATAGGATTACCGGTAATGCTTTCGGAATTTGCTCTAGGACGCTATTCCGGAAGAAACGCTTTCGGAACCTTCGACCGATTGGAGCCCAAAACAGCCTGGCGTTATTTCGGGGTACTGGTTCTTCTTGCCGCCACGATGATTCTCTCCTTTTACGGGACGGTTGCCGGCTGGACGCTGGAATATGTCTTTAAATCTTTCACCTTCTCTTTTCATGCCGGCACCGATGTTAACTTGAATACCATATTTTCGGACTTTATCACGAATCCCTATAAACCCGTGTTCTGGCAAATCGTGTTCATGGCTCTCACTGGGTTTATCGTGCTGGCAGGAGTAAAAAAAGGTATCGAACGATACACCAAACTCATGATGCCCCTCCTTTTCGTGCTTATTGTGATACTCGGAATCCGGGCATGCACGCTGGAAGGGGCCATGGAAGGGATAAAATTTCTTTTCTTACCCAAGTTCTCGGAACTTACTTCGCAGGGAGTACTTTCTGCTCTGGGACAGGCCTTTTTCTCCTTATCAATCGGCATGGGTGTCCTCTTGACTTATGCCTCTTACATCAAAAAAGATGAAAACCTGACTTCTATATCCTTGCAAGTGATTTGCGCGGATACGTTGATCGCCGTGTTGGCAGGAATTGCCATATTTCCCGCCGTGTTCGCTTTCAACATTGCACCGGATTCCGGGCCGGGCCTTGTGTTCCTCACGTTGCCACAAGTGTTCCAAAGCATGGCTTTCGGGCAACTATGGGCGATTCTTTTCTTTCTCCTGCTAACCATGGCAGCTCTCACGTCCTCTATTTCCCTTCTGGAAGTAATCGTTGCCTTTTTCGTGGAAGAAAAGCACATCAGCCGCCGCAAAGCGACCGTCATATCCACGGTAATCGTCACGATCTTCGGAATTCTATGCACCCTTTCTTTTGGACCGTTAAAAGAAGTCCATATCGGCAACTTGTCGATCTTCGGGATATTTGATTACGTCAGTTCCAACATACTGCTCCCCGTGGGTGGAATCTTGATTTCCATTTACGTGGGCTGGAGATTCGATCGCCGTTTACTGGAAGCGGAATTAACCAATAATGGAGAATTGAAACTATGGTTACTGAAACCGTTGATATTCGTCCTAAAATATGTAGCCCCCCTGTTTATCCTCGTGATTCTATTACACTCGCTGGGACTATTCTGATTATTCTCTCAACATTGTAGTTTCCTAAAATTAGTTTACTAAGTTTACAGTAAACTTTTTCAGGGCGATACAAGGACAATACACTATGGATTCGCTACCTCAAGTACATACCAACAACATACCATGAACACATCATCAACAATAGTCAGTGTCGATGATGTGTTCATGATATGTTTAGATTATATTTTAAAGGTAAAGCAAGGATAGTCTAATCATCAGGCAGGGGTTAGTATAGTAAAATAAATTAGTGAAGTTCACCGCTTTTTTCCAATAATTCCCGTGCAGCTCGTTCCGGATCGTCGGCAGAGACAATCGCCGAGATTACCGCCACGCTATCCGCCCCGGCCTGAAATATCGACGCCACGTTATCAGGATGAATTCCCCCGATGGCAACTAACGGATGGCGGGAAACAGATCTGATCCAGCGTAAGCCATCTAATCCCCATTCTACGATAGTATTTGTTTTCGTCGTGGTTGAAAACACGGGACTTGCTGCCACGTAATCCAAATCATAGTCATTGGCCTCCAGCACCTGTTCCGGTGATTCCACGGATAAGCCGATAATTTTCCCCTCCGGTAGTAACCGCTTAACCATCTCGTAGGGCATATCGCTTTGTCCCACGTGTACCCCATCAGCATTAGCCGCCAACGCAACATCCACCCGGTCATTAATAATCAGAGGGACTCCGTAAGGAGTCAACACTTCTTTCAACCGAATTGCCCGTTCAATAAATTCTCGGGTTGACGACTCTTTTTCCCGTAACTGTACCATGCTCACCCCGCCTTTTACGGCGGCCTCGACCGTACGGTACAAGTCCTTCCCTAATAACAACCCTTCATCCGTAACCAAATAAATACGCATATCCCTCTTATTCTGAAACTCGTACAATCTGCATGAATTGTTCTTGGCTCAAGTTATACATCACATCATATAGATGAAGTTGCAATGTTCCAGGGCCTTGAGACATCCCCACGGCAATCTCGCCACATACCCCCATGAAAGAAGTAGCACTAACGGCTGCCATAAACGGATTCTTTACAACCGCGGCAAACGCCCCCAGAATAGCCGAGGCCGTACACCCCAACCCGGTCACTTTCTCCATCATCGGCGAACCGTTATGCAGGTATACTACCCGATCGCCTTCTACTACTAGATCCGTCTCCCCGCTAACGCAAACGATACACCCGACTCGCTGGCTTAACGCTTTAGCTGCATCAAGGCTATTTAAAGAAGATTCGGAACTATCCACTCCCTTGGATTGTGTTGATAATCCTGCCATAGTCATGATCTCAGATGCATTGCCCCGTATAAAAGTCGGAGTTCCGGCTGCCAGTATATCCCGCAACGTCTGATTACGAAAGCTCGTGGCCCCGGCTCCCACTGGATCAAGTACCACGGGATGCCCCACTTCGTTTGCCCGCCGGATAGCCGCTTTCATGGATTCCACGGTAAAACGATCCAGTGTACCAATATTAATTACCGTGGCACGACATAAAGCCACCATCTCGTCAATCTCTTCCAGGGCGTGTGCCATAATCGGTGATGCTCCAGCGGCAAGCAACGCATTTGCCGTGTTATTCATCACCACGGCATTCGTTATATTATGCACCAGCGGGGATTCTTCCTTCACCCGCTGGATATTTTCCCAAATTTGCTCCAACATGATAATTGAAAACTGAAAGTTGAAAATGAGAGTTTAAAGTTTAGAGTTAAATCAGGAGCGCTGATGAGTGCGGCTGGAATTTAAAATCTAAAATCATTAAATCTAAAATTAATCTATTCTTCTTCCTCCAAATAAATCGTGTACCGATCCCAGAAATTGTGATCGGTGGGTACTTCCTCGTAATAGACTCTTCCGGTAATCGGGGTGGTCTTGTTCACGCTGACTTTAGTAGTTTGGTACTGCATCTCACCCTTAATCCGGTCGGCACCATCCTTGTAAGTGTAGACGATACTTACGCCACTAAGGAAATAATATGAACTAACACGTTTATAGTTCGTCGTGATTGTGGCCATCACCTCGTGCCGGGGACTATCTCCAGCAAGCAGTAAATTACGTCCCAACAAGTTAAACGCAGAAGAAGTTACGTGCATCACGTTCTTGATAATTGCGAAACTCTTTAATTCCACGTACAACTCCCCACTGAATTTCGTTACGTTTGCCGTACCGGAATTTGACAAGGAAGGTTTTAGACATTCATAAGTAACAATCTGCACGGAATCCCCTTCATACATGAATTTTCCTTTACTTCTCAGTTTGAAGTCTCGGAAATTTTGTAAATCCAGTATATTACGAGTATTACGAACAATATCTGCCGTAATAATATCATCGAAATAGATCAAACCGTCAACAGCAGAACCGCTTTCCCCGCTCCGGCGAACCTGCGAAAAATTATAATTCAACGCTTTAAACGTTTGCTCCACGTTTGAACGCTTATACCCTTCACTATCATAAATATCCACGATCGCCTCCTTAAATTTCTTCTCCCCGTCGTTTACCTCTACACCATACTCGAAATATCCCTCGTAATTATAGGGCCGTGGAATATAATTCCTCCCAATATTCTTCACCACGTTCTCCAGTAATTTCTTCAACACCAGAGACTCGGCCGTCACGTCCACCTCCCCGATCCCGTAAGTAACCGGTTTCAGAAGAATTTGCACCTCCCCTTTATCTCGTGCCTCGTACACCTTCATCTCCGCGGATGCATATCCCACCGCGGACACTCTCATCATGTAAGTTGCCAATTTTTCCGACACGATCAACTCAAACAAACCATCCATATCTGAGGCAGCTCCCGCCGCAGTTCCGATAATTCCAATATTTGCAAAAGCGATAGGTTGCCGTGTTGTCTCGTCCAGTACAACACCTTTCACCCGAATCTTCCCGTCATTCTGAGCTTGTATGACCGAGAACACTCCTAAAAACAAAATAATTAATGATAGTATTTTTTTATTCATAGCATTTCTATTATTCAAAATTAATTTTCCTCTGCAAAGATATAAAAAAGTTGCAGGTTACAAGTTCACTAGTCGCAAGTTATTAAAAACAATACACCTTGATTAAGGGTATTCAGCTTGTAATTTCAAAGTTCTAAGCGGTGCTGATTACGTTGAATACTTGATTCTAAATCCAGTTAAAATTTCTTTGTAATTATCTTGTGCAGTAAGGCACGTATCAAGCAAATAGTTTCTGACATGACTCCATTCCTGCAATCCACGATAATAAAACATCTTCAACTCTTCCGTGATGATAAACGGGACAAAACCATTCGCCAGACACTCTTTGAACATGATTAACCGACCAACACGTCCATTACCATCCTGAAACGGATGAATGGATTCGAATCTTTGATGCAAGTCAATAATATCCTCGAAAGTCTTAGACTTCTTCGCGTTATATTCTGCCAACAAAGTTTTAACTTCATAGTGGACCAATTCCGGTGGTGTTGTCAAGATTCCGCCCACCTCGTTCGGTAAACGCTTGTAGTCACCAACAGCAAACCAATCTTTACGATGGTCAGACGTTCCGGATTTCAAAATATAATGCAATTCTTTGATATATTTTTCTGAAAGTCGCTCTTCTGCCCGGTCAATAATTAGATCAATACAACGAAAGTGGTTGGTCGTCTCGATAATATCATCCACGTTCACACTTTCATCTGTTATCCCGATCGTGTTGGTTTCAAAAATGTAACGCGTTTGGTCGTGAGTTAAGCGACTTCCCTCGATGTGATTGGAATTATACGTGAGGTCTATTTGTGTACGATGATAAATGCCCCCCTTCAACTTCATTTTCTTCTGTTCTCGCAATATAGCAAGTAATGGCATAACCTCCATTGGGGAAGACTTACGCATGGGCAATCCGGCAGCTTTTGGAATATTCCAAGTTTTACCCGTTAAAAACACCCCCTCGATCTTCCCGGTCGCACAATAGTTGCGTGCAGTACGCTCCGAAATACCGTATTTCCTAGCAAATTCATTCACTGAAATATATTCCATATTAAAATTATCGGCAAGTTTTACATTTAGATTTCAAACAAAGGTAGTTGTTTTTGCCGGTAACGGCAAAAAAACAGACCATGTTTATCGCACATCACACTCAAAAATACACCAGATCGCCTTTCATTAACAATAAATTAAGATTTTGGCATCCCCTACATTCTTTGTTATACACAAATTATTTACTACTTTTGTCACACGACAACAGAAAAGTTCAATTAAAACATTTCAAATATGAGAAAAGGATTATTTTATATATCAGGCATCTTAATATTTACATTACTTCTTTCCTCTTGTGTTTCTAAAAAGAAATACGAGGAGTTAGCCAGAGCAAAAAGGAGCATTGATCGGGAAGTGGCAACTTTGGAGAATGACAAAAAATCATTGGAATCCGAAATGCAGAAACTGAAAGATGACTTCAACGCTGTTCGTTACCAGTTGACAGCGAACAATGCCGCCAAGGACAAACAGATTGATGACCTGAACACCCAATTACGTGCATTACAAAGCAAGGAATCGGCCTTAAAATCAGAGTTAAAAGACGTGTCAGAACAGGTAAAATCCAAAGTACAAAGCAGCGAAGGACAACTAGCTGAACTACAACTTCAACTAAAAAGGACAACCGAGGAACGGGACCAAATCCGGAAACAGTTGACGGACTATAAAACCAACGCTGACTGGGACAACCGCAAATTGAGCAACGAGGTGGAACACATCAAATCGAGCCTCAAATTCAAAGACAGCGAGATTGCCCGTTTGGAAAAAGAGATTGCCGGGGTAAAAAAACAGTTAGCAGACGCTAAGAGCCAGTTAACCAAGAAAACCCAAGAGGTTGAAAAACTGACAAACCAAGTAAATCTTCTGAAAAAAGAACTTAGCAGGTAATTAAAAATGATTTATATCATTATCAGCATAATAGGGCTACTAGTAATAGTTGCCCTTTTTACATACTCTTCAAAATCAAAAACGAAAACAGAAGAGCCTCCCGTCGTGGCTCCCCCTGCCGATTGTTGTGGGGCTCATGCCATCTGTGAAAAAGGGCTGAAAAAAATAGATGAAAAGATCGAATATTTCGATGATGAGGAACTCGATCAATACAGGGGTATTCCCTCCGACAGTTTCAATGACCAACAAATTGACCAATTCCGGGAAATCCTATACACGATCCGTCCCGAAGAGTTATCCGATTGGTTTATCAGTTTGGAGAAACGAGGAATCGAACTGCCGGATGTTCTGAAACAGGAACTCAATTAGTGTCGAATCAACCTCTTCCTACCCGACGGAATATTTCCGCTCCTATTTTACAATGCAGACAACGATGTGCATCACAATATTCTCGTTTTACCTGTAACAAAGCTTGGGATTGCAAAGCGGAATTCACCTGTACCCCGTAACGGGTCCACGCATCCGAAATATGATTACGTTCCGCCCTCAACTCTTCCAGCCATCGTAACGCCTTATCACAATATCGTTCTTCCCCCCGTTCTTTCCCGTAAATGAACAGGAACGGTATCAAGGCATTGATAATAATTATGTTCTTCATGCTATTCCCCAATTTCTTCACCCGTTTCACGGAAACCACTCCTAATTTATAGTGAGTATCCCAATAAGAAGAGGCGGTTACGTCCAGCAAACCATAGATTTCCGACACGTTTGAGGCATCCAGCACGCTGGAAAGCAAGAAATTGAAACGCATCATCAAAGAGGCCAGCAAGGCCAGACGAACCGAGGGAAAAGCTATCGGACGAATCCGCATGAATTTCCATTGAGAAACATTCATGGCTTCCAGTTGGAATTTGGCTGCCTGATACTCGTACTCCTCCCGCAAACCAAGGGCATACTCGTCTGTTTCCGGCACGTCAGCCAACAAACCGGCATACCCTAAAAGCAACGCCTCCACCCGGAAAAGAGATTCACTACTACGAACCACTTTTTTGTAAGATAAGTTTTGAGCCAGCTGGGCGAAAACATCAGCGTTCACGTTCCCAGACCAATACCGTACCAACATCCGGTAGAAACATTCCTCCCAATCATTTTTAGTCTCTCGCAACATCACCTGAATATCTTTACATTTACGTTCCAACCGCTCGATCGCATACCCCGTGAACAACATTTCCAAGCGAGTCGAATCAATCTCTTTCAAGTGTCGATGACAACGGGGTTCAACAGGTACTCCCTGCATGAAAACATACTCATCCCATAACCTATTATCATAGACCAGGGTAATCGCATCAATTTCCCGACCACGAGAATCGTACACTTCCATGTCTGCCTCACCCACCACGGAGAGAATAACATTATTATAGGCCAAATCTTTTTCGTGAGCATGACGGAACCAATCACTTCCTTTCTGATGAATCTCCACGTTTCCCACTTGCACAACATCATTGATACGCACTTTAGCATTAAAGAAATCCGGTCCGGCATCCCGATTCTGAAAACCGACATTTAAAATTTCTACTCTTTTCCCCTTGGTTGACATACACACCGTACTCGTGAAAAGCGAATTCGCCCATACATACTGCAAAAACTCTTCTGTCATAAAATTCACTTGTTAATTGATATGAATATTTCAGACCCTAAAAACGCCATTCACAATATTACGCACTTTTTTACAAAAAAACAAGTGCTAAATTTTTATAAATTCTAATCCTTTCTCCTTTCTATAACGTTTTATACCTATATTTGTTGAAAAGAATAACCAAGCTTTGACTATAACATAAAACAGGAAACGAATATGGAAAATGAGAATTTAACTAAAAGCAAGAAAGATAAGACGTTAATGATAATTATCGGGGTGTTGTCCGCAGTTTTAATCGTACTCTTCGTGTTCTTCCTCGTGGAGAAAAAGGAAAACAGGGAAAATATGATTGTTATTACGGCCGAGAAAGAGGAATTGCAGCAAGAATTGACCGATCTGAGCCACCACTACGATAATCTGAAAACAGACAACGACACGTTGAACGCCAAACTCGTACACGAGCAAGAAAAGATTGCCACGTTGATGGATAAAATGAAGAAATTCCGAAATGATTCTTACGCTGAAATTAATCGTTACAAACGCGAGATCGGAACTTTAAAAACCGTTTTAAGAAGTTACGTGGTACAAATCGACTCGCTGAACCAACTGAATCAAAAGCTCCTTGCCGAAAACAAAGAGGTGAAAAAACAGATGGACTGGGTACGCGAACGCAATAAGACCTTAGAAAAGAAGACGGAAAAAATGGAAGAGACTCTTGAAAAAGCCAACACGCTGGCCGTCGAAAACTTCCACATTTACCCGATCAACAAAAGAGACAAGGAAACCACGTTGAAAAAGTGTTTCCAATTAAAGGCTGATTTTACCATTTCCCGTAACATCACGGCAAAACGAGGTCCTAGAATGATCTACTTGCGGATCACCCGTCCGGATGGAGAAGTACTGGCTGCATCCAGCAAATCATTCTTTAAATTCCAAAATGCCTCCCTGACCTATTCTGCCAGAAGAGAGATCACGTACGAGGGTGAAAAATTGGATGTTGCTATCTATTGGCCGAATGACGGTAGTCTGACGAAAGGAGAATATGTGGCCGATCTGTTCTCGGATAATCAACAAATCGGTTCACTTAAATTTATTTTAAAATAAAAAAAATGAAACAAGTTACAAGAAAATCAGTAAACTAATTAACCTGGGATTTGTAACTTGAAATTTGAAACTAAAATTAATAAACATGAAAACAGATATTGAAATTGCAAACTCGATCGAGATAAAACCGATTTACGAGATTGCAGATAAATTAGGCATAGACAGAGATTTATTGGAACCTTATGGAAGATATAAAGCCAAATTACCGTTAAGTTTAATTGATAAATCAAAGATCGACGGCAAAAAATTGATTCTTGTATCTGCCATATCACCAACTCCTGCCGGAGAGGGTAAAACAACAATCTCCATCGGTCTTACAGAAGGATTGAACCGGATAGGGAAACAAGCAACGGTCGTACTACGTGAACCCTCACTTGGCCCGGTATTTGGAATCAAAGGAGGAGCCACCGGTGGTGGTTACTCTCAAGTCGTTCCAATGGAAGACATCAATCTGCACTTCACGGGTGATTTCGGTGCTATCGAAAAAGCTCATAACCTGCTATCCGCCCTTATCGACAATAATATTCAAAGTAAAACCCATTCTTTGAATATTGATCCTCGTACAGTAACCTGGAAACGGGTGATGGACATGAATGACCGTTCCTTACGCCATATTATCGTAGGCTTGGGTGGTACGTCAGCTGGAATCCCGCGGGAAACCGGATTCGACATTACTGCGGCATCCGAGGTGATGGCCATTCTCTGCTTGTCTGATGATTTCGAGGATCTGAAAAACAGACTGGGTAACATCTTTATCGGTTACACCTTCGACAAGAAACCAATTTACGCCCGGGATCTACACGCACACGGTGCAATGGCGGCCTTATTAAAGGATGCAATCAAACCGAATTTGGTACAAACTTTGGAAGGCAACCCGGCCATCATACATGGTGGTCCCTTCGCAAATATCGCCCAAGGAACCAACTCAATCATTGCCACTCGTATGGGATTAACCCTCTCCGACTACGTGGTGACAGAGGCCGGATTCGGTTTTGACCTCGGGGCGGAGAAATTCTTCGACATCAAGTGTGTGAAAGCCGGATTAAAACCCACCGCTGTCGTTATGGTGGCCACCGTTCGGGCATTAAAATACCACGGGGGAGCCAAACTAGACCAATTGAAAGAACCGAACTTAGAAGCCTTGAAGAAAGGTGTGGCCAACTTGGAAAAACAGGTCGAGAATATGAAGAAATTCAATATCTGCCCCGTTGTTGCCATCAACAAATTTGTTACGGATACCGACGAAGAGATCGCCTTCCTTGCCGAGAAATGTAAAGAACTTGACGTTCCCATGGAAGTGGCTGAAGTATGGGCAAAAGGTGGAGAAGGTGCGGAGAACCTGGCTCGTTTGGTTGCCAAAGTGGCAGAACAATGTACTTGTAACATGAAACCATTGTACGATTGGGAATGGAGTGTTGAAAAGAAGATTGAAACCATTGCCAAAGAATTATACGGTGCAGCCGCTATTGACTACACGGCAGAGGCTAAATCGGACTTGAAAAAAGTGATGGACTTAGGCTTGGATAAACTCCCGGTTTGTATCGCCAAAACACAGAAATCATTGTCGGACAACCCGAAATTACTTGGCCGTCCGAAAGATTTCGTGGTAACGGTACGCCAGATCGAGATTGCATCCGGAGCCGGATTCATCATCCCGATTACGGGTAGCATCATGAGAATGCCCGGTTTACCGGATATTCCCGCTGCCGAAAAAATTGACATAGATAACAACGGTAAGATCACTGGATTGTTCTAAATAAATTTTAAACTGGAGGGTGTGTCAAAAGTCATTTTTCAAACTCCCTCCCCCCTTCGGGGTACTCCCT
>ERZ857951.2110-NODE-2110-length-18484-cov-4.326985_pt1 | contig 18484 bp, 18 predicted proteins | sample MGYA00519759_ERZ857951 | MGnify/ENA primary metagenome ERZ857951 (study PRJEB31778, sample SAMEA3449377) | human gut metagenome | biome: human gut; feature: human-associated habitat; material: faeces | place: United Kingdom | collected 2010/2012 ...
CGCGCCCGGCTTCGCCGGCCCGCGCCGCTTCAATGGCAGCATTGAGGGCCAGCAGATTTGTCTGGTCCGCAATGTCCGAAATCACGTTCATGATCCGGGTGATGTCCTGGGCATGCTCATTGAGCTGCACCATGTCCTCCTTGAGAGCCAGGGACATCTGATGCACTTCTTCAATACTTTGCACGGCTTGTTCCACAATATGGGAACCGGCGGCGGCTTTTTCCCTGGTTTCGGCCGAGGCGGTCGAGGCGGAACCGGCGTTTTGGGCGACTTCCTGGACCGTGGCGTTCATCTCGTTCATGGCCGTGGCCGCTTCGCCCAGGCGCTGGGAGGATTCGCCGGCGCCACGGTCGGACTGCTCGATCTGGGCCGACAGCTGGGTGGAGGCGGAGGAGACCACCGAGGCCACTTCTTCCAGCCTGTCGGCGGCGGTCAGCATGGCCTCGGTCTTGGCCTGGGCTTCCTTGCCGGCGGCTTCGGCTTTTTCCATGGCAAGCGTGGCTTCATCGCCCTTGGCCTGAGCTTCGGCGGACTTGGCGTTGGCTTCCTCGATTTTTTCGTTCAGGGAATCCACCATACTGTCCAACGCCTCGGAAAGGCGTCCGAATTCGTCCCGTTGCTCCAGGCGCAACCTCTGGTCCAGCTCGCCCCGGGCCACGGACTGGGCGAAGCCGAGGGTTTTGGCCATGGGCGTTGTGATGGAGCGCGTCAGGAAGATGCCGATCAGAAGCCCGAGCACAAGGAGTGCCGCGCAGACGCCGAAGGTCACCTTTACGCTGTCGTTGGAGGCCTGTGACACTTTCCCGACGACGCCGGCCTGCAGTTTGGCCGTCCGGGAGGCGATGTCGGCCATGATGGCCAGGCTCGCCTCTCTGGTTTCATTGCGCTGAATGTTCAGTGCGTCGGTTTTGTCCCAGAGTTCGAGCATATTGCGTTGCGCATCGCGGAAGGTTTCCGTGTCCTTGCGCATGACGCTGATCACCTCGCGCCACTTCGGATTAGTGACCTTGGCCAGCAGATTGTCGATGTCGGCGAGCACCTTGGGGAAACGTTTGGTGACATTGTCTTTGGAATATTCGCGGTTCTGCTCGGCCATGCTGCGCAGCATTCTGATCCGGATATCGTTGATGCCCTCGGCTATGGCGTCGACCGCCTCAAGACGATCCAGGCGCAGGCCCATTTCCGCGATGTCGCCTCTGGCCTGGGCTTCCCGGAAGGTTTTGAGCATTCCCTGCTTGTAGTCGCTTACGGCGATGCCGGCCCTGAGGCCGGCGGGCGTCATGATGCCACGGGCCTGAATGAAGGCTTCATTGGTCGCATGGACATTGCGCAGGGTTGTTTCGAATTGCTTGAATTTGCCCTGCAACTGCGGTCCCAGCGCTGTGTCGATGTCCGGATTGGCCGCAATGGCCTTGACCAGTTTATCTATTTTCCCGATCACGGCGGTCAGGCTTTTCTCTGTGGCGTCCCAGTATGACTTTTGCCCGGTAAGCAGATACATGTTCATGCTGGCGGGCACGTCCTTGAGCCTGTCCTGCGCCGTGGCGGCCAGTTCGTCCAGGGGCAGATAGCTTTCCTCGATGGACGTCATGCCGTCGTTAATGTCCACCAGCGAATTGATAGAAAATATACTGTTGAGCAAGACCAGCAGGAGGATAGTGCCTATGCCCAACGCCATTTTTATTCCGATTTTCAGATTCCTCATCGATTCCCTCCTCACAGGAGACAAAGATTTTCACCGTTCCGGCGGGCGGTCTTACCGGCAGGGCCGCGAAAAATCGCGGTGGGTATCCGCCAGAGCGAACCGCTACGGCCCCTTGCCCATTCTAATGTCTTTTCTTCCTCTTTTCCGTGACTATTTTTCTATATCGAAAACGTTATCGTCCTCCTTAATTACGGCAAAACCGGAGCGCCTCAGTGTACACAAAGGCGCTCCGGTCTCAGCAACCGCAAGCAGATGAATGCATCAAAAAGCTAGAGTGCTCTCTCTCTCTCTCTCTCTCTCTCTCTCTCTCTCTCTCTCTCTCTCTAAAGAAAAAGTTTTAAAAAATATACTCATATGCATTACCTCGACATAAAAGAAAGAATAAGATCAAAGAAATAGATGTTTTTTGATATTTTGTCTTATTTTTTTGCACATACTGACGAAAATACAATGTTATTTATACCTGTAATTATCTGGTCGGTAGTTTCCAATAAAACTTTAGATTGTTCAAGACGGTTTGGCATGAAATTTTCTTTCGGGCATGCGGCAAATCACGGGCTTGCATTTTCACGAGTATCGCCTCTGAAAAAGAGCCGTCCGGGCTTTACAGGGACGCACGGCCTGAAGTAAGAAAAAGCATGAAGAACCGATGGATGATGATTTTCACCGCTATTGCGGCCTTGGCCTGCGGCGCGTATTGGCCCGCGGCCTCATTCGCGGCGGCGGAACAGCGTGTCGCGCCGCAAGCTGCCGGAACGCGTCCCGCGACGGACAGGCACCCGGCCGAGGCCGCGTCCGGGCAAAACCGTCCGGGGACGGGCGCCAAGGCCGACGCCCGGAAAAAGAAGGCCCTGCACGGCAATGCCTGGGCTTTCGGACAGTCGGATGACCGCGATGCCGCCATCTGGCGCCAGGGCATGCCCGTGCGGAGCCTGCATGACCGCGCCGTGAGCAAGGCCGGGGTCAAGAAGAAAGCCATGAACACCGCGCCGGGCATCGACAATGCCCTCAATGAAGCGGCCGGAAGCAAGAAGAAAAAGAGCGGCCTGGCCCTCAGTGTGGAAAATGAAACCTCCACCTGGCGGGAGCGCCTGCCCACGGAGACCGCGCGGCCGGATGAAATTCTGCCTCTGGAAAGCCGCCATGTGGTGCGGGCTTTTGCCGATCTGGAAACCGGAGAGGATCTGAGCATCAGCGTGGGCCCGGAGCTGATTCTCAAGGATGAGCAGAACCGGGATCACAGCGCCAGCAACAGCCAGCCGGATTCTGCGCTGGGGCTTGGCATGCAGTTCAAGCTGGACTTTTAGAGACAGTCGTCACGAGCGTCTTTTCGGTTATCTCCGCGTCGAACATCGCCTTTTATTTCGGTCGCGCTAGCCGTTCACAGCTCTGCTGTGTTATGGATAGCGATAGTGATTTCGATGAAAGGAATTTTGTGTAACTCATTGCTGTCTTCATCCGTAGCTTCCTTCGTCGCAACGGATAAAGCGAGTACCAGAAGAGTACACTCCCTGCATGCTTTAGCCGTTATGCGAGGAACGAGCATTACGGATAAAGACAGCAGCGCTAAAAGGCTCGTTCTCCTTGATATAACACGAAAATCCATCTCGTGGCGACAGTCTCTAGAGCAGATTAGCTTTGAAATTCTACAAATTTCAAAGTGAAATTTCTCTGGGGAAGCGCCAAAGGGCCATGCAACAGGCTCCTTTTTATTCGGATTTGCTTTTGCGGGGCGTCCATGGAACCATTGGAAGCCAAAAGCTATCTCGCGCCCTATGATCCGGCCGCCAGGCCGGTAGTCTGGTTTAATGACGACTTCCCACCCGATACCTGGAGCAAGCCCCATGTGCATCCCTGGGGCGAGCTGGCCTACACCGGGCACGGCTGCATGGTCATGTGCACGGAGCAGGGCAACTGGCTGGCCCCGCCCCAGCGGGCCGTCTGGGTGCCCGCCGGTTGCCGTCATGAATGGTATGTGCCTTGCGAAGCCAGGGATTGCAGCCTCTGGATCGACCAGCGCGTTCTGCTGGGGGTGGAGCGTTTCACCCGCTGCCACGTGATGGAGATCACGCCCCTGGTGCGCGAGTTGCTGCTGCATCTCACGCCGCAGCCCTATTCCTACGGTGCGGATGCCCGGGGCCGTCTGGTGGCCGTGCTGCTGGACCTGCTTCTGGAATCGCCGGAAGAGGCGCAGCCGCTGGCCATGCCCAGCGACCACCGCCTGGTGGAGCTGTGCACGGCCCTGCTCACCACGCCCGGCGTGTCCACTTCCCTGGCCCAGTGGGCCGAGCGCCTGGGCATGTCCGAGCGCAATCTGGCCCGGCTTTTCCGCCGGGAGACCGGCACTTCCTTCCGCACCTGGCGGCAGCGCCAGCGCATGCAGGCCGCCTACAACCGTCTGAAACAGGGCGAGAGCGTCACCTCCGTGGCCCTGGACAGCGGCTATTCCTCGATTTCAGCCTTTATCGCCACCTTCAAGCAGGCCTTCGGGCGCACGCCGGGCTGCGTTTTCCGGGCGCGCGGCGACAATTAAAGCATCCAGCACTTGAAATGCTTCAACTGCCTTAAGCCTGAACGCGCGGCTCCTCCCTCCATGCCTTCGCATGCGTCAGTCGCTTTTTTATGGCCTTTTTTGTCCGATTGCCGACAGATTTTGTCAGATTTCCGCAAGCAGTCTGTGCGCGAAAGACGCTATCTGAAAATTGAGGAAAAGAATCAGCCGGACTTCCCGGAGCGGATGCGTTTTGAAATCGCGGCCATGTGAACATGCTCCGGTTCCAGCCCAATGAGCAAGCCATGTCAGGATAACACGTTCTAGTAACATACCAGTATCCACGCGGAGGGTACGCCATGTCGGACATCAGGATCAAAAATTTCATCAACGGCGAATGGCAGGAAGAGGCAGGCGGCAAGCGCGTGCCGCTCTACAACCCCTCCACCGGCGAGGAAATCGGCAGCGTGCCCATTTCCGGCCCGGCCACGGCTGAGGCGGCCATCGCCACGGCCCATGCGGCCTGCAGGCCCTGGCGCAATCTCTCCATCGGCAAGCGCATGGCCTATATCTACAAAATCCATGACTGCATGGTGCGGGACCTGGAAAAACTGGCCCAGGCCATTGCTCTGGACCAGGCCAAGCATATTTCCGAAGCGCGCGGCGAAGTGCAGCGGGTGATCGAAATCCTGGAATCCGCCGCGGCCACGCCGTCCACGATCCAGGGCGACACCTTGGATTACATCTCCACCAATATCTCGGCCAAGGTGGTACGCCAGCCCCTGGGCGTGTTCGGCGGGGTGGCTCCCTTCAACTTCCCGGCCCTGGTCTTCGGCTGGTTCATTCCCTACGCCATTGCCGTGGGCAATACCTTCATCTTCAAACCCTCCACCCAGTCGCCCTATTTCATGCAGCTCATCTGCGAGATCTTCATGGAAATCGGGCTGCCCGCGGGCGTGGTCAACGTGGTACACGGCAACCGCGACATTCCCGGTTCATGGTATGAGGACCCGCGCATGGCGGGCGTCTGCCTGGTGGGCTCCACGCCCACGGCCAAAGCCATGGCCGCGGGCTGCGCCAAGGGGGCCAAGCGTTCCATGCTGCTGGGCGGGGCCAAGAACCTGCTTCTGGTCATGGAAGACAGCAATATGGACGTCTTCATCAACAACTTCCTCAATTCCTGCTACGGCTCCGCCGGGCAGCGCTGCTTGGCCGGGTCCATCGTGGCCGCCGTGCCGGAAGTTTACGAGGAAGTGCTGGAGCGCATGATCGAGGCCTCCAAGACCGTCAAGGTGGGCGACGCCTTTGACCCCGACGTCTACATGGGGCCGCTGATTTCCCGCAAGGCCGCGGACAATGTGCTCAATTACGTGGATATCGCCCTCAAACACGGCCAGGGCTGCAAGCTGGTTCTGGATCGCCGCCGGGTGGACCTGCCGGAAAAGAACAAGAACGGTTTCTTTGTCGGCCCCTGCATCATCCGCGACGTGACGCCCTGCAACCCCCTGTTCACCACCGAGGTGTTCGGTCCTCTGGTGGCCACCATCAAGGTGGCGGACATTCACGACGCCATCGAGCTGGTCAACAGTTCGGAATACGGCAACGGGGCCTGCATTTTCACCCAGAACATGCATTACGCGGAAGTGTTCAGCCGCGATACGGATGTGGGCATGGTGGGCGTCAACGTGGGCATCTGCGCGCCGCATCCCTATGTGCCCTTCGGCGGCATCAAGGGCTCCCTGCTCGGCACGGACAAGGTGCAGGGCAAGGGCGGCATAGACTTCTTCACCCAGCACAAGGTCACCACGACGCGCACCTATGATCCCAAGGGCAAGGCCGGTCAGGCCGCCCCGGTCGCGCCGCGCGTGCGCTCCTGCGTGGCTTCGTAGCGCATCAGGCTTCGCGGGGCGCGGCATGCCCGCGTCCCGCCCCGACACCCTCTCACCCTGGAGGCATGAGGATGAAACTGCGCAATCTTTTGGGTCCGGCCCTCGCGGCCGTGCTTTTCCTGGCCGCCGCGCCCGTGTTGCAGGCCAAGGAATTGGTCAAGGTTCCCATGGGCTGGATGAACGAAAACGAAACCTTCGCCGCCTGGCTGGCCCATGAACGCGGCTGGGACAAGGAAGAAGGCCTGGATTTCGAAGTCAATTATTTCAATTCCGGTATGGACATCGTCAACGCCACGCCCTCCGGTTCCTGGGTGGTGGCGGGCAACGGCGCGGTGCCCGGCGTCTGGGGCGGCCTGCGCTACGACACCTATGTGATCGCCATCGGCAATGACGAATCCTACACCAACGGCGTGCTGGTCCGCCCGGACAGCCCCATCGCCAAGGTCAAGGGCTGGAACAAGGACTTCCCCGACGTATTGGGCAGCCCGGAAACCGTGCGCGGCAAGACCTTCCTCTGCACCACCATGTCCTCGCCGCACATGGCCCTTTCCTCCTGGCTCAAGGTGCTGGGCCTCACGGACAAGGACGTGGTCATCAAGAACATGGATCAGCCCCAGGCTTTGGGCGCGTTTGAAAACGGCACCGGCGACGGCGTGGCCCTCTGGGCGCCGCACCTCTACGTAGGCGAAGCCAAGGGCTGGAGGCTGGCGGGCAACATCAAGAATTGCGGCCAGACCCTGCCCATTGTGATCCAGGCAGACAAAAAGTATGCCGACGCCCATCCGGAAGTCATCACCGGCTTCCTGCGCGCCTATATGCGCGGCATCCATATGCTCAAGAACGAGCCCGCCGAATCCCTGGTGCCCCTGTACCGCCGTTTCTTCATGGACTGGGCGGGCCAGCAGTACACCCCGGAAGTGGCTCTCAAGGACATCAAGACCCACCCGGTTTTCAACTATGAGGAGCAGCTCAGGCTGCTGGACAATTCCAAGGGCATGAGCGAGGCGCAGCAGTGGCAGCGGTACCTGGCCGCCTTCTTTACCCAGTTGGGCCGCCTCACCCCTGAGGAATATGAAAGGGTCAAGAACGCCGACTATGTGACCGACAAGTTCATGAAAATGGTCAAGACGCCCATTCCGCCGTACGCCAAGTAGCCTTGCGGGCGCTGTCCTCGCTTGAACGGCGGTGAACCCGGCCCCGCGCGCCCAGAGCGCGCGGGGCATTTTACATTCAAGGGCGGGATGAGCCCAGGGCGAAGCGTTTCCAGTCCACCCGCAGCAGCACCCACAGAAGCATGGCGCACTGGACGAGCTGGGAGGCGACCATGGCCCAATAAACTCCGGCGGAAGAGCGCAGCACCACGTGCCCCAGCCACCACGAAAGCGGCAGGCGCACTCCCCATACGGCAAGCGCGTAACTCCACATGGGAGGATCAGATATATCTCCGCGCGTCCCGACAACGCGACCTGCCCCCGCTGTTGGACTTCTCCACGGCCTTTGACGGCATCCGGATGCGGGCCCGGATGTAACATATCCCTCCTGAATTGAAAAAGCTCCCAACTATGATTATAGAATAAGGAACGCGTATTCCCGGTTATCGCTGCCGGGGCGGGGGCCGCGCATCCGGACGGCCCGGAAGGCGGCGGATTGCATATTGCCGGTTCCGCCCCGGGAAAGGCGGCTCCTCGGGCGAGAGGCGCGGCAAACAAGCCGCTCGTGGGCCCTGGCTGTGCGGCACCGCTGTTGCGGCCGCGTTGCGGAAACGGCAGAGCGCTTGCGGCGGCATAGACATACAAGGAACTGATTATGATTTCTGTTATAAAACGGCGCGACTTTCTCCGTTTGAGCGCCATTGCGGCCATTGAAGCCGGGCTTTTCTCCATCGGCTTCCCTCGTTCCTCCCTGGCCGGGGCTCCGGCGAAAGAGGGCCTGGCCTATCTGACGGCTGTGGAACAGATACAATATTTCAGGGAAGGCGCGCTGTCCCCGGTGGACGTGCTCACGGCCCAGATTGAAAGAATAAACAAATATAACGGGCCGTTGAACACCAGCGGCAGGGAATTAAAAGACTATCTGAAATTCAATGGTCAGGTGAATGCCGTTACGTACGAGCATTTCGGCCAGGCCATGCAGGCCGCCAAGGAAGCGGAAAAACGCTATAAATCTGGTTCCGCTCGGGCCCTGGAAGGCGTGACCGTCGCCGTCAAGGACGAAAACGACGTGCGCGGCTGGCGCGTGACCATGGGCTCGGTGCTTCTGCAGGACGCTCCCCCGGCCGGGGAAAACGCCGCCATCATCGACATGCTGCTCTCTGAAGGGGCCATATTGCACATTCAGACCACAGTGCCGGAACTCTATATCCACAGCCAGACATGGTCCCGGCTGTGGGGCGTCACGCGCAACCCCTGGAACCTCCATTACGCGGTGGGCGGCTCCTCCGGCGGGTCCGGGGCGGCCCTGGCGGCCGGATTCACAACTCTCGCCACAGGCTCGGACATGGGGGGCTCGATCCGGATTCCCGCATCGCTTTGCGGGCTCTACGGCTTTAAGGCGCCTTTCGGCCGTGTTCCCACTTCCGAGACCACCTTTGAGACGCTCGGGCCCCTTGCCCGGACCTTTGACGACATGGTGCTGATGCAGAATGTGATCACCGGGCCGCATCCCAAGGTGCATGCCGCCCTGCGGCCGAAACTGGACTATCCGCGCACGTACGGGGGTCTTAAGGGCGTGAGAATCGCGCTTGATTATTTCGAGAGCTGGATACCGGAGGGCATTGATCCTTCGGTCCGGGAAGCGCTGGCGGATGCCGCGGCCGTTCTGCGCGGCCAGGGGGCCGTTGTGGACGAGGTCAGGCTGGGCTGGAGCTACGCGGGCCAGTACAAAACCTTCATGCACGGCCTGCTTTCCACCGGGATCGGCGCCATGCTGCTGAACGCCGGGCAACATCGGGACAAGCTCACCAGCTACGCCGCGCATTTCCTCAAGGAGGCGCGCAACGGCGGCCCGGAGGCCATGGCAGCCGCCGACGAACTTGCGACCCGGCTCCATCGGCAGTTGCAGCAGGATGTTTTCGGCAAGGGGTATCGCGCCCTGCTCATGCCCACTCTGGCAACGCCGTATTTCCCGGCGGACAACGATCCCACCACAGACACGGTGATGGTGAACGGCAAACCCGTCAAAGGAATGGCGCACGTGCTGACGTATATCTGGAACCTGCTCAGCCGCTATCCCGTGGTGGATGTGCCGGTGGGCATTGCCGGGAACAATATTCCCATCGGCATGCAGGTGGTGGGAAACACTTTTGACGACCTCGCCGCGTTCCAGGTGGCTTCCGGCTATTCCCGGACCGGGCTGCATCTGTACAAAGGCGACCTGTTCCCTGATTACCGAAATAAGGCCTGATCTGAAAGGGGGCGCGCTCCCAACGCGCCCCCTCCTCCGTGGTCATAAGCATTGCCTGGGTCAGGCCTGTCTGCCCAGGTCGTAAGCGGCTTTCAGGGCGGCGGGAACGTTCTGAATTTCACCAACACCGGTCACGCCCACGCCCCGGACCACGCCTTTCAGGCGGGCCTTTTCAAAACAGTCGATCCAGCCCTGCAGGCCCTTGACCGCGCCGTCCATGGCGCTTTCCGCCCCGTCCGCCGCACTGGCCAGCAGATAAATATCCCGGAAGGCGTAGTCCGAGGGGAAGAGGGGGTTCGTGCGGTCGAGCAGGGTCTTCATCTGGCCGCACATTTCATAAAAGTAAATGGGCGTGGCAAAGACGATGACTTCGGCGGACCGCATGGTTTGCGCAATGGCATCCGCATCGTCGCGGATGACGCAGCGCTGTGTTTTCTGGCAGGCCAGACAGCCTTTGCAAAAGCCGATGGTTTTGTCGTACAGAACTATTTTTTCCACCTGATGGCCCGCCTCCCGCGCGCCCTCGGCAAAGGCGTCGGCCAGGCCATCGGAATTGCCGCCCTTGCGCGGGCTGGTGGAAAGGATCAGAATTTTTTTGCTCATACTGGTCTTACCTCGCTTGGTTTCCGGCCTGGAGCGGCTGGATGCCCTCGCCTCTGCCGGGTTTTCAGCTGTTGCGTCAGATATAAGCCCGACCTTGGGCTCCATGAAGCAATAAAATTATCCATTTTTTGCCTGATTCTGCCGTGAGCTTCCCCTCTGCCGCCGCCTGTGCTAGCTGGGAGAAAACAACGTTTCTTGCGGAGAAAGCCATGCAGACAGACGGGATCGCCATGCGGGAAGAGGCCATGCGGGAGGCCAATGAGCGCCTGAAGACGACGCTCATGCGTCTGGCCCCGGAGCCGGGCAGGCAGTCCACGGCCGTGGAAGGCCTGACGCTGACGCGCTGGAACGCGGCGAATATGGTGGATACCTGTTTTTACGCTCCGTCCGTCGGCCTGATCGTGCAGGGCCGCAAGGAGTCCGTGATCGGGCGTGAGATCTTCCGCTACGGAGAGCTGGACTGCCTGGTCAACGGCGTGGACATGCCGAGCGAGAGCCGGATACTCGGGGCCTCGCCGGAGCAGCCGCTGCTGGCCGTCTCGCTGGTGATCAACCGGGCGCTTGCCACGGAACTGGCTTCAGTGGCGGCATCCTCTTTCGATGCTCCGGGCGGCCGCTGTCTCGGAGTGTCCGTGGCCAGGGTCGAGCCCGACGTCCACGACGCCTTTGCGCGCCTGGTCGACTTGCTGGACAGGCCCGAAGAGGCGGCCCTGATGGCCCCGCTGCTGGTGCGGGAGGTCCTCTTCCGCGTGCTGGCCGGGCCGCAGGGCGGGGATCTGCGGCGGCTCCACACGGTCGGTTCCCACGGGCATCAGGTGGCCGAGGCCATAATCTGGCTGCGGGCAAACTACATGCGGCCCCTGTCGGTGGACGCGCTGGCCGCGCGGGTCGCCATGGCCACGTCCACCTTTCACCGCCAGTTTAAAAAGGTGACGTCCCTGAGCCCCCTGCAATTCCAGAAGCGTTTACGGCTCTATGAGGCCCAGCGCCTGATGCTCAGCCGCAATCTGGACGCCAACCACGCGGGCCGTGCCGTGGGCTATGAAAGTTCCTCGCAGTTCAGCCGTGAATACAGCCGTCTGTTCGGCGCGCCGCCGCGCAGGGATTTGGTCAGGATGTTGGGCGAACCACAGACGACACCCTCATCAGAGCAAAGTAAGAGCCCCTAACCGGACGATATCCGCCGTCGCGCAAAAGTCAGGCGACATTTTTCTGAATGCCCGCCTGACTTTTATGCCGTGTTTTTTGGCTTCAGGGGAGCTGCTCCCTGTCCTTGGCGTACAGCGTAAAACTGCCTCTGACCAGGCCTGCGGCCGCGAGGAGAAACGTCACGGCGATCAGAAAGATGCCGCTGATGCCGAAGTCGTCAAAGGTCAGGCCGCCCACGGCGGCCACAAGGCCGATGGAAAACTGGGTGACCGCCACGGAGATGCCGCCCGCCAGTTCCGCCTTGTCGGCGAGCGTGCGGGCAATCCAGGCGGACCAGCTGACCGGGATGAAGCCGAAGAGGAATCCCCAGGCCATGACCAGGATCATGTTCAGCGGGCGGTTCTGCACGTAAAACAGCAGGATTGCCACAGCGGCAAGCGCGAGGTGCACGCCGAACAGGGTGGGCCGGAACCATTTGCCCAGAACAAAACCGGCGGCCAGGGTGCCGAGGCAGTTGGCGATGCCGAAAGCCAGGAGCACTGAGGACAGCGCGGCGGGTTGAAGCGCGAGATCATGCTCCAGAAACGGCCTGAGATAGGTGAAAAAGACGTGATAGCCGCCGTAACTGAAAATGGTGCCGCCCATGCCCGCCAGCACCCAGTTCCGCCGCAACAGGGCGAACATGTTGCTGAAGCTGTTTCCGGGGCGGGACGGCAGCGGCGGGATGACCGCGAACTGCCAGGCGTACATGACGCCGCCCAGCAGCGAGGTGAGCAGAAAGACGTTGCGCCAGCCGAGCAGATGGCCGAGATAGCTGGCCAGGGGCAGGGAAAGAATGGTCGCCACTGAAACCCCGGCGTACACGATGCTCAGCGCGCGGGGAAGATCCTTTGCGGGCACCATCTGCAAAGTGACCGCCGGGGCCATGGACCAGAAGCCCCCCACGCAGATGCCCAGCAGGCCGCGTCCGGCCAGGAGGACGTAATAGTTCGGGGCCAGGGCCACAAGCAGATTTGAGACAATCAGCAGCAGCGAAAAGGCCAGCAAAATGCGTCGCCTGTCCATGCCCCTGGTCAGCGGTGAAAGAAGCAGGCTGGTGAGTACGGCGAAAACGCCTACGGCGGTGACCGTCTGCCCGGCCATGCCTTCGGTGACGGCCAGGTCCCGGGCCATGGGCGTCAGCAGGCTGACGGGCATGAATTCCGCCGCGATGAGACATGTGACGCCCATGAACAGGGAAAACACGGCGGACCAGTGCGCCGTATCGCTCTGAAAAACGGCAGTGTGCGCGTTCATCTGATGGCATCTCCGGCCGGAGCCCCGCAAGCGGCGCGGAACCCCGGCATTTTTTCATAAGGGCTTACTTCAGATTTTCGCTGAAAAAAGCCGTGAGCTTGTCAAAGGGAATGCGGTCGAGCCGGTCGTAGAGATCGACGTGCCCGGCATCCGGAACAATGAAGAGTTCCTTGGGCTCGGCCGCGAGCCGGTATGCATCTTCACTGAACTCCACGGAGTGGGCCTTTTCACCGGCGATGAACAGCAGGGGACGCGGAGAGATCGTTTCCAGGTCCGCGAAGGGATAAAAATTCATGAATTTGACGTTGCTGGTCAGAGTCGGGTGGGTCGTGAGCAGGGGCGACGAGCCCTTGGGCGTGAATTCGCCCCGCGGCGTGCGGTAGAAGTCGTAAAATTCGCGCTCAACCGGGGTGGAGTTTGCATGCAGTTCATGCACGCTCCCGCTGGTATATTTGGTTTCGCCGCCGCTGAACTCCACATAGCGCTGTTCCGACGCCTCCCGGAGGATCTGCTTGCGTTGCCCCGGCGTCAGCGCGTGCCGGAGCCCGTTGCGGTTGGCCGCGCCCATATCGTACATGCTGACCGTGGCAATGGCTTTCAGGCGCGGGTCAACCTTGGCGGCGCTGAGCACAAAGCTCCCGCTGCCGCAAATCCCGATGGCCCCGATCTGTTCCCTGTCGACAAAGGGCCTGGTGCCGAGAAAATCCACGGCGGCGCTGAAATCCTCGGCATAGATGTCCGGGGAAACGGCATTGCGTGGCTCGCCCTCGCTTTCCCCCCAGAAGGAGAGGTCCAGGGAAAGGGCCACGAAACCTTGTTCCGCCATCTTGGCGGCATACAGGTTCGCGCTCTGCTCCTTTACCGCGCCCATGGGATGCCCCACAATGACGGCGGGATGTTTCAGATTCTGATCCAAGGCCTTGGGCAGGAAGAGATTGCCCGCAACAGTCATTTTGTACTGATTCTTGAATGTGACCTTTTGCATGCTGACTGCCTCGCCGGTGTAAAAGTTGTCGGCCCCCTGGGGCGTGCCCTGGGCAAGAGCCGGAATGCCGCCGAAGGACAATATGCCCAGCACGGCGGCCGTTATGCCGAGTAATCGGAATCTGCGCATGCTCATTTCTCCTTGAGTGTGTGGAACGTCGTCGAATATTCTGTTGCCTGCCGGATCAGCGCCGCCCGGCGGGACGCTCACCATGGCCTGCTGTATAGCGCGGTCCGCCGCGGGCGGTGTAGATCTGGAATTATCCGTTTTTTGCACGATTCTGCCGGGGCTTTTGCCCTTGCCCGGCCTGGGGTATTCTGGCACGCACGGCAAAGATCAGGAGATGCTGCGGTGAACGAGCTCAAAGACGGCGCTGGGGCCGGAAGAACCGATGCCCTGCTCAGGGAGATGTGCTTGCGGCGCATGCCCGCGCCCGGCGATTATCCCACGCCCGTGCCGGGTTTTGTCCTGCATCGGCGGGATGAGCCCCACAAGCCGGAAAACTGCTTCAACAGGCCCATTCTGGCCGTCACCGTGCAGGGGGCCAAACGGACGGTGGCGGGGGGCGAGGAGTATCGCTACGGCGCGGGGCATTGTCTGCTCGCGGGCGTGGACATGCCGAACATGAGCCACATTACGGACGCCTCGCCGGAGAGGCCCTATCTGGTGCTCTCCCTGGACCTGGACAGCCATCTGACCGCGCGGCTCGCTGCCGGTCTGCCTCCGGCGCGGGCGCGCGAGGCTCTCAAGGGCAGTGCCGTGAGCCCCACGGACCCGGAAGTGCTCAGGGCTTTTCTGCGCCTGATGGAGCTGCTGGACAGGCCGGAGCATATTCCGGTGCTCGCGCCCATCACGTTGCGGGAGATACATCTGCGCCTGCTCCTGGGCCCGCAGGGCGAGCTGCTCCGGGCCCTCAATACCCAAGGCACCAAGAGCAACCAGGTTTTTCAGGGCATCAACTGGCTGCGCGACAACGTCAAAGCGCCTCTGGACGTGGATGCGCTGGCAAGGCGTCTGAATATGGCCCCGCCCACATTCCGCAAACACTTCAAGGCCGTTACGGGCATGAGTCCCGGCGCGTATCACAAGCATCTGCGGCTCTATGAGGCGCAGCGCCTTATGCTGGTGGAGGCGGCGGACGCGGCGCGCGCCGCCTACGCCGTGGGCTATGAAAGCCTGCCCCAGTTCTACCGTGAGTATAAGCGGTTGTTCGGCGCGCCGCCCGCACGGGATGCGCGTCGCTTGCGGGAAAAGGCTCCGGCCTGACTGCCGCGTCCACAAGACAGAGCCCCCGCGCGGAGTGACCCGCGCGGGGGCTTTTGCATACCGGGACCTAGGCCTGTTGACACTGTAGAATTTTTGCCCGCTCGCCACATCAGATTTCACCTGCATTTTCGGCTGAGTGCCAAAAGAGTGCACTCCCTCAAAGCAGGCTTATCTTCCTTGCGAGCGAACAAAAATTCTACAGTGCCAACAGGCGTTAGAGCAGAGTAATATTGAAATGGTCTGGCATACTATTACGGATTCTGAGCCAGAATCAGCTCCACCTCATCCACGCTGAGCCCGGCGTTGCGGGCGATCTGGCGGCTGGACAGGCCCTTGCGTCGGCCGTTGAGAATGATTTCGCGCAGAAACTGCGGCGAACGGCAGATGCCTTCGGCCTGTTCCAGCAGGCGGCGCAGTTCCTGGGCGCGTTCTTCCAGTTTTTCGTCCAGGCCGCGCAGTTCGGCCTGGCGCTGGGCGAAGGTCGCCACGATTTCCCGCTCCAGGCGCGCGTTCATCTCAATGCGGGCCAGCAGGCTTTCCTGATTGCCCTGCAAGGTGTTGAGCAGGGTTTCGGAGCGGCGCAGGCGCAGATAAAAGAAGAGCACGCCGCCCAGGATGAGCAGTTCCAAAAGGGAAAAGACAATGACCAGCGCGAGAAAAGGAGTGACATTCATACTTTGACGTTCAGCAAATTGCCCACCAGCGGCGAGGGAGAGGCGCGCGGTTCGTCGTCTTCGGCGTCGTACGGCTGGGGCCGCTTGCGGCGGCGGCTGCCGAACTGCGCGTTGCCGCCGCCGCGCCCGTCGGGCGCGATGTTGGGGCCTTCGGCTTTTTCGGTTTTTTCGATTTGTTGCTGTTGCTGACGGGCCATTTCAGCGGCCAGAACCCGCGACATCGCCAGCGAGGCCTGGGGGGCCACGGCGGCGGCATTGGCCAGGGGAGCGGCCAGGCCCGTCTGGGCATAGAGTACGGCCATGGTGGCGTCGACGCTCATGGCGATTCCCCGGGCGTCCTTCAGGACGCCCTCATCTGAACTACGGTACTTCCCTATTCATTCAGATAGCTTTCAAACAGAATATCCTCGATCTTGCCATGCGTCAGATAGTCGTTCAGCACGGAGGTCAGATCCTGCTTGATGGCCGGGCCGTTGCGCGGGTCCATCAGATATTCGTTGCTCTTGCTGCGCAGATAATAATACATGGCGTCGCGCAGGGAAATCATCTTCTGGTCCATTTCCTTGCCCAGGCCGGCGTCCTTGCTCACGGCGGAAAATTTGCAGACCAGAAAGCGGGTTTTGCTTTTGCCGTCATCGCGCGGCACAAGGAAGGGAGCGAACTCCTTGATGTAATCCGGCTTGGTTTTCACCGTGGGCTTGGAGGGCACCACGATGACCTCGGGCTTGAGCGCATCCGGCGCGGGCGGCGGCGTGCGCAGAAAAAACCACCAGGCGGCCGCGCCCAGAATCAGCAGCAGGCCGACGACCGCCCCGGCGGCCTGCAGGAACAGCTTTTTTTTCTTTTGCTTGGCCTGGGCGGCGGCCTGATCCTCAGGCTCGGCGGGAAGGTTGTCTTCCTGTTCAGCGGGCAGATCATCTTCCGTCGGCTGGAGGAAGGGCGCGTCGTCAAGGTCCAGCTCCACCTTGGTCTGGCCGAGGCTGGGGCCCAGGCTGACCTGTACTTCGTCCTTGGGCGGGGCTGTTTTGAGTTCGGTTTCGTCTGCCACGCGTTTACTCCCGGGCGGCCCGGCGCATCTTGCAGTCACGCATGGCGGCCATGCATGCAGGAAGGGCTCGGAAAAAATTCCGGCGGAACGGCGTTGTCGCGCTTACGGATGCGGCGGACCCTGCGCAAAAACGCGGGCCGCGAACATGCGGGCGTGTCCTGCGGGTGACGGCGGTCCGCTTAAGTCCAGAGGCGGCGGCATGGCTTTGCTGTTCGCCGCGATTCCAGGCGCGGCGTGCGCTAGGGAAAAATTTTGTCGATTTTCTGTTTCATGGTGTCGGCGGTGAACGGCTTGACGATGTAATTGGACACCTTGGCCTGCACCGCTTCGATGATATTTTCCTGCTGGGCCTCGGTCGTGACCATCAGAAAGGGAATGTCGGCGAACTGCTCGCTGGCGCGCACTTTGCGCAGCAGGTCGATGCCGGTCATCTGGGGCATGTTCCAGTCGGAAACGATGAACTCGACCTTTTCCCGGTTGAGAACTTCCCAGGCCGTGGTGCCGTCGTCGGCCTCCACCACGTTATTGAAGCCGAGCTGGCGCAGAATGTTGCGCACAATACGGCGCATGGTGGAAAAGTCGTCCACAACGAGGACACGCATATTGGGATTGTAAGGCATGACATATACTCCTTCGACGATCCGGGCAAAACAGCCGGAGACGCTGGCGCGTCCGCGCCGCAAAGACCGCAGTCCGGTTCCGCTACATTTCCGCGGTGCCGTACAGACTGGCAAACTCTTTGCGCAGGCGGCCCAGAGCCTGCGAATGCAACTGCGAGACGCGGCCTTCGGTAATACCCATGATTTCAGCCGTTTCACGCATGTTTAATTCGTCTGTATAATATAATGAGAGTACCAACTTTTCTCTAGGCGTCAAGCGCTCGATCAGCGGGGCCACGCGTTCCACAAGTTCCCGCAGGGCCGTATTGCTGTAAGGTTCGCCGCCGCTTTCCGGACCGTCGCCGGCCAGGGTGTCCTGTATGGCGTCCAGGGAGAGCCAGAGCTGGTTCTGCAAGGCTTCCAGGCCCTGGCGCACGTCGCGCAACTCCAGGCCGGTGATGTCTTGCAGTTCCTCTTCAGTGGCCTGGCGGCCCTGCTCGTGCTCCACTTTGCGCATGGCCTCGTCCAGCACGCGCACGCGCTGGCGCAGGGAGCGGGGGAACCAGTCCAGGCGGCGCAACTCGTCCAGCATGGCCCCGCGGATGCGGTTTTCCGCGTAGGTCTCAAAGCGGATGCCCAACTGCGGACGAAATTTGCCCAGAGCTTCCATGAGGCCCAGAGTGCCGGAGCTGATCATCTCGCCCAATTCCACGCTGCGGGGCAGCTTGGATTTGAGCCGCAGAGCCAGAAAGCGGATCTTGGGCGCGTAGTGCCGCACCACCTCTTCCTGTTCCGCCGAGGAGAAATCCTCCCAGGCTGTGGCGCCGGTTTCAAGCGCTTCCCAGGGACTTACCTGTTGTGCTTGCGCTGTGCCGGTTTTCATGTCGTGTTCCTTTCCGGTTCGTGCCTCTTCTTCCTCCGGCATGCCCGCATGCCGCGTTGTGTTGCCGCCGTCCTCAGCCCGCCCGGCCGGACGACGGAGTAATAATCCCGTTGAGAGTATTGTATCGTATCGCTTTCATTCTCTTGCATGCCGCCGTGACGCGGGTATCAATGAAAGAGCAGTTTCTTCCAGAAAAATTTGATGTTGCCGTCCAGGTTTTTCGGCGCTTCCCAGGCCGTAATGCTTCTGGCCAGTTGCATCACGGCTTTGGCCGCCGGGCTCTGGGGCTCGCTGACGCAGAAAGGCAGCTGCTGCACCACGGCCTTGCGCACGCCCGTGTCGCGCGGAATCACGCCCACCAGGTCCAGGGAGACGCCGCTGAGAAAGTGGTCACAGGCCTGGTGCAGGCGGATGAACATGTCCTTGGCGGTCTTGAGGTCCGGGGCCATGTTGACGCAGACCTTGAAATGCTCCACCCCGTGGGTCAGCTTGAG
>ERZ857951.2111-NODE-2111-length-18474-cov-5.627667_pt1 | contig 18474 bp, 14 predicted proteins | sample MGYA00519759_ERZ857951 | MGnify/ENA primary metagenome ERZ857951 (study PRJEB31778, sample SAMEA3449377) | human gut metagenome | biome: human gut; feature: human-associated habitat; material: faeces | place: United Kingdom | collected 2010/2012 ...
ACGCTTTGCATCTGTCTAGAAGCCGGAAAAAAGCCAGCCGCGGCGACGCCGTGGCTGGCTTTTTTGCTGTTTATGTGCGCTTTGTGTGCGCTGTGCAGACGGTATGTCCTTGCGCTCAGCGCTTTTTCTTGTTGCCGAAGATGCCGCTGCGCGGTTCGCTCACGGCCTCGTTCATCGACTCGGCGTAGGCGTGCAGACGTTCCTTCTGCTCGGCTGTCATATTCTTCGGCACGGTGATCGTGATCGTGACAAACTGGTCGCCGCGGCCGCCCTTGCTCTGCAGGTACGGGATGCCCTTGCCGCGCAGACGGAACACGCTGCCCGGCTGCGTCCCCTCGGGGATGGTGAGCTTGACGCGGCCGTCGATGGTCGGCACTTCGATCTCTGCGCCGAGCGCCGCCTGTGCAAACGTGACCGGCATCTCCATGAGCACGGAGTTGCCGTCGCGCTCGAAGAACGGGTGCGGCTTGACAAAGACCGTGATGAGCAAGTCGCCCGCCGGTCCGCCGTCAAGTCCGGCATTGCCCTTGCCGCGCAGATTCAGCGTCTGCCCGTCGTCGATGCCGGCCGGGATCTTGACCTTGATGGTCTGATTCTTGCGCACGGCGCCGCGTCCGCCGCAGCGCGGGCACGGCTGGTGGATGATCTTGCCGCGGCCGCCGCACTTCTTGCACGCGCCGCTCGTCTGCACCATGCCGAAGGGGGTGCGCTGCGTGGTGCGCACGCTGCCGGTGCCTTTGCAGTCCGGGCAGACCTCCGGCGTCGTGCCGGGGGCGCAGCCGGTGCCCTTGCAGTCCGGGCACTGCTCGACGCGGCCGACGTTGATCTCCTTCTCGCAGCCGAACGCCGCCTCTTCAAAGGTGATGTTCAGGCGCACGCGCAGGTTTTCACCGCGGCGCGGGCCGCTGCGCTGGGTCTGGCCGCCGCCGAAGCCGCCGCCGAAAATGTCGCCGAAGCCGCCGCCGAAAATATCACCGAAGATGTCGCCAAAGCCGCCGAAGCCGCCAAACCCGGCGCCGCCGGGGCCGCCGGCGGACGGGTCAAACGCCGCATGGCCGAACTGGTCATACTTCGCGCGCTTGTCGGGATCGGACAGCACCTCGTAGGCCTCGTTGACTTCCTTGAAGCGCTCCTCGCATTCCTTGTCGCCCGGATGCAGATCCGGGTGGTTGGCTTTGGCCAGCTTGCGGTAGGCTTTTTTGATCTCGTCCTCGGATGCGCCTTTTTCGACACCGAGCACTTCATAATAATCTCGTTTTTCAGCCATACATGAACCTCAACTGTCTATGGATTCCCCCGCGCGGGGGTCAGAAAGCTCCAAATGCGGGCGCGCTTTTTGTGGCGCGCCCGCGTTGCTTAGCCCGTAGTCGGGGGCGGGGTGTTTACTTCTTGTCGTCGTCAACGACGGTGTAGTCCGCGTCGTAGTACTGCTGGCCGTTGTCGCCGCCGTTGCCGCAGTCGCCCTGGCAGTTCGGGTCGCAGCCCGGGTTCGCGCCCGGCTGGCCGCCCTGCGGGTTGGCCTGCTGGTACATCTTCTCGCTGAGCTTGTAGAACACCTGCGTCAGCGCCTCGGTCGCGGCCTTGATGGCTGCGGTGTCGCTGCCCTTGAGGGTCTCCTTGAGCTCGTTGAGCTTGCTCTCGACCTCAGCCTTCTCAGCCGCGTCGACCTTGTCGCCCAGCTCCTCGAGCGTGCGCTCGGTCTGGTAGACCATCTGGTCGCCCTGGTTGCGGGTGTCGATCTCTTCCTTGCGCTTGGCGTCCTCGGCAGCGTACTGCTCCGCCTCGTGCACGGCCTTCTCCACGTCCTCCTTGGACATGTTGGTGGAGGAGGTGATGGTGATGTGCTGCTCCTTGCCGGTGCCGAGGTCCTTGGCCGAGACGTTCACGATGCCGTTGGCGTCAATGTCGAACGTGACCTCGATCTGCGGCACGCCGCGGCGCGCCGGAGCGATGCCGTCGAGCTGGAAGCGGCCGAGGCTCTTGTTGTAAGCGGCCATCTCGCGCTCGCCCTGCAGGACGTTGACCTCAACGGAGGTCTGGTTGTCGGCTGCGGTGGAGAACACCTGGCTCTTCTTGGTCGGGATGGTGGTGTTGCGCTCGATGAGCTTGGTGAACACGCCGCCGAGGGTCTCAATGCCGAGGGACAGCGGGGTCACGTCGAGCAGGACAACGCCGGAGACGTCGCCGCCGAGCACGCCGCCCTGAATGGCAGCACCGTCGGCCACGCACTCATCGGGGTTGATGCCCTTGAAGCCTTCCTTGCCGGTGAGCTTCTTGACCATTTCCTGCACGGCCGGGACACGGCTGGAGCCGCCGACGAGCAGCACCTTCGTCAGGTCGGACGCGGTGATGCCGGCGTCGCTCATGGCCTGACGCACCGGGCCTGCGGTCTTTTCGACGAGGTGGGCGGTGAGCTCATTGAACTTGGCGCGCGTGAGCGTCACGTCGAGGTGCTTCGGGCCGGTGGCGTCCGCCGTGATGTACGGCAGGTTGATGTTCGTGCTCGTCACGCCGGACAGCTCGATCTTCGCCTTCTCGGCCGCTTCCTTCAGACGCTGCATGGCCACGCGGTCGCCCGAGAGGTCAATGCCGTCGCTCTTCTTGAACTCCTCAACGAGGTAGTTGGTGATGCACTGGTCGAAGTCGTCGCCGCCGAGGCGGTTGTTGCCGGCCGTGGCCAGCACTTCGATGACACCGTCGCCGATCTCCAGCACGGAGACGTCGAACGTGCCGCCGCCGAGGTCGTAGACCATGATCTTCTGGTCGGTCTCCTTATCGAGGCCGTAGGCCAGCGCGGCCGCCGTCGGCTCGTTGATGATACGCTTGACGTCGAGGCCGGCGATCTTGCCGGCGTCCTTGGTCGCCTGACGCTGTGCGTCGGTGAAGTAGGCCGGCACGGTGATGACGGCCTCGGTCACGGACTCGCCCAGATAGGCTTCCGCATCGGCTTTGAGCTTCTGCAGGATCATCGCGCTGATCTCCTGCGGGGTGTACTTCTTGCCGTCGATGGTGACTTTATAATCCGAGCCCATCTCGCGCTTGATCGAGCTGATCGTGCGGTCCGGGTTCGTGACGGCCTGACGCTTTGCTACCTGACCGACCATACGCTCGCCGGTCTTGGAAAACGCGACGACGGACGGGGTGGTGCGATGACCTTCCGCGTTGGGGATGACGGTCGCTTCGCCGCCCTCCATGACGGAGACGCAGCTGTTGGTGGTGCCAAGGTCGATACCGATAATTTTACTCATAATGATTTCCTCCTGTATTGAAAGCAGATTGTGTATACGATTTATATTGGAATCAGTTTGCGACCTTCACGACGGAATACCGCAGCACGCGGTCTCCGATGCAAAAGCCCTTTTCAAACTCTTCCACGACAACGCCCTCGCCGTAGGCATCATCCTCGATGTGCATGACGGCATTGTGGCGGTTGGCGTCAAACGGTTTGCCGACGGCTTCGATCTCCGACACGCCGAGCTGATTGAGCGCGGTGTGATACTGGTTCATGATGCCCTCGATGCCCTTGCGGGCGGGGTCGTCGGCCGGGGTCTGTGCCAGTGCGCGCGACAGGCTGTCGTACACCGGCAGAAACTTTTTCAGCGTCTCGCAGCGGACATCGGCATAGATGTTCTCGCGCTCACGCGCGCTGCGTCGGCGGAAGTTGTCATATTCGGCGAGCAGGCGGAGGTATTTGTCCTTTTCCGCCGCGAGATCGGCCTCGATCTCTTTTTTCGTCTCTTTCTTTTCCTTGGACTCTTTGGGTTCCTTGGAGGCTTTGGACTCTTTTTCCTTGCCCTCCTTCTGCACGGTCTTCTTGTCCGCCTTTTCTTCGGCGTCCGGCGTGACCGGTTCGGTCTTTATGTCGTCGACGACCGGCTCTGTCTCCGGAGCGGTCTGCTTCGGGTCATTTGTTTTCGTGCTCATCTGAATCGTCTCCCTTAATGATCAACTTGTTATCCAGCCCGGGGGGCGGAAGCGTGCCGCCGCCGAGCAGCTTGGACAGGCCGGCCGCAATGAAGCTGAGCTTCGCGGCGACCTTGGAATAGTCCATACGTGTCGGACCGACCACACCGATCAGTCCGCGCATATTTTCGCCCGCGTCATACGTCGCGAGCACGACGCTGCTGTCGCGCAGCTCCTCTGCCACGTTCTCCGGACCGATGAGCACGCGCACCTCGTTTTCACCGCCGAGCTGCTCCATCGGGATCTCGAGCAGGTTGCTGCCGTCGGACAGGTAGCTCATGAGGCGGTGCGCCTTGTCGGGGTCGCGGAACTCCGGCTGGTGCAGCAGCTGCGACTCGCCGACGAGATACGTCTGCGCGGCGCCGGCGCCGGTGAGCGCCTCGATCGCGAAGGCCGCGATCACAGCCGTGATGCCGAGGTTATCCTGCGCGGCGCGCTCCACGGAGCTGATGAGCGTCGGCGTGATGTCCGGCTCACGGATGCCCGTGAAGTGGGCGTTGAAGACGGCGGCGAGCTTCTGGATCATGCTCTGCTCGGCCGAGACCGGCAGGTGCACGAGCTTGTTTTTCACCGTGTCGTCGCTCAGAAGCAGCACGATGATGAAGCTGTTGGCGTCGAGATAAATGAGGTCGAAGCGCCGGATCGTGACGCCGGCACTCGCCGTGAGCGTCACGGCGGGGGAATTCGTCAGCTGCGAGGCCAGACGGCTCGCGTCCGTCATGAGCTCGCCGCGCTGGTGGCGGCCCGTCAGGCTCTGGGTGATGGCCTGCGTCTCCTCGGCGGTGAGGTCCTTGTGCTCCATGAGCTCGTTGACATACATCCGGTAGCCGAGCGGTGTGGGCACGCGTCCGGCCGATGTGTGCGGCTGCTCGAGATAGCCCATAGAGACCAGCTCCGCAAGCTCGTTGCGGATCGTGGCCGAGGAACAGCCGAGATCGGCGCTCGCGGCGATGGCCTTCGAGCCGACCGGCTCCGCCGTGCGGATGTATTCCTCAATGACCGCGGCAAGTATTTTCTTTTTGCGGCTGCTGATATCCATAGGTCCCTCCGCTGGCACTCGGAGCTCCTGAGTGTTGGCACTCCTAACCTTCGAGTGCTAATTTACACCCGGGCGGGCGGAAAGTCAAGGGCTTTCTCTATATTATTGATAGAAAGTTCATATTTATTTTCCCGGCTGCACGCGGCGGAAAAAACGCCCGGTTTTCCGGCGCAAAAACCGGGCGCGGCGGAGTTGCCCGCCGCGCCCGGAAAGCGCTGATATTTCATGATTTCTGCCGCGGTGCGCGGCGTTGGGGGGATCAGTTCAGGAAGTCGCGCAGCTTCTTGCTGCGGCTGGGGTGGCGCAGCTTGCGCAGGGCCTTGGCCTCGATCTGGCGGATGCGCTCACGCGTGACGTTGAACTCCTTGCCGACCTCCTCGAGTGTGCGGGTGCGGCCGTCGACGATGCCGAAGCGCAGCTCGAGCACCTTTTTCTCGCGCGGAGTGAGCGTGTCGAGCACCTCCATGAGCTGCTCCTTGAGCAGCGAGAAGCTCGCCGCCTCGCTCGGCTCGGACGCGTCCTCGTCGGGGATGAAGTCGCCGAGGTGGGAGTCCTCCTCCTCGCCGATCGGCGTCTCGAGCGACACCGGCTCCTGCGCGATCTTCAGGATCTCGCGCACCTTGTCGACGGGCATATTCATCTCCGCCGCGATCTCCTCGGCGCTCGGGTCGTGGCCGAGCTCCTGCAGGAGCTGACGGCTGACGCGGATGACCTTGTTGATCGTCTCGACCATGTGCACGGGGATGCGGATCGTGCGCGCCTGGTCGGCGATGGCGCGGGTGATGGCCTGACGGATCCACCAGGTGGCATAGGTGGAGAACTTGTAGCCCTTCGTGTAGTCGAACTTCTCGACGGCCTTGATCAGACCGAGGTTGCCCTCCTGAATGAGGTCGAGAAACAGCATGCCGCGCCCGACGTAGCGCTTGGCGATCGACACGACCAGACGCAGGTTCGCCTCGGCCATGCGGCGCTTGGCCTCCTCATCGCCCTCGGCCATGCGCTTGGCCAGCTCCTGCTCCTCCTCGGGGGTGAGCAGCGGCACCTTGCCGATCTCCTTGAGGTACATACGCACCGGGTCGTCGGTCGAGAACGTGTCGGCCATGGCCTCGGTCTCGTTCATCTCCTCCTCGGTGACTTCCTCGATCTCCTCGAGCTCCTCGAGCTCGGGCAGCGCGTCCTCGTCCACGGGGAGCAGCGCATCGTCGCCGAGCACGTCGATGCCAAGACTCTCGAGCCGGTCGTAAAACTTCTCGGTCTCCTCGCTCGAGAGGTTCATATCCTCGAGCACCATGAGGTCCTTGCTCGAGAGCTTTCCGGCCTTTTTGCCGCGTTCGACGAGCTCGTTGAGCTTTTCCTCCGTGGTTTTTTCCACCTCGGGCTTTTCCGCTGCCGCGGGCTTTTTCGCCGTAGGGGCGGCCTTGGTCTTGGCCTTCGCCTGCTTTTCATCGTCGGCCGCGAGCAGCGTGTCGGCCATGGCCTTGAGTTCCGCCGGGGAGAGATTATTCATGTCTTTCTGTTCCATCTTTACCACCATACCCTTTATGTTCTTTGAGTTTGTTTGCAAATGCCAGCAGATCCGTCTCCGACATCGCAGTGCCGGCGGAGGACTGGGTCTGAAGAATGCCTATGTAATCGTCGAGCGCACGCGCGCCGTTGGAAAGCTCCGCCGGCTGCTGGATGATGCCCGTGAGCAGTGCCAGCTCGTCCGGCGTCAGCTCGCCCGAGAGCGCCGCGATCTGCACCGTGCCCGTGCCGCCGTGGGCGAGCAGGACGGTGTAAATGTGCCGTAGCTCCGGTGAGGAAAACTGCGCCGCGTCCGGCACGTTCGTCCGGCCGTAAAACAGGCCCGGGTCGAGATACAGGAGCCGGATGATGCCCTGCTCGGCAGCTGCCGAGCGCGGATCGTCAAAGCGGATGCTCCGGCCGGGCGGCTGCATCGCCGTCGCGGGGCGCAGCAGGTCGCGTTCCTGTTCCTTACGCGCGCGGCTGAGCCGCCGCTTGCGCTGGCGCTGCACCTCGTCGGTCACGACCGCGGCGGGCATGCCCGCCGTCTCCGCGACACGCATGGCGTACACCTCGCGCTCGACGCTGCCGGGCAGCTCCGCGACGATGCCCGCCGCCTCCTTGACGAAGGCCACGCGCTGCTCGTCGATCTGCAGGTCATACTTTCGCTGCACGGCGCCGAGCCGGTAATCGATGTGGTTTTCCGACTGCTCGAGCAGGTTTCGAAACGCGTCCGCGCCGAAGGTCTTGATGTATTCGTCCGGGTCCTTTGCGCCCTGCATCTGCAGCACACGCACGCGCACCTCCAGCTTTTCGAGGATGCCGATCGCGCGCTGCGACGCCTTCTGTCCCGCGCCGTCGTTGTCGTAGGCGATGACGATCTCGCCCGTGTAGCGCGACAGGAGCCGCGCCTGCTCCGGCGTGAGCGACGTGCCGAGCGAGGCGACCGCACTGTCGAAGCCCGCCTGATGCAGACTTGCCACGTCGATGTTGCCCTCTGCCAGTATGATATACCCGCACTTTGACTTTTTAGCCAAATTGAGCGCGAACAAATTGTGGCTCTTGCTGAAAACAATGGTTTCCGGGCTGTTCATGTACTTCGGCTCGCCGTCGCCGAGGATGCGCCCGGAGAAGCCGATGACGTTGCCGCGCACGTCGATGACCGGGAACATGAGCCGGTTGCGGAACGTGTCGTACACGCCGCCGGATTTTCCATGGCGCACGAGCCCGCCGTCAAAGAGCTCCTGCTCAGAGTAGCCGAGCGCCTTCATCGCGCGCACGAGGCTGTCCCACGTGTCGGGCGCAAAGCCGAGACCGAAGCGCGTCACGGTCTGCGCTGTGAGCTGCCGGCGGGCGAGATAGTCGCGCGCGATCTGCCCGGCGGGGGTCTTGAGCTGCGCGTGGAAAAAGCGCGCAGCGTCCCGGTTGAGCGCGAGCAGCCGCTGGCGCTTTTTCGCGCCGGGGTCGTCCGCCTGCTCGGGCAGCTGCATGCCGGCGCGGTTGGCCAGAAACGCCACCGCCTCCGGGAACGAGAGATTCTCGATCTCCATGATGAAGCTGATGACGCTGCCGCCCTTGCCGCAGCCGAAGCAGTGGTAGATCTGCTTATCGGGCGAGACGGAAAACGACGGCGTCTTTTCGCTGTGAAACGGGCAGAGCCCGAAGAGGTTCGACCCGCTCTTTTTCGTCAGGCGCACGTAGCTGCCCACGACATCGACGATGTCGTTGCGCTCGGCGAGCTCCTGCAGAAAGGATTCCGGAAAAGCCACGTGCGTCACCTACTTTCTGTGGTTTCCGTTGGATGTACTTCCTTATTTGATCGTCCACGCTGCGGGGATGAAGAGTTCGCTGTACACCTCCAGCGCGTAGCTGTCGGTCATGCCGGACACATAGTCGCATACCGCGCGCTGCGGCCCCTCGTCGTCCGCGATGGATTGATAGACCGCGGGCAGCTCGTCGATATGGTTGACATAATACTCCCAGATGCTGCCGAGGATGTTCTGTACCTTGCGCTCCTCGCCCTTGGCGATGGGGTTGTAGTACACGCCCTGATACATGAAGTCGGTGAACACATCCACGGCCTCCTGCATCTCCGGCGACATCTTCAGCGCGCCGTCGCCGCTGTGGGCGATGATGTCCGTGAGGATGGAGTTGATGCGCACGCTGTTGCGCTCGCCCACGCGATCGCGCACGATGGCGGGCACATCCTCCGGCTGCACGATGCCGCCGCGCATGGCGTCGTCAAGGTCGTGGTTGATGTAGGCAACGCGGTCGGCCAGGCGCACGATGTCGGCCTCGAGCGTGCCGCGCGGCTGGCCGGTCGTGTGGTTGAGGATGCCGATGCGCGTCTCGTTGCAGAGGTTCAGACCGCGTCCGTCGCGCTCGATGCGGTCGACAACGCGCAGACTCTGCTCATAGTGCCGGAAGCCGACGCCGGTGTAGATCGCGTTGAGCGCGCGCTCTCCGGCGTGGCCGAAGGGCGTGTGGCCGAGGTCGTGTCCGAGACTGATGGCCTCGGTGAGGTCCTCGTTGAGCTCGAGCGCGCGGGCGATCGTGCGCGCGAGACGCGCGACCTCGAGCGTGTGCGTCAGGCGCGTGCGGTAGTGGTCGCCCTCGGGGCGCAGAAACACCTGCGTCTTGTGCTTGAGGCGGCGAAACGATTTCGAGTGCGTGATGCGGTCGACGTCGCGCTGAAAGCACGTGCGCATCTCACACGGCGCCTCCGGTGTCGGACGCCCGGTGGACTGCGCGCTCAGCAGGCCGTGCGGCCCGATGAGCAGCGCCTCGGCGGCCTCACGTTTTTCTCTCGGACAGAGCACAGGGATCCCTCCGTTTCCACAAAAAAATCAGAAAATGCGGCCGGATCGCCTTGCGCCATTTCCGGCTGCAATACTCTTATACGACATTGCTGTGCATTTCCCTCTTTTTTTTGAAAAAAAGCAGAAAAATCGCCCCGCATCCGAATATGCGGGGCGATTGTGTGCTTTGCGTGCGCGGATATCTCAGGCGGCGTTTGCGGTCTTGGTTGCGCGCCATGCCTCGAATCTGGCGCGCATGTGGTCGTTCAGGCGGCAGAACGCCTTCATCACCGGCCACGACAGCAGACCGAACACGATGAGGATGAGCGCGCTCTGCAGATCGAGCTTCTGCAGGTTAAACAGCGCCGGGAAGCCGAAATACGCGACCACGAACAGCACGCCGAGCACGACGATCATCACCTTGCGGATGGTGTTGTACGGCTGACACGTGCGGTGCACCATCATGAGACCGACGATGCCCATGACGCCGGTGCAGATCGTGATCATGGCCGTATCGTCGAGGTGGAAGGCGATATAAAACAGCAGAATGCCCACGACCATTGCCAGATCCGTCATTGCGGCCGGCAGCGCGCGGAAGAGCACGTTGCGCAGAAATTTTCCCTTGACGAGGCTCTCGTTCGGCTCCATGGCCAGAATGAACGACGGGATGCCGATGGTCACGGCGCTCACGAGCGTGAGCTGTGCGGGGCTGAACGGGTAGGGCAGCGTGGCAAAGAGCGTGAAAAACGCGAGGAAGAACGAGAAGATGTTCTTGACCAGATACAGCGACGCGCTGCGCTCGATGTTGTTGATGACGCGGCGGCCCTCCGCCACGACCGACGGCATGGAGGCGAAGTTGGAGTCGAGCAGCACGATGTGCGACACCTGACACGCCACGTCGCTGCCGGAGGCCATGGCAATCGAGCAGTCGGCCTCCTTGAGCGCGAGCACGTCGTTGACGCCGTCGCCCGTCATGGCCACGGTGTGCCCCTCGGCCTTGAGCGCCTGCACGAGGCTGCGCTTCTGCGCCGGGGTCACGCGGCCGAAGACCGTGTACTTGCCAGCCGCTTCGCGGATGGCTTCCTCGCTCGTGAGCGTGCGCGCGTCGACGAAGTGGTCGGCGTTTTCGATGCCGGCGCGCTTGGCCACCTCGGACACGGTGCGCGCGTTGTCGCCGGAGATGACCTTCACGGCCACGCCCTGCGCGGCAAAGTAGCCGAAGGTCTCCGGTGCCTCGGCGCGGATCTTGTTCGAGAGCAGGATCAGCGCGATCGGCAGCAGGCCGGCGCTGAGCGTCTCGTCCGAGAGCGCGCCGTCATACATGCCCAGCAGCAGCACGCGGCAGCCCTTGGCGGAGTAGCCCTCGATCTGCTCCTGATAGGGGTTTTCCCGTCCGGCGAGCAGCACGTCCGGCGCGCCGAGCAGGTACGTCTCCTCGGCGTGGAACGACACGCCGCCGTATTTCTTCGCCGACGAGAACGGCAGCGTCGCCGTCGCGTCCTGCGTCTTTTCGCCCGTGAAATAGCGCCGCAGCGCCGCCATCGTGTCATTGTCGGCCTGCATGGCGTAGACGTAGTCTGCCATGATCATGCGGATGTCGTCGAGCGTGAAGCGGTCGTCGCACAGGGGACAGACGTCCTCGACGATCATCTTGTTTTCCGTCACGGTGCCGGTCTTGTCCACGCACAGCGTGTCCACGCGCGCGAGCGTCTCGATGCAGCCGAGCTCGTGCACGAGGGTCTTGCGCTGCGCCAGACGCACGACGCCTGCCACGAGCGCAAGGCTGGTAAGCAGGTACAACCCCTCGGGGATCATGCCGATGATGGAGCCGACCGTGCTCGTCACGGCGATAGGCGCCGCACGGTCAAGCCACACGAACTCCTTAATGAACATCACCACGCCGAGCGGAATGACGATCACGCCGATCCACTTGACGAGGTTCTGCAGCGCGCGCATCATCTCTGACTGCTGCGGCTTTTTGGCGCGCTTGGCCTCCTGCGTCAGGCGCGAGACATAGGAATCCGCGCCGACGTCGGTCAGCTGTGCGCGGCACATACCGCTGACGACGAAGCTGCCCGAGAGGAGCTTGTCGCCGGGGTTTTTCTTGATCTCGTCCGACTCGCCCGTGATGAGCGCCTCGTTGACGTAGCAGCTATCCTGCGCGACCACGGCGTCGGCATAGATCTGGTTGCCGGCGGCAAAGACGACGATGTCGTCGCGCACGAGCTGCGCCGTGTCCACGGTCACGCGCTTGCCGTCGCGCACGGCGACGGCCTTTGGGGACGCGAGGATGCTCAGCTTGTCGAGCGTTTTCTTCGAGCGCAGCTCCTGCACGATGCCGATGGCGGTGTTGACGATGATGACGCCCATGAACGTCAGGTTCAGCCACTGCTGCACTGCGATCACACACAGCGCCAGCAGGAAAAACAGCATGTTGAAGTAGGTAAAGATATTGCTCAGGACGATCTGCTTGACCGTCTTGCCCGGCGGGTCAACGGGCGCATTCGTCCAGCCGGCGTCCGTGCGCTCGCGCACCTGCGCGCTCGTGAGTCCCTGCTCCGGAGCGGGGTGAACGACCGGAATGTCGCGCCGCGCCGGCGTCTCGGGCTCGGGCGCGCGTTTGTCTTTTATTTTTTCGATCAGCTTGGCCAAAGGTCTGCCTCCAAAATGAGTATACCGAATATTATAGCGGCATTCGCTGCGGAAAAGAACAACAGTTTGTGAATAATAGCTTAAAATTGCCGAAAAATTTCGGCACTCTGTACGGTGTGTAACAGCAGCAGCGCGGTCGTCACGCTGCCGATGCCCCCAGGAACGGGCGTGCAGGCGGCGACGGTCCCGGCCGCCTCGGCCGCCACGTCGCCGAGCAGCGTGCCGTCGGGCAGGGCGGTCACGCCCGCGTCGAGCACGATCTGCTCCGGATGCACGCACGCAGGCGTGATGAGCCCCGGTGCGCCCGCCGCGGCGAGGAGTATGTCGGCCTCGCGGCAGCGCGCGGCGAGGCCGGGCGTTTTCCGGTGGCAGAGCGTCACGGTCGCGTCCGCGCGCGTGAGCAGCAGCGCTGCCGGACGTCCGATGACGAGACTGCGCCCGACGACGGTCACGCGCCGGCCCGCAGGGTCGAAGCCGTATGCGCGCAGCAGGTGCAGGCACGCCTCGGCCGTGCAGGGGGCAAAGCCCGCCGCGCCCGTCAGCAGTGCGCCGAGCGATGCCGTCGTCATGCCGTCAACATCCTTGCGTGGGTCGAGCGCGTCGAGCAGGTGCTGTGCGCGCAGCGCCTTCGGCAGCGGTCGCAGCAGCAGCACGCCGTGCACGGTGTCGTCCGCGCTCAGGGCGCGCAGCGTACCGGTCAGGGCATCCGCCGCGCAGTCTGCCGGCAGCTCGACCGGGCGCACGGCCACACCGCACCCGTCCGCCGAGCGCGCGATGCTGCGCAGGTAGGCGCGGTCATCCGGCTGCGCGCCCACGGATACCGCCGCAAGACACGGCTGTGTGCCGAGCGCGGCTGCCTTTTCGCGCACCTGCGCATAGATCTTACTTGCGACCGGCGCGCCGGTCAGACGTGTTGCCATCGCTCAGCCCTCCCCGCGCAGCGCGGCAAACACCGCGTCCGCGGTCTGTGTGCAGCTTTGCACCACGGTCGCGCGCAGATGCTCGGCGCGCGCCTCGGTCACGGTGCGCTCGTCCGGCGTGAGCAGGCCGGTGTTGACAAATACGTTCATGGCCGCAGCCTCCGCCGCGGCGCGGCACAAAGCGGCGGCGCAGCCGACGTCCGAGCGCAGGAGGGGACTTGCCGTCTCGAGCGCTGCGGTCAGCAGCAGTGCGGTCTGTGCGCAGTGCTCCAGTATTGCCAGCGGCGCGAGACAGGCCGTCTGCGCTGCCGCCGCGAGCTTCGCTGCGCGGTCGGGGTCGGTCCTGGGGATGGCGTAGGCCTTTTGCAGCGGCAAAAAGCCCGCTGCGTCCGCCTCGATGAGCGCGAGCAGCGTCGTGCGCTGCGTCTCACAGGCGTCGATGAGCGCGCGCAGCGCGTCGCTGCGCTCGGCATAGCGGGGGTTTGCCGCCGTGACATTTGCGGCCATCGCGGTCAGGCTTGCCGCCAGTGCCCCGGTGAGCGCGGCAGCGCCTCCGCCGCCCGGTGCGGGCTGCGCGGAGGCAAGCTGCGCGGTAAAATCGGAAAGGGTCAGATCCATATCAAAATACCTCCTGATCGGGGTGAAAGATCGCTTTTGCGCTGCTCACAGACCGGCGTCTGCGAGGGGGACGGCGCGCTCCGTCTCGCCGACGGGGCGCACGGCGCAGCGGCCGGCCGTCAGGTCGCGCACCTGCGCGGCAAAGGCTTCGCCGGCTTCTTCCGGCAGCAGGGCGCAGAGCGTCACGGCGGCGGCATACTGCGTCTCCTGCACGACGCCGCCGAGCGCGGCAACGGCCGCGCGCACCGGCTCGTAGAGCGCGTAGGGCATGCTGACTTCGCACGCGAGCCAGCGGCGCACCATGGAGATCCCGGCGTCTGCGAGCGCATCGGCAGCGGCGGCGGTATATGCCCGCAGCAGACCGCCCGTGCCGAGCAGCACGCCGCCGAAATAGCGCGTGACGACGCAGACGACATTCGTCACGCCCGCACGGCGAAACACCTCCAGCATCGGGATGCCGGCCGTGCCCTGCGGCTCGCCGTCGTCGGAGTAGCGCTCCGTGCCGTCGCGCAGCAGGTAGCACCAGCAGTTGTGCCGCGCGTCATGGTACTGCTTTTTGCAGGCGGCGATGATCTCGCGCGCCTCGTCCTCGGAGCCGACCGGCTGCACGAGACCGAGAAAGCGCGAGCGCTTTTCCACGTATTCCGACGCGCCGTTGCCTGTTGGGATGCGGTAGCTGTCCATGCTCAGACCTCCTCGTCCGGGATGACGAACGGCTCGAGCCGCGGCCACTGCTCCGGGTGGATGATCACCTCGAGCGCGATGCCGTCGTCGCGGTAATCGGTGCGCAGCACGGCACAGTCGCGGTGCAGCGTCTCAAGCAGCGCGCCCTGCGCATACGGCAGCAGCAGCGTCACATGGTGGTCGGCGCGTCCGAGGATCGCGCGCACGCGCTCGGTCAGCTCCGCCGCGCCCTCGCCGCTGCGGGCCGAGATGCAGACAATGTTCTCCCCGTGCGGCAGGATGCCGAGATAGGCGTCGCACTTGTTGAACACGCGGATGCACGGCGTGTGCGCCGCGCCGAGCTGGTCGATGAGCCGGTCGACGACGTCGGCCTGCGCCTCCCACTCGGGGTTGGAGAGGTCGATCACGTGCAGCAGCACGTCGGCATATGTCAGCTCCTCGAGTGTTGCCTTGAACGCCTCGACCAGATGCGTCGGCAGCTTGCGGATGAAGCCGACCGTGTCCGAGAGCAGCACCTCCTGCGCGGCGTCGACGCGCCAGCGGCGGGTGGTCGTGTCGAGCGTGTCGAACAGGCGGTCGTTGGCAGGGATGTCCGACCCCGTCAGGCAATTGAGCAGGGTGGATTTTCCGGCGTTCGTGTAGCCGACGAGCGCGACGACGGGCATGGCGTTTTTCTCGCGGCGGCGGCGCTGGGTACGGCGGATCTTGCGCACGTCCTCAAGCTCCTGCTGCAGCTTCTGGATCTTGCGGCGGATGTGGCGGCGGTCGGTCTCGAGCTGCGTCTCGCCGGGGCCGCGCGTACCGATCGGCGACGAGCCGCCCGAGGCCGTCTGGCGCACGAGGTGCGTCCACATACCGGTCAGGCGCGGCAGCAGGTACTGGTACTGCGCCAGCTCCACCTGCAGCTGCCCCTCGCGCGTCCGGGCGCGCTGGGCGAAGATGTCAAGGATCAGGCCCGAGCGGTCGAGCACGCGCACGCCGAGTTCCTCCTCGAGTACGCGCATCTGCGACGGGGAGAGCTCGTTGTCAAACACTGCGAGGTCGCAGTCGTTGGCGAGGATCAGCTCCCGCAGCTCCGCCACCTTGCCCTCACCGAGGAAGGTGCGCGGGTCGGGTGTGGGCTTGCTTTGCAGCAGCGTTGCCACGGGCTGTCCGCCGGCCGTCTCTACGAGCGCGGCAAGCTCGGCAAGAGAGACCTCCGTCGAGCGCTCGCGCTCGTCCATACACGCCGCGGCGAGACCGGCCAGCGCGGCGCGTTCGATTTTCTGTTCGGTAGATTGCATAGGGGTCATCCTTCTGATGTGAAAATATTTTGTGTCAGACTGCGCTCATGACGGGGCAGCGGCTCGCCGCCCGCGGTGGGCGGCGGAGGCGGCGCGGCGAAGCGCTGCACGCCCCAGATGCCGACAAGGATGGCGGCCGAGGCCACGGCGCTGATCCAGCCGAACGGCTCGTGCAGAATGAGCACGCCGGTGAGCACGGACACGACGGTCGAGAGGTTGATGAGCACTGCGGTGCGCGCAACGGGCAGCACCTCGAGTGCGCGGTTGAGCGCGAGATAAGACAGCACCGAGGCCACCACGCTCAAAAACAGGATCGCCAGCACGAAGGGCGCGTGCGTCATGGGCTGCACGACGGCGCTCAGATCGTGCCGGTGCTCGAGCAGAGACAGCACACCGAACGCCACCATACCCATCAGGCACGTGACGTATGTGCGCTCAAAGGCCGAAAAGCTGTCGGCGCAGGCGCGGCAGGCCACCATGTAGCCCGCACCGGCAAAGACCGTACCGAGCAGGACAAGAAAGCCGAGAAGACTCCCCGCGCCGATGCCGGAGGCGTAGACAGCCAGCACGATCACGCCCGCGACGGACAGCACCGAAAACAGCACCTGCCGCCGCGTGGCCTTTTCATGCAGAAACAGCGCCCCGTAGATGAGCGAGCACAGCGGGATGAGCGCGATCATGACGCCGGAAAACGACGTGCTCGTCAGCTTGAGACCGTACTGCTCACAGGGGAAGTAGAGCACGGGCTCAAACAGTCCCGCCAGCAGCACCGGCCGGAGATCGCGTCCGCGCAGGCGCACATGAAAGCGCCCCGTCAGACACAGCAGATTCATCAGCACGAACGCCAGCGCAAAGCGCCAGAACAGCAGCACGAACGGTGAGCCGTAATTCTGCGCGACGCGCGAGGCGAGAAACGTAAAGCCCCAGATGAAGTATGTGAACGCGGCGAGCCAGAATGCGGCCGTCGGCGAGGGGGTGCGGTGCATGGGGGTTATCCTTCTTTCTCGGTGGTAAAGGTGAGGTTCGAGCCGTCGGAGCGGCAGACGACCGTGCCGTTGAGATCCGTGCGGTAGACGGTCACGTCCGCGTCGCGCAGACGGCTGAGCGTGTCGTCGTGCGGGTGGCCGTATTCGTTCCCTGCGCCGCAGCTGATGACGGCGTACTTGGGCTGCGCCTCATACAGCAGACGGTAGCCCGTGGAGGTGCGGCTGCCGTGGTGACCGGCCTTGATGACGTCACAGCGGACGTTTTCACCCGCGTCGAGCACATCCGTCTCGCTCTGGTACTCGGCGTCGCCCGTGAAGAGAAAGGCGTTGCTGCCGTAGTCCACGCGCAGAATGAGGCTCTGGTCGTTGACGTCGCTGTAGTGCTTTTGCGGGCCGAGCACGGTCACGGTCGCGCTGCCGAGGGCGAAGGTGTCGCCGACGCCCGGCACGGTGATGGTGAGATTCGCCGTCTCCGCCGCGCGCATGACGCGCTGGAACGCGCCGTTGCTGCTCGAGGTGACAGAGCTGTAGAGCGTGTGCACCGGGAAGGCCGCAATGACGGCCTTCATGCCGCCGCAGTGGTCGGCGTGTGCGTGCGTGCACACGAGGTAGTCGATGCTTTTGACGCCCTGCTGCTTGAGGTAGGTCGTGATATGGTTTGCCTGCTCGCCGATGCCGGCGTCGATGAGCATGGTCTGCCCGTCGCACTGCAGCAATGTGCAGTCGCCCTGACCGACGTCGAGATACGTCACGGTCAGGCCGCTGCCGGGCACGGGTGTAGCGGCGGCGTCGGGGCCGTTTCCGCCGTCACGGCCGGCGCCGAACCACATGGAAAGCCCCGCGATGACGAGCGCGAGCAGGATGGTGATCAGATGGTTTTGGGCCTGCGAGCTGCGGCCGCGTTTCGGTTGGGACATGGGATGCATCTCCTGTAAAAAGCGTGCGGGGCGTATTCCCCCACCAGAGCGTGAAAGACGAAAAACGCAAAAAAGTCTGTGTAAGCAATACACAGACATTTTCTCATATCACGGCTAAAAATGCAACCCCGCGGCAGCCCGGATGCGGGGGCGGCCGCGGGGATTTTCAGACCTTTTTTATCCGTTTTTGCGCCAGAGCTCGACTGCGCGGATGCGCGCCTTTGCGCGTGCGCGTGCGGCCTCAGGCGTGGAGATGTTCATCTCCATGCCGCGCGCCTCGAGATCCGACTCGGCGCGGTGCAGCGCGGCCTCGGCACGGGCAAGGTCGATGTCCGGCGCGCGCTCGGCCGTGCGGGCGAGCACGGTCACGTTCCCGGCGGCGACATTCACCGTCCCGGGACTCACGGCGCAGTAATGCTCCTTGCCGGCAGCCGTGTAGCGCACGACGCCGCACATGAGCGCACCGAGCAGCGGCGCGTGCCCCGGCAGGATGCCGACCTCGCCGTCAGCGAGCGGCAGCGTGACCTGAGCCGCCTGCGTATCCACGACCGCGCCGCCGGCCGTGATGATCTCCAGATGCAGTGTATCCGTCATGGCGTGCCTCACTTGAGCGCGTCGCGCTTGCGCAGCACGTCGTCGATCGAGCCGCAGAACAGGAACGCCTGCTCGGGAATGTCGTCGCACTCGCCGCCGAGGATGGCCTCAAAGCCGCGGATGGTCTCCGAGAGCGGGACGTACTTTCCGGCCATGCCGGTGAAGTTTTCCGCCACGTGGAACGGCTGCGACAAAAAGCGCTGGATGCGCCGCGCACGGTTGACGGCGGCCTTGTCCTCCACGCTCAGCTCGTCCATGCCGAGCACGGCGATGATGTCCTGCAGATCCTTATACTTCTGCAGCACGCGCTGCACGGCGCGCGCGGTGTCATAGTGGCGGCGGCCAAGGATGTCCGGCTCGAGGATGCGCGACGTAGAGCCGAGCGGGTCGACAGCCGGGTAGATGCCGAGCTCGGAGATGGCGCGGTCGAGCACGGTCGTGGCGTCGAGGTGGGCAAACGTCGTGGCGGGGGCGGGGTCGGTCAGGTCGTCGGCGGGCACATAGACGGCCTGCACCG